>Ga0302135_10000950_pt1 | contig 17533 bp, 11 predicted proteins | sample CBN3_surface_MG_FD_203119 | JGI IMG/M metagenome (GOLD analysis project Ga0302135, IMG submission 203119) | Marine microbial communities from Western Arctic Ocean, Canada - CBN3_32.1 | ecosystem: Environmental > Aquatic > Marine > Oceanic | place: Canada: Western Arctic Ocean | collected...
TGGTCTGAACGCGGGTGATGTACTCATCCGCCTTGGTCCAAGTGTTTGAAAAGATGCATGCTCGTAGTCGATCCGGATGGTCTATAGCTAGATTTTGCAAAATGCATCCGCCGGTCGATGTGCCAACCATATGGGCTTTCTCGATGCGCAGAACGTCCATCAAAGAAATTACGTCATCGGCTAGTTTCTGTGTTGAATAAGCTCTCGGCTCAATTGGCTTGTCGCTGTCTCCGGCGCCACGATGGTCAAACGTAACGCAGCGATATGATTTAGAAAAATAGGCAAACTGGCTCGCCCACGCAGCACCAATCCCAACTAGTCCTGGAATAAATATGAATGGCTTGCCGCTGCCTTCCTCGATGACATTGAGGCTTAACTCACCGATGTCTATACGCGCCATGCCGTGTTCTTGCTCATGTGACCGTTCCCCAGCGGATATTTTCATATAATTGCACTAAAGGAAATCAGGCCATGAGTGAATATAAAACTGCAAGATCAACTAACACTTGCAGTTAGAACTACTCCATGGTGATGATTTTACATCTACCAAATTAGATTTGGCGTTCTTCCATGGCTCCAAGAAACTGTGTGAATAGGTGGCCGCTGTCATGTGGTCCAGGGGATGCTTCGGGGTGGTGTTGGATCGAAAAAGCATTATGCTCCGGTGCCGAAACGCCGCAATTTGTACCATCAAAAAGCGAACGATGAGTTTCTTTTACACCCGCGGGTAACGATTGGCTATCTACTGTAAACCCATGGTTCATCGAGGTTATTTCGACCTTTCCGGTTGCAATATCAAGAACCGGGTGATTGGCACCATGGTGGCCAAAACTCATTTTCTTTGTTTTTGCGCCAAGAGCGAGAGCCAGCAATTGGTGTCCAAGACAAATACCAAATATTGGCATTTTCGCATTAAGTAGAGCGCGGATGGTAACAAGGGCATAAGAGCCGGTTGCTACCGGGTCCCCAGGACCATTGGATAGCACCACTCCGTCAGGCTGGAGGCCAAGAATCTCATCGATGCTAGCATGAGCACTGACAATGTGAATGTCACAGCCAAGACCCACAAGTTCCCGCAGAATATTACTTTTAGATCCGTAATCAATAATCACAACCCGAAATTTCATTGTCTCCCGTTGGCTAAATCCCAAAGGCCATTTCCATGGTGTTACATCGCTGGAAAAGGGCTGTGAGACAGTGATGTCGCCTGCAAGGTCTTTACCCTCGATCCCTGGCCATTCGTTCACCAGCTGCGCCAGGTGATCAAAATCAAACTCACCAGTCGCATTGTGTGTAATTGCGGCCTTTGGCATACCTCTAGTGCGAATGAGATGCGTGAGGGCCCGGGTATCTATCTCTGAGATTGCGATAATTCCTCTTGCGGTCAGCCAATCGTTGAGTTGGTGGGTAGCGCGATAATTTGATTGAGCATGAACTCGCGCTCGAAAGACGGCGCCGAGTACACCTGAAACACCAGCAGGATTTGCTGTTTCGCTATCGTCATCATTGATACCAACAATCCCGATATGAGGAAAAGTAAATGTAATGATCTGGCCGCTGTAGGACGGGTCGGTCAGAATTTCCTGATATCCGGTCATGGCGGTATTGAAACAAAGCTCCCCGACCGCGTGTCCGTGCGCCCCGAGTCCTACTCCAGGTAATACCGTGCCATCGCCAAATACGATCGCCGCAGTTGGTTTTTGTTTCAACCAGCCAGGAGGCACGTTATGTGAGGTCGCATCCTGCATACCCGCATCACTCATTTGATCATATCCGAAAGAGGTGTAATTCTTGCCTAAACCGGAGGCTATGCCAGTGTGACATTTCGGTCAATCGGCGATTTATTTGAAATAATATTTAAAATCAAATACTTATAAATATGATTAGTCATTGCCCTATTCCGACGGCGTGTTATATCGTCTCTCGTCCGAGGAAATAGAGATGACATTGCGACAACAATTTGGCACTGGCCTGAATGAGGCGGTGAAATCTAAAGAAAAACGGCGTATTTCGACTCTGCGCCTGATTAACGCTGCCGTGAAGGACCGCGATATTGCGGCGCGAACATCAGGGAAAGACGAAGGCGTTGGAGATGATTACATTATCGAAATTCTTGCTAAGATGGTTAAGCAGCGCGAAGAATCCGTGAAAACTTATGAAGAAGCTGACAGAATGGATCTGGTCGAGCAGGAAAGTGAAGAGATTAATATAATTAGAGAGTTTCTGCCCAAGCAACTCTCCGAAGTTGAAATGCAAAAGGCTTGTGTGGAGATCATTGAGGAAATAGATGCTGACGGTCTGAAGGACATGGGCCGGTGTATGGGTTTGCTCAAGGAGCGCTATCCTGGGCGTATGGATTTCTCGCGAGCAAGCGCTGCGGTTAAGGGTAGGCTGAACGCACGTTCCTGACAGCACGTCGATCTTTATGTTTCACCGCGTATGAATTTTCCGAATGCGATGCTGGATAGGCCTTGTTTTTCAACCGAACTAATTGACTATACACAGCTTATGCACAAGCTAGTCACAGGATATGTGCCTAGTTTTGAAATATCCTGTCACACAAGTATGACTCCTGTGTAGCCAGCGCAGCTACCCAGGATTTATATTTAAGCAGTAAACCGGCATTATAGGCAGGCGATGCGATTCCCGGCTTCACTTCTCGATGAAATTCGTGCCCGAATTCGGGTGTCCGATATAGTTGCGCGCAAAGTGCGCTGGGATCGACGAAAAACCCAAAGCGCTCGTGGTGATTATTGGGCGTGTTGCCCGTTCCACGATGAAAAGACACCGTCCTTTCATGCCGATGACCGCAAGGGTAGGTATCATTGCTTTGGCTGCGGTGCAGGCGGCGATATTTTTACTTTTCTTACTGAAACTGAAGGGATGCCGTTTCCGGAAGCGGTCGAGATGTTGGCCAATCAGGCGGGTCTCGAAGTGCTAAAACCAGATCCGCGAGCGAGCGAGCGAGAGGAAAAACGCTCTAGCCTGTATGATGTGATGGACAAAGCGGCCCGTTTCTTTGAGCAAAGCCTGCATTCAGATCTTGGACGCAATGCGGCAAACTATCTTGCCGGTAGGGGCACTAGCGCTGCGGCAATCGCCCGCTTCCGCGTTGGTTATGCTCCTGCTGGCCGATACGCGCTAAAAGAACATATGGCTGGTGAAGGTGTGTCATGCGAACAGATGATCGAGGCCGGTTTGTTGATCTCCGGGGATGATATTGCCGTTCCGTTCGATCGCTTTCGAGATCGAATCATGTTTCCTATTCCCGATTCGAAGGGTAGGATGATTGCATTTGGAGGTAGGGCGCTGGCATCTGATGCTAAGGCAAAATACCTCAATTCTCCCGAGACGGCCTTATTTTCAAAGCGCGCTGTTCTTTACAATTATGCTGGCGCGCGCGCATCTGCCTATGACCGCGGCGAGGTAATTGTCGCTGAAGGATATATGGACGTGATCGCACTGGCTATGGCAGGATTTGAACACGCGGTCGCCCCTTTAGGGACTGCTCTGACTGAGCGTCAGGTCGAATTGCTTTGGCGCTTGGCTCCTGAGCCCATCCTTTGCTTTGATGGCGATGAAGCGGGACAACGTGCGGCTCTTCGTGCTGTTAGTACGGTTCTGCCTGATCTAAAGCCGGGCCGTTCGATTCGTTTTGCCTTCATGCCTGAGGGGCAAGATCCTGATGATTTGCTGCGCTCCGAAGGCATCGGTGCAGTTGAAGACGTAATTAATAGAGCCAGGCCGTTGATTGATGTTTTATGGGAGAGTGAGACGAGGGGAAATTTTGATACACCTGAGCGTCGGGCAGCGCTCGATGCGAGGTTGGACGAGACATTGAGCAATATTCGCGATGAGCGGGTGCGTGTCCACTATCGCGCAGAGATCAAGCAGAGATTATCTGCCTTTTGGCGCGCCAAAAACCGCCGACGCTCGGAGACGAACCAACTTTTCCCCCAGCGCGGTGGGTGGCAAGATAACCGGTTGGATCGGTCTAGCGTGGTCCGTTTGCACCCGGCTATGCCAAGCAGCATGCTGCGTCGTAATGCGTTGGCGCGCGACAATGGCCGCGGACTCATGCCACGTGAATGCGTTATCCTGCTATGCGTGATCAATCATCCACGACTGATTGAGGACCATGCCGAAGAGTTGGCCTCACTTACCTTCTCATCGCCTCAGCTTGACTCTTTGGCTAAGCAAATCATAGATATCACCGCTTCGGTTGCCCCCAGTCTTGAAGAAGGCGTTATGAAGGACCAAGTGCGTCTAAAGGGGTATGCTTCGGTTCTCGCGCGGATGGAGCAGCTAGTTTCAAATGGTGGTGACTGGTTTGCAAAAGCTGATGCTTCGGTTGAAGATGCTAAAATTGGCTGGCTTCATACCGTGGCTCGGCAGAGAAAATATGTCGTCCTGGCGCGCGAATTGCGTGCGGCTGAATGTGAATTGGCTCAAGATACTAATGAAGCGACGCAGGCACGCGTTGAAGGAGCCCGAAGCGCATTTGAGTTATTTCAGGGAAATGAAGCCAATATTGAAGGTTATGGGGCCAAGCGTCTGGCTGGAGCTAAAGGCCAGTCTTTTAATGAATGGGAAAAAAACAATAAACATCGTTTGCCGTAATAAAGTATGTGTTTTCGGCACGGTTAGCGCATCGTTAAGACAACCCGCAGACATTGCCGGAATGGTCCGGTAGTTTCACGTACCTTTCTACTCACCCAATGGAACATGCTGATGGCGACGACGGCACAAACTATAACTTCTTCTAGAGAAAATCAGGCTGAAACATCAGACAGCCCTCTGCTTGATATGTCTGATCAGGCGGTCAAGCGCATGATTAAGACGGCCAAGCAGCGCGGATATGTGACTTATGATGAGTTGAACGAGGTGCTGCCATCCGATGAAGTTTCCTCTGAAAAAATTGAAGATACGATGTCGATGCTGTCTGAGATGGGCATCAATGTTGTTGAAAACGAAGATGCCGAGGAGACTAAGGAGGCTGGTGAGGCGGAGCCCCGGGAGGAAGTGCGGGCCTTACCAGTCAAGGTTGAAAAACCGGCGTCCACTCAGCTAGATCGCACGGATGACCCAGTGCGGATGTATCTGCGTGAAATGGGCTCAGTCGAGTTGCTCTCGCGTGAAGGTGAGATTGCTATAGCCAAGCGTATCGAAGCTGGCCGTGAGACGATGATCGCGGGTTTGTGTGAAAGCCCGCTTACCTTTCAGGCTATTATCATCTGGCGCGATGAGTTGAATGAGGGCGGCATTTTACTGCGCGATATTATCGACTTAGAAGCAACCTATGCGGGCCCTGATGCGAAACAGGCGCAGGTAAATACCCCGCCGGGTGAAGAAGGCGTCCCGGAAGTTGCTAACGGTGCTGTCACAAGTGGTGCCGCAGATGATGCAAATGGCGCCGCGCCCAGCTCAGTGAAACAGTCCGATGGTAAAAATACATCCGATGTTAGCGAAGACGAAGACGAAGACGATGACGATGACGATGACGATGACGATGATGATGGCGAAAACAGCCTATCTCTTGCCGCAATGGAAGCTGAATTAAAACCGCAAGTTTTGGAACAGTTCGATATCATTGCTTCTAACTACAAGAAACTGCGCCGCTTGCAGGACCAAGTGGTCGATCTTAGGCTCCAGAATGCCACTCTTTCTCCGAGTCAAGTGCGCCGCTACAAGAAGCTTAAGAATGATCTTGTGGAAGAGGTGAAGTCAGTTTCGCTCAATAATAATCGTATCGACTCCTTGGTTGCCCAGCTTTATGACATCAATAAGCGTCTTTTGAGCCTTGAGGGCCAGCTGGTTCGCCTGTCTGAAAGCTACCGCGTGCCGCGCGAAGAGTTTTTAAAGCAATATCAAGGCAACGAGCTTGATCCCAACTGGCTGCGCCGCGTCGGCCGACTGACTGGTTTTGGCTGGAAAAATTTAGTTAGTTCTGAGCGAAGTTCTATCAAAGGTCTACGTGAAGATGTTCACGTCTTGGCTTCGGAAACCGGCCTTGAGATTTCCGAGTTCCGCCGTATCGTTCATATGGTGCAAAAGGGCGAGCGCGAGGCGCGCCGGGCGAAGAAAGAAATGGTCGAAGCCAATCTTCGACTCGTCATCTCGATCGCCAAGAAATACACCAATCGAGGTTTGCAGTTTCTAGATCTAATTCAGGAGGGCAATATTGGTTTGATGAAAGCGGTAGATAAGTTTGAGTATCGCCGCGGCTATAAATTCTCCACCTATGCCACTTGGTGGATCCGCCAGGCGATCACACGTTCTATCGCAGATCAGGCTCGTACTATCCGCATTCCGGTGCATATGATCGAGACTATCAACAAATTGGTGCGCACCTCACGCCAGATGCTGCACGAAATTGGGCGCGAGCCGACACCGGAGGAACTGGCAACAAAACTCGCCATGCCGCTGGAAAAAGTGCGCAAGGTGATGAAGATCGCCAAGGAGCCAATTTCACTCGAAACTCCAATTGGTGATGAGGAAGATAGCCATCTTGGAGATTTTATCGAGGATAAAAATGCAGTGCTACCAATTGATGCCGCGATCCAATCTAATTTGCGGGAGACTACGACGCGGGTGCTTGCTTCGCTTACCCCGCGCGAGGAGCGCGTGCTTAGAATGCGCTTTGGTATTGGTATGAACACTGACCACACCCTGGAAGAAGTCGGACAGCAATTCTCGGTTACAAGAGAGCGTATCCGCCAGATTGAAGCTAAGGCGCTCAGGAAGCTCAAGCATCCAAGTCGATCGAGGAAACTGAGAAGTTTCCTCGATAACTAGGTCTTTGAGCTAAAGGATACTCTGTTAAAAGTCGAAGTTCAGAGGGCTCCTTAGTGTGCCTTTACCCTTATCAGGAGCACCCATATGGCGCGCGAAGAAGCCATTTCATTTACATCTCATGGGCTAACACTCCCTGGTATTATCCATTTTCCAGATGACTTAAGGGCCGGAGAAAAGCGTCCGGGATTTGTAGTGCTGCACGGATTTGGCTCTAATAAATCATCGCAAAGCTGTATTCAGCCGTGCAATTTTCTGACAGACTTGGGTTATGTCACTATGCGCTTTGATATGCGTGGTTGCGGTGATGCACAAGGTGAGTTTGGGCGCATCATCTGCCTTGAGCAGGTGGAGGATACTAAAGCTGCCCACGCCTATCTGGCCTCGCGTTCCGAGGTTGAAGAGGCCCGTGTCGGAGCGCTGGGCTCAAGTTTTGGAGCCGCCGTTTCAGTCTATACTGCAGGTGTATATGAGCCAATTTCGGCGGTGGTTTCATCTGGCGGTTGGGGTAATGGTGAGCGCAAATTTCGAGGTCAGCATACTACGGCAGAAGCCTGGGTAAAATTCACTAGTATGCTAGTTGAGGGACGCCGTATGCGCGAGGAAACAGGCAAGTCGCTGATGGTCCCGCGCTATGATATTGTGCCAATACCAAAGCACCTACGCACCAATCTCGCCTCCAATGCCGTGGAGATGTTTCCTTCTGAGACTGCCCAGTCGATGTTCGATTTTTGTGCTGATGATGTGGTTGGAAATATATCGCCTCGTCCACTTTTATTGCTTCACGCCTCGGTAGATTCAGTTACCCCGACCGAGCAGTCGATTGAGCTTTTTAAGCGTGCAGGTCAGCCGACTGACCTGCATCTGACTGCTGACACTGATCACTTCATGTTTGCTGACAAGAATGTGCGAGTTCGACAGATCCTCACCGGATGGCTGGAAGAGTGTTTTCCGGTACGGTAAGGAATGCTGATTAATATGCACTCAGCTTTCGCTATCAGATGCTTTCTAACGGTTTTTAAACTTGGGATAAAAAAGAAAGGTGATCACTCCAGTGCCTCGACAATCCTGATTTCACGATCGGCGGCATCTCCCAGTACCTCAAGCGCATGCTGATATTCCGTGCTGTCGTGGGCGGAGATAGCTGCACTGACACTTGGAAATTCAATGATGACAACTCGTTGCATCAGCCCTCCCTCATAGATCATAGATGGCATGCCGCGCACGATGAATTTGCCACCATTGGCATTGATTGCCGGCCCAGCCAGCAATGCATATTCGGTAAGTTTTTCCTGATCATAGACATCTCGATACATCCCCACCCAAAACCCTTTTGCCATATCAGCGTTCCTTTTTAATAAAATTTCATGCAGAATTATCACCATAGTGTTGGATACATCAAAGACAAGAGATCTCGCACGGGTAGAAAGCGCTTGAGAAGAAATTTAAGGATGCAGCTGAGCTGCTTATCAGTTTAGAAAAATGGTAACTGTTCCTTTCTGACTGCGTTATTCAATCTCAAAGGTCACCTCTATGCTAACCGAAACACTCTGTTCACCGGCCGCAATTGGAACCGAGGACGAAGAGGCTGCCCTTTCCATCATCTGCACTGGGCGACCAATATTTCTTTGCTCAACAACGCGTATGATGGAGCCAAGTTCGATCCCTAGTCCTTCAGCGTAGAGTTGTGCTCGGCGCCGCGCATCCCCACCTGCTAGTTTGCGCGCCTTGTCACGTAGCTTTTCTGGCTCGGAGAACGAAAAAGACAAGCGCTGAATTGTATTTGATCCGCCGGTAACTACTGCATCTAGAATATCACCAAACCTTGCTAAATCTCGAATTATCACATGAACAGTGTTGTTGATCTGATAGCCAGTGATCTTTGGTGGAAGTTTTTGGTTTGGATCGTAAAAATGGCGTGGCTCCAAGTTAAACCCGCTGGTCTGAATATCCTTAGAGGTAATTTCTTGTGTATCAAGAATTCTCATGACCTCGCTCATTTTCACCGTATTTTCGCGTAGGGCATCGCGTGCTGTATTGCCCTCCGAGATAACGCCAAGATCAATATTGGCGATATCAGGTGCGGCTGATATTTCTCCTATTCCGGTGAGAGTCATTACCCGCTTCGCATTTTCGGCGTAGCTTGGTATTGATGAGAATAAAATAAGCGCGCTAGCAACGATAATGATCGATTTCATGTTAGCCTCCTAGTAGAATCGTGTGATGTTCTCGTCTTATTGTGGCAAAGACACGGCAGTGGTGTTAAATCTCACTTGCGCGCTGCAGGTGACCTCGTGCATATCACCTCATTCAAATGTCTTCTGCTGGGCCCGTAGCTCAACTGGTTAGAGCCGGCCGCTCATAACGGTCTGGTTGCAGGTTCGAGTCCTGCCGGGCCCACCAAATATTCTATTCAGATGGCTGGAATATGCGTAGCGTATGTCTCATCAAGTTAGGTATCCTATTGCTAGCTGTACTATGATGCTTTTACTGAGTTCTGGTATCGCCAATTTAAACAGAGTTGTTAACTTAATCCCATAGCCAGATTATAATAGGTTTCAACAGGAGAGTGATTGCTCCAGCAATTGCGCTACGTGAATTGGCACGCGGCCAGTACCGTCGGCAATTTGCTGCCGACAAGAAGTCCCATCAGCAACAATAACCGTATTGGAAGAAGCATTTCGAACTTTAGGTAGTAGGTTAAGCTCTCCCATTGCGATGGATGCACCATAATTTTCAGTGCCGTAGCCAAATGCTCCAGCCATACCGCAGCAACTGGTTTCGATCAGCTCCACATCCGCACCGGGGATGAGGTGAATAGCTTTCATCACCGAATCCATCGTATCAAATGCCTTTTGATGACAGTGACCGTGGAGGAGTATTTTCTCGTCCTTCTTTAACAACGGTAAATCAAGACGGCCAGCGTCGGCTTCACGTGTGAGATATTCTTCAAACAACATGGCATGCTGTCCAATCACGTTGGCGGTTTTCTTGTCGATCAGAGAGGTGAACTCATCGCGTAGTGTGAAAAGGCAGCTCGGCTCTAACCCGATGACCGGAATGCCATGCGTGACGTAGCCAAGGATTGCATTTGCAAGGCGTTGAGCCTCGAACGTTGCCTGATCAACTAGTCCGGTTGCAAGGAAGGTGCGCCCACAACACAGCGGCCGCCCGTGATCGTTGGGCGTGGCGATGGTGACTTTGCGTCCGGCAGCGGTGAGCACGTTTATAGCTGATTGAAGAATTTCCGGATTGAAATAGGTGTTGAATGTATCGGCGAGTAAGACCACGTCTGGTGTGCCGTCTTCGCAGGAGTCTTGCGAAATATCAAATGGCCGGCCAGACCAGCATGGTAGCTTTCTGCGTGCGCTGAACCCAGTCAAAGGCTGCATTAAATGCGCAAGTCCGGGTAACTTTGCCGGAAGATTGGCAATCCATGCCGCCCGTGCAGCATATGGTGCATAACGGGGTAAATAGCCTACTAAACGGTCATGGAAAGAAAGCTTTCCTGCGGATGCATGTGCGTGAAGCACCTCGATTTTCATCCGCGCCATATCAACCCCGGTTGGGCATTCTTGCCGGCAAGCCTTACAGGAGACGCACAGTTTTAGCGTCTCCATCATATCGTCGCTGGTCAGAGCATCCGGCCCAAGCTGGCCAGTCATAGCTAGGCGCAGACTATTAGCCCGCCCACGCGTGGTATCACGCTCGTTGCCTGTCAGACGGAACGATGGGCACATAACGCCGCCCTCGGTTTTTCGGCAAGCACCGTTATTGTTGCACATTTCGATGGCACCGAGAAAACCGCCTGCAGCGCCTGGCCAGGATGACCAGTCAAGCGCACTCTCCATATCAATACCCTGATATTCCGGCGGGTAACGCATCAATGAGCGATCATCCATACGCGGTGCGTTGACGATTTTCCCCGGATTGAGCAGATTGTCCGGATCGAAACTCGTCTTGAGGTTTTTAAAGGCTCGTATGATGTTCCTACCAAACATGCGCTCATGGAATTCTGAACGTACAATTCCATCGCCATGTTCGCCTGAATGAGAGCCTTTATAGGAGGCAACCATCTCAAAGGTTTCCTCGGCAATCATGCGCATTTTGGTTATATCCTCAGCACTTTTCATATTGAGAATAGGCCGGACATGAAGACAGCCAACTGAAGCATGTGCATACCATGTACCCTTGGTGCCGTGGCGCGAGAATATCTCGGTGAGGCGCTCGGTATAATCAGCCAGATCTTCAAGCTCAACCGCGCAATCTTCCACAAATGAGACTGGTTTGCCAGCATCCTTCATTGACATCATGATATTGAGGCCAGATGCGCGCATATGAGAAATACGCGCTTGTAGGTTCGCTTCGGTGATATTGACCACGCCGCCCTGTTTGTCGTCACTTCGGCGCCAGTCATATCCAAGATCACCAATTAGCTGGCTAAGTGTGTCTAGACGCTGAAGGCATGCCTCATGTGAAGATTCAGAAAATTCAACAAGTAAAAGGGCTTCAGGATTTCCGCGGACAAATTCTTCAATTGTATTGCGGAATATCGGGATCCGGCGGCCTAGCGCAATCATTGTCGCATCGACAAGCTCAACCCCGATTGGTTGTAAGGCAACAATGTGTTGCGTAGCTTCCATGGCGCTTCGAAACGAGCTAAAATGACAGACTCCGAGGACCTTGTGTATCGGCAAATCTGAAAGTTTCAGCGTGATCTGGCGGCTGAGCGCTAGTGTTCCCTCAGATCCGACCAGTAGAGACGAGAAATTTACCGGGTTATTGGAGCTGATGAGGGCATCCAGATTATAACCCCCAACTCGACGTTGGACTTTTGGAAAACGTGCCTTGATTTCTTCTTCCGTGCTCGCTCCAAGTTCAAGAAGATCGTGGAATAGGGGGGGGATTAATTGATCTGATTTTGATAGGTAATGTTTCCCAAAATGCATCTGAGTGCCGTTTGCGAGGGTAGCGTCGATAGCTTCTACATTATCGCGCATCATGCCGTAGCGGATCGAGCGCGCACCGCAGGAATTATTGCCCGCCATGCCGCCAATGGTTGCTCGCGAGGCTGTTGAAACATCTACTGGAAACCATAGACCGTGCGACTTTAACTCTCGGTTTAGGTCATCCAGCACGACGCCAGGTTCAACGATCGCCTGTTTAGTGTCGGGGCTAATTTCAACTATACCATTTAACCATTTGGAATAGTCGATGACCAGGGCTTCGTTGACTGTCTGACCACTCTGAGATGTGCCTCCGCCGCGCGCTAGAACTGGCACACCTTCCTCGCTGGCGATTTCTAATGTGGTAACTATATCATCCTGTGTTCTGGCAACCACCACCCCAACCGGCCACATTTGATAGATGGACGCATCGGTTGCATAGCGGCCGCGTGAAAACCCATCACTCAGATATTCGCCTTTGATCTCCCTAGTGAGCCGGCGTTCAAGTAAAAGGTTTTTAAGCGTAGCTTTCATAACGAGGCTCTCAATATGAACAAAATTATTTATTTTCTTAATGGTATTTTTTAATTCCAAGCGTGACGGTGCAAAGAAAGTTTTCCAAAGGCGTTTGATAGGTCTGCGCATAGGTTTGCATAATGCAAGGATTTTCGACTATCACTGAATATCCAAATGATGTACCTCAATTGCATTGCACGGTGCCGCCGTGCCTTAGCAATGAATCTCTTATCGTATTGAAACACTGTTAAAAGGATATTGGCTATGCCCGAACATGATATTCCACTCCGCCCTTATGGTTCGACGGCCGGACGAGATCATTTAACCGGTGTAAGGCCAAGGCCGAAAACGCTGACAGTTGACCTTCATAGCCACTACCGGGTTGCGGCGGCTGAAAAGTTGGCTGCACCCTATCTACCGGAAAATTACCATCCTCAGACTGCTATTGCGAGCGAGTTGACAAAAAAATGTAACATTCGCCAGGGGCAGGATCGTAGTGTGGAATTCAATAACATTGACAAGCGTATTGAGGATATGGAGCTCATGCAGCTCGATGTCATGGCAATCTCATGTTCGCCGAACCAGTGCTATTACGTTGTTGAGCCGAGTGTAGGTGCCGAAGCAAGTGTTATTACCAATGATGGGATCGCTGATGCAGTGAAAAAACATCCCAAAAAATTGACAGGTCTTGGCACGGTTCCACTTCAAGATACCGACCTTGCACTCAAAGAACTTGAACGATGTACAGGAGAGCTTGGCTTTAAAGGGATTCAGATATTGGCACGCGTGGGAGACGAGGAACTGGGTGCCGAGCGTCTCGAACCGTTCTGGAAGCGATGCGAGGAACTCGATGTCCTTATTTTTATTCACCCATCATCGTTTTTTAGCCCCCGTCTATCGCAGCACTATATGCTGAACGTAATCGGGAATCCGCTGGATACGACCGTCGCCATGCATTATCTTATTTTTGATGGCGTACTTGCACGCTATCCCAAGATCAAGTTCTATCTCTCCCATGGAGGTGCATTTCCTGCTGCCTATGGTGCGCGCATGGACCACGTTTATGGTGCACGCGAGGATGGCCGACAAAAAATCTTCGAAAAACCCAGTACATACCTGAAGAAATTCTATTTTGATACGATTGTATTTTCGATCGATCAACTCGAATATCTGATCAAAAAATATGGAGTTGATCACGTTGCTATAGGGACTGACTACCCGGCTGATATGGGTGAATATGATCCGGTTGAACATGTTTATCAGCTGGAGGGATTGACCGAACAGGACCGTGAAAAGATCTGTGGTCTGAATGCCTTGCGTCTGCTTAATCTGGATGCTGGTCAGTTTTCCTAAACTAGGGTCTAAGCTAAAGTCGGCGGCGGTAACATACCGCCGCCATATACTCTTGCTTAAAATTAGACCTTAAGAACGGCAAGAGCACGATCCAGATTCTGCCGTTCCTGCTTGAGTTCACCAGCCGAAATTCGTTTGTTGAGTTCAACCACAATATCGTTGACTGGAGTTGGAATATTATGTTTTTTCCCAGCTTCACACACGAGACCGTTGATATAGTCGATCTCGGTCCGCCGGCCCTTTATGTGGTCTTGATGCATTGCATTGATCACTGTCGGTCCGATGTCTGTGTTCAATTTATCCATCAGCATTTCTAAGAGTTGATTTGATTGCTCCACTTCTTTTTGGTTCAAACCAAAAATAGGTGCTCTACGATAACCTTGCGCCTGACCAGCAGTGAGAGCTTCTTCACCCGCCCGCAGCATCAATTCACGCACACCGTCGATCTGAAATATTTCACTGGATGTCATGCCCATCATCGCCTTGATCGACATCGTCGTCGAGTTAACGACGATTTTCATCCATTTAGCGGACATGATGTCATCACTAATATCGACTTTTCCTACATGCTTGAGCACTTCTTCGACCTCGCTCACGCGGTGGTTCATCGCAGTGTCAAGCGCTCCAAGTGCAAACCAGGTGCCTTCTGGCGGAGAATTCCGAATAATAATGCCGGGGTCGTAGATCTCGGAGGAAAGTTCAACGACACAGCCCAGAGTACGATTTCGTCCTACGATATCGCCGAGCTCATCTGCCGTCATCGAGTTTTGCGCACCAATTAGTAAACCGTTATCTGCCAGATATGGTTTGATTAGCTCAGCCATCCATCGTGCATCGTATGCTTTGACCATCAAGAACACCATGTCGAAGCGATGTGAGAACGTTGCTAGATCACACAGATGGAATGCCTTGATATCGGGTATATGAATATCCCCTGACTTCATTTGTATTGTCAGGCCGTTTGATCTCATAGCCTCCACATGAGCTGGCCACTGATCTATCAGACTGACGTCAAATCCAGCCTGAGTCAGGTCGCCACCAGTGCAGCTTCCATTGGCCCCGGTACCAAGTACTGCGATTCTTTTCCTCATTTATTCCTCTCATAGCTTCTGGTGATTGCGATTGAACTAAATTTAATGCTTTATCGTTGTGTATTTTTGGTAGGTGCTATCCGTATTGTATTGGAGAGCAATCGGTAGGACGCCTAGCGATCTGTTCATACAGCGTCAATGAGCATTGCTCTAGCATGTTGATCGTGGCCCAGCATGATTGTTGCATTGAGGCTACTACTTCTCAACTTCGGAATAGAATAGATAGCCATGTCCCTAAGTTGCCAATGGAGATGTATGCTAATGACTGTTGATAGTAGCGACATCGGCGGGTGCATCTTTGTACGGCGGTTTTAACTCACACAACAAGACCGCTCTTCCTGCAAGAGTGGAGTGAGATCGGCAAACCATCAATTGCCACGCCGCGTGCACCAGCGCTATGGATCAGGTGGCAGAGTTCGTTGGCAAATCAGTTAATGTAAGGATACGTTGATCTCGTATGCAAAAGAGATAGATTCGGTGCAACTTTTCCTCCAGCTGCCAGTGTATTCTATAATTTGATATATGGGCATTAAATGGCTGTTCTATTAGTCTGCCACCACAGCGTGTGGCAGAAAAACTGTTTAAGATATGATTACACAGAATAAAATTTAGAGGTGGGAGAAAATGGGAGCAAAAATAGCGGTATTTGGATCGGGAGCCATTGGCTCATGTGTAGCCGCATCGTTAAGCGCTGCTGGCGAGGATGTAACAATAATCGACCAGTGGCCTCAGCATATTGAGGCAATGAAGGCCGGTGGTGTACGTGTTGTCACCAAGCAAGATGATACAACCACACGGGTTAATGCCTGCCATATCTATGAGCTAGCCACCTATGAACCGGTCTTCGATATAGCATTCATTACCGTCAAATCTTACGATACTCAGTGGATGGCAAAACTAATCTCCGGCTATCTCGCTGAGGATGGTGTTCTTGTCGGGCTGCAAAATGCCTTTAATGATGATGCAAATGCGCAAATGGTTGGCCGCGAGCGTACAATGGGCTGCGTGGTTGAGCTGTCGTGTGAAATCTTTACGCCTGGAATGGTTCAGCGTAACACCGTGCCAAATGGAACATGGTTTAGTGTTGGCGAACTTGATGGCAGCGACACAACGCGTTTGCGCGAGGTTCAGCGACTTCTAAAACTTGTTGGAAATTGTGACACGACCAACAATATTTATGGTGCTAAATGGACCAAGTTGATTGCCAACTCAATGACATGCCCATTTTCCTCACTTGGAATGAAGAACTGGGAAGCAATGGAACTGCCCGGGATGTTCGATTTCTCCGTAGAAGTTGGCAAGGAATCGTTTGCTGTTGGTCAGGCACTGGGATTTCGTGTGGAGCCCCTATTTGGGTTAACGAACAAACAGATTTCACAAGACAGCACTGATGCCATTTCAACCGTTATGCGTAAAATGGTTAAGGATGTGGGGCCAAACGCACGCACCCATGCGGCGCAGGATCATGCCAAGGGCCGGCGCAGTGAAATTGAATACATTAATGGACGTGTGGATCTGGAAGGCCGCCGGCTGAATATAGCGACGCCGTATAATCACTCAGTGTGCGAAATCGCCCGCAAAACTCACAAAGGTCTTATTACTCTTGATAGTTCAAACCTGACCCTGCTTAAAGAGGGAGTGAGCTGACAGCTAGCTGGCGACAGACTATGAGCCACCCCATCAGTCGCTCTATACTCATTAATTTAGTTTGTATCAGCAATGTGTGGGATGTTTGCTCCTGCATGGTATTCGGGGCTGTGTGGGAGGTGCCCACATGTCTTGGAAGCGCTTTATTGGCGGAACCCTGCACTTCTGACTTGCAGCTGTGAAAATCAGAGGACCGACGTCCTCTATGAGTTAGTGGTCTAGGATTTTTCAAAGTCCGATCGTTCATCGAGTGGGAGTAGATGCAATACCCTACGCAAGTAATCAAGGCCAAGCTCGACTGCGCCAAGTCGAACCCGATGGGCATCGCCAATAATTTCTGATTGACGAAGGAGTATGCCATCTGGCTGGGCTAGCGCCACCGCGATAGTGCCGCTGGCGCGCTTACCTGGTTGCGCTGGGTTATGCTTAACTTGCACAGACAGGCAATGGGTTGATCCTGTAAGCTTACTAAACGCGCCGGCGGTCAGTTTTGCAGTTTCCGGCATCATCTTCTCTGTCTCGTTATTGAGTCCAAGCGCTTTAAATATTTCTTCCAGAGAACCGCCAAGAAGGCCACGTCGGAAAACTTTTCCATCCTCATCATGTTGGGTAAGGCGGCTGGCAATAAGCCCATTTGTGCCAAGTTCGCACACCGAAATCGTTTGGCCTCGCATACCTAGATGATCTAGCACCACGCCTTCCAGCGTTGAGTCATCTTCAGCGAATACGAATGAGCCAAGACGATTGCGTACCTCTGTTTCCACCGGCTCGAGATTTCGTAAAATATCTTCCTCGCTACTACCTCGAACTGCGAGTTTAGTTTCCAGTTGAGGATAGTGAGCTTGAAAGCCAAGTTTGACCGAGCCGTTGGGAGCTAGGTTTACCACATCTTCGAGTAGGCGGTCTGCCCTCGATTCACCAATCCCAAAGGAATGAAATCGTTTAAGCTGATGTAGTGTGCTACCTCCGCGCATCTCTGTCAGTCTGGGGATAAGTTCATCATTTAGCATCCGGTATAGTTCGCGCGGAACACCTGGGGTAAAAAAGAACCGTGCCTTACCTATATTAAGTGCAAATCCGCACGCGGTCCCAACTGGATTGTCTATCATTTCTGACGATTGTGGTAGCATTGCTTGTTTGCGGTTATTCGCAGGCATTTCGCGCCCGCGCCCTAAAAAAAATGCTTCC
>Ga0302135_10000952_pt1 | contig 17525 bp, 14 predicted proteins | sample CBN3_surface_MG_FD_203119 | JGI IMG/M metagenome (GOLD analysis project Ga0302135, IMG submission 203119) | Marine microbial communities from Western Arctic Ocean, Canada - CBN3_32.1 | ecosystem: Environmental > Aquatic > Marine > Oceanic | place: Canada: Western Arctic Ocean | collected...
ACGCAGAGCGCCGCGGACGGTTGCCACGCGCAACAGCGAAGAACGTATAGGTCTGGACGCCAAAGGCTAGCGCCCGGCGCCGCCGGGCGCCGCTCCATTAACCCTCCGCCGAGACGCCCGCGGCCTCTAGATCGGCTTGGGCTTCGAGCCAGGCCGCCTCGGCCTTGTCCAAGGCGCGACCCAGGTCGGCATGGCGTTTCTGCAGCGCCATCAGATCGGCGGTCGAGCCCTCGTAAACGGCGGGATCGGCGAGCCGGGCCTGGAGCACCACTCGGTCGGCGGCGAGGCTTTCCATGCGCACTTCCGCCGAACGAACCGCCTTGCGTTGATCGGCGAGCAGAGCCCGGGCCTCGGCGCCGGCGCGACGCGCCTCCTTGCGCTGGCGGGCTGAGGCAGCCGGAAGCGTCGCGGAGGCAGGTTTTCGCGTCGCTGCCTTGCGCGCCTCGATGAGGCGACGGCGGTAATCGTCGAGATCGCCCTCGTAGGCCGCGCAGGCGCCATCCGCGACCAGCCACAGCCGGTCGGCGCAGAGCTCGACCAGGTGGGGGTCGTGGGTGATCAGGATGACCGCACCAGGGTAGTCGTTGAGCCCGGCGACCAACGCCTCGCGAGCGTCGATGTCGAGATGGTTGGTCGGCTCGTCGAGCAGCAGCAGGTGGGGCGCGCCGACACAGATCGACGCCAGCAGCAGTTTTGCCTTCTCGCCGCCCGAGAGCTTACCGATGGCAACGTCGGCCTTGCTTTGGGCAAAACCGAAACGGCCCAGATAGGCGCGCACCCGGGTCGGAGACGCCGCACCCATAAGGCGGCTCAGGTGAACCGCCGGGGTTTCGGCGAGGTCGAACTCCTCGGTCTGTTCCTGGGCGAAATAGCCGACCTTGAGCTTGCCCGAACGGTGCAGCGCGCCGCTGAGCGGGCTCAGCCGCCCAGCCAGTAGGCGCAGCAGGGTGGTCTTACCGTTGCCATTAGCGCCGAGCACGGCGATGCGGTCGTCCATGTCGATGCGCAAGTTCAACCCACGCAGCACGGGGATTTCGTCATAGCCCACCTCCGCCGCCTCGAGGGTGATCAGCGGCGAGGGCAGGTCGGAGGGCACGGGGAACTCGAGCACCACATCGGCGTCGGCGCGCGTGGGTTCGAGCGCACCGAGGCGCTCGATCGCCTTGAGCCGGGACTGGGCCTGGCGGGCCTTGCTCGCCTTGTAGCGGAAGCGATCGACGAAAGCCTGCATGTGCTTGCGCTGCACGAGCTGACGGCGGAATTGCGCAGTGGCGAGGGCGAGGCGCTGGCTGCGCTCTTTCTCGAAGGTGTCGTAATTGCCGCGATAGGCGACCAGACGGCCGCCGTCGAGATGGAGAATCGAACTGACCACCGTGTTGAGCAGCGCGCGGTCGTGGCTGACCAAGAGCACCGTGCCGCGATAGGCGGCGAGAAAGCCTTCGAGCCAGAGCCGGGCCTCGAGGTCGAGATGGTTGCTGGGTTCGTCGAGAAGCAGCAGACCGGGCGCGGAGAAAAGCAGTGCGGCGATGGCGACGCGCATCCGCCAGCCGCCCGAGAACGTATCCAGCGGACGGGCCTGCGCGGCCTCGTCAAAGCCCAGCCCGGCAAGGATGGTGGCGGCGCGCGCGGGCGCGGTCTCGGCAGCAATATCGGCAAGTCGGATGTGGACCTCGGCAATCCGGGCGGGATCCTGTGCGGTTTCGGCCTCGGCCAGCAGGGCGGCACGCTCCGTATCGGCGGCAAGCACGAAATCGCGCAACGGCTCCGGCCCGGTGGGCGCGCTTTGGGGCACCGAGCCGACCCGTGCGCGGGCGGCGATTCTAATCAAACCGCCGTCGGGCGCGAGGCGGCCCTCGATGAGGCCCAGCAGGGTCGACTTGCCAGCCCCGTTGGGACCGACCAGCCCGACCTTATGGCCGGCAGAAACGGTCGCTGAGGCATCCTCGAAGAGGAGGCGCTGGCCGATCCGGTAGGTGAGGTTGGAAATCCACAGCATGGCGCGCGATTGATAGCACGCGCAAAGCCCGGACAGAATTTTCTTTACGCGCTCAGACGCCGCGCAGGCTTACGGCACATTCTGACGGAGCCGGCCGCGCCTCACGCCGACCCCGGCCCCGCGTCGGCCCGCGTCGGCCCGCGTTTGCAGACTCGAAAATTCCGACGCTGCTAATTTCACGCTATTATTTTCCGTCGCCGACGATGTGCCGGGCGAAGCGGCCGATGGTCAGGCCCTGGACCACGATGGAGAAGAGCACGACGCCGTAGCACACGGTGAGCAGCACGTCGCGCTCGGGCGAGGGCGGCAGGGAGAGCACGAGGGCGACGGAGATGCCGCCCCGGATGCCGCCCCATGTGAGTACCGGCACCGCGCCCTTGGTGAAGTCGCGGAAGGTGCCAAGAAGGGTGATCGGCAGGCCGACAGAGACGAAACGGGCAACCAGGACCAAGGGAATGGCGATCAGGGCGGCGAGCAGCGGCGAGGTCTGGAAGGGGATGACCAGCAGCTCGATGCCGATGAGCAGGAAGAGCACGGCGTTAAGGATTTCGTCGAGCAGAGTCCAGAAATTGGTCAGGTGAAGCCGGGTCGTCTCGCTCATGGCAAGACGGGTGCCGTGATTGCCGATCAACAGCCCCGCGACGACCACGGCGATGGGCCCCGAGAGGTGCAGCGCGGTGGCGATCTGGTAGGTCACCATGACCAGCGCCAGCGTGATGATGACCTCGAGATTGTGCTGGTCGATGGCACGGATGGCGTAGAAGGCGAGCGCGCCCAAAGCCAGCCCGAGCGCCGCGCCGCCCAGCGCTTCCTGGGCGAACAAGAGCGCGATACCGCCGGCGCTGAGCGCCTCACCGCCATGACCGCTGCCCAGCGCGATGGCGGCAAGGATGATGAAAACCACGACGCCGATGCCGTCGTTGAACAGGCTCTCGCCCGCGATCTTGGCCTCCAGGCTCTTCGGGATATTCGCGGTCTTGAGGATGCCCAGCACCGCGACTGGATCGGTCGGCGAAATCAGCGCGCCGAATACCAGGCAATAGATCAGCGGCATGGTAATGCCGAGCAGGGTGAAAACGCCCCAGATGCCGAAGCCTACTAGGGCGGTCGAGATCAGCACCCCGACGCTCGCCATGGTGGCGATCGCCCATTTGCGCGACGCCAGCGCGCTGAGATCGACATGGAGCGCGCCGGCAAACAGCAGGAAGCTCAGCATGCCATGCATCAGGGCGTCGGAGAAATGTAGCCCGATCACGGCGGCGCGCACGTCGGCCACGAGACCGAGGCCGGGGATGACCGCATCGAGCCCGATCACCGCGAGAGAGGCGAGCAGCGCGATGATCACCAGGCCTATGGGCTGGGGCAGCTTCAAGAGGCGGTAATTGAGAAAGCCGAACAGCGCGGCGAGGCCGAGAAGTGCCGCGGCGGCGTTGAGTACCGCGATCATCGGGCACGCTCCGGGGCGGGCGCGCGCCTCACGCCCCCTTCTCCCAGCGGCCGTCGGAGGCTTGCTTCCAGTAGGTCACGGCGTCGCCGGCTGACTTACGCGCACTCCAGCGCTCGCGCGCAGCCGCGACCGCAGCCTCGTCGGTGCCGTCGAAGACGTCGAGGCAGCGGTCAAACGAGTTCACAAAGGCCGGCTCAATACCGTCGACGAGCACGAGAATGGCGGCGCCGTTGGGGTTCTCTTCGCGGGTGGTAAGAAAAACTGGCTGGTCCGCCGGATTGCCCGCCCCGGCGGTACCGTGGGGCAAAAAGCTGTCGGGATCGTAGACCCAGAGCGCGGTATCGAGCGATTCGATGCGCGGCTCAGAGCCTGCGAGGACGACCGCGCGCGCACCCGATTCGAGGACCTTCTCCAGCAGCTTGGGCAGGGCGCGCTCAAGCGGCGTTGCGGTGAGATGATAGAAGCCGACGTCGGTCACCGGCTCGGGCCGCTCAGCCTTCGTAATGATCGGCGACGAGCCGATCGAGCATGCGGACCCCGAAACCTGCGGCGCCCTGGGGCACGAGCGCCGTTTCCTTCTTGCACCAGGCCATGCCGGCGATGTCGAGATGGGCCCATTTGGTCTCGCCGACGAAGCGTTTGAGGAACTGGGCGGCGGTGATGCTGCCCGCCTCACGTCCCTTGCCGACGTTCTTCATGTCGGCGATCTCGGAGTTGATGTCCCTGTCGTAGCGCTTGCCCAACGGCATGCGCCAGGCCTCCTCGCCAACGGATTGGCCCGCGCCCATGATGCGTTCCGCCAGATCGTCGTCGTTGCAGAACAGCCCGGCCTGGTAGGTCCCGAGCGAGACCACAACGGCCCCCGTGAGGGTCGCCAGGTCGACCATGAACTGCGGCTTGAACCGGGTGCGGGTGTAATGGAGAGCGTCGGAGAGGACGAGACGGCCCTCGGCGTCGGTATTGATGACCTCGATGGTCTGGCCGGACATGGAGGTAACCACGTCGCCCGGGCGGGTCGCGCCGCCCGAGGGCATATTCTCGACCAGCCCAAGGACGCCCACCACGTTGACCCGCGCCTTGCGCCCGGCCAGCGCCTTCATCAGCCCAGCGACGCAACCCGCGCCGGCCATATCGTATTTCATCTCCTCCATGCCGCCGGCGGGCTTGAGCGAAATTCCGCCAGTATCGAAGGTGACGCCCTTGCCGACGAAGGCGACCGGGGCGGCGTCTGCGTCGGGCGCGCCGTTCCAGCGCATGACCGCAAGCTTCGATTCGCGCACGCTGCCGTCGCCCACGGAGAGCAGCGCACCCATGCCCAGCTTTCTCATCGCCGCTTCGCCGAGGATTTCGACATCGACACCAAGAGAGGCCAATCCCTCGACCTGTTCGGCAAAGCTCTCGGGGTAGACGACATTGGCAGGCTCGGAAACGAGGTCGCGGGTGAACTCGACCCCGGCGGCAATGGCGGCAAGCGGGGCGTGGTCTGCCTCGGCCGCCTTGGGATCGGCGCACATGGCGGTGAGCGCGACCATGGTCGGCTTGTCGTCGTCTTTTTCCTTGGTCCTGTACTTGTCGAAGCGATAGGCGCGCAAGCGCGCCCCGCAGACGAGGTTGGCCGCAAGCTGCGCCGGCTCGAGCGGGCAGCCGTCGAGATGATCGAGCGCGACCGCCGCCCGGGTCGCGCCCAACGCGTTGAGCGCAGGGGCCAGCGCTCCTCCGGCCTCCTGAGCCGCCTGAGCGTCGAGCTTGGCGGGCGCCCCGAGGCCGAGCAGGACAATGCGATCGACGTCGAGACCGGCGGGTGCGGCGAGGGCCAGGGTCTGGTCCTTCTTGCCCGTAAAGCGACCGGCGGCCATCGCGCGCCCGATCGCACCGTCGGTGGCCTGGTCGGCCGCCTCGGCGCTCGGGGTAAGCGTGCGCTCTTCGAGCACGCCGAGCACGAGGGTCGGCTGAGCGGTCAAATCGATCGGAGAAAAGCTGATGTCCATGATGTCCTCATCGGCCAAAATGCCGGCCGGTAAAAAAAGATCGCGTCCCGGAGCATATTGACGCTGTGATCGGATGCCTGCGGGCGGCTATACTACGCCAACATGCGTCGTTACAGTTGGTATATCCTGCGCCAGTTGGTCGGACCGCTGGTCTTCATCCTGCTCGGGTTGACGGCGGTCGTCTGGCTTACCCAGTCTCTACGCTTTGTCGATCTGATCGTCAACAAAGGGCTCTCGATCGACGCCTTTCTCTATCTCACGCTGCTGCTGCTGCCCTCGTTCTTCACGGTAATCGCACCAATCGCGCTGTTTGCCTCGGTGCTCTACGTCTACAACAAGATGATCAACGACAGCGAGCTGGTCAGCCTGAAGGCGAGCGGCATCAGCCACGCCCAGCTCGCCGTGCCGCCGCTCATGATCGCCGGCGTCATGACGCTGGTGATCTACTCAATGACACTCTACTTCTCGCCGGCAAGCTTCCGCGACTTCAAGGACCGCCAGTTCAACATCCGCAGCGATTTCTCCGGAATCCTGCTTCAGGAAGGCGTGTTCACCACCGTGTCCGATAATTTGACCGTCTATGTTCGCGCCCGCGAAAGCGACGGCGAACTGCTCGGCATCCTGGTCCACGACAACCGGATCTACGGCGAGCCGATCACCATGATGGCCGAACGGGGCGCCCTGGTGAACACCGAGAGCGGACCGCGCTTCGTCATGATCAACGGCAACCGCCAGCAGATCGAGGTCGAGCGCGGCCAGCTTTCGCTGCTCTATTTCGACCGCTACACCCTCGATCTCGGCCAGCTCACCGCGGGACCAAAGGAACGCTGGCGTGAGGCGCGGGAGCGCTATTTGCATGAACTGTTCAGCCCGGGCCAGGGCGAGGACGACCAGGACAACAAGGGCAAGTTCTGGGCGGAAGGCCACCAGCGGCTGGTCGCGCCGCTGTTCTCCATGGCCCTCGTCTGCCTGGCGCTCGGCGCCATGCTGACGGGCGAATTTTCGCGGCGCAGCCAGTGGCGGCGAATCCTGGCCGCAATCCTGTCTGCCTTCCTGTTCGAGGCAATCGGCCTCGGCCTGGTCAGCGTGGTCGCAAAATCGACCGTGCTGACGCCGCTGATGTATTTCAACATCGCGACCGCCATCGGGCTGGGCTGGTACGTCATGGTTCGGCCGACCAACCGGCGGCCGCGGTGGCGGTGGCGGGCAAAAGGCTCACACACGGGCGAAGCGCCATGAGGCTGTCGACGACGCTCTCGGTTTACTTCGGTCGCCAGTTCTTTACCTGGGTCGGCATCGTCTTCCTCGTCTTTGTCGCGACCATCTTCGTCTTCGACCTGGTCGAACTGCTGCGCCGGGGCGCCTCGAAGGAGATGGCGGACGTCGGCACGCTGATGCTAATGGCGTTCATGAAGTTGCCTTTCATGGCGCAGAAAGCGATCCCGTTCGCCATCTTGATCGGCGGTATCTTGTGTTTTTCGAAACTCACGAGCAGCCACGAGCTGGTAGTCGCTCGAGCTGCCGGGGTGTCGGTCTGGCAGTTCATGCTGCCTGCCCTGATCATCGCCTTTCTCGTCGGCCTGGTGACGATTACGGTCTATAACCCGCTCGCCTCCGCCATGGTTGCGCGCTACGAGCAGCTCGAGGCGACCCACCTGCGCAAGCAGGCGAGCCTGCTTGCGATTTCGTCGTCCGGGCTGTGGCTGCGTCAGGCGGACGCGAGCGGCGAATCGGTGATCCATGCGCAGCGGGTTACCGAGCCGGGCACGGTGCTGCACGACGTGATCATATTTCGCTTCGAAGGCACCGACAGCTTCGTCGGCCGGATCGATGCGGCGAGCGCGAAGCTCGAGGTCGGCTATTGGGACCTGCAGGACGCGGTGCTGACCGCACCGGACCGACCAGCGGAATTCACCGATCGCTACAAGCTTGCCACGGATCTGACTCTCAGCCAGATCCAGGACAGCTTCGCCTCGCCGGAAACGCTTTCGTTCTGGGAGTTGCCCGGCTTCATCAAGGTGTTGGAGAAGGCGGGCTTCTCGGCGGTGAAGCACCGAATCCACTGGTATGCCCTGCTTTCGGCGCCCCTGCTGTTCTGCGCGATGGTGCTAATCGCCGGGACCTTTTCGTTGCGCTTGACACGGCGCGGCGGCACGGGACTTCTGATCGCAACCGGCGTACTGACCGGTTTCGTGTTCTATTTCCTGTCCGACGTGGTCCTCGCCCTTGGTCTCTCGGGCAAGATTCCGCCGGCTCTGGCAGCCTGGACGCCCGCGGGGATTTGCACCCTGTTGGGTATCGGCCTGCTGTTCCATCTGGAAGATGGGTAACGCCATGCACCGCACCTTCCCGGCGCTTGCCCTGGCCCTGGTGGTCGGCCTTTTCGGCGCGCAGGCCCAGAGCGCGACAGATGCGCCCGTGCTGCTACGTGCGGATTGGCTGACCCACGATCAGACGTCGGAGATCGTCACGGCGGAGGGCCATGTGGAACTCGCCCAGTCCGGCCGCATCCTGCTGGCCGACCGTGTGACCTACGACCAGCGGCGCGACCGGGTGGTCGCCAACGGCAATGTGAGCATTCTGGAGCCCAGCGGCGAGGTGCTGTTCGCCGACGCGGTCGAGCTGACCGACCAGATGAAGAACGGCGTGATTACGAACATCCGTCTGCTGATGACCGACCATTCGCGCCTAGCGGCCAACGGCGCACGCCGCTCCGACGGCAACCGGATGGAAATGCGCAAGGCGATTTACTCGCCCTGCTCGCTCTGTGTGGACGATCCCGAGAGCGCACCGCTCTGGCAACTCAAGGCGATCCGGGTCGAGCATGACCAGGAAGACCGAATGATCGAATATTCGGACGTCTTTATGGAGATTTACGGTGTGCCGATCCTATACCTGCCCTATTTCGCCCACCCCGACCCGACCGTAAAGCGCAAGAGCGGCTTTCTCGCGCCGACCTACGGCAGCTCGAGCAGGTTGGGCATCAACGTCACAACACCCTATTTCTGGAACATCCAGCCCCATCGCGACTTCACGTTTTCACCGATCTCTACTTCGAAGGAAGGCGTCGTCCTAGCCGGCGAGTACCGCGAGCATACGGGAAACGGCGTCTACCGCCTGGGTGGCAGCTGGACCCATGTCCACCGACGGGGCGACGACGGGGAGCGTATCGGCGGCGAGGAAACCCGCGGCCATATAGAAGGCGACGGGCGATTCACCCTGAGCCCCGCCTGGATGTGGGGATTTGACCTCTCGCGCGCGACCGACGATACCTACCGCAGCCGCTACGGGTTCGGCAGCGAGGATACCTTGACCACCGACCTCTGGCTGCAGGCACAAGAGGGCCGCCGTTTTGCTTCGCTCGCCGGTTACTGGTTCCAGGGGCTGGAGGAGGATGACAATCCGGGCGAAATCCCGATTATTCTGCCCACATTCAGTTATGAATTCATCAGCGATCCGAGCTCCGAGGGAACCTGGTGGAGCGTCGACGCCAACACCTTGCTGCTGGCGCGCAGCGAGGGAGCGGACAGTCGCCGCTTGTCGACCACCGGCGGCTGGCACGCGCGCTATATCGGGGCTTCGGGCGACGTCTACGACTTTTCCGCCCGGCTGCGGGGCGATCTTTATTGGGTCAACGACGTCGCGAACCCCGCCGACCCGAACACGACCTCGCTCAACGGTGTGACGGGACGCCTCATTCCCGAAGTCACCCTCGGCTGGCGCTACCCCTTGATTGCGCAGCACGAGGGCGTCCGTCAGGTGATTGAGCCGATCCTCACGGCCATCGTCAGCCCCTACGGCGGAAATCTCGACAAAATTCCTAACGAGGACAGTCTCGACTTCGAGTTCGACGACACCAATCTGTTCAGTTCGAATCGGTTCACGGGGCTCGACCGCGTCGAGGGTGGACCGCGGGTAAATTACGGGCTGCGCTGGGGGCTTTACGGCGAAAGTGGCGGACAAACCACGGCGTTGCTGGGCCAGAGCGCCCGTTTGAAAGACGATTCGACCTTCGGTACGGGAACAGGGCTAGAGAGTAATCTTTCGGACTATGTCGGTCGTATCACCGCCATCCCGGTGGATTACCTGACTATCAACTACCGCTTCCGTCTCGACCGGAAGAGTCTGACCGCCCATCGAAACGAAGTAAACGCGGCCATTGGGCCGTCTTATCTCAATACTTCAATCACCTATCTCCAACTCGACACCGAAATCAGTGCCGATACGGAGTCGGAGTTTGCGAATCGCGAAGAAATCACCTTCGTCGGCAATGTCGACCTGACCGAGTCCTGGACGCTCTCGCTCAACCACCGGCGCGACCTGACCGGCAACGGCTCGTCTTTGAATTCCGGAAGTACCTTGACCTATGAGGACGAGTGCCTGCTCTTCCGATTGCGCGCGAATCGGCGGCTCACAAAGGATCGGGACGTCGAACCCGAAACGACGGTATTGTTCACCATCCAATTCAAGCATCTGGGCTAGAACCGGTCTGAAGGGTGTAAATAGAGTTTGAGGGTGACTTACCGAACCCGCTATAAACGGCCTTGGTGGGCCGACGACAAGAACGGATACGATGTGCGAATGAAGTGGATCATGGTTGCGATCGCGGTATCGATTGCGCTGCTCGCAGGCCCCGCCAGTCGGGCTCAGGACTCGCAGCGCATCGCTGCCGTGGTCAACGACGAGGTTATCTCGGTCTACGACCTGATCGCCCGGATTGACCTGGTGGTGGCGACCACCGGTTTGCAGAACAGCTCCGAGGTTCGCCGCGACATCGCGCCGCAGGTGCTAAAGAACCTGATCAACGAGCGACTGCAGTTCCAGGAAGGCGCGCGGCTAGGCGTCCAGATCACCGAGGATCAGATGGCACGTGCCGTCTCGTCAGTGGAAGACGACAGCGGTGCGCTGCCGGGCAGCTTTTTCAAATTTCTTCAAGCTAGCGGCCTAAGCCGGGAGACGGCGCTTGAACAGATACGCGCCCAGATCGTCTGGGGCATCGCCGTGCGTCGAAGACTGGGACCCAATGTCGTGGTCAGCCGGGAGGAAATCGATACTGCGCGCGAGCGGATGGAAGCCGGACAGAGCGAGCCGATATTCAGAATTGCCGAAATCTTTCTGGGCGTACCCAATCAATCCGACGAGCAAGCCGTCGCGGCCGACGCTCGACAGCTTGCTACCCAGCTAAAGACCGGCGGGGTCGATTTCGGGGCGGTCGCCCGACAGTTCTCGCACAACGCAACGGCCGCCGTCGGCGGCGATCTCGGCTGGGTGCAGGTCGGTCAACTCGCACCGGAAATCGCGCGGGTGGTGCCGAACATACTGCCGGGCAACATCTCGGAGCCGATCCGGTCCGTCGAAGGATTCCATATCATCACCGTGCTCGAACGCCAGGAACCCCGGGCAACCGCAGCAGGCGATGTGTCGGTCGAGCTCGTCCAGGTGGTTCTGCCCGTCACCGACGAGCCCGGGTCAATGCATGACAACGAACAGCGCGCCCTGGCAGAGGAAGTCGGGCGAACCGTGCGCACCTGCGCCGATATGCGCGAGCTGTCCCGGGTCGTGGGGAACGAATTGTCGGGTGACCTTGGAACCATGAAGTTGGACGAACTACCCACCCCCATTCGCCTGACCGTGGCAGGCCTGGCGGTGGACCAGCCGAGCGCGCCTGTACGCACCATTAACGGCTATCACGTCTTGATGGTATGCGCGCGTCGCGAGGCCGTCGATCGGGTCATCGACGACGAGACGATCCGCCGGGATCTCGTCGCTCGCCGGCTCGGCCTGCTGGCCCGGCGCTACCTGCGCGATCTGCGGACCGCGTCCTTCATCGAGGTGCGCGTCTGAGCCGGCCAGACACCGGGCCCGCGCTGCCACCGCTGCGCGAGGTGATCCGCCGGCACGGTCTTTCGGCGCGACGCAAGCTCGGCCAGAATTTTTTACTAGACCCGACGATCGCCCGTCGTATTGCCGATGCTGCCGGACCGTTTGGCAGCGAGACAGTGATCGAGATTGGTCCCGGCCCCGGCGGGTTGACCCGCGCACTACTCGACGCCGGGGCCGCGCGGATAGTCGCGGTGGAGCGTGATCCCCGCTGCGTTGCCGCCTTGGCCGAGCTTGCCGCGGCGTATCCCGGCCGGCTCGAGATCGTGGAGGCCGACGCCCGAACCATCGATGAGGCCGCTCTTGCGCCCGCGCCACGCCGTATCGTCGCTAATCTGCCCTACAACGTGGCGACCCCGCTGCTGATCAAGTGGCTCGCGCGGATCGAGCTGTTCACATGCCTGACCCTGATGTTCCAGAAAGAGGTTGCGAACCGCCTGACGGCCTTGCCCCGAACCGGCGCCTACGGTCGTCTCTCGATCATGGCGCAATGGCGAACCCGCCCCCACGCGTTGTTCGATCTGCCGCCCGGCGCCTTTGTGCCGGCCCCGAAAGTGACCTCGACGCTGGTCGCCTTCACGCCGTTGGCCGAGCCCGAAGCCGCCGCCGACTGGGAGGCGTTGGAGACCGTGGTCGCCGCCGCCTTCAACCAACGCCGCAAGATGCTGCGCAGCGCGCTCAAACGCCTGGGACCGGATGCGGGGGCGCTGTTGACTGTTGCCGGAATCGCCCCCGAGCGGCGGGCCGAGGAACTCGATGTCGCTGAATTTTGTACGCTCGCCCGGGCCTGGCGCGCCCGGATTGAGGCGACAGGCTCGTGACACGAACCATATTGCCCGGTCTCGCAATCTGCCGTAAGAAGACGCTTCGGCCTTTTATGCTTTTTTGGAGACCTCGATGATTACCATCCAGCTCGAAGCGCCGGCCGATGCTGCCGCCATCGAAGCCCTGCTCGACCGCGCCTTTGAGCCCGGGCGCCAAGCGCGCCCGAGTTATCGCCTGCGCGCGGAGCAGACGACCCTCGACGCGTTCTGCTTTGTCGCGCATAAAGACGGGCGCCTGATCGGCACCATCCGCTTCTGGCCGCTCACGGCGGGTGGGGCGCCCGCCATTCTGCTCGGCCCCATTGCCGTCGACCCCGATGAGCAGGGCCAGGCGATCGGCGTCAGGCTGGTGAGCGCCGGCATCGAGGCGGCGCGCGCGGCCGGTCATGGGATCGTCGTCGCGATCGGCACCCGTGCCTATCTGGGGCGGTTCGGCTTTGTGCCGGCACGTTCGTACGGCCTGGTGTTCGACGAGGCCGTCGTCGACGAACGTTTCCTGGTTCTGGAACTCGCGCCCGGGGCGCTCGAGGGGGTTGCCGGCCCGCTCGCGCCGGGGGGTTGCCTTCGATGGGGCGTGAGCCGCAGTTCGATCAGTCCTCGCCGCGCAGCCGCTTGACGAATTCGCCCAGCCCGATCTGGCGCTGACGCGATAGCCGCTCGGCGTCCAGCACGGCGCTCGCACCGCGTATGCTCTCTTCCAGATCGTCGTTGATGATGATGTAGCTGTAGGAATCCCAGTGGCTCATCTCGTCCGCGGCCTTGGCCATGCGGCGCGCCACAACCTTGTCGGAATCCTGCGCCCGTGAGTGAAGACGGCGCCCAAGCTCGGCGGTGGACGGCGGCAGGATGAACACGCTGACGAAATCGTCGCGTGTGACCTCGGCCAGTTGCTGAGCACCCTGCCAATCGATATCGAACAGCATGTCACGCCCGACGGCGAGGGCAGTCTCGACGGGACTGCGGGGGGTTCCGTAAAAATGGTCGAAGACGCGCGCGTGCTCAAGAAATTCGCCCCGCGTCACCATGTCGTTGAAAACGGCCTCATCGACAAAGGTGTAGTCGACGCCGTCGGTTTCGCCGGGCCGGATAGGGCGAGTCGTCATCGAGACCGACAAGGTCAGATTATCGTCGAGCTCAAGCAGACGATGCGAGATCGTGGTCTTGCCCGCGCCCGAGGGGGAGGACAGCACAAGCATCAGGCCTCTGCGTTCGATCGGCAAGACGGGCATGGCGAAACGGTCTCCTCAAGCAGCGCGGGCTATTCTACGTTCTGGACCTGCTCGCGAAACTGGTCGATTACAGCCTTGAGGTCGAGACCGACCCGGGAGAGCGCGAGATCATTCGATTTCGAGCACAAGGTGTTGGCTTCGCGATTGAATTCCTGACACAGGAAATCGAGCCGGCGGCCCACCGCCTCGCTATCGTCGAGCAAGTCCCGTGCGCCGACCAGATGGGCGCGGAGCCGATCGAGCTCTTCGCGAACGTCGGCTTTGATCGCAAGAACTGCCGCTTCCTGGGCGATTCTGTCCTCCGGCAAGGCAGCGTCTTCATCGAGCAAGGAGGCGAGCTTCTCCGCAAGCCGCGCCTTGATTGCCTCGGGCGCAAGAGCGGGCGTCGCGGCCGCCCGGTCGGCCAACGTTGCGATTTCGTCGAGCTGGGCGCGCAAAGTGATGTCGATCTGTGCGCCCTCGGCGTTGCGCGCTGCGACGAGGTTGTCGAGCGCATCGTTAAGGCTGGATACGAGGACGGCCTCGCGCGCCTCGCGCGTGGCGTCGTCCTCGACGGGCACAACCGTCTCCACCACCCCGCGCAGGCCGAGCAGGCCGTCGATACGCGGCGGCGCGGCGCGGCCGTCGGCGGCGAATTCGGCGGCCACGGTGAGCAGCCGTTCAAGCAGCGCCTCGTTGAGGCGCAAATCGCGCGGCGCGTCGGTCTGGTCGAAATTCAGTGCTATCCCGACATGGCCGCGACTTAGGCGCGCCGCCGCGGCCTCGCGGGCCACCGGCTCAAGCCAGTCCATCCGCTGCGGCAGCCGGCAGCGCACCTCGAGGGAGCGGCCGTTAACGCTCTTGACCTCCCAGGTCCATCGCGCCTCGCCGTGGGTCCCGTCGGCGCGGGCGAACCCGGTCATGCTGGAAACCGCCACGCTCACCTCGTATTGTTTGCCCATCAAGGCTGGCGGGCGCCACGGCGGCGCCCGATCGCGGTCACTATAGCCGGGGGTCGGGCCGACCAACAAGCAAGCGATCGAGAGGAGGACGCGCGCGATAGCCGACGGAGCACCGGCCTCGATTCTGACTACGGGGGCGAGTAGCGGGATCGGCGAGGCCCTGGCTCGCCTTTACGCAGGCCCGGGCGTGTCGCTTGCGCTGAGCGGGCGTGACGCTAGGGCCTGGAAAGCGTTGCCGCGGCCTGCCCTGCGAGCGGCACCGAGACCGAGACGGCCATGCTCGATGTCGTCGACGCCGATGCCGTGGCCGCCTGGATCACCGCACGCGATGCGCACCACCCGTTCGACCTGGTGATCGCCAATGCAGGCGTATCGGCAGGCACCTGCGGAGCGTTGGGAGGACGGCATTTCTACGGCGAGACTGAAACGCAGGCGCGGCGAATCTTTGCCGTCAACCTGGACGGTGTGCTCAACACCGTGCTTCCGTTAATCTCGCGCATGCGTGCCCGCGGTCAGGGCCAGGTCGCGCTGATGAGTTCGCTCGCCGGATTTCGCGGCATGCCGGGCGCCGACGCTTATTCGGCGAGCAAGGCGGCGGTCAAGAGCTGGGGCGAGGCACTCCGCCCGAGCCTGGCCCCGGACGGCATCGCGGTCACGGTGATCTGCCCCGGCTTCGTCGATTCACGGATCACTGCGCTCAATCCGTTTCCCATGCCGTTCCGTCTCACCGCACCCGACGCCGCCCGGCTGATCCGCCGCCGACTGCACCGACGCCCCGCGCGGATTGCCTTTCCCCTGGCTCTTTATTGGACGACCCTGCTGTTCGCCCTTTTGCCGCCCGGCCTCGCTGATCGTGCGCTGGCTGGCTCGATACGCCGCGCGAGGTGCGGATCAGAGAGCGCCGCCCGATTGCATGTCGCGGTAGCGTCGAACATTGACGTTGTGCTCGTCCAGCGTCGCGGCAAAGGCGTGGCCCCCGGTGCCGTCAGCGACGAAATAATAGGCCCCGGTCTCGGCCGGGTGCAGGGCGGCCTCGAGCGCGGCCCGGCCGGGGTTGGCAATGGGCCCGGGCGGCAGGCCGCGATGACGGTAGGTGTTGTAAGGATCGTCGACCTCGAGATCGAAGCGGCGAAGCGGGCGATCGAGCACGATCCCGCCACGGGAGATCGCGTAAGCGACGGTGGGATCGGATTGCAGGAGCATATCGATGCGCAGCCGGTTGACGAAGACGCCTGCGACCAGTGCCCGCTCGCCCGTAACGCCGGTCTCTTTCTCGACGATGGAAGCGAGGACCACCGCTTCCTCCGGAGTGCTGAACGGCAGCCCTTCGGCGCGCGCGGGCCACAGCTCGTCGAGTGCGGCCTCCATAGCCGTCTGCATACGCGCGATGAGCTCGGCGCGGTCGTCGCCATAGACATAGTGGTAGGTCTCGGGCAGCAACGAGCCTTCGGGAACCGATTCGACGATTTCGCCCGCCAACGCCGGAGCCGCGCCGACCAGCGCGACTATCTCGGCACTGGACAGACCTTCGGGCAGGGTCAGACGGTGTACCACCACCTCGCCCGCAACCAGCTCTTCCATCACCGCACGGGGAGAAACGCCAAGCTCGAACGCGTATTCGCCGGCGCGCAAGCGATGATGGGCACCGGCGAATCGGACCCCCACAGAAAATACCATCGCGCTGCCGATGACGCCGACCTCTTCGAGCCGCCGGGCAATGTCCTGCAGGCCGAGGCCCGGATCGAGAATCACCGTCGCGGGGTCCTCGAGGGGGCCTTCGGAGTCGAATTGCGACCAGCCCCAGAGCGTAACACCCGCGACGAGGGCGGCGAGAAGGAGGACGATGGGAAGCAGGACGCGGACGGCGGTGCGCCGCATGGGATTACAGAGCCCGGCCGATCACCAGGCTTGCGTTGGTCCCGCCAAAACCGAACGAATTGGACAGCGCATATCGCACCGGCCGCTCCTTGGCCTGATAGGGCACGAGGTCGATATCGCAACCCGGCGACGGATTGTCGAGGTTCAGGGTCGGTGGGACGACGCCGTTGGCCAGCGCGAGGATCGAAAAGATCAATTCGACGCTGCCCGCCGCGCCCAACAGGTGACCGATGGACGATTTGGTCGAGGACATGGACAGCTTGTAGGCCGCATCGCCGAACAGGCGCTTCACGGCACCCAGTTCGATCTCATCACCCAACGGCGTCGAGGTGCCGTGGGCGTTAATATAGTCGATATCGTCGATCCCTACCCCGGCCCGGGCAAGCGCCATGCGCATCGAGCGCTCGCCGCCGCTGCCGTCGGGCCGCGGCGCGGTCAGGTGGTAAGCGTCGCCCGACAAGCCGTAGCCCATGATCTCGGCGTAAACATGTGCCCCACGCGCCTTGGCGTGCTCCAACTCCTCAAGCACGACGAGGCCAGAGCCTTCGCCCATGACGAAGCCGTCGCGATCTATATCCCACGGGCGCGACGCCTTTTCAGGGGTGTCGTTAAACCCGCTCGAAAGCGCGCGGGCGGCCGCGAACCCTGCCAGCCCAAGCCGGCAGATTACCGCTTCGGCACCCCCGGCAACCATGACGTCGGCGTCGTCGAAAGCGATCAGGCGGCTGGCATCGCCGATCGCATGAGCACCCGTCGAGCAGGCGGTGACGACCGAATGGTTGGGCCCCTTGTAGCCGTATTTCATGGAGACGTGACCCGCCGCGAGATTGATCAGCGCGGAGGGGATGAAGAACGGGCTCAGACGGCGCGGCCCTTTCTCGTGCATCAGAACGGCGCCCGCCTCGATGGTCTTGAGCCCGCCGATGCCCGAGCCGATCATCACGCCGGTTCGTTCGAGCGCGGCCTCGTCCTTGGGCGTCCAGCCGGCATCGGCCACAGCCTGATCGGCCGCCGCGATGGCGTAGAGGATGAAATCATCCATCTTCTTGAGTTCTTTGGGCGGGACGACTACTTCGAGATTGAGTTCGCCCGCGCCCGCGCCGCGCGGCACCTGGCCCGCGATCTTGGCAGGCAGATCGTCGACGTTGAAATCAGTAATGACGCCGATTCCCGATTCGCCGTTGATGAGACGCTCCCACACCCCGGTCACCCCGCATCCCAGCGGCGTCACCAGGCCAAGGCCAGTCACGACAACGCGCCTCATGGCATGAACCGCGCGGTCCGCCCCCGAGTGATTTCGGGATCCCGACAGGATCCGGCGCTCACGGCGGCTAGCCTTCTA
>Ga0302135_10000954_pt1 | contig 17510 bp, 16 predicted proteins | sample CBN3_surface_MG_FD_203119 | JGI IMG/M metagenome (GOLD analysis project Ga0302135, IMG submission 203119) | Marine microbial communities from Western Arctic Ocean, Canada - CBN3_32.1 | ecosystem: Environmental > Aquatic > Marine > Oceanic | place: Canada: Western Arctic Ocean | collected...
GGTTTCTAACGCGGCAGTTTGAGAACGAATCCAATCCAGACATGCATTCGCGGACGACCGCCCGCGAAATCGTTGACGATTTCGATGGTGAAAAGCTCGACTACTGGGTCACAGGATTTGGCACGGGTGGAACCTTGAAAGGCGTTGCGCGGGTTCTGGCAAAGGAGAAACCGGAGACTAAGATTATCCTCTGCGAACCCGAGGATGCGGCGATGCTGAGTAGTGGTACCGCGCAAGAGCGCAACCCGGACGATTCACCTGCTGCCAGCCATCCGGCGTTCAAGCCTCATCCCATGCAGGGCTGGTCTCCGGATTTTATCCCCAAGTTGACGAGCGATGCGGTCGATACGGGTGTGATTGAGCGTATCGTTAAGATCCCTGGAGCGGATGCCATACACTGGAGCCAGCAACTAGCCAAAAAAGAGGGCATTTTCGTTGGCATCAGTGCGGGTGGGACGTTCGCGGGTGCTCTTGAGGTTTGTAAAGGTGCCCCGGCCGGCACGACAGTTCTGTGCATGTTACCTGACACCGGCGAGCGCTATCTGAGCACACCGCTATTTGGTGATATACCGACGGACATGAACGAGGAAGAACAGAAAATCTCGCGCTCTACACCGGGCTTCCATATTGAACCGGCCGCTTGATAACGGGGATGGCCTGACATCGGATGCGAGGCGCGGTAGCACTTTGATGCTGCCGCGTCATTAACGCCGTTCGGGAGCCTTACTACAGCAACCCCAGACTTCGAAAACTGGCGTGGCTGCCTTTGCCGATTACGAGGTGGTCGTAGAGAGCGATGCCGAGTTTCTCGGCGGCTTCGCCAACCTCACGGGTCATGGCGATGTCGGGTTCCGACGGCGTTGGATCGCCCGAGGGGTGGTTGTGGACCATGATGATGGCACTCGCGCCAAGCTCCAGCGCCCTCTTCATGACTTCACGTGGGTAAAGCGTGGTGTAATCAACCGTGCCATGCTGCTGCACTTCGTCGGCAATCAAGGCATTTCGCTTGTCGAGGAAGAGTAATCGAAATTCTTCAATTGGCGAATGCGCCATCGCTGCCATGCAATAGTCGATGAGCTTGTCCCACGAGGCGATCACCGGACGGCCCATGAGCTCTTGGCGGGCGTGGCGCAGGGCTGTCGCCCGAATGATCTTCAACCCGGTTACCGCGGCGTCACCGATGCCATCGATTTTAGCGAGGGCATTTGCCTCGGCATTGATCACCTCAGCGAATCCGCCGAAGCGCTGAATCAGCTGTTTTGCCAATGGCTTGGTGTCGACGCGCGGGATCGCCTGGGCGAGAATCAGTTCTAAGAGTTCGTAGTCGGCGAGCCCGTCACCATCGGACGCAAGAAATCTTGCGCGCAATCGTTTGCGGTGACCTGCGTAGTGCGGTTTGCTTTCAGCCGCCGAAGCCGCTGCCGCTGCGTCGATTGCAGCGTTGTCTCCCTTGGCGTCGCGTCGCGCCACGGAGATATGTCAGTCGAAAGGCGGGAATGTGTGTCCCGCGGGAGAGAGAGTATAGATCTCGTAGCCGTCTGATGTGACGCCGATTGTGTGTTCAAATTGGGCCGAGAGCGACTTGTCTTTGGTGACGGCGGTCCAGCCATCGTTGAGGATTTTCACTGGAAACTTGCCGGCGTTTATCATCGGCTCGACGGTGAAGAACATACCCTCGGCAAGTTTGGTACCCGTACCAGCCGTGCCGAAATGGAGGATGCTGGGCGCATCATGGAAGACGCGGCCAATGCCGTGGCCGCAGAAATCGCGCACCACCGAGAACCGTTCATTTTCCGCATAGGACTGGATGGCGTAGCCAATGTCGCCCAATGTCGCACCCGGTTTGACGACGGCGATGCCGCGCATCATTGACTCGTAGGTCACCTCGACCAGCCGCTTGGCCAGGAGGCTAACCCGGTCTCCCACATAGAACATACGGCTTGTATCGCCGTGCCAACCGTCGAGGATCACCGTGACGTCCAGGTTCATGACATCGCCGTTTTGCAGGCGTTTATCGTCGTTGGGAATGCCGTGGCAGACCACGTGATTGACCGACGTACAGATTGATTTCGGAAAGCCGCGATAGTTCAGCGGCGCCGGTATCGCGCCATGATCGAGGATGAATTCGTGACAGAGTGTATCAAGATGGCCCGTCGATACGCCCGGCGTAACGAAAGGCGTAATATAGTCGAGCACCTCAGCACCGAGTTTTCCCGCGCGGCGCATAGCATCGATGGCTTCCGCGTCATGGAGCTTTATCGCGCCGCGTTCGCTGACCTCGTAATCATCCACTTGAATATCGTTCATCATCTTCCCAACCCTGCGTTCGGGGCTCCGTTTATCGTCTGTTGTTATAGCGTTTCGTCGAGGACAATTGGAAGCGCGCCTTCAACTTCGATGCCGTCTGTCTTGATGCGACAAACATAGCAGATCGCCTCGACGCCCGCCGCCTTCGCCCGCGCCAGACCCGACGCATATGCCGGATCGATGTCGGCGGCAATTCTAAAATGGTCGCAGTCGCCTCGCTGGACAAGGTAGACCATGACCGCCCGGGCGCCAGTCGCAACCATGTTCGCCATCTCCACCAGATGCTTGGCGCCGCGCTTAGTGACCGAATCGGGAAACTCCGCCGCGGTTGGATGCGCGCCTTCGGGTCGCCGCAAATGGACATTCTTGACCTCGACGTAGCAGGGCGGCCGGCTCGCGTCTTCCAGCAGGATGTCGATCCGGCTGTTTTCGCCATAGCGCACTTCGCGCCGCATATCGTCATATCCCTGCAGCTCGGCAATCCGGTCGTCGGCGATGGCCTCTTCGACAATCGCGTTGGGTCGCGCCGTGTTGATACCGATCAGATAGCCATCCACACGCACGAGCTCCCAGCGCCAGTCGAGTTTTGCCGTCGGGCTTCGGTTTGGTGACAGCCAGACCTCCAGTCCCGGCATGTTGAGGCCTGTCATAGCGCCCGGATTGGCACAATGGGCGGTGACGATCGTGCCGTCGTCGAGCTCGACATCGGCAAGGAACCGTTTGTAGCGCCGGACGAGCCGAGCCGTCACGAGTGTGTCGGTAAACTGCATGGTCCACCATAACCGTTGCTGTTAATCGACGGCACCCCCATCTTCACACCTATCATCACCTTCATCTTCTCCGCCATCTTCACCGCGGGCCGTGTTGGCGGTATCATGGAATTGCGCGCAGCGTTTGCAGGGTAGCGGAGAGAAATGATGGCTGAAGAAGAAATCCAGGATATGGCCGAAACGGCGACCGTCGCAGAGACCGTCACCGCTGCTATGTTGATTATCGGCAACGAAATTCTCTCAGGTCGTACCAAGGATGCCAATCTTAATCATCTGGCGTGCGAACTGACCGCGCTTGGCATCCGTTTGATGGAGGTACGCGTAATCCCTGATATCGAGGCTGTGATTGTCGATGCAGTCAACGACGCACGCCGGCGCTACGACTATGTCTTCACGACGGGGGGCATCGGCCCGACCCACGACGATATCACCGCCGAATGTGTGGCCAAGGCGTTTGGTGTGCCGCTCATCGTAAACCCCGTGGCGCTGAAACTGCTCGAAGAGCAAGTCAAGAAGCGTGGCAATGTGTTGAACGAGGCACGGATGCGTATGGCAAAAACGCCCGAAGGCGCCTCCCTGATAGATAACAGCCACTCCGTCGTGCCTGGCTTCCTTATGGAGAATGTCTACGTCATGGCCGGCGTGCCGCGCATCATGCAGGCGATGTTCGAGGGGGTGAAGCCGAGCTTGCGGCGCGGCCGACGGATGCTCTCGCGCACCGTTGCCTGCAATCTGCCGGAAGGAACCATTGCCGAAGGGCTTGGCGCGGTGCAGGCGCGCTTTCCTGACCTGGAGATAGGTAGCTATCCGTCCTATCAGTCGAAGGCCGGTTTCAATGTCGCCATGGTCATTCGCGGCGTCGATGAGGCACAGATCGCCGCCGCCTTCGCCGAAATATCCGACCTCGTCATAAGTCATGGCGATACGCCGGTCGAGCCGTCGTGAGAGCTATTTTGAGAGCCGCGCCCATGCGCATCTTGGTAATTTTTTTAGCCTGCTCTTCAGCCTTTCCGCTTGCGACCGCACAGGCGTGACGGCCAAGGGTGGCTCCGAGTCAAAAACCGAATGGGGCGTGACAATCGGTTTTTAGCTGACCACATATGGAGTTAAACATGGAACGGGTCACTGGCATCGGCGGCATCTTCTTCAAGGCTCGGGATGCGCCTGGGCTTAAAGACTGGTATCGCGAGCATCTTGGCATGGAGCCCGAAGCGGACGGCGGTGTCGCCTTCCAGTGGCGTGAAGGCGAGATACCTGAGCGACGGGGTTTCACAGTCTGGGCACCGTTTCGCAGCAACACAAAGTATTTCGCACCGAGCGACGCGTCGTTCATGATCAACTACCGGGTCCGCGATCTCGACCGCATGCTCGACCAACTGCGCGCCGCCGGTGTCATCGTTGACGACCGTATCGACGAACATCCCAATGGACGTTTCGCCTGGGCGATGGACCCGGAAGGCAACCGCTTCGAGCTTTGGGAACCGAAAGAAGGGCCAAAGGACAAACCCTAGCACCGGCGCTTGCCACCCACTCGGCGCGCCGCTAGGTTTTGAGCGCCAGCAAATGACAATGCCCGCTTGGCGGAATCGGTAGACGCAAGGGACTTAAAATCCCTTATCCGAAAGGGTGTCCGGGTTCGAGTCCCGGGGCGGGCACCATTTGGCTCCTTACCCCTAATCGTTCGGCCAAACCGGATGGTGAAGGTCGATTACATAGGGATGGCTATGTCGCACGGAAGAGGCGTGGCGGTGAGGATGGCTGTGCGGTTCGGATCCTTCCCAGCCCTCATGTGAATGTTGATGATGCTCCTCATGGGCATGCACGTGTTCGTGTTCCAACGTTGGGTGCATGTGTTCCAGTTCAGCGGGATCATGCGCTGGCCATTGGGCCAGGGCGGTGGCCGTCGCAACCAGAGCGATAAGCGCAAGCACGGCGAATGCAGCGGACAGGTCGAAGGCGCTGCCAAGCCACCCGGCGAGCGGATACGTGATCAGCCAGCACGCGTGCGACAGGGCAAACTGGGCAGCATAGATCGCCGGACGACCCTCTTCGTGTGACGAACGCCGGAGCAGCCTCCCAGCTGGCGTCTGCACGAGCGAAGAGCCAACACCCAAAACGAACCAGACCATGAGCAGGATCAAAAAACCATGGACGGCGAGGCCAAGCAACAGGCCGCACCCGAGCAGCGCACCGCCGGCAAGCATGAAGGGGCGGTCCGGCAGTTTATCGAGCAGGCGGGGCAGAAGAAGGGCCGCGGCCATTGACCCGCCGCCGGCTGCCGCGAACACCAGCGCGACCTCGCTTTCGCTGCCACCGAGACGGTCATGGACAAAGACCGCAGTATTGACGATCACCATTGCGCCGGCCGCCGAGACGGCGAGGGAAAGGGCGAGAAGGCCGCGCAGTCGAGGCGTTTTGAGGTAGGCCCGAATCCCGAAGGTCATGTTGTGCCACACGCCCGCCACGCGTTCCTGTTGCTTAGGCGAAGGCAGGGATACCGAGAAGACAAGAAGTGCGGATACCAGAAACGCCGCGCCGTTGGCCGCAAAAAGGGCATCGTAACTTATCAAAACTAGCGCAGCGGCGGCGAGCATCGGGCTCAGGAGGTTTTCCAGATCGTAGGCAAGCCGGGAGAGCGACAGCGCTCGCGTGTATTGCGCTTCGTCGGGCAGGATATCCGGGATAGTCGCCTGGAAGGTCGGCGTGAAGCCCGCCGAGCAGGCGTTCAAGAGGAAGATCAAGATGTATATCTGCCAGATTTCAGTGACAAACGGCAGGCAGATGACGAAGCCAGCCCGCGCGATATCGAGCGCGATGAGAAGTCGCCTACGTGGTAGGCGATGGGCAAATCCGCCGACGATTGGCGCGATGCCGACATACGCCACCATCTTGAGGGCGAGCGCTGTACCCAGAACGGCACCAGCGTTACGACCGGCGAGGTCATAGGCCAGAAGCGCAAGCGCAATGGTCGATAGTCCGGTGCCCGCCAAGGCGATCACCTGGGCGGTGAACAATCGTCGGTATGTGCGGTCTGCAAGTGGGGACATCGTTTGTGGCTGTGAAGCGGGGCGCTACTTCCAGACCTCTCTGGCGATCCTGAGCCAGTTGCCGCCGAGGATGTTGCCGACGTCTGCTTCCTTGTAGCCCATTTTCAGAAGGCCCTCTGTGAAGGCCGGCATTTGTTCGGGTTCGACGTGTTTGATATCGGGCCACGGCACGTCGCCCGGCGCCGGCGGGTTCCATGCGCTCGGGGTGGTGGTTGCGGAATAAATCACCCAGTCAAGCGCGAACCCCACATGATCCGCTCCGACCATCTGTACGAGATAGTCCACGTGGCGGATCTGGGTCTCGGTCGAGCCGTCGTTGTCACCGAGGAAGATGCCGACACCGTTGACGCCGATGACACCACCGGTTTTGGCGCAGGCCTTGATCTGGTCATCGGCGATGTTGCGGGGATGCTCCTTCAGTGCCTTCGGGTTGGCGTGGCTGAACACAACAGGCGCTGTTGAGAACTCCATCGCCTCCATGCTGGTCTTGTGACCAGTGTGAGTGCAATCGACAACCATGCCGACCCGGTTCATTTCCTCTACGAGCCGAACTCCAAAGCGCGACAGGCCGTCGTCGGTGCGTTCCTTACAGCCGTCGCCGACCGCATTGCGCAGGTTGTAGGCCATCAGCATGTGGCGGATGCCGAGTTCATAGTATGTCGCCACCATATTGATGTCGCTGTCGACCGGGTTGGTGCCCTGGAAATGGAATATGACGGCGAGCTTGTCCTCGCGCTTGGCGCGCTCGATGTCCTGCACCGTCTTGACCAGTACATAGTCGTCGGGGCGGGCCAGAAAATAGGCGCTCTCTTTCGCTATCCTTGTGATCGTTCCCGGCATTTTGTCGCGATCGCCACCGACTGTTAACGACACCACGTCGTAACCCGATGCTTTCAAGCGCGGCAAATATTTTTCGCGGTTTAGCGCTATGTTGCCTGCAGTGATTGGCAGCGTGTTGTCCCACACGATTGCCTCGCGATGCACGCGCGCTGCGTCTTCGGATACACCCCAGTCCGTCTTTGTTGCTTTGGCCATGTCACCCTCCCTGTGCCGGAGTCGTAATCTGCTCCGGAGTTATCGTGTGCCCAACTGGTTATTCATCACCGACGAATATTCCGCGACGTTGAGCGCGTCACGCGGCATACGATTGACGGTCCGCGCCTGATAGTAATCCCACATACCCACGATAGCGCAGATGCACGTTCAGGAGGCCCGACGTAACCGAGGTTTGGCTGCCCGTTTCATCTTTGGTTTCGCCGGTGATTTTGGCGCGAGGCGTCCCGCCAGATATTGGAACATATCCCATACCGTGCCTTCCAAGTCCGGTGGGCCAAGCGGATAGCGTTCTGCATAGCGCGAGTTCAAGCCGGCCTGCAGACGCTCGATCTGTTCCCGGTCTTCAGTCATGGTTTGATTGGTCGACATCTCACCTTTGGTCGCTTTGCGCGAGGGTTTAGAGTTTGCCTTGGAACCGAACATCGCCCTCCCAAATTTGATGGCGACTTGGTCCGCCGCTCGGGGACTGAGGCAAAGATATATCGTCGCATCGGGGCCTAGGGCGAAGACATGGGACGGGTATATCCAAACCATCATGGAGTAGCGCTTTTCAGCGTCTGTCAGATCGGGATGGTAGGGTTTGCGTTGCGGCAGCTTCGCCGGATATCCCGATATGTAGCCAGTGTAACCTTCGCCGCCCGGAATTTTCTTGCAGAGACGCGTCGGCGTGATCTTGTGCAACCCCGTATAGTGGAGGGTGCTCAGGTGATAGCCCTCCATGAAGTTCTCGGCGAGGCACTTCCAATTTGCGCCCCAAACGTCTTCCTCGCCCATCAGATGGACCATGTCATCCATGTGGTAGTTCTCGATGAAGGGTTCGAGCGCCTTCAGCCGTGGTGCCAGCGGTTTGGCCTTACCGTCGAGGTTCACATAAATAAAACCGCCCCAGATCTCGGTTGCGAATTCTGGTAGGCGACATCCCTTAACGTCAAAGCCCTTCACCTGATCCATGTAGGGAGCCCGCAAAAGCTGGCCGTCTGTGGCGTAAGTCCAGGCGTGATAGGGGCAGACGAAATTCTTGGTATTTCCGTCGCCTTCGGCAATCACCGAGGAGCGGTGGCGGCAGACGTTTGAGAGGACGCGCACATTGCCGTCCTTGCCGCGCACGACGAGCAGCGGTTCGTCAACGAGTTCGGTCGTGAAGTAGTCGCCCGATTTGGGAATCTCGTCGACCCGTCCGAGGCAAATCCACTCCTTACGAAATATTTCTTTCTTCTCAAGCTCAAGAAAGTCCTTGGATGTGTAGCAGGCCGGCGGCAGTGTCATTGCCTGACTGGGGTCCATATCCCCGAGTTCTGCAAGGGCTTCGCGAAGTTCAGTAACTGAATTTGTGTCGCTCATACCTATTCCTCCCGGCTATTTGGGCCACGGAAACGATGTATACGCCCACTGACATGTTAGTGGCGGCATCGTTGGTCGACAATCGACAAAAAATTATGCGGCTGACTGCTAACCCCAAGTCCTAAAGATGCAATGGAGGTAATCGCATTGTCTGTTGCTCGCGACGGATTGGTCGCCCGGTTGACAGGCGTCCTTCGCTTAGGCACAAGAAGTCTCAAGAATTCGCATGGTTCAACGGGAGAAAATATTATGGATCGTGAGCAGGAACGCGGGATCGAGTGGGAATGTCAAAAGATCATGCGGCGCTATTATTACCACGTAGACCGGCGCGAGTTTGAGAAGGCAGCCGACCTCTTTACAGTGGACGTTGATTGGTTGTCGCATGGTGTCAAACTCGATGGCCGCGACGAATTGGTGAAAGCATTGTACGCTTCCCTTGGTGACGGGACGATTCGCCACGTGCTGACGAATTCAGTCACGACGGTTGTCGACGAAGATCATGCCATTTGCCGCTCCTATAATACGCTCTATTACTCGGCCGATGCTGAGTACGAAGAAGCTGACGATCCGTTGGCGTTGGAGGGCCCACATAGACTCCTCGACAGCTATGCCGAGTTGACCCGTATGCCTGAGGGTTGGCGGATTTCAAAACGACGCTCATTGATTGTCTTCCGGCGCGATCCAGACGAACCTGTCCGGCTTGAAAGTTGGGGAAAAAGCAAAGGTAAGGTGCCTGGGCAAGCCTAGGGAAAAACGTTGCTGTCATAAGAGATTTGGAGACTTAGAAATGAACCGTGAAGAAGAACGGGCAATTGAATGGGACTGTCAGAAAACGATGCGGCAGTACTACGACTATGTGGACCATCGCGATTTTGATAGTGCAGCAAATTTATTCACCGAGGACATCGATTGGATGTCCCATGGGGTAGCACTTCATGGCCGGAAGGAGTTGCGGGATGGGCTTCAAGCCGCATTAGGCGAGGGGACGATCCGCCACGTTTTGTCAAACACAGTCGTGAACGTCATCGATGAAGACAACGCTGAATTAGACGAATATCACACGCTCTATTACTCAGCAGACCAAGAATACGAGACTGTAGACGGTCCCATCGCGTTCGAAGGCCCTCACAGGATCATTGATTGTTTTGCCGCCTTACGCCGTACACCGGAGGGGTGGCGTATCGCCAAACGTCGAGCCCCAATCATCTTCCGCCATGATCCGAATGAACCTGTTCGCCTTGAGACCTGGGGAAAAAAGGAAGGCAAGACCTAAAAGTAGATCGCAACGCGTCCCCACAGCGCCAGGAGTATCCGGTATGAATCGCAACGAGGAACGGGCGATCGAGTGGGATTGTGAGCAGCTTCTGCGCCGTTATTACAACTTCGTCCACGGTCGTGAGTTCAGCAAGGCAGTGGCCTTGTTCACCCCTGACGCCGATTGGCATGCGCTCGGCGTCGATCTAAAGGGTCGCGAGGCAATTCTTGAAGGTCTACGCAGCGGATTTGCCGCTGGTACGGTACGGCACACGGTCACCGGTACGGTGGTTACCGTGATCGACGCTGAAAACGCTGAGTCTGTTTATTGCAACAGTGTGTATAACGCGCCTGACATTCGGATTGAGGACCGCGAAACTCCGATCGCTATGGAAGAGACTCGTCGTTGATGTCGCTGACCGGCTTGTCCGGACCGACGATGGCTGGAGGATAGCTCGCCGGCGTGGCACGGTCGTCTTCAAGCGGCAGTCGGACCGGCTGTTACCATTTGAAGCTTGGGCCAAGCAGGAAGGCAAGACAACCGCTAACGTCTGATATTTCCCAGCTATTCGTCTTTGCCGCCAATGGTTTCTGTCGAATCTCTGGCGTAGGAAATGGCGTTGTCGAGCAATCGCAATATCTTCTGGTTGTTGCGCAGTACATGCTGAATACCCGGCCGTTTGTCATGAACCAGCTTCGTGCATCGCATCAGAACACTCTTACGAATTTCTGTCAGAATGTCTTCCAACGTCGAGCCGTGTGGATTATCCACAGAGACAAGGAGTCCGGTAAATTCCGCGTGCTTATTGACCGCAGTTTCCAGCGCCGATGCGATCTGCTGCCCGATTTCGTTCTCGTCCCCAGTCACTTTGTTTACGATCACTGCGTGCATTGCCTCGAGATGAGCGCGCGCGATTTCTATACCTTTGTCGTCTCGGCAATGGTGGCACCATTCACAAGTTACGCTGGCCCGACCTGCACATGTCTGTATGACGGTAAACGCTTCGAATTGGCGAGTTGTGCGTGCATGAAGACGCCGAATGGACCGCATATAGCTTGCTGCGGCCAAGTTTTGAACAATTCGTCTTGGATGATTACAAACCGCAGTTGTCCAGTTGCCAGCGCAGTCGACCATGTACCGGGTCACTCGACGCAAGACTATCTGGCGGCGCTGGATGGAAATATTGTCAAACAGAGTCGTTGGGATAGTGCGGCTAAGGCGGAGTAACTTTATCTGCTGCTTTTATTTCAGGTAGAGCCAAATTGCATTTTGGGGCGAGTTTTTGCCCGACCGTTCTAGCCTGAGGTTTCCAGAACAATTAAAGCAGTATTGATGGGCGGCGTTTTTAGTCTGTAAGCGGAGCGTCTGCGGAGTTGTGCGGTCGTTTGCTATGGCTTGGAGCCCTTATGACCGACGCGAGCCAATGTCAGTTCTTGGCCTGTTCCATCATTTTAGGCGTGCTGGTCTGCGCTGGCGGGAAAGTGCCGATATGGTAGTTGTGGCACGTTACGCAATTATCGCCGGCTTCTGCCGGTGTATGACAGGCTGCGCAGGTCGCTCGCTCAACCGGGTTGAAATTGCTTACAAATGTCGTTGGATCCCGATCTTTGAACCCATCGGAAAAATCGACCTCTGAATTCAGGCTGTGGCATGTCAGACAGCCACGCTCATCAAGGAGTGTAAAGTGCCCAACATGGGAAAATGCGGTGAATGCATGCTGATTTGAAATTGGTCGTTTTCCCTGCCAGTTGACGTGTTGTATGCCTTCTCCAACCTCGTCAACGCTGTGGCACTTGCTGCAGGCGCCAGGTGATTTTGTCGAAACCAAGGCCTCGAAGATCTCTGTTGCAGGTTCTTTAGCCGGCATCGCTTCTGCCTGAGCGGCTATATCAAGCCAACTTCTGAAGAATACATCGGCGTGTCCAGCGGGCCGATAACGAAGACTAAAATCCTCGCGATACCATCCACCTGCCGACGGCCAATCTTCGCTGGCGAGGTTTGCAATCTGGGTTTTCTCTCCTTCCTCACCATCTTCTGCGCCATCGTCGTCGCCAATCTCGTCGTCGCCAATCTCGTCGTCGCCAATCTCGTCGTCGCCAATCTCGTCGTCGCCAATCTCGTCGTCGCCAATCTCGTCGTCGCCGATCTCATCATCGCCGATCTTATCATCGCCGATCTTATCATCAGTGCTCTTCGCAACAGTGGCGACAGTTGAGACGATTGCATTTGTGACTTCGCTTGATGGCATTGGGACAGATTTGCCCGCACGAAATTGAATGACATCGTCGTGCAAGGTGGGGAACCATAAATCCATTGCGGCTTTGACAGCATCGGCCGGCAGCAAATTTGTCAGTTGCGCTAACTCCGTGGTGTTTAAATCATGGCCGAATGCAACCGCAAGCCGTGAACTGAGAAATGCAACTCCCATTGTTGAAAGCTCGAAGTACAATTCCTTTATGCCCCAGGCGAGCTGTTCGACATCTGCTAATTGGGTGCTACTGACGTCGGTCAAGTCGAGTAAATCGAGTTCGGAGAGATTGGCTCGCGCGGCGGTGTAATCGTCGTTGCCTGCAAGCAACAGATCCATGAACGGTGTGATTTCACCCTCGGCGTCTTCTGGCCAGGAACCGATGGAAATGTTGTTTTCCATTAACACCTGAACATCGAAGCCAGGAACTGCAAAAATCTCTACGCCTTTTGACGTCGCGCGGCCGACCCCCTCAATTTGACCCTCGTGGCAGGCGGCGCAAATCGATTTGAACTCTTTCACAACCATAAGGCTGCCAACTTGCCCGGCGATGTGGCAACTACTGCACTCTTTCGGCGCTTGGGCCTTAACATTAGCGTCTCGAAAGTGTTTTTCGAGATGGCTCCCATGATCAAAATTGATTCGAGTTCGCCGATCAAACGGAAACCCGGCGAACTCCGGATGACCTTGGGCCAAGCGGGTGAATTTTTCCTTGTGGCAGGCTACGCATCGCTTGTTCGACATTGCGGTGAGCTGAAAAGCCTTACCATTGTGTTCTTGGTGGCAGGTGGCACAAGCGAGTTTGTTGTTGTCGTGGAGTGGGAGGTCACGGGCCCAGGTTGCAGCAGTTAAAACAAGCGGTTCGCTCACTGTTCTTTGTGGCATTGCTTTTTTGGTTGAAAGGTTGAGCGTGGCCGTCTGCAATCCGTGGGGATTGAGTGAGTTCTCTCCCAAGTCGTGGCAGGCAATACAGGTTTGACTGTCGGTTACTTTGGCCGAATGCGCGAAGGCGGCCATTGGCCAGGCCGCCGCGCCCTTTTCGAATGCTGTGTGGCATCCGCCGCAATCAGCGACTTCACTATGTTGAAACGTAACGTCGCCAGGATTTAAGAGAACTGGCGCAAGAGGGCTAGCGCCCGCGAGAAGGAGTATGCCAACTGATACTGCCAACACCCAGTTTCTGGTAACGCGGACACGGGCGCGCCAGCTGCGAACTGGCCAGCAGCGCTGTATCGACCGACAACATGTTCCATCAGGTAATGGACCATCTGGACACTTTCCACCGACAAGGTCCGAACGATTGCATTGCCACCGATCGTCTGTCTTGGAAGGTTGGCATTCAAAAGTTGCTCGGCAGTTTCCTCTATCGTCCGGGCCAATTTGGCAAGGTTTGCCTTCGGCCGCCCAACCGCACACCCACGCTTGGTTAGGGCGATGGTAACCGCTGCTCTTATAGTCGAATCGTTGAAGTATATCCATCAACCAATGCCGCCGCTGAAAGCGTGAACCACGACTAGGTGCAACGCGGCCAAAGTTAGAAGAGCGAATGTTGCCGGAATGTGAACCAACAACCATGCCTTAAGTGTGGTTTGCAGCGCATAGTGGAAATCCAGATCGTCTTTCTTAACGACTAATAATCGCAACTCACTGATAAGTTCGCGTTCTCGCGCATTGAGATAGCGATCGATACTGTCAATTTCGTTTAAGAGTGTGAACAGCCCGTGGTTCGATGCAATCAGATGCTGGAAATAATTTTGGGGCTTCATAAAATAGGAATGCAGATGCTCGGAATAGAGATCTCGAATTGTGTAGGAATTGGCCTCGGCTGCTGATCGGATAACGACTTGTTCGGCCTCGTCGCGAATTTTAGAAAGGAAGTCAGGGACCCGTTCAAGAATCACTTCTTCGCCGCGCCTCGTTAAACGCTTCGGGAGAGTTCGTGAAACGAATATCCCGAGGATGCCGGTTCCAGCCACAGCAACGAACAATATGGCAAGCGTTACCTCAATAAACCCATTGGGTAGGCGCCAATTGATGTGAAGGCCAAACAGGACAATTGCAATCCAGCCCAAGTAGATATGAAACTGGAGCCACGTTGCGCTCGAACCGATAGGTAGCATTGTCAGCTTCTTGCGAAGATTGAGCGACGCGAGGAGTAACATTGAGATAAACAGAATCCAGCCAGAGAGAAATGCTGCGTCGTATAGGGCGGCATCATACGCTTGGTGCGCGCCGAATAGACCGATCGCCAATGCAGCTGCGATAATTGTGTTTCTTCGGCGCCGGGTTGCTAACGTCATTATCGGCCTAATAGGGCTGCAATAGATGGCAACTCGTCCATGTTCACGCGATACAGCGCGTCATGTGGACACGCTCGTTGGCAAGCCGGGCCACCAGGTTGATCCGCGCACAGATCGCATTTTGATGCTTTTAAGATCGTCGAGTTAGTTGCCTCGTCGCGAATAAACTCTCCGTTAGCATCCCGAATTTCAACCATACGAATGTTATCGTAAGGGCAATTATTGGCGCATGTCGCACAGCCGATGCATGTGTCGTCGTTGATAATCACTTGGCCGCCTTGGGCATTACGATGGATCGCCCCAGTTGGACAACCGATCATGCAGACCGGATCCATACAGTGCATACACGCATTTGCCACCATGAAATGATCGAAGGTTCTGCCATGGCGGATAAAGCGTGGGTTGTTGTTATGCCCCGCAGCGCAAGCTTCAACGCAGGAATCGCATCTGACGCAGCGGTCAAGGTCGATGAGCATCGTCGCCGTACCGTTGATGTACCTGTTTTCAACGAGGAACTCGATCTTTGAGGTTTCTATTGCAGTATCGTCTTCTGGGGGCGCGCCATCATCTTCGTCGTGCCCATGGTATTTTTCAGAATCCGTACCCAAATAGGATGCAAGAACATCCGCTGGGATCGTCGGTAGAACATACTCCTCAATTATTGATGTGGGGACGCGCAAAACGTCCGTGTAGCCAACCGCCCGCAATGAGTGGTGAAACTCTCCTGAATCAGTACCACCGCTACGCCATTGTTGTGCGATTTCTTCGAAGCCAAATACTGCACCGCGCCCGATGTAGCGAACGGTTTGATGGCCGTGGTTCAATTTTCGGCTGACGCGGCCAAAACCAGTTCGAATCAGCAGGAGGCCGTCGGGATAATGCCCTTCTTCGACAATGATCGGTTCCTGCGCCAACCTCTCGCTGCTACTACCCTCAATCATTTGTTTATACGTTCGGTGCCAAGAGAAATCGCCGTACGTCGCAAATAGTGTTTTTTCCGCGATTGTCTCGATGACATCGCTGCTGAGGTGCTTAAAAATAGGTGTTTCCTGTAGATGCGTCTTGAGCGTCCGTTCGCGATATAGCTTGTCGATATACTGGCGAAACTCGTCGGCCCGACGGCGGATGTCGCGGATACCCTGTCGTCTAACCTCAACAAGTTCGGCATCGCCGTCAGCGAAGATCGTGGTTGTCCGCGCTTCACGGGCAAGTGCGGCAATCTCACCGAACATCTCACCTGGACCAATTTTCACCGTTCTATTTTCTTCGAGTATTTTTGGTACGTCCTGCAGGAAAATCCGGGTTTCTTCCGTACCAAGCTGCCGCGTTCCCGTGCCGCGGGCCCGTGTGTATCGGGTAGGGTCGCGAACCTCCGGTAGTTTTGCATTCTTCCAAAGTTGGCGAAATGCGGCCCAAAGACCCTTCCTTGGCAATTCGGCGCGTCCAAGAACGTCGTTCGGCAATCCAGGCGGCAGGACGGCGCGTACCTTTCCCGACATGACAATAAATGCCGAGGTTCCGTAATCTCCCGCACGAATGACAATATCGCCGCTGCGATAGCGGCGTATGCACATATCGTTGCGAACGATTTCGCGCAGCGGTGTAGATGCGGGAAACCCATCCGCATCCATATTGCGGAACAGGTCGATTTCATGGATGCGATCGACGTTGGCGTCAGTCATATCGGCGCTGAATGGATTATCCCAACGTCTCGGCCGTTGAATCAGCACCGATCTCGCCATATGCGTTCCTTCTTAGACTTCAGGCGCCCGTATTCTTAGGGAGTGACTTTGCCTTTGTACTTGTCGGCAGCCGGAAGCATCGCGTCGACATCGCCAAATTGGCTGCCGTCATAGTTGGCCGCCAGCAACTTTGCCGCGCTGGCGACTTTGTCTGCGGCAGCCGACAGGGCAGCTTCATTGTTGAGCTTCAGTTTTGCTTCTCCGGCGGCTGCAACAATTGCATCTACCTCAGGTGCTTTGATCGCAGCAGCAATTGCCTGCATTGCTTCCTTTGCCGATTTTGCGCGCCGAGCCATCGACTTTGCATACGTTGCGTTCGCAGTCGCTTTGGCGACACCGCGCAAAGCATACTCAAGGTCCAGCGCCTTACCGACGACATACATCATACGCTTGCGGTTGGTTGATGCACCGTTGTTTTCCTTGCTGTACCAAACGTTGTGCCGTATTTCCCCTTGGGTCCAGGCCACAAGCTCGAATTTGCTGCCCGCCGTGTGCCCGCCGTCATTGACGAGTTTTTCATTCGGCACTGTGTGGCAACTGTAACAATTTGCAGCGACCTCATAGAGACGGGACGGTCGAATCATGCCCGCCGCTTCTGAGCTAACGTAGCGTTCGGTCTTGTGGGCAGGCGCCTCGGTTTCCATCGTTACGCCTTTGCCGCCGTAGTCGCTATGTAACTTGACCCAATTTTTGCCAGCCGCGTGACAGGACTCGCACGTTATCCCGGCGATGGGTTTTGCTTTGCCGTCGTCCATCACAGAGGTGAAATGGCATGTCAGACAATCGCTCTCCGCCTTAATGCGCTTGAGGCCAAGTTTGCCTGCGATTTCCTTTGCCTTTTTACTCCGCGGCAAATTCTTGAATGTTGTCGAGTGATGGGTCAATTTCCAAGCTGCCACAGAAGATTTGTGGCATTCGCCGCATGCGTCAGGACCGATGACCGACGCGGGGTCAAGCCTCATTTCCTGGGCAGTTGATGGCGCTACGCCAACGGCAATCCCAAGCATGAGACCAACGACCATGGCAACCATCGTCGAAAAACGGCCATGTTGAATTGGAAGTCTAATATTTGTCATGGAAGTCAATCTCCATAGGTTCCCAGAATTGATATTCTCAAAGAGTGAGTGTTGTGAAAGAATTCTTAAGCATCGAGGGTCAGATCGCTTTTTGGAATTGAAATACAGGTCAGGCACGATCCATCTTCAGGTGGTGAACCTGGCTCAATGTTGTACGTAATATCCCCTGACTTTATGGCGGTAATGCACGTGCCGCAATTACCGGCGCGGCACCCTGAATCGATATCAATTCCGTTGCGTTCAGCGAAGTCGAGGAGCGATTCGGCATCTCCATCCCAAGGAAGAGTTGCACCAGACCGAGAAAATTCAACGTTGATCGCCGCTGCTCCCGCAACCGGTACTTCGGCGACTGTTTTAGTCCGTTTGAC
>Ga0302135_10000955_pt1 | contig 17490 bp, 19 predicted proteins | sample CBN3_surface_MG_FD_203119 | JGI IMG/M metagenome (GOLD analysis project Ga0302135, IMG submission 203119) | Marine microbial communities from Western Arctic Ocean, Canada - CBN3_32.1 | ecosystem: Environmental > Aquatic > Marine > Oceanic | place: Canada: Western Arctic Ocean | collected...
TGACACGACGTTGCCGTAGGAATTCGTGATGACGGACATCATGATCAGCCCCGGCGCAATGTATTGCATGTAGTCGAAGCCTTCCATGCTGCCAATCCGACGCCCGATGAGGTTTCCAAAAATAACGAAATACAGGGTCATCGTTATTGCTGGTGGCACAATGGTTTGCACCCAGATGCGCAATATTCGGCTCATTTCCTTGCGAATAATGGTGCGAACAGCAACCAGATTCAAAGCAATATTCAAACACCGCCCTCAGTCAATTGTTTGCTGTCCACCAGTCGCATAAACAGCTCTTCAAGACGGTTTGCTTTGTTGCGCATGCTCACGACATGCACATTGTGCTTGTCGAGTTGCACGAACAGGTCGTTGATGTCGTGGTCAGGACCCTTCTCGACCTCGAGTTCGCCGTCGTTTCCTAATCTCGTTTTGAATCCCTCGAGCTGGGGTGCGACGATAAGCTGCTCCGCAGTACTGAGAACCAGAACTTCGCGTTGCAGCTTGCGCAAAACGGTACTCATTTTTGCATCCTCGATGATTCTACCGTCATCGATAATGCCGATATGGCGGCACAGAGTTTCCGCCTCCTCAAGATAATGCGTTGTCAAAATAATCGTCGTACCGGCTGCGTTTATAGCCTTCAGGTACTCCCACATCGATCGTCGAATCTCAATGTCAACTCCCGCGGTGGGTTCGTCAAGGATTAGTAAGCGCGGTTCATGCACGAGCGAGCGAGCGATCATCAATCGTCGCTTCATGCCGCCGGACAAACGTCGCGCAATGTCGTCCTTTCGATCCCACAATCGCAGAGCGCGAAGATACTTTTCGACGCGCTGCCGGGCGACCTTCCCGCCGATACCGTAGTAGCCTGCCTGGTTCGTGACGATGTTGCCGACGGTATCCCAGAGGTTGACGTTAATTTCCTGTGGCACCAGCCCGAGACAGGTCTTGGCCAATTCGTTATCCGTATCAATACTGTGGCCGAAAATTTCAACCTCGCCGCCAGTCTTGTTGATGAGTGAGCTCACGATGCCAATCGCGGTCGTCTTTCCGGCTCCATTGGGCCCAAGCAGCGCGTAAAAGTCCCCCGCTTCGACGTTAAGATCGATGCCTTTCAGGGCTTGGTTACCATTGTCGTAGGTCTTGCTTAGATTTTTTATTGTCAGAGCATTCATTTGCCTCCGTATTGTAACCGCGGCGCTATGGAATCGTCACAACTTCTTGTCGAGAACCTGCATGGGTACCGACAGGCTGCAAGCAGCGGCAGGGCTTCTTGTGCGTATTGACCAGGAGGATACCGTACACCCCTGCTGGCCCCGTCCCGATGTCGAGTTTGGGCATCGCTTATGCCGCGCTTATGAAACCTACCTGCTACTGCACAAGAATCCGCAACTGAGTTTCGAGTGGGCCTGGAACCTGCTGCAGTGCATTTCCTACAACGACGAACTATTTCTCGCTACTTGCCGTAACTGCGAGGTGCTCTACGTGCAAGATGCTTATGCGCTTGATCGAGGTGCCTGCCCCGCGTGCGAGATTGTCAGTCGCGTTCATTAGTAATGTACAATCGCCCCGTCAAACCAAAAGATAAAAATAAGAGATATTCACTAATGCTCAAAGAATTCAAAGACTTCGCGATGCGCGGCAACGTTGTCGACATGGTTATCGGTATTATCATCGGAGCGGCATTTGGCAAGATCGTTTCATCATTGGTCGCCGCCGATCGGAATGGTTATGGGCAGCGTCGACTTCAGTGATCTCGCTCTGGCACTCGGAGAAGGTGAAGGCGCCGCAACGCTCAATTACGGCTTGTTCATCAATACCGTTATCAACTTCCTGATTGTCGCATTCGCGATTTTCATGTTGATTAAGGGAATTAATTCGATGAAGAAAAAGGAAGAGGAAAAATCGGAAGAGCCACCTAAGCCATCGGCCCAAGAAACTTTGCTAACTGAAATTCGCGACCTACTCGCCAAAGGCTAGAGCGCGCTGTCGAATAAAAAGTAGCATGGAGAACCACAATGTGTTTGCGGGTGCGTTCGTCGATCGTAGCGGCGAAATGCGCAAGGATGCAGACTGGCTGAACGAAGCGCTGATCCATCCGGAGACGCGCTTCGTACCCGTCTGGGGCGATCATTGTCTAGTCGGCGAAGATCCATTACAGCTTGTGCTTTTGTTACGACGTCAGATCGAAAACTTACTCGATGAGCATAACCACGTTTTTCTCGGCCTTTTCCGCGGCAAACCGACCTTCGCCATCGCCATCCCAAAAGGCGAGACCGCGCCGTATCCAGAACTCGGAGAGTTTCAGGATTTGCGCTATCTGGGCTCCGTTTTGCCGGCGGATGAGGCCAACCTGGCGGCGCACGCTCGCGGGCTGGTGCTGTGGCATACGTCGCAACAATTCTGCGGCAACTGCGGCTCGTCGGCTCGGCCGGATACCGGGGGGAGCTCACGGCGCTGCGTCAACGCGAAATGCGGCAAGGAAATATTTCCGCGAGTGGATCCCGCGATTATTGTTCTCGTTTCCGACGGCGATCGCTGCCTACTGGGGCGTCAGTCCGGCTGGCCGGAGGGACGTTACTCGACGATTGCGGGTTTTGTTGAAGCGGGTGAAAGTCTGGAGGACGCGGTCAGGCGAGAGGTCTATGAGGAAACGAATATCAGAGTCGGCAAGGTTCGTTATCACAGCTCGCAACCCTGGCCATTTCCGTCTTCACTGATGCTGGGATTCATGGCGGAGGCTGATGCAGACGCCCTGCAGGAAATTCGATTGAATGACCGTGAACTGGAAGATGCGGCTTGGTTTACCCGCAAAGAACTGCGCTCAGGATTTCCGAAGTTACCGTTCAGGATATCAATAGCACGCCGGCTCGTTGATAGCTGGCTCGACGATGATGAGACAGACTGATTATGTGCCTTGTTGTTGTTGGCTGGAGACAGCACGCCGATTTTTCACTGATCGTCGCCGGTAACCGCGACGAATTCCATTCCCGACCAACCCGCGAAGCGCACTGGTGGCCGGATCATCCGGATATCGTCGGCGGGCGTGACCTGCAGGCTGCGGGAACCTGGCTCGCAATGCATCGCAACGGGCGTTTCGCGACCGTTACCAACTATAGAGATGCTATGCCACCGTCGCCAACATTGCGATCGCGCGGCCACCTTGTAAGCGACTTCCTTCTGGGCTCCAACGAACCGCTGGCTTACCTCAATTCGATCGATGATTCGGCCTACGCGGGATTCAATCTGCTACTCAGTGACGGTGAGACATTGGCCTGGCACTCCAATCGCGGCAACAGCGCACGCGTTCTACCACCGGGCATCTATGGGCTCAGCAATGCCTTGCTGGACTCGCCGTGGCACAAAGTTGAACGTAGCAAAGCGAGCATGATGCGACTTCTTGATGACAATCAGGTCAACGAGACAGAATTGCTGAGACTACTCAATGACCGCAACAAAGCGCCGACAAACGACGTCGTCAGTGATGAGCTGCCGTTCAAGAAAGCACATGCCATTAGTGCGCCGTTTATCGTTTTGCCTGACTACGGCACACGCAGTTCCAGCGTGGTCATACGAAGTGCGGATGGTGCCTGGCATTTTCATGAGCGTCGATTTAATGCTAATGGCAGGAGTAGTGGTGATTCTTCGTTTGTTTTCTGAGGCTTTTATCAGGAATAGATGGCGCTCAACCAGACACCAATGTCTACAATTTCCTCTGGGCAGACGGCATGAGCCATCGGATACTCGTGCCAGTTAACTTGGTACCCCGCCTCGATCAGCTTGTCTGCCGATGATCGACCCCACTCCATTCGAAGTACGGGATCGAAACTACCGTGCGCCATGAAGATCGGTAGATCTTTGCTACTCAACGCGGTTGTGGCATCGTCGGGTAATGCCATATAGGTCGACAATGCCATAAGGCCGGCAATATCCTGCTCGGTCTGTAGCGCTGTATGAATGGCGACCGCGCCGCCTTGTGAGAAGCCGGCGATGACTATTCTGTTTGCTGCAATGCCACGTTCGATTTCTCTGGCAATGAGTCCCTCGAGAGTCGCGCTGCTCTGCAAGACACCATCACGGTCGGCCCGGCCTGCGGAATCGAAACTCCGAATGTCATACCAGGATCGCATCGCCATGCCACCGTTGATCGTAACGGGCTGCACGGGAGCATGCGGAAAAACAAAGCGCAACGACACGTCCGCTGGCAGCCTGAGTTCCGCAACGATCGGCTCGAAGTCGTGGCCATCGGCGCCCAGGCCATGCAGCCATATAATGCTGCCTGTCGGGTTCTCTCCGGTGACGACCTCAACACAGCTGTCAGTCTGTCGGGACTGCACATCCTTACTCCGTAAACGACAAAACGGCGCAGTGTAACTCAGTAATAGCCAAAAACGTGCGTTTGGGGCTTGACTAATTATGCGAATTATTTTAATATTATGCACATATTTATGCGAAAGGTCGATACGAGAAGCCCTGTGCCAAACGGAAACCATCAAGAACGTCGCGACGCGATACGGCAAATGCTGCTGCAGGGTCCTGTGGAAACGCAAGCGTCGCTTGTGGCGGCCTTGACGGCTAAGGGTTATGCGGCGACCCAATCGAGCGCCAGTCGTGATCTCAAAGACCTTGGTGCGATTAAGACTGGCAGTGGCTATGAACTGCCCTCAGGCAGTCGTGACGACGACGAACAACTAAGCGCGGTTGCAGGTCTACTAAGAACGATCCAGCCCGCCGGCCCCAATTTACTGGTCGTAAAGACCGCGACCGGCGCCGCCCAACGAGTCGCCCTCGCATTTGACCGCTCCAACTGGCCCGAAGTGATTGGCAATATCGGCGGCGACGATACCGTATTCGTCGCGACTGATTCGGGCACTGCGCAGAAAAACCTCATCACCCGAATTGAGCATTCAGCTCGTTCATAACCATCATTCGGAGATTCTTTTGAGTACAGACACATCACCCATCATTCTTGCGTTTTCAGGCGGTCTGGATACGTCGTTTTGTGTCCCGTGGCTAAAAGAAAACTACGGCCGCGACGTCGTTACCGCTTGCGTGGACACGGGTGGAATTGATGCCGCCGCGGCTGTCGCGCTCGAAGAACGAGCGATGGCACTCGGGGCGATCGAGCACGTTCTCATAGACGCTAAACAGGATTTTTTCGACACGGTGATCAAACACTTGATCGCCGGAAACGTGCTTCGTGGCCACGCGTATCCTCTGTGCGTGGGCGCCGAACGCGGCCTGCAAGCGGAGCGCCTGGCAAAGATTGCGACCGAGCGAGGTGCGACCACCGTGGCACACGGCTGCACCGCAGCGGGCAATGATCAGGTTCGCTTTGAGGTCGCCCTGCGCACACTCAAACCAGGACTTAAAATTCTCGCACCGGTTAGGGACAACAGCTGGGATCGGAAAGAACAACTGGCCTATCTTGAGAAACATGACCTGCCTCTCCCTGCACAGGGGTCCGCTTATTCTATAAACCGTGGTCTCTGGGGCATCACCATTGGCGGTCAGGCGACCCTGACATCGGAGAGATCGATTCCAGAGTCTGCCTGGGTGCTATCGCCGAAGGCTTTCTCAGTCCCACAAAAACCGTCCACTCACACGCTGGATTTTGCTGGCGGTGTCCCTGTGGCGATAGACGGCGAGACGCTTGCGCCCGTGGCATTGATTGAAAAACTCGAGACACTGGCGGGCAGCTACGGTATCGGGCGAGGAATTCACCTTGGCGATACCGTGTTAGGAACGAAAGGGCGGGTTGCGTTTGAGGCGCCTGCGGCGATTACTTTGATAACCGCACACCGCGAACTTGAAAAACTGGTGCTTAGCGGGCAGCAGATGCGAATCAAGGACAGCGTTGCCGCTGTCTACGGCGACCTTGTTCACGAGGGTAAGCAATTGGACCTGGCATGCGACGATATTGAGGCACTGCTTTCGTCATCACAAAAGCGCGTTACTGGCAGCGTTACTTTCGCATTGCGGCCCGGACACTTGTTCATCGAGGGCAGCTCCTCGCCCCATTCGCTCCTTGCATCGACCAAAGGCGTCTATGGCGAGTCCGCCGGCGAATGGACAGCAGTTGATGCATTGGGCTATGCGCGCATCCTGTCATTACCTGGTTCGCTACAAACTCGAGCGGCGGGAGAGTGAGATGAAGACTATTGTCGTCGACAAAGTTGCCTCCGTAGCGCAACACAACAACCTCGCAACCGAGCTTCGCTTGTCACCGGATATCCCTTGTGAGGAGGGTGTTCTCATCGCGGTTCGGGTACTCAATAACAAATCACGCTACAACCAGCTTGAGTTGACGTCCGGTCGTATGGCAACTGTGACGATGGACGATATTGTCGTTGGTGCGCTGGGTCATCGAAACGCCCTTCGTGGCTATTCCGGCCATCTGCCAACGTCATTGAGCAAAGGTGATCACGTACAGTTATTGAACATCGGCGGTGTTATCGGAATATGCGATTCCGCGAATCCCGATGTCGGCGCCCCGTTCGAATGCGAAGTGTTGGGTACCGTGCTCGAGTTTCCCTATCTGGGCGAGCGCATCGGCGTGCCGGCCAGAGCCGGCTCTGCAACGCTCGACGTCGACGCCTCGTTGGACATGAACGGCGTGCCGGTTGTCGCTCTGGCCGGAACCTGCATGGACTCAGGGAAGACAGTTGCCGCTTGTGCCATCGTCGGTAGACTCAGACACCTCGGTTTTAACGTCGCAGCCTGCAAGGCGACCGGCGTTTCGCTGCGGCGCGATGTGCTCGCAATGGAAGATGCCGGAGCGACTGAAACTATGATCTTCTCAGACCTCGGCGTGGTTACAACGACGGCAGAGAATGGCCCCGCGCTAACGCGCTCGTTGCTATCCGGGCTCAGCGCCAGCAGCCCGGACGTGATTGTCCTGGAGCTTGGCGATGGATTATTGGGCGCCTACGGTGTCGCCGCTATTCTGGCGGACGAAAAAATACGCGAGGCCTTTACGGCGGTGGTGTTGTGTGCGAACGATCCGGTGTCGGCGTGGGGTGGTGCAAAAATCCTGCGCGACGAATTTAGTATCGAACCTGCCGTTGTGACGGGGCCGGCGACTGACAACGATGTCGGTGTGCAACAGATCAGAGAGCGGCTATCCCTGCCCGGCATTAATGCATTGTCGAACGGCGTCAGGCTCGGCGATACAATCGCTGGCTTGCTCGGCAAGGTCGCGGCATGAGCGCTCCCATTCATGCGGTCATATTGGGCGCAAGCGGTTATGTCGGCGGCGAACTGTTGCGACTCATCTCCGGTCATCCTGAATTCAAACTCGCAGCGGCGGTCTCCGATAGCCGCAGAGGCGAACCGGTTGCGGAAACCTTCGGCCATTTGTCGGCCGTTCTTGCCGGTGTGAACTTTGTCGCCCGCGCCGACTGGCTCGGCGGAATCGCTACGGGCAGCAAGGTCGCCCTGTTCTCCGCGGCCCCTCACGGCGCGTCGGCCGAGATCATTGCCGCCGCACTGCGCGCTGCTGAGGCTAAGAAGCTTGTTATGCATATCGTTGATTCTTCGGCTGATTTTCGCTATTCGGAACAGTCCGCCTGGGAGTCCGTTTACGGCGCGACGCATGGGGCTCCCGAGCTGCTAGATCAGTTCAGCTGCGCAGTACCGGAGCATCTCGAGACTGTCTCTACCCCCCATGTCGGACACCCTGGCTGCTTTGCGACTGCTACTCTGTTGGCAGCGGTACCACTGATAAGGTCGGGCTTGACTGAGGCAGAGGTTTTTGTTTCAGGCGTGACCGGAAGTACCGGATCCGGCCGCAGTCCGCAAGCCGGTACGCACCATCCTGAACGTAATAGCAATCTGTACGCGTACAAGCCGCTTGGGCATCGACACTCGCCGGAAGTTGCAGGTCTTGCAACTGCCGCGAGTGGCCGTGATACGACGGTGCATTTCGTGCCGCACTCCGGACCGTTTGCAAGAGGTATTCACATCACGCTGCAGGCGAAAGCGAAGAGCTCTGTAAGCGAAAAACGAATAAGGGATATCTACACGTCGGCCTACGAAAACTGCCCGTTCGTTGAGGTTGTCTCTGCGACACCCAAACTAAAGAATGTCGTCGCCAGCAATCTGTGTCAGATCGGTATCGCGACGGACGGCGATTCGATCGTTGTCATGAGCGCTATCGACAACCTCGTCAAGGGTGCGGCAGGTGGTGCTATTCAATGGATGAATCGCCTTTGGGGCCTTCCTGAAACCAGCGGCTTGATGGCGGCCGCGCCGGGGTGGACCTGATGCCGACGATTAATCAAAGCAGCATCATGTCCGATCCGCGAATTCGAGAAGCCGGCGTCACTATTCCGGTTTACGGACAATTGCCTTTCGTTCCGGAACGGGCCAGCGGTTGCGATATCTTCACAAAAGATGGCCGACGAATCCTCGATCTCTACGGCGGCCACGCGGTCGCTGCACTCGGCTACGGTCATCCGCGACTCGTCGAAGCGATTACAGAGCAGAGCAACAAGTTACTATTTCAAAGCAATGCCGTCGCTCTGGATATTCGCGCTGAAGCCGCAGAGAAACTGGTAAGCGTTGCCCCGAACGGCCTCGACAGAGTGTTCTTTGTGAATTCCGGAGCCGAAGCAAACGAGAACGCGTTGCGAATGGCGTGCATGGCAACAGGCCGCAAGAAAATCCTCGCCCTAACACAGGGGTTCCACGGTCGCACCGCGGCGGCGGCAGCGGTCACCTGGAACTCGGATCGATGGTACGGCTTTCCAGAAAAACCGTTCGCGGTGGACTTTATTCCTCGCGACGATATTGGCGCCGCCGAGGCAATGATTGGCGACGATATTGCTGCCGTCATTTTCGAACCGGTACAAGGCGTCGCCGGTGCCTACGACCTGTCAAACGACTTTCTGAGCGCGTTGCGTGCGGCAACCCGGAAGCACGGCGTGATGTTGATCGCCGACGAAGTACAATCGGGCATCGGTCGATGCGGTCATTTTTTTGCTGTTCAGGCACACGGCATTTCGCCCGACATATTGACCAGCGCCAAAGCACTCGGCGGGGGCATTCCCTGTGGCGCAGTGCTGTGCAGTCACGCCATCGCAGGTAATTTTGGTGTCGGCGATCTCGGCTCAACGTTCGGAGGCGGACCTATCGCCGCAGCCGCTATTGCAGCCACGATCGATGCCATTAGATCGGAGAACCTGCTCGCGAATGTCCGCTTCTGCGAAGGCGCAATTCGTGAGCAGTGCGTCATCGGCCCAATTCAGAAAATTCGTGGTGTGGGCCTGTTACTCGGACTGGTCTGTGACCGGCCTGCAGTCGAAGTACGCGACGCCCTGCTCAACCACGATATTTTAACGGGCACCAGCAGTGATCCCGAGGTGCTGCGCATCCTGGCACCGCTGGTACTCGAACCCGGACACATTGCTCATCTTGCCGAGGCGCTCAGAAACATTGCGCCGGCGACAAATTAAAGGAAAATGAATGAAAGCGTTTAACGACCTTGCGGACTTTTCGAATGAAGAGGTTCAGGCACTTATTGAGTTGGCTGGTCGCCTGGACTCAAACCCGGAGCCGGATGCACTCAAGGGAAAAGTGCTGTCGCTCTTATTCCTGAGTCCATCATTGCGGACGCTCGCATCCTTTCAGGCAGCCATGGTTCGATTGGGCGGTGGCTCCTTCGTCATCTCGCCGGAAATGTCGATTCACGGACTCGAATCGAGGGCCGGAATCGTGATGGACGGCGTTGCCGCGGAACATATCCGGGAAGCGGTTCCCGTGATCGCGTCCTACGGTGATGCTATCGGCATCCGCGCATTTGCGGAGCGCAAGAGTATTGCTAGCGACATGGAAGAACGCGCATTCAATGCGCTCACGGACCTGATCGACAAGCCCTATATCAATATGGAATCGGCCGTGAGTCATCCCTGCCAAAGTCTGGCCGACTGGAAAACACTGGATGATCTCGCGGTACCGGCAAATGGCGGCAAGTTCGTTTTGAGCTGGGCCTATCACCCGAAAGCATTACCGTTGGCGGTTCCCGCCTCGACACTGCACATGGCAGCCATGCGCGGTATGAACGTCACGGTACTGCGGCCCGAGGGATTCGAACTGCCGGATGTGCTCATGCAAAAAGCAGCTGCCGCAGCGGGGGCGGCTGGCGGGTCAGTGACAGAAACCGATCAACGCGGTGAAGCAATGGAAGGCGCACATATTATTTACGCCAAATCCTGGTCTTCAACACGCCACTACGGGGATAAACTTGCGGACCAGAAATTGCGAGAAGAGCATCTTGACTGGTGCGTCGACGAGACGTGGTTCGGCAATGCCAAAGACGACTGCCGCTTCATGCACTGCCTGCCGGTGCGGCGCGGTGTGGTGGTCGCAGATGAAATTCTTGATGGTCCGCGCAGTGTAGTCATCCCTGAGGCGCGCAATCGCATGCTCGCGCAGATGGCTGTGTTGCATCAGATGTTAGGAGGGCAGTCGTGAGTAGCAAGAAAGACCGCGCAATCGTCATTTCCGCACTGAAACACGCGGCGCCTTATATCCGCTTATTCAAAGGCAAAGTTTTCGTTATCAAAGCCGGCGGCGAAATTTTTGCCGACGCCCAAAAGTCTCGGGCGCTGATAGAACAGGTCGGCATATTGCACCAAGTTGGCATTCGCGTTGTTTTGATTCATGGCGGCGGACCGCAATCGACTGAGCTGGCGTCCGCGCTAGGTCTCGACACGACCTTCGTCGACGGTCGCCGTGTTACCGATGGTGACTCCATGGACGTTGCTACGATGGTCCTGAACGGTCAAATCAACACACGTATTCTGGCCACCTGTCGAGATCTGCAAATTCCCGCTGTCGGCATCAGCGGCGTTGATGCCGGTCTGATTCGAGCGCACAAGCGCCCACCGGTCGAACGCAAGGGTGAATCAACCGTTGACTACGGTTTCGTTGGCGACATCGATTCGGTGGAAGCCGATATCCTCAAGAAGCAACTCGACAACGGCCTGATGCCAGTCGTCAGCCCAATCTCCTGTGATGAACAGGGCACGATACTCAATATCAACGCCGATACAGTCGCGGCTGCGATTGCCGCTGAGCTGAATGCTGAAAAGCTGATTTTGGCAACGGGTGCTTCCGGCATTCTGGAAGACGTTAATGACCCGACCTCTTTGATTAGTTACATCGACCGAGCTGCACTGCAGAAACTTCGTGACTCAGGATCGCTGGCAGATGGCATGTTACCCAAGGCCGCGGCAATTGATGCTGCAATCTCAAATGGCGTGCAACGCGTACATGTTATCTCCAGCAAATTACCCGATAGCATATTGCTCGAAGTGTTTACGAACGAAGGAACCGGCACGCTGGTCGTCAACGACGTCGGCGCCCTGACACCGGCCGAACAAAGCACAGTGTCATGAGCAGGCTTTGGGAAAAGGGTCTCCCGCTCGACGAGCGAGTGTTGCGATACACCGCAGGCGAAGATCACTTACTGGACGCCCGCCTCGTTCCCTACGATGTACGCGGCTCGATCGCGCATGCCGAAATGCTCGCGGAGCAAGGCCTTATCAGCGATCATGATTGCGATTCGATCCGCGATGGCCTGAGTGTGCTTGACGACAGTTTCGCCGCCGGCGACTGGCACATCAGTCTCGAGGATGAAGACGCACACACTGCACTTGAGACTCGATTGACGAAAGCGATTGGACCAACAGGTGGCCGACTGCACCTCGGCCGCTCCCGAAACGATCAGGTGTTAACGGCTCTCCGATTATATCTTCGCGACGCGGCCAGCGATCTTGCCGAGCGCGTTAAGGAATTGCGACAATCAATTAGTGAGCTCAGCGAGCGGCAGGGTGACATAGAATTGCCCGGCTACACGCACATGCAACACGCGATGCCCTCTTCAGTAGCGCTTTGGTGTGGGGGTTTTGACGAAGGCTTTGCGGACGCTTGTGACGGCCTGCAATCCGTACGCCGGCGCATCAACAAAAACCCGCTGGGCAGCGCTGCCGGTTATGGCACGCCTGGACTCCCTCTCGATCGTGAATCGACAACGCGCAAACTGGATTTCGACAGTACACAAAACCCGGTCACCGCCGCGCAACTGTCGCGAGGCAAGGCTGAAAGCACGCTGTTGTTCGAAATCACGCTGCTGATGCAGGACCTGAGCCGCATGGCTAGCGATCTCCTGTTGTTCTACACGCAGGAATTCGCCTACATCTCGCTCGCTGCCGAAGTAACAACAGGCTCTTCGATCATGCCGCAGAAACGTAACCCGGACGTCCTGGAATTGCTGCGCGCGTCATCGGCGACGACGCAGGCCTGTCTCGACGAATCACTGATGATCACCGCCAAGTTGCCGTCCGGCTATCACCGCGATCTGCAACGTCTCAAGTCTCCCGTCTTTCGTTCGATTGACCTGGCTGTCGACAGCGTCGATATCATGGCTTACGTTCTCAAGGGTCTGATATTTCAGCCCGACAATATCAAACTGGACGACGGAATATTCGCCACGGCAGAAGCCTACCGGCTCGTCCGCGAAGAGGGCATTCCATTTCGCGATGCCTACCGACAGGTTGCCAAAACATACGCAAAATGATGCCCCATTGGCGGCTCGTGCCTCTATAATCGACGCCTTGCTATACACGAATATGCCAAACACGAATATTAGAGGGTTGATGCTATGAAGCGCCTGACGTTACTGACTGCCGCACTCGCAATACTGTTTTTCTTCTCCGGCTGTGGCCAAAGCGGCCCTCTGTACGTTCATGGAAACCTCAGCACGATGGCCGTACCGCCTTCGCAGGATTCCGCAAGCCAAGACGATAAGGATGAAGAACAGGACGCCGAGGTGCCCGACGCCCCGAAAGACAACTAACGATGACTGACCTCGTCCTGATCGACGGGTCATCGTATCTCTATCGCGCTTTTCACGCGCTGCCGCCGCTCACCAACTCCAACGGTGAGCCAACAGGCGCACTGCACGGTGTCCTTTCGATGATCCAGAAGCTGTTGCGTGAAGAACAGCCGCGGCATGTTGCTGTAATATTTGACGCACCGGGCAAGACTTTCCGCGACGAGCTGTATTCCGAGTACAAAGCCAATCGACCACCAATGCCGGATGAACTTCGCTCTCAGGTGCAGCCGATTCTTGACGTGGTTGAGGCTATGGGACTGCCGCTATTACGGGTAGAGGGCGTCGAGGCCGACGATGTCATTGGCACCTTGTGCAAGAGTGCGGCCGCGGACGGTCACAGTGTGCTGGTCTCAACGGGCGACAAGGACCTCGCTCAGCTCGTCAATGACAAGGTCACCTTGATCAATACCATGAATGATTCGAGGATGGACAGGGACGGCGTGAAAGCGAAGTTCGATGTCTTCCCCGAGCAAATCATCGACTATCTCGCCCTCGTCGGTGACACTTCTGACAACATTCCCGGCGTACCAAAAGTCGGCGCCAAGACCGCCGCAAAATGGTTAAACCTGTATGACAGCGCCGACGGTATTGTCGAGAACTGCGAAGCGATCAAAGGCAAAGTCGGCGATAGCTTACGTGAGAACGTCGAGCAACTGCGTCTGTCGCAGGATCTCGCGACGATTCGCCAAGACCTTACTCTTGACAAGACAATCGCCGATTTGTCGCCGATAGCCGCAGACACAACACGCCTTCGCGTTCTTTACGGCCAATTCGAGCTGCGATCTTTTCTCAGTCAGCTGGACGACGAAAACGCCAAGGCTGTTGCGCCGGCCGACGAGACTGTGGAATCCGACAACGACGCAATCTACGAGACGGTTCTGACCTGGGACGTCTTCGATCGCTGGTTGGAGAAGATTAATGCTGCCGAGCTAACGGCGTTCGATACTGAGACAACGGGTATTGATTACATGGAAGCCGAGATCGTCGGCTTGTCTCTCGCCGTGCAAGAGAATGAAGCGGCCTACATCCCACTTGCACACGATTATCCCGGCGCGCCGGATCAGCTATCGCGGGATGAGGTTCTGCAAAAACTCCAGGACTGGCTGCAGGACGACGAAAAAAAGAAGGTCGGTCACCACCTTAAATTCGACGCTCACATACTGGCGCGTTACGACATCGCTCTTGCGGGTATGCAGTTCGATTCGATGCTCGAATCCTATGTTTTAAATAGCGTAGCGACTCGCCACGATATGGATTCTGTGGCACGTCAGTACCTCGGACGCGAAACAATCCATTTCGAAGATGTCGCGGGCAAAGGCGTCAAACAGTTGACGTTCAACCAGATCGATATGGAAACGGCCTCACCGTATGCCGCCGAGGATGCGGACATTACGCTGCAGTTACACAAAACGCTCTGGAAGCAGCTGGCCGAAAATGAATCGCTCAGGAGTGTTTACATCGATATCGAACAACCGCTGGTCCCGATTCTGCTTGAGATGGAAGAGACCGGTGTCCTGATCGATCGAAAGATGCTCACAACGCAAAGCGGAGAACTGGCCAAGAAGATGATTGAGCTGGAAGCAAAAGCCCATGAACTGGCCGGCGGACCCTTCAATCTCGGTTCGCCGAAACAATTGCAGCAGATTCTCTTCGAAAACCTCGGTTTGCCCATCATTCGAAAAACACCCAAGGGACAGCCATCGACGGCGGAAGACGTGCTCGTCGAGCTGGCGGGTGATTATGAACTGCCCGCCGTCATTATCGATTATCGAAGCGTTAGCAAACTCAAGAGCACCTACACCGACAAACTACCGCTGCAGATAGCCCAGAGTACCGGACGCATTCACACCTCCTACCATCAGGCCGTAGCGGCGACCGGCCGATTGTCGTCAACCGACCCGAATCTGCAGAACATCCCGATACGCACACCGGAAGGCCGCCGTATTCGCCAGGCCTTCGTGGCGCCGAAGGGCCAGGTCCTGCTGGCCGCTGACTACTCGCAGATCGAACTGCGAATCATGGCGCATCTGTCGCAAGACCCCGGCCTGGTGAAGGCATTTGCCGATGAGCAAGACGTGCATCGCGCGACCGCCGCGGAAGTCTTCGAAATGGCGCTGGACGAGGTAACGGATGACCAGCGGCGTTCTGCCAAAGCGATCAATTTCGGCCTTATGTATGGCATGTCGGCATTCGGCCTGGCGAAGCAGCTCAGTATTGGTCGCGGCGAGGCGCAAGAGTACGTGAACCTTTACTTCGACCGATACCCGGGGGTCAAGAATTACATGGACAGCATTCGCGAGACCGCCAGCGCGAACGGCTATGTTGAGACCGTTTTTGGCCGCCGCCTTTACCTACCCGAAATCAACGCCCGCAATGCGAACCGCCGCCAATACGCTGAACGCACTGCAATCAATGCCCCGATGCAGGGTACGGCAGCCGACATCATCAAGAAGGCGATGATTTCGGTTCACCAATGGCTGCAAGACGAATGCCCCGGCGCCAGAATGATTATGCAGGTGCATGATGAACTCGTCTTTGAGGTCGACCGAGACGAAGTTGACGACGTAAAGGGCCGCGTCATTGAATTAATGAACTCGGCGGTCACGCTGTCCGTGCCACTCAGCGTCGATGCGGGCGTCGGTAAGAACTGGGATGAGGCGCATTAGAGCTGATCTAAGTAATTATTATTCACTTATCAATAGCTTATGATTTTGCGGGAACTGAAACGTGGTTCGGGGCTCTAATCTTCTGAGTGAGTTAAGTCACTCGCTTGTCTACCTCCCTAGACAGGCGTGCAACGCGACACCCCCCCCCAAGTCGCTTGCTTCTTCTGGCCTCGGGGTAACGACTACAACCGTTGCTTCGGGACCATTTTATTGCTCGGCCTCAAACGACAGAAATTGGTCGAGTTTCGAGCGTGCCTCGTCCTCGCCCAGACGCGTCAGGGCTGAAAAATGCTGCACGGTCGCGACCTCACCGAGATCACGACGAACTTCATCCAGCGCTTTGGCCGCCTGTCCGCGCTTTAGTTTGTCCGTCTTGGTTAGCAAAACATGCGTCGGCAGTGACACCTGTTCGGCGAAGCTCAGCATATGCTTATCAAAGGGCGTTATCTGGCGGCGGATGTCCATGATCAGGAACAGGCCCTTGAGGCTTTGCCGTGATTCGAAATATTCTGCAATGAGTTCGCGCCAGTGAAAGCGCATCTTGTCGGACACCTTGGCGAAGCCATAACCGGGCAGGTCGATCAGACGCTGCTCGTCCCGTAGGCTGAAGAAATTGACCAGCTGCGTACGACCCGGCGTCTTGCTGGTGCGTGCGAACTGGCGCCGATTGACGATGATATTGATAGCACTTGACTTGCCTGCGTTCGAGCGGCCCGCCACGGCGACCTCTGCTCCCGTGTCCGACACGAACTGGCTTAGCGCATTGGCGCTCTTGATGAACTCGGCTTCTGGGTATTGCGACATGGCAACGTCCTGCGGATAATGTGTATAATTTGGTGCTGCTGAGCACAGGACCGGTTGGCTAGTTTGACGGGTTCGGCGCCACGCAGCAAGGCAGTCAAAGCATTCAAGGAATCACCCATCCTCTTGCCAGCGTTCGGCGCACACAAAACGGAATAACTACATTTACGCCTGCAGGGAAGTAACGGTTACAAGATATGAAAATCAAGCTCTCATCACTGTTCGCACTCGCTGGTCCGGCACGAGCACTCACGTGCACGGCCTGCCACGGCGTAGAAGGCAACAGCTCCAGTCCAATGTGGCCCAATATCGCCGGTCAGCATGCTGCCTACACCGCCAAACAATTTGCTGATTATGCGAACTCCGCACGCACCTCTGACGGTAAGACTCGTATCATGCAGGACATTGCCGCAAACTTGGACAAAGACGACATTGCGGCACTTTCTTCTTACGCACAGGGTCTCAAGTAAGCATGAACAGACAATTATGGATCGCCACACTCGCCACCCTCGGGCTGATTATTTCCGCCTGCAGCAAGGAAAATCCTGCACCCGCTGCCGAGTCGTCGCCTGTGGCCGAAGAAGCAACAACCCAAACGTCAGAGGACACCACCGAAGCCACCACTGAGGCGACGGAATCAGTGGTTGTCGTCGAGGAATCGGCCGCAGAGGCCGAACCGGCCGACCAGAAAATCGTTCTGGCGCAAGCGGGCGAGGCTGCGACAGCACGCAGCTGGAAATACCGGGAAGGCACAAATTTCACGCGCATGATTCCGACCCAACCGACAGTCGGAGGTGCAGACAAAATTGAGGTTGCTGAAATTTTTATGTACAGCTGCCCACATTGCTATAACCTGGAGGCAACTATCAATCGTTGGGCGGACAGCAAAGATCCCGGTGTTCGCTTTGTCCGAATTCCCGCCATCTTCAATCCGATCGCCCAAATACATGCACAGCTTTATTACACCGAAGTATTTTTGACGCAATCCGGCAAGCTGAAGAATCCGAATGCCTTTCGAAATATGGTATTTGAGGAAATCCACCGCAAAGGCAATCGCCTGGCGTCAGAAACCACAATTCAACGCTTGTTTGCACGAGCGGGTGTTAGCGAAGACGATTTCAATCG
>Ga0302135_10000959_pt1 | contig 17457 bp, 17 predicted proteins | sample CBN3_surface_MG_FD_203119 | JGI IMG/M metagenome (GOLD analysis project Ga0302135, IMG submission 203119) | Marine microbial communities from Western Arctic Ocean, Canada - CBN3_32.1 | ecosystem: Environmental > Aquatic > Marine > Oceanic | place: Canada: Western Arctic Ocean | collected...
GTTCATGACGATGGTCACGGTGGCGATGCCCTCCCGTACGGCGGTCTCAAGCTCCTGGACGTTGAAGAGGAAGCCGCCATCGCCGTGGATAGCAACGACTGGCGCTTCTGGCCGTCCGAGCTTTGCCCCAAGGGCCTCTGGGAACGCGAAGCCAAGCCCCCCGAAGTCCAGGGGTGTAATCATGGTGCGCGGGTTGCTGAAGTCCAGCCTGTCATAGCCAAAGGCGGGGCACGCTCCGGCGTCCAGCGACATGATGGCGTCAGGTGGGAGCACCTTGCGTAGCTCTGCGTAGACACGCTGGGGCTTTATGGGCGTACCGCTCCATGCGGCTTCCTCATCAATACGTGCTCTACGTTTGGCTTTGAGCGCTTTGGCTTCGTCAGTCCAGCCGGGGGCGATGCCGGCTTTGGAGCCGTCAGCGCGCAATCCGTCTAGGATGCTCTGCAACGCAGCCCCGGCGTCGCCCTGAATGCCGACTTCAATGGGGTAGTTTCGGCCAAGCTCCGCCTCGTCAATCTCTATCTGGATGACCTTGGCGTCCGCGCTGATGTAGCGGTTATCGTAGAAGGAAGTGAAATTGGACAGCCGTGTGCCAGCCGCCAGAATAACATCGGCCTGGGAGCATATCTCGCCCGCTTCTGGTGCGCCTGCTCTGCCAAGGGGGCCAACGTACAGCGGGTGGCTGTTGGGTACTGCATCGTTGCGGCCGTAGCTGGTGATCATTGGCGCGGAGAGCAGGTCAGCAAGCTCCACCACCTGCTGGGACGCATCGCTATGGTTGACGCCCCCGCCAGCAATGATGATTGGTCGCTTGGCATTCTTGAGCAGCTCGGCCGCTCGTCGCAGCAGGGCGGGGTCGCCGGGAGACCGGTGGTGGGCTCGATACGACTCCGGCGATGCAACATCAACCTCTATGGGCGGGGCATCGAGCAGATCGCGCGGGATGTCTATGAACACTGGCCCCTTCTTGCCACCCATGGCGGTACGGAAGGCGTGTCTGAACAGCTCCGGGATGCGGTCTGCTACGTTGACGGTGATGGCCTGCTTGGTGATGGGACGGAAGAGGGAGAGGTGGTCAAGCTCCTGGAAGGCGTCACGATAGACGACGTCTCTGGCTGGGGCTCCTGAGATGGCGATGACGGGCGAGTGGCCTGTGTAGGCGGCGTAGATGCCGGATACGAGGTTGGTGGCTCCTGGGCCGTTGGTGACGAGGCAGACGCCGGGCTTTCCCGAGGAGCGTGCGTAGCCGTCTGCCATGAAGGCGGCTCCCTGCTCATGCCTGACGCTGATGAATTGGATATCTTTGGCATCGTAGAGGGCGTCAAGGATGCCAAGGAACGTCCCGCCAACGATGCCGAAGACGTACTTAACACCCTCGGCTCTGAGCGATTCAACCACTGCTTGACCCGGTGTAAGTTGCGCCATGTACCACCCCAATACTACGAGTTTACTTGACCGCTTCCGAAGCTCTCCTATAGTATCCATCCGCACCGCCGAGAGCTAGGCCCTTGACCCACATGGATTGGCGTTTACTGTTGCGGCCTCGATTAAGTCTACGAAACATCTCCCAAGGGAGGCAAATGTGCTAGGCGGTATCTTCTCAGTACTATCAGCGATGTCCTTCGCTCTGGGAGGCACCATGACCCGGCGAGGGATGCTCCAAGCGTCGGCGTCCTTCGGCTTGTATGTGACAGTCATCTTGGGTGTGCCCCTCTTCGCGCTGGCAGCGCTGGCTACAGGCCAGATTTTCGATGCTGGTGAGATACCAGCAAGCGGTTACCTGCTCCTAGCAGGGGCGGGCATCTTGCACTTCCTAGTTGGTCGTTATTGTGGATTCCGAGCAGTGGCAGCAATCGGCGCGAACCGCAACCAACCCTTGCTGACCACATCCATTCTATACAGCGTCATCATGGCCATAGTGGTACTGGGGGAGAGCATTACATGGCCGATGTTCTGGGGTATGGTGCTAATTGTGATCGGCCCGGTACTGATGATAGAGCGGTCTCGACCTCGTTTGACAGGAGGCGCTGCTGCTGCAACGGGGATTACGAACTCAGTGGCCCCAGCCTTGTCCCAGGGGCAATCTGGCGGGCCGATCGGGCTGCCTGCCAGTGCACTTCCATCTGACCCATCGGAGTCTACCATAGACTCCACAGCGGCGGCGCGAGCTACTTCGCCCTCCATGGCTCCAGCCATGTCCCCGGATAAACCAAAGCCAGAGATGCCGCCACTCAAATTGGCGGAGGGGTACTTCTTCGGTTTGGCAGCAGCCGCCATCTACGGAAACACGCCAATCATGGTTCGAGCGGCGTTGCAAGACTCGCAACTAGGAATCATGGGCGGGCTGGCATCTTACTTGGCAGCATCAGTGGTGCTCATGTTGGCTCTCCTGTTGCCCGGAAAGCTGATGAGGGTCACTGCTGAGAGCAAGACGGCCGGGCCGTGGTTTTACGCTAACACGATAGCCAGCTTCTTTGCCCAGATGTTCCGATACATGGCTCTGGCTATTGCACCGGTGACAGTGGTTGCGCCCTTGGCCCGCACGCTGGCCCTGTTTACGCTGGCATTTTCGTTTCTGATCAATCGACGTCTCGAGTACTTTGGTGGGCGAGTGATTATCGGCATCCTGTTGTCGGTGGTGGGGTCTGTAATGCTGGTCCTCGAAGCCTAGGCAGGCTGAGCCTGCAACCACATGACCTGACGGTTACCCAATACTGTCCAATACATTTAGGAGACTGGCCTCCTGCTATGTGTTTGCTAGGCTAGGGTTCGGTTTTCGTCTCCAATAAACCTAACCAAAGATGGCATCCTTGCTCTTAACATCGGCGGGATACACGATCTCCACATTTCCATTCTGCCACTGGGCCACCGGGAACGGTCCATTGATCACACCGTCCTTATCGAACCCATGCACCCCCAAGATTGTATCGAACTGCATCTTCAGAATCGCTTCCCGAAGCACCGTGTTGTCCAGGGAGCCTGTGGCAGCCACCGCCTGGGCCATGACCTCACCGCAGGCATATCCGCCGGCTGAGTGGTACTCAGGCTCGTAGCCATTGGCCTTTTTGAACCGCTCAATGAAGCTCAGAGAGCTGGGCCTGGGCACGGACGCCAGCCATGTACATCGCATGAAGAGGCCGCTGGGCTGATTACCGCGCTGCGTCGGGTTGTCGGACAGCCATATCTGCGAGGGAACGAATCCTGCTGCCAGGGCTTTATCCATAGCACCATCGGCGTCAGGCTCACGGCCTTCTAGGTCCCAGAGCAGCACGTCCGGGTTTGAGGCGTACGCTCTCGCTAGGAGGTCGTCGTAGTCCACGGGCGGCTTGCCAAGGCGTTCGTTGAACACCAGGTCAAGGCCCATCTTCTCCGTATGGTATTCCACACCAAAGATGTGACCGCCGCCTCGAGGACGAGCAGCGCCGATCACCGCTACTTTGGTGACCGACTTGGGGTTTGCAGAACTCTTCATAAATTCAAGGAAGCTCTGCATGTAGTCGCGATCCGCGCCCCAGCACAGGAAGAGCCACTCGCGGCCCTTGCGGAACATGTCCGTCACGCTGCCGCTGCCCTCCAGCATCACCATCTTGCCTTCCTCGATCACGGGGGCGGCAGGCTCTATAAGTACGCTATGGCAGGGGCCGAGCAACAGGTCCACTTTATCGTCGTTGATGAGCTGATTGTAATTGGCGGCGCACTTGTCGCCGTCTCCCTCATCGTCGAGCCACACCAGCTTGAGTTGCCGACCTAGCAGGCCGCCAGCGGCGTTCACATCGTCAATCCAGAGGTTGTACGCATGGGAGTACTGCAGGAATGCAGACTCTGCATAGCGTCCGGTCTTGGGAAGGCTTACACCAACGGTTATATCAGTCAAAATTTCCTCCTTGGTGGTTCTAAAGTGCACAGATTGTATGCCCGATGTGCCCAAACGGGAAGTATCGGGCTAAAACACTGCGATGGGGTTCACGGGAGAGCCGGTTGCGCCCTCGATGCGAAGAGGGTTGATGGTCATCATGAATTCCCACTTGCCTCGCTGAGCACAAGCCTCCGCCAACCCTTCGAGGTCGGCATTATCGAGTATCCATAGCCCCATTGCGACGATGCCCACCTGATGCGTGGGGTTGGCCAGCTTATCAAATTTCGGATGCACCAGACTGTTGCCCGTGTCTGAACCCAACACAGCTATTGAACGTTCATGGTAGAAGGGCAGGCAGTTGGCGTGGGTGCCGGTACCCCCCTCAGCGGTGATGTTCCATGCCCCAATTTCCGCCCTACGCCGAAGCTGCCCTGTACGGACCAAGAGCACATCGCCAGGATCAACATGGACGCCCTGAGCTATCTCTGCAGCTTCCAGTTCCTCTCGCAACACGCCGTCACCAGGCTCCAGCCACCGGGAGCCACGCAGCCGAGGAATGTCCAACAGCACACCACGAGCCAGAATACCGCCCTGGATGACCTCGATCGATTCCACCGTCGCACCGTACCGGGTAGACACCAGGTTTGATGGCCTGCCGTTGTACATCTGCCCGTTAAAAAAGAAGTGCGAAAGACTGTCTATGTGCGTGACGGTATGCCCGTGGAACGCCACTCCGAAGAAATCAGTGGCAGTCTGTGACGCCCGTGGCGGCCCCACCTTCTCATCGTGGGCGTAGCCCTCACCCGATTCAACCATGTAGTGCAGCGGCTGCGCCGTCACGTCAGGCCCCGTGGCATTGCTCAACGTCCGGGAGCACGATACGGTAACACCTTCTGAAGCCAACATCGCAGCGCGAAGGCGCGTCTTGGGGGTTATGTGGTTCATGGTGCCTAGCTCGTCCTTATTTCCCCAACGACCCCAATTACTCAATGATGTGAAATATTCCAATACTTCTTCTTGCGTGGGGAGGTTCGTCATTTCGCCTCCTGCAGGCCTGGTCCTGCACCAGTTTGCTTGAGTTTACCAAAGTGGGGATAAAGGTGACCCGCTTGACCCAACCTCCCTGAAGGTTACCAAACGGGCATGGTAGGGTAAAATACCAACGAGGGCATGCCTCTTCTAATTTTGTTCAGGATACTTCCGACTTAAGGCCGCAACAAGAAGGAGGATGCTGCTCACTCCGAATTTAGAATGGTCAACACCCTCCTTGTTAGTCAGGTTTTATGGGTCTGGGGTTAGCTCTGGTTACGTCTTTACGCCAGCTTTTTCGCCAGCAAGGATATACGCCATGCCAATAGCAGCGCATACTTCAACATTTCCGTTGAACCATACCCGGTATTCAACGAGGCGGCCTTCCGCCCAGACTTCAATAATCTCCGCTTTGCCCTTCGGCCCTTCCACCACTGCAACTTGTTCATCAGCCATCGTTCGTTCTCCTGTAATGGAGCATCTGAGCAAACCTCGTTTTACCGGTGCAGATTGTCCGGTCAACATACGTCGGCCGGTATCACGTTTAGACAGTGACTGAACCAACTATGTTCTTTTTCAGAGCCATAGCCTTGGCTTCAGCCACAGCCTCATCAATGGTACCTTCGTGGTTGATGGATCTCCCTTGGTGATAGGCATACGCCTCAGGTCGCCACGGCTCTTCAGGTTCCGTTCCCTCCGCCATGGCTCTTACGACCTTCAGCAGACGCCTACGAACCGCAATAATCATGAAGTCCGAACTCGTCAAGTGTTCCTTAGTCCGGTCGGCCAGTGAACCCCACTGATCCTCCATCATTGCAATGTCCTGTAACGGGAAGCAACTCAAACCAGTATAGTTAAAATATTTCTGCATGTTACGATCAATTTGGTAATGGTTATCCATATTTTTCACCGGCTTGAAGGTACCCGGAATCATCTCCGGGAAATACCATCCATCAGTCTTGTAGGTCTCGATTTCAGATTTTGGAATAGGCTCATAGCTCCATCGCATCCTGTAGAACATCAGTCGATGGTTGTCAATTGGGACACGTATGTTTGTGGAAAAAGTATTAGGCCCAGCTGTGGTTCCAGCCACGGGGAAGATAGGCATCATCCAAGGGGAAACACTAGCGAATTTCGTGCCGTCTGGCCGTTCGCCTCCACGTACAAAGAGGAGTCCGGAATCAGAATCTTCCACCCTACCCCAATTCTCTTTGTCTTGTTCCGTTTGTCGCCGAGGGCCCACAGCATTTCCGAATGGCTCATTCTCTGGAGTCGGTCTGTTCCGGCTTTGCGCCTGAACCAAGTTAAATTGGGGAACCTGTGGTCCGCCGTCTAGCACTGTATGAAGAAACGGCCCGTGCCCAGGGTCATAGTCGCCCTCCATTGCCTGAAGATAATTACATTCCATCATAAATTTGTTCACGTAACGATGGTCTTCCGGCATGTTGCACCACTCGAACTCAGGGAATGGAGGCTGGCTTTCTTTTGGTCCCATGTAGGTCCAAATCAAGCTACCAGCTTCCACGCAGGGATATGCTGTGATATGTATTTTTTCTTTGAAAGCGTCGCCTTCTGGTGCGTTGGGAATGTCAGTGCAGTTGCCATCCACGTCAAACTTCCACCCGTGGTAGACACAACGGATGCCGCATTCCTCGTTCCGACCGTAGAATAATGGTGCACCGCGATGAGGGCAGTACTTGTCCATCAAACCGACTTTCCCATCTGTATCGCGGAAGGCGACCAACTCCTCTCCCAAAAGGGTAATCTCAATAGGAGCGCAGTCAGCCCCCGAAAGCTCCTCTGCCAGCAACGCCGGTATCCAGAAACGTCGAAATACCTCGCCCATTGGCGAACCCTTCTCAACATTCGTAAGTAGTTCGTTGTCTTCCTTCGTTAACATGACCACAACCTCCTTCACAGCTCTTGCATGAATCTCCAGAAATTTTCAGAACCATACACAACCCACTAGTGAATGTCAATCGGGGTTTTCGATGATTTGGAGTTCGATTCAAATATCGCGATTTTCGCACTCAATGGCCCATTGAGTGTGTCGGTACTACCGTACGAACGCCTAGGAGCATTGCAAAGTCTCTTGTGCTGGTTTTGTGAATCTATCCGATTTCGCTACCATGCGTTACCGCCCTAACGCAAGCCCTAGACCTTTCTGGCCTGACAATTGTTATGAGGCTAAATTTCCCCTTGTAGTCGCCCAATCTCTCCACGCAGCACCTCCACCGTACCCTCCAATTGCTGAATCTGGTCTGTCAGTCGCAGGATAACGTCCACGCCAGCAGCGTTCACCCCCATATCATAGACTAGAGTCTTTATACGATGCAGTCGCTCAATGTCGCGTTGCGAATAAAGTCTGATGTTCCCTCCTGAACGTGAGGGCTCTACCAACTCGATGCGCTCGTAGTACCGCAGAGTCTGCGCATTCACCCCCACCATACGAGAGACCACACTTATCACGTAGCAGGGCTCGTCCCAGTCCGGCTGTTCTCTATTCGTCATCCTGACCTCCTGTGCCCTTACGGAGATCTTGGAGTTGCTTGAACAACGCTTGCTCCTTGTCCGTGAGGGATGTTGGCAGCTCTGCTTTGATTGTGACGTACAAGGTTCCTCGTTCTGAAGGAGCTCCCAGTTTGGGCATGCCCTGCCCACCAAGTCGGAATACTCGACCGTTCTGTGATTCTGGGGGCAGCGTCAACGCCACCTGACCTGTCATGGTAGGGACAACCACCTCTATCCCTAACACAACACCATACAGCGGAACTGTGACCTCTGTGTACAGATCCGTCCCCTTGCGTTGGAACTTGGGATGAGGCTGCACCTGCACCACAAGGACAACCTGCTGCCCGCCCGGAGTCACGCGTACACGAGAGCCGGTATCAACACCGGGAGGTATGGAAACCTCTCCACGCACAGGTTGGTAAGAGAAGCCCTGGCTCAAGCATTCTGAGCAGGCTGCACCCTCAACGATGCCCGTGCCTCTACAGCGTGTGCAGACCGTTTGGCCAGTCAACTGCAGAACGCGAGCCGCGCCTTTGAATGCTTCTTCCATGGTTATCTCAATGGGCTGCTCCAACGGTTCTGGGCGTTGCTGGCGTTGACGCGCCCGTTCAGTCTGGCGGTTGTCCCTAAAGAAGCTGTCAAAGATACTGCCACCGCCTCTGCCAAAGAGGTCTCCAGTGGGAACACCACCCATGCCACCACGATGCCCACCAGATTGAGGAGCGCCATGCTGCTGAACCTTCTGCCAATTTTCACCGTAGCGGTCATACAACTTGCGGGATTCCGCGTTGGACAGAACCTCATTCGCCTCGTTGATTTCCTTGAAGCGTTCCGTGGTGTCGTCCTTACCGGGATTCACGTCAGGATGGTACTTGCGTGCAAGCCGCCTGAACGCCAGGCGCACCTGCTTCTCATCGGCGTCACGAGAAACACCTAACAACTCGTAGTAGCTCTTCGCCATATCGCTTCCTTATGAGGGGTTCCCATGATGGAGAATAAAATATGATACGGTTCATGTCAAGTTATTTGATTATATTTTCAATAAATCTATTGATATTATATAATTCAATTAGCAGAGTGAATATCGAACCAAGCAACGTTGCCAAGGATTTTAGCTATTGGCAACAGAAACAACAGGAGGACAGGATGATATTTCAACCTTGGACCCATTCAGAGATCTGCGACGCTTCAACGCAGCAGCAAACGGACAATGGAGAGGCTTCCCGCGCTATGCCGTTGAGAGCCAAGAGCCTGACCACTGGTCACTTGCCGTTGACGTTGTAGAGGGCGAGGACGCGCTCCGCGTGAGCGCATCGATACCCGGCATCAAGCCAGAGGACATCGAAGTCACCATCGAGGATGACGTGCTCACCATCAAGGGCGAGACGGACACGACCGAAGAGGTCAAGGAAGAGGCGTACCGATTGCGTGAGCGACGCACGGGCCACTTCTACCGCACGCTGAGACTCCCAGACACGGTGGACATGGACAACGCCGCCACGGCATACGAGAACGGCGTGCTGACCATCACCTTACCCAAGGTAGAGGCAAAGAAGGCAAAGCGTCTGACAGTGGCTGCTGCCTAACCAGGCCTAGGACCCTCGGGCCTTTAACTCCGTGGCGGTTGCTATGATTGCCGGGCGGCACCAACGTAAAACGAGACCCCGAATGGGGCCTCGTTTGTTTGCAGCTAGTTCTTCTTTGGTAACCCTCAGGTCACATGGCACCAGGGTTAAACCCTGGTGCCAGAACCCGCGCAGGGAATACCTCCTGTGGTGTCTACAGCAGCGCCGTCTCCGTCCCATTAGGACGTGATGGCTTTCTAAAGGCAAGAAACTCACATAACTGGAGGCTTGGACATGATGACCAGATGGTCGCTACGCTTGTCCACCCAAACGTCATGTTGGAGTCCAAACAAAAGGAGGAGGACGCGCTCCCAGGGGAAATCAGAGGCCGCAGTCACGGCAATTTCAAAGCCACCATAGGTAATCTGTACAGTCCCTGAGTCTCCCACATCAGATCGAAGAACGCCCGTTATATCTATGCTCATGATCCCCACTCTCTCACATAAGTAGCTGGACGTAGATCAGACCTGAGCCAATTGCAAGGGTCACAAAGGAAGGAATCATGGCGACTGTGAGCCATTGTCCCATGGTGATGTGATCATGGCCTCTCCGCTCCAACATACCTATGGCCACAATGTTGGCTGTGCTACCAATAGGTGTCAAGTTACCGAAGAAGGTACCCGCAAAGAGCAATCCCCACCAAAGGGGGAAGACGTCAATGCCCAAGGTGTCTAATTCCTGGACAACAGGAATCAACGTTGCCACGGCCAGTACGTTGTCCATAAAGGCGCTGGCGAAGCCCCCAGCCCAGGTGAAGGCAAAGAAGAGGGCCACATCGTTACCTTTAGCTGCGTCTGCCAAATTACCGGCGAGTACGCTTGTAACGCCGGTCAGGTTCAACGTCCCAACAGAAGCAAACAGCAGCATGAAGAAGCTGAGGGTCCACCATTCAACACGTTTCTCCACCAGCTCTCTGGCGCGATCCTGTTCTATCATTAGGATGATTCCAGCCACCCCAAGGGACGTGCCCAAGAGCATGGAGTTCTTGTCTAAACCAAGGAGACTTTCGATAGGCGTATGCAGCACAAGAGAGGCAATAGTGCCAATAAAAAGCATCCAGGGGAGGCGCATGTCTTTACTAAGGAAAATTTCCCGGAAACTGGGCTTGTCAAAGTCCTTGGGGTCGCCAGCGCGCATGGCATCCCCCAACTCTGCGATGGGTTTACGGAAGTAATAAAGCAGAATAGGTATTGTCACAGTCAGGGCCACGATTGTAATTGGGGTTGCCCACCTCAGGAAGTCGGCAAAGGTCAAACCAGCGCGGAGGGCAATCATGACGCCTACGGGGTTTCCTACCACCGTGGCTGAACTGCCGATGTTGGTAGCGAAGATGACCATCATGAGCAAAGGAACTGGGCTGACCTTGTATCTCCCTGCAAGTTGAAAGACGGTGGAGGACATAAAGAGGATAGAGGTAACCTCATCCACCAGAGCAGCCGACAGAGCAGCCGACAGCATTAGGACGACGGTCAACCGAACGGCATGGGGGCCAACATAGCTGGTGATCCCATCCACAATACGCTCAAAGAAGTGTCGTTCCTCAAGGAACCCGATGAGGATCATCATACCAATCAGAAAGAGGATGATGTCTAGACCGGCGAAATCGACAATGTTCTTGGGATTGGTCAGGCCAAGGGCTAGAAGGAGAGCTAGGCCAGCAAAGGCAAAAGCGACTCGGAAACGCCAGAACAGCAACGCACCCAAGATGATGGAGATGAAGATAGCCACGGAAGAGGATTGGTCTCCGTTGAGACCTATGAGCCTGGCTACTAGCCCTGCTGAAATAACAGTAACAACATATATTGGGGCACGCTTCAAGGCCTGCGAAGGAAGGTTTAGGAGTGTATCAATCAACTAAGGGCCTCCAGGCCAAATCTCAAGGGTCATCAGCAAAATCTGGGTTAAACTGATGTCTCCCAGGATATATCCATCGCTGTCCAGCACAGGGATGTTTACCTCTTCATGGTCAATCATCTAGTCGACGAACCTCGCAAGTATATCATCAAGATGGACTCCTAGGGAGTACCAATTTCCACGCACCGAACCTTTGGATTTGGTGGGCGTAGGCCATTGCAAGCCTTGCTGAGAAAGGGTCACTACTAGCTGCCCCCTGAAGCTCTGCCAGACCCCGCGCCAGTAGTGCCTCCTGTGGTGTCTACAGCAGCGCCGTCTCCGTCCCACCAGGACGTGATGGCATCCACTTCGACTCGCTCTTCCGGCGTCAGTACCCACTCGGCAGCCTTGACGTTGGCAGCAATCTGCTCAGGCTTCTCAGCGCCGTTGATGATGGTAGTCACTTCTGGATGCGATAGCAGCCACGCAAGGGCCAACTCAACCATGGGGTGCCCGTGCTCCTGGGCAAAACTCTCAAGCTTGAGCAGCAGGCTGTTTGTGCGCTCAGTGGTTATCTTGTTCACGATGCCCGTAGGCACAAGGTCAGACCGTGTCCCAGCAGGCGCGGCTTGTCCTGGACGATACTGGCCTGTCAGGAACCCGCCAGCTAGAGGAAAATAGGGAATGAAACCCGTATCGTAGGCGTTACAAAATGGCAGAATCTCTAACTCCACGTGCCGGTACACCAGATTGTAGTGGTTCTGGGTGGATACGAACCATGAGAGGTTGTTAGCCCGAGCCACCTGCATCGCCTCCATCTGCCGCCAGGACGCATAGTTGCAGTTGCCCACATAGCGTATCTTCCCCGCCTTCACCAGGTCATCCAGGGGCTGCAATATCTCCTCGGCAGGCACGTTCGGGTTCACATGGTGTATCTGATATAGGTCAATGTGGTCGGTTTTCAACTTGGCCAGACTCTCATCGCACTTGCGTATGATGCGCTGTCGAGGCGTCTCGTCACCAAGGTTGGAAAGATTGAACTTCGTTGCCAGAATGAAGTCGTCGCGATGCCCCTCGATGGCCACACCAATCTGGACTTCGCTCTGACCCTGGGCGTAGATATCTGAGGTATCTATGTAGTTCACCCCCGACTCCCGAGCCTGATCCAGCACCCGCGTGGTCATGGCTTGATCCGAAAGGGGTGGGCCGAAGGGGTAGCCTCCGATGCCGATGACCGACGGTTCAAGGTCTGACGAGCCGAGTTTTCTATGTTCCATGTTTCACTTCCTTTGTGTGATTACCAGAGAGGATTACGGCGTGGGGGCCTCCAAAATAAACCCGATAGAGTCCAGACCATGGTCGGTTTCTACGGTCAACTGCTGCACATCAGGGCTTGCGCCACCGCCCGCAATGACTACAAGGAAACCCGGACCAACAGACTTAACTGGTAGTAGCCCCCCTCCCAGCCAAACACTGTTCCACTTCAGCATGGAACTGAACCCCGTCCCTATCACGACTATGGGCGTCCCAATTTGAGCATGGGTAATGGCTAGGTCGCTGAAATCCGGAATCTCTGCGTCAGAAAGGCCTAGGGGAAGGGCAATGACCTTCTCTATCTGAACAGGTTTAGGGATGAAGGTCTTCACAACTAGGTCATAACTCCCGATGTTGGCACCAAGTCCTGCCACCTGGAGGTACATAGTGAGAGAGGTGGTTGGGGTGAATTCAATACGAGAGGCGAGTCCGTTAAAATTCTCGCTGAACGCAAACTCCTGTCCAAACTGATCAAGCAAGGTCAGGGTTGTGCCTAACAACGTGCCGAGGTTCGTCTCAAAGCCGTACGAGGTATCAGCCTGCATAGGCACACCAAAGAAATCCACGTCGCCGAGACGATCCAGTTGCGTCGTTGTGCTGTACGGCACCGTTATGACAGTAGCCGTACTGATACTGTCGCCGTGGATGTCTAGAGGAACATTGACCACTGAATCCGAGAGATCGTTGCTGCCACAACTAGCTATCAGGAGCAATGCAACGACTACCATGCTGAGCCACAACGTTTTCTGAATCCTCCGAGGGGAAACCATTAATACCTCCAACCAGTCTGAAATATGAACTCTCTGTATCGCCTCCGGCGGAGACTAATGCCGTTTAGCCTTCCCCCACGAGGGAAGGGATGCGCTTGGCGATGAACGCCTTGACCACTTCCACCAGTTGGTCAGTCTGCGGGCCGGGCTCGTTGGCAAACCCGTGGGGTTGGCCTTCAAAGCGCTCGTACTGCACGCCGGCACCCGCGGCTTTGTAGGACGCCACGAAACGCTCGGCGTGCTCTATGGGCACGTTCTCATCGGCAGTGCCGTGGATGACCAGTGTCGGCAGTAACTCTACTACCTCGCCCCGGGCTAGCAACTCCTGGGGGTTGCCCTCGTGCATGGCATCCTCGTTCAGGAAGTAGCCCAGGGAGTTCGCCACCAATCGCTCTGCGCCCTTTGCCTTGGCCACCAGGAAACGAGCATGGGAGTCGATAACCGGCCAGCAGGCAATCATCCAAGCCAGCTTGGCATCAAAGCCTGCACCACCATCAAGAGGGTGCGCGCTGTAGCGAGGGTCGTTGGGTCGCATGGCAGCTAGGGGCAACGTGTGCCCACCGCTGGAGTAGCCGATGCCGCCAATCACCTCAGCGTCGCCATTGAAATCTGCCGCGTGGGCCTTCAGCCATCGAACAGCGTAGTTGGTATCCTGAACCATCGACGGATAGGGGAACGCAGGTGCCGTCCGCAGAGCGATTGCCGCGACAACCATGCCGCTTGCCGCCAACGGACGACTGGTCACAGCGTTGTCGGTGTGGTCTTTGTCGGTCCATGCGCCGCCATGGACGCTGAGGAGGATGGGAAAGGGCCCTTGACCCTGGGGCTGGTAGATACGCACCAATCGCGTTGTGCCATCCACGTCCAGGTACTGCACATCACGTTCTGCTACCGGGTACGTGGCCGATGGGTCATACCGATACCCCTTTTGCATTGCCATGATACCCCTCCCGTTCACTGTCCTGTGTGATTATCCCAGATTCTACACGTCATAGGTCGCTGCTGCGAGGGGATTAAAGCTTGATATGCGGCCTAGGGGCCGGGGGACTAAAGCCATATGTCGCTGCGACGAGAGTCGTTTACCCCTCTGCGACATCTGGAGCAGGTGTTGCGTCACGTTGGGAAGTGGCAATGACCTCATGGCTACCCAAATTGCGGACTCTGCCATCGCACCCTATACCCAACACCGCAAAAGCTATGGCGGCGCTTGCGCTAATTACCAACGCTGTAGAAGCACCAACGGCAGATGCCATAGCGCCCATCTGCAACCCGCCAAGGGGCTGCGCCACGGTGTGCGTCATACCCCAGAGCCCCATGACCCTGCCTCGATACTCGTCCGGCACCAGGCCATGCAGTGTGCTTTGCGATGTGACGCTGAACATCTGGTTGCTGGCAGAGGCAAGCCACTCCAATCCCACCAACATCCAAAACAAGGGTGAAATGGCGAAGAGCACCAATGAACCGCCAAAGCTGCACGCGCCGCCAACCAGCAGCCAGCCCCTTCGACGGATACCGCCCAGCGAGCCTGCAACAAACGCGCCTGTCAGCCCCCCGATGCCCCCTGCCGATGTGAGGAGCCCCAGGTAGAAGCCGGTGGACTCACCCATGAGTTTTTCAGTGAACACCGGGAACAACGTCATATGGGCCATGCCAAAGATGGCGTTGGAGAAGCTGGTCAGGATAAGCAACGTGAAGATGCGGTTGTTGGCAACGTATCGCATACCAAAAACCAGGCTCTGGAGGCCGTTACCGCTCTGGGCACGCTTGATGGGAGGCAGGTGTATGCGTAGGAGGGCGACGCTGAAAACAAGGTAGAGCGATGAGACTAGATACAACGCAGAAGCAGCGCCATCGTGACCGATGCCTACATGGTCTATCAGAACCCCGGCGATGATGGGCGCAAAGATGCGCGTGCCGGGGTGGATGGTGGAGTTGAGCCCCACGGCGCTCATCATGTCCTTGCGGTCTATGAGGTTGGGGAAGATGGCCTGTCGAGACGGCTGCTGGAACGCTTCAAACGCCCCTGAACAGAAGACAGCGGTCAGGACATGCCACACCTCCAACCCGCCGGACAAGGTCACCGTGGCAAGGGTGGAGTAGATGGTGGCCATTGCCAGGGTACAAATCAACAGGAGCTTACGCTGGTCAACTTTGTCGGCAAAGACGCCACCAACCAGATTCAACGCCACGCCAGGGATAGCCCGCGCCAGGCCCAGCAGACCCAGTTGAAGCGCTGAGCCTGTCAGGTCAAAGATGAGCCACATTTGAATCATCATGGCCATCTGCTGGCCGGAGACAGCAAAAGCATTGCCGCCCCAGTACAACCGGAAGTCCCGGTGCACCAGGGCAGCCGACAGCGGAAACCTTTTTGCGAGGCGTTCCATCATGCCCTGCTACTACCCCCCTGGAATCAGTAGAACTAGATATCAAGCGGCCCTACGGCTTTCTTATGCGGCCTGCGGGCCGGGAGACTAAAGCCATATGTCGCTGCGGCGAGGGGACTAAAGGCCAATATGCGGCCCTACGGCTTCCAATCAAGGCTGCGACCAAGCATGCCCAGCAATCGCGTCTGAAGGTCAGCGGAATCCGCTATACCCTGGTCTGTGCCAAAGGCGACTTCTGGGAGCTGCCCTTGCCTGGGGAGCATGATGGCGTAGGATGCTGCAACCAACTCTGGGTCAAGCTTCGTGTCCTGGCCCGTGGCCTTGGCTACGTCCCATGCGTGTATCAACACGTCTGTGAACATGCTGGTGGCGTAGGCCGCTCCAGTCATGTCGCCACGACTCAGGTGGACGGTCTGCTCCATTGCGCCGGGTCGCGCTAACGCCGCCTTGGCAGATTCAGCCGCAGCGTTGTAGGCAGCTGAAGGGTCTGTGCCAACCAGATCGCCGGCATACTTACCGCCAACATCCGCAACGGTCTTTCCATCGAACATGTCCTCGATGAATATTGTCCCGGAGATAACGTGCTGCATCAGCTGCTTCACGTTCCACTCGGCGCAGGGCGTGGGAGCCTCAAGCTGGTCAGGTTTGATACCCGCCACGAAGGCTTTTGTTGCGTCCAGAGCGCGGGTGTAAAACTTTCCTCGGTCTTCCATGGATGGGGCTTCATTGGTAGTCATAGGTAGTCTCCTTTGTTAGATATGGGATTATTGTGCTACTGCCAACGGACAAACGCCAGACCACAACCCGTTCCGGCCGGTGACCTGTAGGCAGGAATGTACTCCAAGACCTCCATGTTCAGGTGCTCTGCGGCCCCGGCAGCCGCGATATATAACAGCGTTTCCCCCGTAGGCCCCTGTAACCAGTCACGGTTCAGCATTCCAAGGCCATCCACGTCATGGCTACCCATAGCCGCCAACGTACTGCGATCCAACGCTTCTTCCAGCACGCCTACGGACAGCCCTCCTGTTCCTATCACCGCTACACGCTCATTGCCCGGCCACGACTGCACGGCGCGACGAACTGCTCGCCCGAACTCATAGAGCCGCTTCGGCGATGGTGTGTTTGGTGGGTAGTGCACGTTGAGGACGAAGGGCACGATGGGACGTGGGTGGTTACTCATTAGCCGGTTATACGCCCAACCGAACTCGTGACCTCCCCGCCCTTGGTTAGACTCCACCAACGTAAGGGCCACCGAATCCGCCACGTCGAATTCCTGCTCGACCAGTGAGCGAATGATGTGCTCCGTCAAACCAACTGCCACGGGCTGCCCAACCTTCTCCGGGGCTGCACCCGCTACCGGCGATTGGATGAACGTAGGGAACGTCTCTCCACGGTAGGCCATAATGCCGGGCCTGTTCGCACCATCAATGAAGACCTCCTGGTCGTCGCCCATCATCAGGACAACGTCAGGATTGACCTCCGTCAACGTAGCAGCAAGCGTGGCAATGCTTCGTTGGGCAGCGGCGTACTGACGCTCCCAAACATCGGGCGTTAGGCCCTCGGCGATGGCCGGGTTCGCAGACTCCAGCAACTCCTGGTAGGTCACAGCCTGGCCGTTGCCACGACGCAGCCTAGTGCTGGCCTTATCGTTCTCCCCCTGCGTATGCCACCGCTCTGGAGGGAGGTTCACCATTGGACTCCGAGCAGAAGCCAGCCCCAACACAATATCAGCCATAACTCCCCTACCTGTTAGCTACGAACTCGGTTTGATTTGGACGCGACTCCTAATGTACTCCACGCATGGTGTTTGTGACAGTCCGCGATCCTGCGGCAGGTGGTGATAGAATTCTGTCCACTTGATATAGACGGAGCAATCAGTGACCCAAGAACCACAACTTACCAACAACGGTCTGGAACGCTGGGCACCGCTGGCCCTGGTACTCCTGTTTCTGCTGGCTCTGGGAGGCGGCGTTGCGCTGCTGCTTGAACGCAATGGCCCGAGCGGCATTGAGATTGTGCTGCCAACGCCCACAGCCCAGGTGGCACCCACACCTACGGTTGAGCTAACCCCAACGATACCTCCAACTTTTCAGGTGTACTTGTCAGGCTCAGTGGCAAAGCCCGGCTTGTACACC
>Ga0302135_10000961_pt1 | contig 17430 bp, 14 predicted proteins | sample CBN3_surface_MG_FD_203119 | JGI IMG/M metagenome (GOLD analysis project Ga0302135, IMG submission 203119) | Marine microbial communities from Western Arctic Ocean, Canada - CBN3_32.1 | ecosystem: Environmental > Aquatic > Marine > Oceanic | place: Canada: Western Arctic Ocean | collected...
CACGTAAAGCACGCCGATCCCCTTAGGGCCGTAAATTTTGTGGCCAGAGATGCTGAGCAGGTCGATGTTCATGGCCTCGACGTCGAGCGGGATCTTGGCCACCGCCTGCGCGGCATCGGTGTGTAGGAACGTGCCGTTCTGGCGGCACAGCCGACCCAACTCGGCCATCGGCTGGAGTACGCCGATCTCGTTGTTGGCGGCCATCACCGAGGCCAACACCGTGCGCGGCGTCAGCGCAGCAGAAAAGGCGTCGAGATCGATCAGACCGCCGCTGTCGACGGGCAGTACGGTAATTTCGAAGCCCTCGCGTTCGAGTCGCCGGCAACTTTCCAGCACGCATTTATGCTCGGTCGCGAGCGTGATCACATGATCGCGCTTGTCGCGGTAAAAGCGGGCGACGCCTTTAATCGCGATATTGTTCGATTCGGTGGCGCCCGACGTGAAGACGATCTCCTTGGGATCTGCTCCCAGCGCCGCCGCAACCTGCGCGCGCGCGACGTCGACGGCTTCGGCCGCTTCCCAGCCGAGCGAGTGGCTCTCGGAGGAGGGATTGCCAAATCTTTCCGAAAACCAAGGCAGCATGGCTTCGAGCACGCGCTGGTCGACCGGGGTCGTCGCATGGTTGTCGAGATAGATCGGCAGCGTCAGATTGTTCGCGTCGCTCATTGCCCTAACACACCTATAGGATCGTGACGAAAGGTCAAGCTGCCGGACGCCGGCCCTGCGCCCGCGCATGGAGCGCGCGCCAAACGTCGACAAAACGGTCGGTATCGGCCTGGGTGCTGGCCCAGCCCAGGCTCACCCGGATCGCTTCGCCCGCCAACTCCGGGGCAACCCCCATGGCCGCGAGCACGTGGGAGGGACCAACCTTCCCCGACGAGCAGGCCGATCCCGCGCTGAGCGCTACACCCTCCAGGTCGAACGCCATGATCTGGGTCTCGTTAGCAAGGCCCGGCATGGCCAGGCAACTGGTGTTGGCCAGCCGCGGTGCGCCGTCGCCAAAGACGACGAGCTCGGGACATGCGGCGCGCAGCCGGTACTCGACGGAATCGCGCAGCGCGGCGATCTCATCCATCCGGTCGAGCTCCGCGCCGGCCAGCTCCGCCGCGATACCGAAGCCGACGATGCCAGCCACGTTTTCGGTTCCCGCCCTGCGGCCATGCTCTTGACCGCCGCCGACAATCAAGGGTTCGGGCTCGCCTTCCTCGCCCAGAACCAGCGCACCTACGCCGGTCGGGCCGCCGATCTTGTGCGCCGAGAGCGCGAGGCTCTCGACGCCTAGCGCTTTCATGTCGAGGGCCACGCGGCCTGCGGCTTGCACAGCATCGCAATGCACTCTGAACCCGGCTTCGCGGGCACGCGCGGCAAGCTCGGCAACCGGCTGAATCACGCCGGTCTCGTTATTGGCGGCCATCACGCAGAACGACCCGGAGCCGTCACCGGCGCTCAAAAGAACATCGAGCGCAGCCGCATCGACCCGTCCCTCGGCATCCACCGGAACCACCTCCGAGCCACCTACGCAGGCTGCGGCGGCATCGCCGACGGAGACATGCTCGACCGCCGAAACGAGCCGCCGCCCGGCGCCTGGGCCGTGCAAGGCGAGGTTATTGGCCTCGGTTCCCCCGGCGGTAAATACGACTCGCTCCGGCGTTGCGCCGACCAACGCCGCGACGCGGACACGCGCCTGATCGAGGGCAGCACGCGCGCCCCGGCCGAAGCCGTGAACCGATGACGGATTGCCCGGCTCGGCAAGCCTGTCGACCATGCCCCGAGCGACCTCGGGACGAACCGGCGCGGTCGCGTTGTAATCGAGATAGACGGCGCCGCTCATGGCACTCTTATAATCATCTGGCCGATGCAAAGACAGGGGAGTTCAGCCGCTGGCGGCGATTGCCGAGCCGGTCGCGGCCCATGCTTTGCCGCGCCCGCGAACCCGCCGCTCGCAGACGTCTTCGAGGGTCACCGAGCTGAGGTAAAGGTGGATCTGATGGCCAAGTTCGTCCCACAGGTCGTGGGTCACGCAACGGTTGCCGTCGCTCAAACAGCCCGTGCCGGTGCCTTCGCGGCAGCGGGTTGCGCGAACCGGCTCGTCGACCGCGGCCATGATGTCGGCGATGCGCAGCTCACCAGCCGGACGAGCCAGGCGATAACCGCCGCCTGGCCCGCGGGTGCTCGAAACAACCCCGGCCTTGCGCAACTTGCTGAACAACTGCTCCAGGTAGGAGAGCGAAATTTCCTGACGCTCGGCAATGTCAGCAAGCACGATTGGCCCGCCCCCGTGGCCGCCCGACGCCTTGGCAAGGTCGACCATCGCCATGACCGCGTAGCGGCCCTTCGTGCTCAGTTTCATCGCCGTCTTCCCCCTTATGCGATCCGGTTCTATGCCCGCCTCAGCAGCGTTTGGCGCCGCTCACCACCTCGTCGTCGGTCTCGTCGGTGCGGGCGGCGCCGGATTCGTGCTTTTCAAGTTGGTTGATACGCGCGCGCAGGCGATCAAGTTCCTGAAGCAACCCGTCGACGGAGCGGCTCACCGCGTCGCTGATTTCGGCCGACGGCGTGCCGTAGGCCGGGAACGACGGCCGCTCTTCGCCAGCCAAGCTTCTCACGGGCGAGGCAGGGCGCGCAGGGATACCGACCATGGATACGCCTGGCGCCACGTCGCGCAGCACCACGGCGTTCGACCCAATTCGCGCCCCGGCCCCAACCGTGATCGGGCCCAATACCTGCGCTCCGGCCCCGATTACGACGTTGTCTTCGAGCGTCGGGTGGCGCTTGCCCGGCTTCCACGACGTGCCGCCCAGGGTCACGTCGTGATAGAGCGTGACGTCGTCGCCAATGATCGCGGTTTCGCCGATCACAACGCCCATGCCGTGATCGATAAACAGGCGTTTTCCAATCGTCACGCCCGGATGGATCTCGATTCCGGTCAACAGCCTCCCCATATGAGAGACGAAGCGGCCCAGGAGATGAAATTTCATCCGCCACAGGCAACTCGAGATGCGATAGCAGACCATCGCGTGATAGCCCGGATAGCAGAAGATGATCTCGAGCCGAGAACGTGCGGCAGGATCGCGTTCAAAGTAGGAATCTATGTTTTGGAATAGGCGCTTGAACATGGCGTCCCCAATTGTGTAATACTGCCCGCCGCGACCTGCTCTACCCCGTGCGATTCAGACATCTGTCTGCTGGCGCAACCCGAAGCAACGGGGCGTGATATAGTCCTTGACTGCAATATGCTTAGTCCGAGTCCGGCGGTCAAGAATTTGCTGGTGATGCTAGAGATTGTTTGTTTTTAATAACCCTAAATCGTAGTCGGGTTTTGATCGGCGAGCCGCCATGAAGCCGTCGACCTGGATCGCTACGGAACAACGGTAGAATATGCCTGAAGTGATGTTTATCGGCCCCGAAGGCCGTCTTGAGGGGCGCTATTATCACAGCCCGGAGCCGAAGGCGCCTATCGCGCTGGTGCTGCATCCTCACCCCCAGCACGGCGGAACCATGAACAATAAGGTGGTTTATTCCATCTTTCATACTTTCCGCGCCAAGAAATTCTCAGTTCTGCGGTTCAATTTCCGCGGCGTCGGTCGATCCCAGGGCAGCTTCGATCAGGGCCTGGGCGAGTTATCGGATGCCGCCTCCGCGCTCGACTGGCTCCAGGGCTATAACCCGAACGCGGCCGACTGCTGGGTCGCCGGGTTTTCTTTCGGCAGCTGGATCGCCATGCAGTTACTGATGCGCCGGCCGGAAATCGGCGGCTTTATCGCGGTGTCGCCACCCGCCAATCACTACGATTTCAATTTCCTGGCGCCCTGCCCTTCGTCCGGACTGATCCTGCATGGGACCAAAGACGAAATCGTGCCCGAGGGCGATGCGGCGAAGTTTGCCCAGAAGCTCGCCAGCCAACGCAACATAACCGTCGATTATAAGACGATGGCCGGGGCGAATCACTTCTTCGAGGAACAGATCGACGGTCTGACCTCGAACATCGACGACTATCTCACCCAGCGCATGAGCGCGACGGACGCCGCTAAATAGACCGCCGGCCGGTCACCCGGCCCGGCGCTTGGGAGCGGGATGGCGCCGCCCGCCTGTGACTGCTTCGTACGCGCCCGTGGTTTGGGGCAGGCTGAGCGGTAGGCCGCGCAGGCTGCGTACCGCGAGATATGCAAACGCCTGGGCTTCCAGCGCGTCCCCCTGCCAGCCCACCGCTTCGACCGGAGCGACGTTGGCGCCATCGAGCGATTCGGCCAACGCCGCCATCAAGGCCCCGTTGTGGCGTCCGCCGCCGCACACCAGCCAACGCGCCGGGGCGGCTGGAAAATGGGCCCGGGACGCGGCCACCGCGCTGGCGGTCAGGGCAACCAGCGTCGCTGCGCCGTCCGCAGGCGCAAGGCTGGTCAGGCCCGCCGCATCGAAACTATGCCGATCGAGCGATTTGGGCGGCGCCCGTTCGAACCAGGGATCGTCGAGCAGTCGCGCAAGAGAGTCCGCATCGACCCGCCCTTGCCGGGCAAGCCGGCCGTCTTCGTCGAATGGCACACCAGTCGTTGTGCGCACCCAATCGTCAAGCAACGCGCCGCCGGGCCCGGTGTCGAAGGCCAGAAGATCGCCGCCCTCGCCCAGCCAGGTCACATTCGCCACGCCACCGACATTGAGCAAGCAGAGCGGACGTTCCAGGTCGTGCGCAAGCACCCGATGATAGAGCGGCGCCAGCGGCGCCCCCTCGCCGCCCGCCGCCATGTCGGCGGAGCGGAAATCGTCGATCACGTCGATGCCGCAGAGTTCTGCCAGCCGCGCGCCGTCACCAATTTGGCAGGTCTCCCCCCGCTCTGGCCTGTGCCACAAGGTGTGGCCATGGAAGCCCACCACCCCAACGGCGGCCGCCGACAATCCCGCCGCGTCGAGCAGCGCGGCTAGCACCGCTCCGTGAACGTCGGTCATGGCGCGTTCGGCTTGCGCGATCGACTCGCCGTTGAGCGCGCGCCGGAGAAGCGCGCGCGTTGCCTCGTCGTAAGGCTGCGAGAGCCATGCTCCGGGGCGGGTGAGATCGATCCCGTCGGTGGTGAGCAGCGCCGCGTCGACCCCGTCGAGCGACGTGCCGCTCATCAGCCCGATTGCCTGGATTGCCTCCGGTTCCGCCATGCCCGCTGTTCCTCTGCGTTCGCCCGGGACGCATTATTGTGTGCCTGACCTAATTATGCTACTTGGGCTGGGCGTCTTCCGCACCTCCATGACAGCCAACATCCGCCATGACCGAGCTTCGCTCAGACTTCCTCAACGTTCTCGAGCAACGGGGCTACATCCACCAGTGCACCGATCTCGAAGCGCTCGACGCGCTGGCGGCTGCGGGAACCGTCACCGGGTATATCGGCTTCGACTGCACAGCGCCCTCGCTTCACGTCGGCAGTCTGGTGCAGATCATGATGCTGCGCTGGCTGCAAAAAACCGGGCACAAGCCGATCGTGCTCATGGGCGGCGGGACTACAAAGGTGGGCGACCCGTCGGGGCGCGACGAATCCCGTAAGCTGCTCGACGACGAAGCGATCGCCGCCAACATGACGGGGATCCGGCAGGTCTTCGACGCCTTCCTTAGCTTTGGCGAGGGCGCAAACGACGCGGTCATGGTCAATAACGACGATTGGCTTTCCGGCATCGATTACGTCGGCTTCCTGCGCGATTACGGCCGGCATTTTTCGATCAACCGCATGCTCGGCTTCGAGAGCGTGAAACTGCGGCTCGAACGTGAGCAGCCCCTGACCTTCCTGGAATTCAACTACATGATCCTCCAGGCTTATGATTTTCTCGAGCTTGCGCGGCGCTCCGCCTGTGTGCTCCAGATGGGCGGCTCGGACCAGTGGGGCAATATCATCAACGGCGTCGAACTGGGCCGGCGTATCGACGAGCGTGCGCTCTTTGGTCTGACGACGCCGCTGATCACCACCGCCTCGGGCGCAAAGATGGGCAAGACCGCCCAAGGCGCCGTGTGGCTCGACGCCGCCCAGGTCAGCCCCTACGATTACTTCCAGTTCTGGCGCAACGCTGACGACGGCGACGTGGGACGCTTTCTCAAGCTATTTACCGAGCTGCCGTTAGACGAAATTGCCCGGCTTGAATCGCTCGAGGGCGTGGAGTTGAACGACGCCAAGAAGGTTTTGGCACTCGCGGCCACGGCGTTGCTCCATGGCCGCGATGCCGCCGAGGCGGCGCGTCAGACGGCGGAAGAGACCTTCGAAGCCGGCGGCGCTGGTGCCGACCTGCCCGTGATCAAAATTTCCGCCGGCGATCTCGACACGGGCCTGCCCGCGTTCGAATTGTTTTACCGCGCCGGGCTTGCCGCCACGAAGGGTGAAGCGCGTCGGCTCTGCCGGGGCGGCGGCGCGCGGGTCAACGATGTAGCCGTGGACGACGAGATGCGCAACGTCGGCTCAGCCGATCTCGATAGCGATGGTAAGATCAAGCTCTCCGCCGGCAAGAAGCGCCACGCGCTGGTCCGCCACGCCTAGACGGTCTTTCAATTTTGCCCTGCTAATTCCAGGACGAAATAATGTTCATTTGCCACGCAGGCTCGCGCCGCATAGGCGGTGACCCACCGATATCTAATCATTGGCCGTGCCCGCGGCCGGCGCAAGCGCGTGAAATCCCTCCGATTTAATCTCGATAAATTCCACGTCAGTCTTCGTCTTTCGGGACGCCGCGTCGTTGCTTGACGACGCTGCGTCGCTTTTTCGTATCGACGCGCTTCGCCCGTGCCGTCCGGCTGGGCTTGGTCGGCCGACGAGGCCGGGGCGGCTCGGCGGCGCGACGCAGCAAGGCAACCAAGCGTTCGAGAGCATCCGCCCGGTTGCGTTCCTGGCTGCGGGTTCGTTTGGCCTCGATCACGAGAATACCGTCCACGGTCAGGCGCCGTCCCGCGAGTCGCGCGAGCCGCGCCCGCAGGTCGTCGCGCAAGCCGCGGATGCAGGCAATGTCGACACGCAGCTGTACCGCGGTCGCGACCTTGTTGACGTTCTGCCCGCCGGGGCCCGAGGAGAGCACAAAGCGTTCCTCGATGTCGCGCTCATCGATGGCAATGGTCTCGGTGATCCGGATCATGCGCCCCTCCCCGGGACGCGCCAGGGCAGAGCTTGCGCCGTCAGTCCTCGTAGGGCTTCACGAACGAGAGGGTCATGCGGTCGCTCTCGCCGATGGCGAGGTATTTCTCGCGGTCCTCGTCGCCCAGGCGCAGCGTCGGCGGCAGGGTCCACACGCCTTTGGCATAATCCTTGGTATCGCGCGGATTCGCGTTGACTTCGGAGCGTCCTAGCCGCTCGAATCCGGCCGCCTCGGCGTAGGCGATAACCGCGGCCTCGGTGACGTAGCCCTGCGTCACGTCCGCCTCGGCGTCGACGTAGGGATTGGCCCGATGCTCGACGACGCCCAAAATTCCGCCGGGCTTGAGCGCGCGGTACATGGCGTCGAAGACGTCCTGAGCGTAGCTCCGGCTCTCCCAGTTGTGCACGTTGCGGAAGGTCAGCACGCGATCCGCCGAACCGGCCGGCGCGATGTCGTACGCGCCCTCACCCAGCACGGTAACCCGCGCGTTGCCGTAGAGGTCGGGGTGGGTGCGCAGCTTGGTGCTAAACTGGGCGTTGGCGGTGTTGTAATAATCGACGTTCGAATCCGTGACGAACCCGGCGGCGATGAAGTGGCCGCTCTCGTTCACGAAGGGCGCAAGGATTTCCGTATACCAGCCGGAGCGGCCGGGCCAGATCTCGACCACGGTCATGTCGGGCTCGAGGCCAAACCACATCAGGGTCTCGACGGGGCGGCGGGAGATGTTGCGCGCGGCGTGGCCTTCGGCGCGGTGCGTTCCGGCGGCAAGGGTTTCGAGCTCGGCGCGCAGCATGTCGTTATCGCTGCCCGCCCGAGCAACGTCCGGAATTGCTAGAAGACCGGCGAGCAGCAGCGCAACCGCGCCGAACCGCCATCCATTGATGCACCCTGTCGCCATGGTTTTGCTCCCTTAGCTGACTCGCCCTTGCGTTCGCCGCCACCCCTCCTAGACTGGCGCCATGGCGACAAAACTGAGCCCCACAATCTATCACATTTGCCGGCGAGACGAATGGCAGAACGCGCAAGACAGCGGGAGTTATGCGGGATCATCCCAGGATCAGGCCGATGGCTTCATCCACTTCTCTGGGCGCGACCAGGTCGAGGCGAGCGCGGCGAAGCACCGGGCGGGCCAGGGCGGGCTGGTCTTGCTGGCGGTCGACCCGGCGGCGTTGGGCGAGGCGTTGAGATGGGAAGCGTCACGTGGCGGCGTGGCGTTTCCCCACCTCTATGGCGCCTTGCCGCGGAGCGCAGTGATTGCGGTGCACGATCTGGCGCTGGCCGCTTCGGGCCTGCACGTCTTTCCCCAAGCCTACTGAGGAGGCGGCCCTATTCGGGCCGCCAGGGCTCGTAATCGCCAGTCGCCGGCGCGCGACGGCCACCGGCTAACGCGTGGCCCGGCGGACGATAAGCCTCCGCCGTGCCCGTATGATTGGGTTCATGGGGTTGCTGCCAGGCGTGGCGGGGCAGCGGTTGCTCGCTGGGTGGCGCGTCGGTCAGGTGGTGAAGCCAGGCATGCCAGTCCGGCGGCACACTAGAAGCCTCGTCCGCGCCCTTGTAGATCACCCAGCGCTTCTGCTTCATACCCATCCGGCGCTGGGAGCGACGGTAATAGCGGTTGCCGAATTCGTCGCTGCCGGCGAGCTGACCGTTGAACAGGGTGTAAAGCCGGGTACCGAGCGTGGTCATGGAGTGTTCCCGAAATACAGCCGCGCCGAGGGTACGCGCGGGCCAAGCGGCGTCATAATGCACAGCGCCCCGCTCCGCGTCTAGGTCACACTTCGCCGGAGCGGCCCGAATTTTCACCAGAAAACGAGCGCCGCTACAATTGGCACACGATGGCCAGAAGGATGGATGAACGGCATGGCACGGGACGCGGTGCCTTCGGACAGACCTGTCCTGCTCGACTGCGGCATGGGCAGAAAAATCGCGCGGCGCGGTGTCGAGAACCGCGAGGAGATCTGGTCAGCCAAAGCGCTGATGGTGGCCCCCGAGGTTGCTCGTCAGATCCATGTCGACTGCATCCGAGCGGGCGCCGATGTCATCATTACGGACACCTACTCCGTCGTGCGCTCCTATCTGGCGCTTGCGGGCATCGAGGATTGCTTCGAAGAGCTCACCCGGGCCGCGCGAGAGCCGGCTCGCTAACGACGCATGCGACGGCGTGCTGATCGCCGGCTCGCTCGCGACCTTGAGCAAATCCATGAACCCGAACGCCGTAGAGCCGGACGAAGTGATCCGCCCATTCTACTAGGAATCCGCAGAATTGCTCGCACTCCACGTCAACCTGTTCCTTTGCGAGTCCATGCAGAGCAGCCGGGAGTCGCGGGCTGCAGCGCTTGCCGCCTGCTCCACGGGCCTACCCGCTTGGGTCTCCCAGACCCTGGCCGACAACGGCCTCGGGCCTGATCCGCAGCGGAAAATCCATCGACGAGGCGACGCCCGTCATCGCCGACCTGCCAGTCTCGGCCCCTGCTGGCCAACTGCTGCTGGCCGGAAAGCGTGACCGCCGCCCAGGACGGTATGCTGGTCGGCGGCTATGCCGACTGCATCACGCATATCCCCAAGCAGGGCGAGTAGCTGATGCACGGCGATAAGAAAACCGACGGCCTCTTATGACGGCCTGATGCCCTTGCGCGGCGATCTCAGGCCAACGCAATTTTCCGAACACGCCCAGCGCTAGCCCGATGCCGGTGCCGACGACATCATCGGCGGCTGTTGCGGTACCGGCACGGGGCATGTGGCCCGGATACGCGAGCTTCGGAGCTGCGCGGTCGCCGTCTCGCCGGCAGCGTAGCGCGAGGCCGATTCGACGCCCAGGGATGTGTCTTTCAATTCCGAAAAGCCCCCCTCACCAAGTTTCGGGACCCCGCGTTGTGGGGGCCCCTACAAAAAACATTCCCATCCCGATCGGTCGGCGGGCGATCTCTCGTCGCGACAAAAGATCACTGCCCCGAAAGCCTCTGAATCTCTGCCTTGATCAAGCTTGTGGATAACCTTCGCAAGCCCATGTAGTGACAGCTTTATTTTTTACAGGCTCATAAATATATAACTTGAAGATACGCCTATAACCATATGTTTTGATTTACTCTATCTAAGTTTTTCAGAAGAAACAGACGCCGCCGAAAGTCACCACTAGATTAGGTGGGTTGTCACCGCTTAGCCACAATATCCTGTTGACAAGTTCCGGCGCTCAGAGGAACCTCCAAGACTGGACGAAAGACGACAAGACCTAGTGGTTCTTCGTCAATGTGACGCAATATTTGGAGATCGGGTCGGAGGTTCTAACGGGTTGAGGCGCTTTGAAAAGCGCAAGAATCCGAGGGAGCATCAGGGGTCGTAGGAGGGGGCGTTAATGCGAATTTCTCGTTATTTTACTCGTGAGGGCACCTCACCATATGACGGAATCGAGTTCCGCACAGCGTTGAGCGAAATCAAGAACCCCAACGGCTCGGTGGTTTTCGAACTGAACGACGTCGAGGTCCCGGCAAGCTGGTCGCAGGTTGCCTGCGACGTCCTCGCCCAGAAGTATTTCCGCAAGACGGGTATTCCAACCCGTATGAAGCGGGTTGCCGAGGACAAGGTTCCCGAGTGGCTTCAACGCCAGGTGCCCGACACCGATGCGCTCGACGCGCTGGACGAAGCCGAGCGTTATAGCGGCGAAATCAAGGCCACCCAGGTATTCGACCGGCTGGCCGGAACCTGGACCTACTGGGGTTGGAAGAACGGCTATTTCGATAGCGAGGCCGACGCGAGCACGTTCTTTGACGAACTTCGCTACATGCTCTGCCACCAGATGAGCGCGCCCAATTCGCCCCAGTGGTTCAACACCGGACTGCATTGGGCCTACGGCATCGACGGACCGGCCCAGGGCCACCACTATGTCGATCCTGAGAGCGGCGAACTAACGCTTTCGGCCTCGGCCTACGAACACCCCCAGCCCCACGCCTGCTTCATCCAGAGCATCAACGACGATCTCGTCAACGAGGGCGGTATCATGGACCTTTGGGTCCGCGAGGCGCGCCTGTTCAAATACGGCTCGGGCACGGGCACCAATTTTTCGTCGGTGCGCGGCGAAAACGAGCCGCTTTCGGGCGGCGGGCGTTCGTCCGGCCTGATGAGCTTCCTCAAGATCGGTGACCGCGCCGCGGGCGCGATCAAATCGGGCGGCACGACGCGGCGCGCGGCGAAGATGGTGATCTGCGACATCGACCACCCCGATATCGAGGAGTTCATCTCCTGGAAGGCAGTCGAAGAGCAGAAGGTCGCCGCGCTGGTCGCCGGCTCCAAGCTTGCCCAGCGCCACATGAACGAAGTCATGGCGGCCTGCCAGATGGGCAGCGGCGACGCGCGCTTCGATCCCAAGCAGAACGTCGAACTCAAGCGGGCGATCAAGGCGGCCCGCCACAGCATGATCCCCGACAGCTATATCCAGCGGGTGCTGCAGTTCGCCCGCCAAGGCTTCACCGAAATCGAGTTCAAGACCTACGATACGGACTGGCAGTCGGAGGCCTACCTCACGGTCTCGGGCCAGAACTCCAACAATTCGGTGCGCGTGAACGACGATTTCCTCGAGCGCGCCCTGGCTGGCGAGGATTGGTCGCTGATCCGACGCAAGGACCGCTCCGTCGACCGCACCGTGAACGCGGCCGATCTGTGGGACCAAATCGCCCACTCCGCCTGGTCGTCCGCCGATCCCGGCATCCAGTTCGACACCACCATCAACGATTGGCACACTTGCCCCAATTCGGGCCGGATCAACGCGTCGAACCCGTGCTCGGAATACATGTTCCTCGACGACACGGCGTGCAACCTCGCGTCGCTGAACCTCAAGACGTTCCAGGACGAGGAAACCGGCGAGTTCGACATTGCCGCCTACGAACACGCCATCCGGCTGTGGACGGTGGTGCTCGAGATCTCGGTCACGATGGCCCAGTTTCCGTCGCGCGAGATCGCGCTCCGGAGCTACGCCTTCCGCACCCTCGGCCTCGGCTTCGCCAACATCGGCGGCCTTCTGATGTCGTCGGGCCACGCCTACGACAGCGACGAAGGCCGCGCTATTTGCGGCGTGCTCTCGTCGATCATGACCGGTGTCGCCTACGCCACCTCGGCGGAAATGGCTAAGGAACTGGGCGTCTTCCCCGGCTACGGCGAGAACAACGACGCGATGCTCCGGGTGATCCGTAACCATCGCCGCGCCGCCCATAGCGAAACCGAGGGCTACGAGACGCTTGCCACCCTGCCCGTACCGCTCGACGCCGAGAACTGCCCCGATGCCCGGATGGTCGAGGCGGCGCGCCGGGCGTGGGATGAGGCTCTGGAACTGGGTGAAGCGCACGGTTACCGCAATGCCCAGACCACGGTGGTTGCACCGACCGGTACCATCGGACTGGTGATGGATTGCGACACCACCGGCATCGAGCCGGACTTTGCGCTGGTCAAATTCAAGAAGCTGGCCGGTGGCGGCTATTTCAAGATCATCAATCGCTCGGTGCCCGAGGCGCTGGCCAGCCTGGGCTACGACGCCGGGCAGGTCGACGCCATCGTGCGCTATGCGGTTGGCCGGGGAACCCTGAACGACGCCCCGGGGATAAACCATAAGTCACTGATGGAAAAGGGTTTTCCGGCGTCCGTCCTGGACAAGCTTGAAGACAGCCTGAAGCACGCCTTCGAGATAAAGTTTGCCTTTAACAAATGGTCGCTGGGCGAGGAGTTCTGCATCAACGAACTGAACTTCACCCAGGAGCAGCTCAACGACATCTCCTTCGACATGCTCCAGGAGCTAGGCTTCTCCAAGGGCGAGATCGAGGCCGCCAACGTCTATTGCTGCGGCTCGATGAGCCTTGAGGGTGCGCCCCATCTCAAGGACGCGCATCTCGCCGTGTTCGACTGTGCCAATGCCTGCGGCCGCCTGGGCACCCGCTACCTCTCGGTCGACAGCCACATCCGTATGATGGCGGCTTCACAGCCCTTTATCTCGGGCGCTATCTCCAAGACCATCAACATGCCAGCGGATGCCAGCGTGGCCGACTGCAAGGAGGCCTATTTGCTGTCCTGGCGGCTCGGCATCAAGGCCAACGCGCTCTATCGCGATGGCTCCAAGCTATCCCAGCCGCTCAGCGCAGCGCTCATCGACGACGATTTCGAGGCGACTCTCGAGGAAAAGGAACGCGCCCCGGCCCGGGTCGCCGAAATAGTCGAGCGGATCGTCGAGCGCGAAATTTCCGCCGGGCGCAACCGCCTGCCCCAGCGGCGCAAGGGCTACACCCAGAAGGCGAAAGTGGGCGGGCACAAGGTCTATCTCCGAACCGGCGAGTACCAGGAGGGCGGCCTGGGCGAGATCTTCATCGATATGCACAAAGAAGGCGCGGCCTACCGCAGCCTGATGAACAACTTCGCCATCGCCATCTCGATCGGGCTGCAATACGGCGTGCCGCTCGAGGAATTCGTCGAGGCCTTCACCTTCACCCGCTTCGAGCCCTCGGGCATGGTCGAGGGTAACGAGTCGATCAAGATGGCGACCTCGGTGATCGACTACATCTTCCGCGAGCTCGCGATTTCCTATCTGGGGCGTAACGATCTCGCGCATACCCAGCCCGCGGATCTCACGCCCGACAGCCTGGGCGGGGGGTCTGCCGACAAGGAGGCCGCACGCGGCGGCGCGGGCCGACGCGAGGATCTGGTTGCCGCCATGCGGCCCTACGTCAGCAACGGTTATGTCCGGACCAACCTGCATGTTGTCAACGGCGGCAAGGCACTGGCCACCGTCGAGACTGCCTCAGCGGTCGCCGCCGAGACGGCGACGGCCGCGGTGGTCGAACGCACGATGGTTGCGTCGAGCACGACTGTCGCTCTCGCGCTGGACGACGGCATCCAAAACATCAGCCATGCACGAATGAAAGGATATGAAGGGGACCCCTGCACCGAATGCGGCAACCTGACGCTGGTGCGCAACGGGACCTGTCTGAAATGCGATACTTGTGGCGCTACCAGTGGCTGTTCTTGACGATTGTACATCTCCCGCAATCATAGGCCACTGGCACTTACGGGGCGCGTGCAATACGCGCCCCTTTTTTCCCTTCCTCTGGCCCGATCTATCCGGCGGCAGCGCGACACCTACCGGGTCCAACGTTGATGAATTGGTTATTTTCCACCAAATAACTTTCTGACGCGACTTACTCTTCTCGAATACTGGGAATCCATGCCTGCCCTCGATCTGACCCGCTTCAAGGCTCTGACCTTCGATTGCTACGGCACCCTGATCGACTGGGAGGCGGGCATTGTGCGTGCGCTCGAGCCTTGGGCGGCGCACCACGGTCTGGCACTCGGGGGCGACGCTCTGCTCGACGCATTCGCAGGCGTGGAATCCACAATCCAGGCGGCTTCACCCGGCAAGAATTATACGGACGTGCTGCACGACGTGCTGCTCGCGCTGGCCCGGGCCCACGACGTTCCAGTGCAGGACGACGAGGCGCGCAAATTTTCCGCGTCAGTCCTCGACTGGCCCGCGTTTTCTGATAGCGCGGACGCGCTCGGCTATCTGAAGCAGCATTACGCGCTGGTCATCCTGTCCAACGTTGATCGGTCCTCGTTCGCGAATAGCAACGCGAAGCTCGGGGTCGAGTTCGACCTGATCGTTACCGCCGAGGATGTCGGCTCCTACAAGCCGAACCCGGCCCATTTCGAGCACGCCTTCGCCGATCTCGCCGCGCGGGGGGTCGCCCGGGCCGAGATCCTGCACGTGGCGCAGAGCCTGTTTCACGATATTGCGCCGGCGAACCGCCTCGCCCTGCCCTGCGTCTGGGTCGACCGCCGCGACGACCGGCCAGGCACAGGCGCCACCCCGCCAACCGAGGCAACTCCCGACCTGCGTGTAACCTCGTTGGAAGAACTAGCCCGGCTTCACCGCGCCCAGACAAGCACCTGACCGCCCGGCGTCGGAAAATCCGGTTCAGCCCTCGGCGTCGTCTTTTTTTGGGGTGGGCGGCGTCTGCACTCGGATATGAAGCTCGCGGAGATGACCGGGGTCGGCCGCTGCGGGCGCGCCCATCAGCAGGTCTTCGGCCTGCTGGTTCATGGGGAAAGCGATGATCTCGCGGATGTTGGGCTCGTCGGCCAGCAACATGACAATACGGTCGACTCCCGGCGCGACGCCGCCGTGAGGCGGTGCGCCGAACTTGAAGGCGTGAAACAGTGCGGGGAACTGGCTTTCCACCGCTTCCGCCTCGTAACCGGCGATCGCGAATGCCTTGACCATTACGTCGGGTAAATGGTTCCGGATGGCGCCGCTCGAAAGCTCGACGCCGTTGCACACAATATCGTACTGGTAGGCCAAAATCTCTAGGGGGTCCTGGGCCTCCAGCGCCTCCAGCCCTCCCTGGGGCATGGAGAACGGGTTGTGGCTGAACTCGATCTTCTTGGTCAGATCGTCGAACTCGTACATAGGGTAATCGACGATCCAGCAGAAGCGGAAGACGTCTTTTTCTAACAGGTCGAGCTGGAGCCCAAGCTCGGTCCGCACCGCGCCCGCATAGCGGGTCGCCGCCGCCGGCGTGTCGCAGCTCAAAAACAGAGCGTCGCCGTTGGCGAGGCACGCTTGGTTGCGCAACGCGGCGATCACCTCGGGTGGGATGAACTTGGCGATCGGTCCCTTGCCCGCGCCCTCGTCGAATACGATGTAGCCCAGCCCCGGCGCGCCGAGGCCCTGGGCAAACGCGATCATCTTGTCGAAGAAGCTACGCGGCCGCGCGGCAACGCCCTTGACCGGGATGCCGCGTACCACCCCGCCCTTCTCGATGGTCGACTTGAAAGCGCGGAACTCTACATCGTCGCGCGCGAAATGCTCGGTGACGTCGACGATTTCGATGGGATTGCGCAAGTCGGGTTTGTCCGTGCCGTACTTCGCCATCGCCTCGAGGTAAGGAATGCGGGGCCAGGGCGAAGGCGTAACAGCGCGCTCGGAAAATTCAGTGAACACGCCGTGCAGCACAGGCTCGACCGCGGCGAATACATCTTCCTGCTCGACGAACGCCATCTCGATATCGAGTTGATAGAACTCGCCGGGTGAGCGGTCGGCACGCGCATCCTCATCGCGAAAGCAGGGCGCGATCTGAAAGTAGCGGTCGAAGCCCGAGGCCATGAGCAGTTGCTTGAACTGCTGGGGCGCCTGGGGAAGCGCGTAGAACGAGCCAGGATGAATGCGGCTGGGCACCAGGTAGTCCCGAGCGCCCTCGGGCGAACTGGCGGTTAGGATCGGGGTCTGAAACTCCGTGAAGCCCAGATCCACCATGCGTTGCCGGATGCTGCTGATAATATTCGAGCGCAACAGGATGTTGCGGTGCATGCGCTCGCGGCGCAGGTCAAGAAAGCGGTAGCGCAGTCGGATATCCTCGCCATACTCGTGGTCGCCATGAACTGGCATGGGCAGACTTTCGGCTACGGACTGGACCTTGAGGCCCTCGATCTGAATCTCCACCTCGCCGGTTGGAAGCTTGGGGTTGACCGTATCTTCGCTGCGCGGCACCACGGGGCCGGTCACGGTCACGACGCATTCCGAGCGCAAAGCCTCGGCGGCGGCAAACAGTGCATGGCCGGTCTCGACGACACACTGGGTCACACCATAATGATCGCGCAGGTCGATGAACAAAAGCTGGCCGTGGTCGCGCATGCGGTGAACCCAGCCTGAAATTCGCGCGGTCTCGCCGACATGGGCGGGCCTGAGCTCGGCACAGTTGTGAGTTCGGTATGGATGCATGGACCGCTGACTCCGCCGGGGCGGGCGCGCCGCCTGTTAATCTCGCGAGGCGGAGAAGCGCATGGAAACCGGGGCTTTGTCAAGGCTGTGCCGCCACTAAAGGTCCATACGCGCTGCCCCACTGGCGCGCCGCCCCAGTTTCGGGTAAACCCTCGACTCGTGTATGGAAGAGCCATCAGGCGCGTTGCCGTGTTCGGCGCCGTGCTACTTGCCCTGCTCGCCGCGCCGGCGATTGCCAACGTTGACGATCCCCCGCTCGTGGCCGCCGCCAAGGTGGGTGACGCCGAGGCGGTGAGCCGGTTACTTGGATCGGGTGAAGACGTCGAAACGGCGGACTGGGCAGGCTGGCCGTCCCTGGTATGGGCCGCGTTGCGCCTGCATGACGAGGTCATCGAAGTGCTGCTCGACGCGGGCGCCAATATCGAGGTGATCGGCCACGGCGGCAAAAACAGCGGAACCGCGCTTATGATGGCCGCAAAGAAGCTCGGAGGAACCGAAACAATGGCCCTGTTGCTCGCCCGAGGCGCCGCAATCGAAGGCACCGACCAGTACGACCGTACCGCCCTGATGATCGCGGCCAAGCACGG
>Ga0302135_10000964_pt1 | contig 17418 bp, 18 predicted proteins | sample CBN3_surface_MG_FD_203119 | JGI IMG/M metagenome (GOLD analysis project Ga0302135, IMG submission 203119) | Marine microbial communities from Western Arctic Ocean, Canada - CBN3_32.1 | ecosystem: Environmental > Aquatic > Marine > Oceanic | place: Canada: Western Arctic Ocean | collected...
AGGTCGGTCAGGCTGTGCATGTGCCCGCCGGTATGAAGCACGCGATCGCTGCTGATCGTGGCGTTCGCGTGGTCAGCGCCGGCGGCCCTAGTCCGGCCGACAAAGGACTTTTGAAAGCGGTGGGAGCGATCAAGGACAACGAATGACGGGCGCCACGAGCGCTACCGTCGCGATTGCACAGATTACCGGACGACCCCTCGCTAGTACGGCCAACCGGGCGCGCACGCTCGAGGTTATCGCGCAGGCGTTTGGCAATGGTGCAAATCTCATCGTGCTACCGGAGATGATCGTTCCCGGCTATTGCCTCGACGCTGCTGGGCTCGCCGATATCGCGGAACCGATCGACGGACCAAGCGTTGTCGCGTGGACCGAGCTAGCGGCGCAGCACAACGGCTATGTGGCTGGTGGATTCTGCGAGCGCAATCGCGAGGCGCTTTACAACACGGCTGTGTTGGTCGGACCGAACGGCCTGTTGCTGCACTACCGGAAGCTGCATTTGTTCGACCGTGAGAAAGAGATTTTTCAACCGGGTGATCGCGGTCTGCCGATTGTGGAAACGACGATCGGCACGATCGGCATTTGTGTTTGCTACGACTTGCGCTTTGTCGAGGTCGTGCGTGCGCTTGCGTTGCGTGGCGCCGAGATCATTGCGGTCCCGACCGCCTGGGTAACCGGCTTCGACAAGCGGAGCTGGGATACCGATGGGTATTGCCCGCAGGCGCGCGGTGCCGTGGTGCAGGCCAACCTCAACCAGGTCACGATAGCCTGTGCCTCGCAAGCCGGTAGTAACGGCGACATCGAGTTCTTGGGCTCGTCGCTGATCGTCGATCCCTACGGCAAGCCGGTGGCGGGTCCGCTGGGCGGTGACGAGGAGGTCCTGGCCCGTGCGGAAATTGACACTGATGCTGCGGCCAAGGCGCGGGAACGGGGCGGGCTGATTTCACCCCGCGCCGACCGCCGCACCGATGTCTATCAACTCAGCATCGGCGGCGAGCTGTATTGACAGTGAGGTGAGGGACGAGGCGTAAATCACTCGATGATCGATCTATTGCCCCTCCGACTGCGCGCGATCTAACGATGCAACTGAGCCGTTGCGGCGATATCGACGATCTACGCCTTGCGGCACAGAAGCGACTTCCCGGTTTCGTCTTCGATTTCGTTGACGGCGGAGCTGATGGCCAGGTTGGCGTGCGCAAGAATGTCGCGGTGTTTGAAGACGTCGCACTCATACCCCGCGTTCTCGTCGATGTCGCCAATCGCAGCCTCGCGACTACGATGTTTGGTGCGCGACAGGCGGCGCCATTGGCGATCGCACCGACCGGCGGCGTTGGCATGCTCCATCGTGACGGAGAAATCGGGCTAGCGCGCGCGGCGGTGGCGCGGAATATCCCTTTCACGTTAAGTACGGCGTCGAATGTCGGACTTGAAAAGATGAGGGATGCGGTCGACGGACGCCTATGGATGCAGCTCTACATGTTTAAGAACCACGACATGACTAATTCGATCGTCCGACGCGCCGATGCCGCGGGTTATGAAGCTCTTGTCCTCACGCTGGACACGCCGGTCGCCGGGATGCGCAAGCTTGATAGCCGACACTTCGCGCGGCCCGGGGCGCTGACTCTGAAAAGCCGGATCAACACATTGTTCCACCCGCGTTGGATGGCGAACGTTTTACTACGCGGGCTGCCCGGTTTCCCTAATGTTGAAGCAGCGCTGCCGCCCGATCAACGCTCCGCCCATGCGGCGCGCGCGTTTCTGATGGGCGCTAAAGACCAAAGCCTTGAGATGTCGGACCTGGCAAGGTTCCGCGATATGTGGCCGCGGACCCTGCTCGTCAAAGGCGTTCTGGCGCCAGACGATGTCGGCGCGTTGATCGATCACGGTGTTGACGGTGTCATTTTAAGCAATCATGGCGGGCGCCAGCTCGATGGCACGGTTACGGCGTTGGAAATGCTACCCGCCGCGGTCGAGGCAGCGCGGGGCCGGATCCCCATTCTGATCGATGGGGGTGTGCGTCGAGGCAGCGATATTATCAAGGCGGTGGCTCTGGGCGCGGCGACCGTGATGATCGGACGGGCGACGCTCTACGGGATCGGTGCCGGCGGTGAGCCCGGCGCATGCCGGGCGCTCGAGATTTTGTTTCAGGAAATGGACCGGACCCTGGCTTTGTTGGGTTGTCCCGATGTGGCTGGCCTCGGTTCCGAATATATGCGCGTACCGATTGGGTTCGGCGGATTGCGCTGAGGCGTTTGAACGACTATCGGGTCGGTGGAAGCAAGCCGTGTTGGTCGAGAAACTCGATCATCAGGCGATCGAACAACCAGGGCTGCTCCATCTGGCAAGCGTGGCCAGCGTCCGGCAGAACCTTTAGCTCGCAATCGGGAATCTGCGCCTGGAGTTCGAACGCGCTCTGATGGGCCACGTCTTCACTACCGCTCAAGATCACCGTGGGACAGGCGATACGCTGAAAGTGGTCGAGCGGATCCGGTGCTAGGTAGGCTTCGAACAGACGGATGATTGTTTGTGCGTCGGCCAAGTCGTTGCGCTCGGTGAAGAGATTGGCAAAGTATGTCGCGAGGTCGGTCTTACGAAAGGCGGGGCTGAAATCCTCAAACGTATAGTCCCAACGATAATCGATACCTCTGGCTGTGTAGGTATCGATCTGCGGTTGGACGAATTCGCGTCTTGGGACGTAACCGGTGCCGGTTAGGATCAAGGCCGCGGTTTGCTCGGGGCGCTGGTGATGCATATGGGGGACGATTGAGGAGCCGATCGAACAACCAGCGAGAATCGCGGTCTCTCCGGCTGCCGTTTCGTCGATCGCTTCCCAGCAAGCCTGGGCCAGGTCGCCGAAGGTGAGGCCGCCGTCGGCTTTAGGTGAGCGCCCATAGCCGGGAAGGTCAATGGCGAGACAGCGATACCACGTCGATAAATGGGCCATCTGGTAGAGCCAACAGGATTGGTCCATCGGGTTGGGATGGATAAACGCAACCAACGGGCCGGTGCGTCCCATCCGCTCGTAGTAGAGTGGGCCGTGAATGTTGTTTGCCACCTGTTGTCCGCTCCAATCCGCGATTTAGATCCCAACCGGGACTATCCGCTGCTCGCACAAACAAGTGTAACCGAGAGAAACCATGTCCAAACCCTTATCGCTCACCATGGCCTGTGGCCTCTATGACCGTATGCTCGATCTCTATCGCGGCGCGGTTGTGCCCGACGGTATCGACCTACGCTTCATAGATCTCGACGGTTCCTACGGCGCGCGCGAAATCTTCGATCGGATGGGTGGGAATCTCGAATTCGATCTCGCGGAAATGTCGGGCTCGGAGTTCATCCAGCGTCGCGTGGCGGGCGATGATGCCATGGTCGGACTCCCGGTGTTTCCATCTCGGGTCTTCCGGCACGGTATGGTCACGGTCAATCGAACCAGCGGAATCCGCGAACCTAAAGATCTAGAAGGTCGGCGCATCGGGGTGCCCGTATACATCATGAGTGCCGCGACCTGGATGCGCGGCATTCTGAACAGTGAATACGGCGTCGATCTCTCGACCATTAACTGGGTCGAAGGCGATATCAACAAGCCGGGCCAGCACGGCAATCCATCTCACTTACCGATGCACCGCGCGATCAACATCGAGAAAAACACAACTGGCAGATCGTTGAGCGCATTGCTGGAGGCGGGCGAACTCGATGCTATTATTGGCACGGTGCTGCCCGATTCGTACTTTACGAATGACGATGTCGTGCGGTTGTTTCCCAACTATCGGCAGGTTGAGCGCGACTATTTCCTCAAGACCGAGATCTTTCCGATCATGCACCTGATCGCCATACGCCGCGATGTGTACGAACAACATCCGTTTATTGCGACGAGCCTGTTCGACGCGTTCTGCGACTCGAAAGATCGTGCCAACGCGCGAATGCGTGATCTCGGAACCTTGCAATATATGCTGCCGTGGATGACCGCCGATATCGACGAACTCGACGAAGTCTTCACCGGCGATGCGTGGCCTTATGGTATCGATCCCAATCGCCGTACAATGGAGGCGTTTGTCGCCTATCTCGCGGATCAGGGAATTACCGAGCGAACGATACCGGTCGACGATTTATTTGTTCGTACGCACGGCCGCTATAACTGCGACACAGGCCGGCGTACATTCTAGCGCGAATCACACCACCCCAGCCGTGCCATTGCCGCACACCACGGCGGCGACAGTCTGATCGTCGCTCGCCGAAATACGGCCCGTTTGAATTGCCGCGACGGCGGCGCCACCGGCGAGTTCAACAGCCTGGCCCATCTCGAACCACAGCCATTGGCAAGCCCGACGCATCTCGTCGTCGCTGACGAGGACGATGTCGTCGACGAGGTCGCGGATGATGTCGAGGTTGATCTGGGCGCTGCGCCGCGGTGCTAATGTGTTGGCCGCGGATTCGACCGTGTCGAGCGCGACCACCGCACCGGTTACGATGCTATTTTTTAGAGTAGGTGCGCCCACGGGCTCGACACCGATTACTCGTATCTCCGGTTTCATCGCCTTGGCGGCAAGGGCGATTCCAGCGATCAAGCCACCACCACCGATGCCGGCAACGATGACATCGATCTCGGGCGACTGCTTTAGCATCTCGCGGCCGATGGTACCTTGGCCGGCGATCACAGCGGGATCTGCGAACGGATGAATATAGCTCAGACCATCACGCTCTGCCCGTGCCAGCGCGGCGTCCTGCGCTTCGTCCCAACCGACGCCTTCGATGACAACCTCGGCGCCCCAGCCGCGGTAGCGTTCGGCTTTGTCGGCCGGTGAGTTCTTTGGCAGATAGATGGTCGCCGCACAGCCTGAGGCGTGGGCGGCATAGGCAACGGCGATGCCGTGATTGCCGCCCGACGCGGTGACAACCCCACGGGTGCGGGCCTCGTCACTGAGTTGAAGAATGGCATTGTTGGCGCCCCGCACCTTGAATGCGCCGGTTACCTGAAGGCACTCGAGCTTGAGCATCGTCGGCCCCTTGCGCAGGGGCTCGCGGATAAACCGGGTCCGTAAGCATGGCGTGCGGCGCACTCGGTTTTTGATACGCTCGGCCGCCTCTTCGATATCGGCAAGGCCAACGGGGTGGGTAATTGCATCCATCAATCATTCCTAACGGGGTAACGTGTTACTGGCAGTAGGATTTGTACCGCCAAGTTGACCCCGACGTAACCGGGACGATGCAGGCAGGGGGGCAGGATGATGATGACGGCAAGAATGGCGAGGCAGTGGCCTGTTTGGATCATCCTGTTGGGATTGAGCCTTGGCCACGCGGCCATGGCTCAAAACGGGCCAAGCGCGGCAGAAATCGCTGGCTACGAAGGCCTACACGCCGCCGCTGCTCGCGGCGACGTCGCGACGATCGAACGCCTAGTCAGACAAGGCGCCGTCCTCAATGGACGTGATGCCTACAATCGCACGCCGTTAATCGTAGCGACGTTTGAGCGCAAGCATCTGGCCGCGAGTGCACTGATCGCGGCCGGCGCCAACATTAATGCGCTAGAGAACAGCCGATACGACATGTTGACAATCGCTACGGTGGCAGATGATTACCAAATGGTGCAGTTGGCAATTCGCGCCGGCGCCGACGCCGGTCTCGTCACCAGTCCGTATGACGGAACGGCGCTGATCGCCTCCGCCCATCTCGGCCACGTCGCGATCGTTCGCGAGCTGATTGCCGCGGGTGCGCCGCTCGACCACGTCAACAATTTGGGTCGGACGGCACTGATCGAGGCCATCGTTCTCGGCGATGGTGGTTATGACCATACCTCCATCGTCGGCGATCTCATCGCGGCGGGTGCCGACGTCAACCTCGCCGATGGCAATAGCACGAACCCCCTGACGCTGGCCCGACAGCGCGGCTATGCGGCGATTATCACATTTGTTGGAAAAGGCGGGCGCGAAGCCGTGATTTGCTGGATACGTTTGCGTTAGATTGGGGCTCGCGCGCCGAGGGTAATGACGCGCAAAACAGTATGCCAGGGAGGGACTATGTCCGTTCAAACACCGACCAAAAGCCAGCTAAAGGAGATCGGCGACGATCTCGGGTTCGACATGACCGAGGAAGAGGTCGAGGTCTATCAGCAGGAATTCGCTGGTACGAAATTTGTTTACGACCGGTTGGACGAATTGCCGGACTACGTGCCGCCGGTGAAATATCCGCGGACGCCGGGCCGGCGGCCAAGCGGCGACGAAAACCCGTACGGCGCCTGGTACGTCAAGACTGAAATCAAGGGCGCGTCGCGCGGTAAGCTCAAAGCCAAGCGTGTTGTCCTTAAGGATACGATCTGTCTAGCGGGTGTGCCGATGATGGATGGCGCCTCAGTGCTCGAAGGCTACGTCCCCGAAACCGATGCAACAGTGACGACGCGCATCCTCGATGCGGCCGGCACCATCGCCGGCAAATCGGTGTGCGAGTATTTCTCGTTTTCATCGAGCGGCCATACAGCGGTGACCGGTATTGTCGAAAGCCCGCTTAAGAAGGGCTACACACCGGGCGGATCGTCGAGCGGCAGCGCGGTATTGGTGGCGGCCGGCGAGGTGGACATGGCGCTGGGCGGTGATCAAGCCGGATCGATCCGGATTCCCTCGGCCCTGTGCGGACTCGTTGGCATGAAACCGACGTGGGGATTGATCCCATACACTGGCATCATCTCTTCGGAATTCAACATCGATCACACGGGCCCTATGACCCGCACTGTCGAGGACAATGCGCTTTTGCTGGAGGTGCTCGCCGGTCCGGACGGGATCGATACCCGCATGTCGACGCCGACGCCCAAGGTGCATCCCTATACAAAAGCGCTTGGCCAGAGTGCCAAGGGCATGAAATTTGCGGTCATCGAGGAGGGGTTCGGTTGGCCGGCGTCGATGCCGGAGGTTGACGCCACAGTACGCGAAGCCGCCAAGCGCTTCACAAAGCTTGGCGCAACCGTCGATTCCGTTTCGTTTCCCTGGCACCGCGACGCTTTCATCGCCTGGATGGGATTCGCGCTCGACGGCTACTACACCAACCTCCTGGTCGGTAACGGCTTCGGTACCAATCATGGCGGGCTCTATCTCACTAGCCTTAACGATAAGCTCGCAGGCTGGCGCCAGCGGGCCAACGAAATACCTTTCAATCTACGGTTCGGGATGCTGTCGGGCGAGTACCTGAAGCGCAAACATCAGGGCCACTATTACTGCAAAGCTCATAACCTCGCGCGCCAGGCAGCTGAGGCCTACAACCGGTTGCTCGAGGATTATGACGCGCTAATAATGCCGACCGCGGCGAAGAAATCCCGGCCCTATCCGGAACAACCGTTCTCGGTCGAAGACACTATCGCAATGGCGCTGGAGAACATCGAGAACACGTGCCCCTTCAATCTCACCCACCACCCGGCGATTACCATCCCCGGCGGCATCGTCGATGGCTGCCCGATCGGGATGATGCTGGTGGGCCGTCACTACGACGAACCCACACTCTATCGCGCGGCCCACGCTTTCGAACAGGGCGTCGATTGGACCAAGATTTCCGTTGACCCAGCCCGCCGGCGCGGCCGCCGGCGTGGCGACAAGGCAGTCGAGCTACGGTAGCGGGTGCAGGTTTTACATGGATTCCTTAACGGCGATGGCCCCATGACTTGATGAGCGCCGTCAGAGGCCGACCGTCTATTGCGGCCAAACCAATGCCGATCAGCAACATACCGATGAGCTGGCCGCCTGTCAGGTGCTCGCCGAGGATCAGAACGCCGAGGAGACCAGCGCTGATCGGTACCAGGAATGTCACTAGCATTAGATTGGTTGCGCCGGCATTTGCCAGCACACGGAAGTAGATGATGTAGGCAAGCGCGGTCGAGAAAAGAGCTAAACTCACAACGGCCAGCCAAATCGTCATCGACGGGAGTGGCAACTCCCAAGGTTGATCCCATGCCAGCGCAACGGGCAATAGCAGCAAGGTTGACCCGGCTAATTGTCCGGCCGCGGTTTGCGTCGGCGTTGTGCCGAAGCGTCTGAAACGTCGGCCGTACACACCGGCAACGGCATAAGAAACCGCGGCGCCCAGGATGGCCAATTGCGCCAGGAGTTCGCCACCGATGCCGGCGAGCGCGTCGGAACCGACCATGATTGCGACACCAATGAGACCGGCGATCACGCCGATCACGCGCGGCCATGTTAAGCGCTCGTCGTCTGTCCCGACGTGCGCTACGAACACTGTAAACAGCGGCGTTGTGGCAAGAGAGTATCGAACCGAATGATCAAACGACCGATACTGTTCTCAACGTCGATGGTAATTGAGCTGCTTGAAGGCCGAAAATCCCAGACGCGGCGACTCACCCACAATAAACGCGGTAACCCAAGCGTGTGGCTGTGCCTTGCCGATGCCTGGGACGCGGGGGAACGTGATCACGAGTTGTGGGTACGCGAAGGCTTCCGAAAGTCCAACGATGGGGAGATCGTTTTTCGAGCGAACCCTTCATCCAATGACACCAGGGGCCGCGAAATTGGTGCTGGATCGGCTAGTTTTTGGCGCCCCTCGATTCATTTGCCGCGTGCCGCATCTAGGCTGACGCTAGTTGTGACCGATATCGCCCGCGAACGGCTTCAAAACATTGGTGACGGCGATGCGGTTCGCGAGGGGTCTGGTGCAGCCGGGGTTCAAGGATTTGCCGAGGTCTGGTCTAGTATTCACGGTGTGAGCGCGTGGCGCAGCAACCCAACGGTTATCGCGCTCACCTTCGAGGTGAAGCGGCGCAACATCGATCAGCATTGACGTCGCGATTTCCCCGCTTACGTTATGGAATGTTCTCCGTCCTTTGAGTCCCCCATGAGCAATCCTGAATCACATGCCGACGAGTCAGCCTCGATCGTCGTCGAGGCTGACAAGGTGTCGAAGAAATTCGGCGATCGCATTGCCGTCGATGGGCTTGATCTCGCCGTACCGCGGGGTGGCTGTTTAGGACTGTTGGGCCCTAACGGTGCGGGCAAGACGACGACGCTGCAGATGACCTACGGTGTGTCGCGGCCAACGAGCGGCGCGGTGCGTGTTTTTGGCATCGATGTCGCCAAGAACACTCGCGCAGTATGCAGCCGGCTAGGTGTTACGCTGCAGGAAAATGTACTAATCGACACTATCTCGACGCGCGACAATCTGCGAATTTTTGGCCGCTACTACCGGCTTAGCGAAGCCGAGCTATCACAACGCATCGAAGAACTGCTCGACTTTCTCGAACTGCGCTCGCACGCCGACGCACCGGCGCGGACACTTTCCGGTGGATACAAGCGACGCCTCTCAGTCGCTATGTCGCTCATCAATAAACCGGAACTGCTAATCCTCGACGAACCAACAACGGGTCTCGATCCCGCTGTTCGCCACACTCTGTGGTCGCGCATCCGCGATCTGAGAGCGACCGGCACGACCGTCTTGCTTACGACTCACTACATGGATGAAGCCGAGCGCCTGTGCGATCGTGTTGTCATTATCGACCAGGGTAAGGCAATGATCGAAGGCGCTCCGCGCGATCTCATCGAACAGCAACTTGCGCGTGAAGCTGTCGAGGTCGATTGCACCGAGCAAGAGGAACTCACGTTGTTTGGTAAACTGGTCGACGACGGCGGCAATGGGCTGAAACGCTTGCGGGCGGGCAATCGAGTAATGCTGTTTACCGACGATTCGACCACGCTCGTAGAACGCATTCACCAGGCGGATGGTGGTGCGAGACGCCCTTTTGTGGTTCGTCCAGCCAACCTCGAGGATGTATTTCTCTCGATCACTGGCACCGGCTTGCGAGAGGGCGCCTGATATGAGCCTGTCGCTTCCGCATGCCCTGACGGTTTGGCGCCGCAACGCCTCGCTCTACCAGCGCACCTGGAAAACCACGCTGCTGCCGAATTTTTTCGAACCGGTATTTTTCCTGACCGCGATCGGGATAGGTGTCGGTGCCTACATCACCGAAATGGCCGGTGTTCCCTATATCGAATACCTAGCGCCTGGCCTGATGTGCGTCTCGGCAATGAACGGCGCGAGCTTCGAAGTTACTTTCAACGTGTTTATCCGGATGGTTTACGAGAAAACCTATGACGGGGTGCTGACGACACCGGTCAACACGGACGATATCTTGGTAGGCGAGGTGCTGTGGGGATTGACTCGATCGTGTCTTTATGGCGGTGGGTTTTACGTCGTGGCCATCCTGTTTGGCTTGGTGACACTTCCGGTTGGCCTGCTGGCGATTTTTATTGTCCCGCTGGCGGGGCTGTTGTTTGCTTCGATCGGCATCGCCTTCACTCTCAAGATGCCGACCATCGATCTTTTCAGCTTCTACTTCACGCTGTTTCTCACGCCGATGTTTCTATTCGCGGGCGTATTTTTCCCGATCGAGGAACGATTTCCCGATTGGCTACTCCCGCTCGCTGAAATATTGCCACTGCTGCATCCCGTCCGTTTGTCGCATATGGCATTCAGCGGTGAGTGGGCTTGGATCGCGTTTTGGGATGTCGGCTACATCCTGGTGATTTCAGCCGCCCTGTTGACATGGGCAAAGCACAGCGTGCGCAAACGCCTGATGAATTGATTGGATTAGGCGGACGTGCCGATCGAGGCCGAGACTAGCCTTTCTGACCCGTTTGGCTCAAGCACGTCAGTAGCTGAATGCTTGTCCTGCTTGCCATCGCTGACTTCAGATTCAGGCAGATAGAGCCGAACCGTCGTTCCTATATCAGGCGTGCTTTCGATCTCTGCGTGGCCGCCGGATTGCTTGGCGAATCCGTAGACCATGCTGAGCCCGAGCCCCGTGCCTTGGCCCACTTCCTTGGTCGTAAAAAACGGTTCGAAACACGGGGCAATTTGGATTCCTCGATCCCGGTACCGGTGTTGGATATCGATAAGATGACATAACGACCTGGCGCAACATCGTCACCAAGATCATGTGCTGCTACGGGTTCGATCAACCGGAGCGCGACGTGAATCGATATCGCACCACCGTCGGGCATGGCATCGCGCGCATTTAACACCAGATTGAGGATCCCCTGCTCGACCTGACGCGGATCGATTTCGGTGAGGGCCGTGGTCTCAGCGTATCGGACCTCGATGGGCCATTTTCACCGAGTGCCCGCTCAAGTATCGGGATTTCACCGGCCACCAACTCGTTGATGTCGCAGATTTGGGGTTGAACCGGGTGCCGACGAGCAAACGACAGCAAGCGTTGGGTCAAATCCGCACCCCGATCGAGCCCGCGTAATGCTCTTGCGACGAAACCAGCGAGCCGTCCGTCCGGTTCGATGTCTGTTGCGATGAGGTCGAGATTGCCGCGGATCACCATCAGCAGGTTGTTGAACTCATGCGCGACCCCGCCGGTCAGGCTGCCGATTGCTTCCATTTTTTGGCTTTGCCGGAGTCGTTCCTCGAGCTGGATAGGTCCGTAATGTCGATCGCGAGACTGCCGACGCTGGTCAGCGAATCCTCGGCATCGAATATCGGAAAACTTACCTCAAGGAAGTGGTTGGTTCCGGTTGTTGTCTCGTAGTGGGTCTCCCGCACTTCGGTTTCATGTTTGTCGCGGACGATGTGGTCGATCTCGCTCTGCCCTTCGGCAAGCTGCGGCGGAAACACGTCCTCGAGCCTTCGGCCGACGATTCCGCCCTGCGGCGGACCAAAAGCATAAAAATATTTGGAATTGGCGACGATATGGCGGCCGTCGAGATCCCTCAGCGCGATCCCGAATGGCGCGTTCTCGATGATTGCCCGTTGCCGCGCTTCACTACCGGAAAGTGCGATATTGAGTTTGTCCAAGTCGCTGAACTGTTTTTTGAGTGCGTTCTCGGCGTGCTTTTTTGACACGATGACATCGCGGAGTTCGGTTTGAAGGCTTAGTAATCGGCCGAGGACATTAGTGAAATCTCTTGAGTCGCTGACCAGAAGGCCGATGTAAGCGATCGTCAACGGGCCAAACAGGAACGGCAGGTTTTCGTCGACGAAAAAACGGATCGCCAAGGGACCCAATATTATTGTCGTGTACATCAAAGAAGAAGGCAGGTGCGCGGTGAGTGTGATCGCGCCGCCTGACGCGATCCCAATAATTACGATGATAAGAATTAATTGGTGTGTGAGATCCTGGGGGAAGATCACATAGTTCGCAGTCGTAAGGATAAGTGTTTAGCCAACGCCTTGAGTTCTTTAGGGCGTGGGAGTCGCACCGGAACGCTCTGAGTTGAAAAATGCGAAGCACGGAGATGACCGTAACCGCCAGCGCCCATCCGATTAGATTTGCCGCCGGGACTGCTTGCCAAAGCACGAGGCAAACAACCAGCGCGGCCATGATTCCGGTCGGCAGTCCGATCAACGTGGCCTGGAACAAGAGGGTGACCTGTTGGTGCCGGACCTGTGCCGCCGACCGTTCGTCGGGCGCATCGATCAATGGAATCTCGAGTTGCACCGCGGCGTCCCATATCGGAATGATATGCCCGCCGAGTAATCCAAACACCCGGCTAACACTTCTGGCGAGCAAGAACTCGGCGACAACACTGGCGACGGTTGGCTGAGCAACAGCCGCCGCGCCGCGCTGGGGTCCTTTTGAATTTTGTTCATTCAGGCATCTTAGCGCCTTGCGAATTAGGTCGACATGCGATGTAAACAACCCTTCTCGCGAGTACGTAAAATTGCTTTAAAATCCTTCTCATGACCCTCATTGATAATCCGCGCGGCAACTATCGTTTTCTTACCGGGATCGCGCCGTATTCCTCCGGTGTGATCGCAAACGCTGGGCACGAGATCGTGCACGTTGTGCTGCACGAACCACTGGCCTATCGCGCTGGGTTCGACCTCGTAGCCGATCACCTCAAAAGCGAAGGCCAACCGCGCACTGCGCTCTGCGCCATCGAATTGCGTCTGCCGGCGCCAGTGTCGTTCGCCGGCTTCGCCGAATTCAACGCAGAGTATCAGGCGCTACTCGACGATTGGGACCTGCTCATCGGCGGGATCAATCCGGTGGCACGAACCAATGTCGCGCCCGAGGTTGTGCGCTTGCCGGCGCCTTCGCTATACGCGTTCTCGTATACCCGGCCGGCTGACATCGGCCGGCCGACTTTTGTGGTCGCGGGTGCCGGCGATATCGTCGAGCAGAACCTATCGACCCATGCGATCGTGCGCGAAGGAAAGACGTCTGCAGATGCAATGCGCGAAAAAGCTATCCATGTGATGAGCGTGATGAGCGCGCGTTTGGCGGGGCTAGGCGTCGACTGGGCCGGTGTCACGGCGGTCGATATCTACACGGCGCAAACCCTAGACACTTACATTCGCGAGGTTGTTTTAGCGCCGATGAAACAGAGCAGCGTGCACGGCGTGCATTGGCACTACGTTCGTCCGCCCATCGAAGGGCTCGAGTTTGAAATGGATGTCCGTGGGGTCGCTACCGAACGGCATTTAGGTTGACGGTCGACTCCGGTAACCATCGACGAATTAAGCTATGAATACCACGCGTGCTGGCAAGGGGAGGGGTTGATGCTCGATTTGATTGAGATGACCGACTACGAGGAAACGCGGCGGAGCTTCAAGTATGAAGTTCCAGAGTTCTACAATTTCGGCTTCGATGTCATCGAGAAGCGAGCGCTCGAGAACGACAAAGTGGCATTCTACTATGTCGCGCGCGACGGCGAGAGCATTGAAACCCACAAATTCTCTGATCTGAATCTGGCGGCAAATCGCGCTGCCAACATGCTGCGCGGGCTCGGCGTCGCCAAGGACGATCGCGCGATCGTCGTATTGCCGCGGATTCCCGCCTTCTATGAAGTGATAGTCGGTACCATCAAAACCGGGGTGATCGCAATGCCGGGCACAATGTTGCTGACCGCTAAGGACTTAGCCTACCGCATCAATCGAGCCGAGGCGAAGCTGGTTATCGTTACCGAAGAACATGCCGATCGCATCGATGAGATCAAAGCGGAGTGTCCGAGCCTCGTGCAACTCATTCTGGTGGGCGGATCACGTGATGGTTGGGTCGATTACGGCACGGCCTGCGCGAGTGCGTCCGATCAACTCAGTCGCGACGATGTTGAGCCCACCCGCGCCGACGAGGACATGTTGATCTACTTCACATCCGGCACGACCGCCTACCCCAAAATGGTGCCGCGCGATCACGCTTATCCGTTGGCGCATACTATTACCGGGCGTTACTGGATGGATTTGGGCGAAAGCGACATCCATTGGACGTTGTCGGATACCGGTTGGGCCAAAGCGGCCTGGGGAATATTTCCGCAATGGCAGTTGGGCGCGGCCGTCGTGCTTTACGATGCCGGGGCGGGGTTCGATACCGATGCCCACCTGCATCTCATCGAGCAACTCCGAGTCACCACATTTTGTGCGCCACCGACTGTATTTCGCCTGTTCGCGCAAATCGAACTATCGAAATACGATTTGAGCTCGATTCGTCACACGCTCAGCGCGGGTGAACCGCTCAATCCCGAAGCGATGCGTGCGTGGCGTGCGGCGACTGGCCACAACCCCCATGACGGCTACGGGCAAACCGAGACCGTAAATCTGGTCGCCAATTATCCGGCCATACCGGTCCGGCCGGGCTCGATGGGCAAAGCGGTGCCGGGTTTCGATATCCAAATCGTCGACGACGATGGCAACGTGCAACCCGAACATGAGGTCGGCCACATCGCGGTGCGTATGGGCGAGCAATGGCCACCGGGGCTGTTCAAGGGCTATTACGACGACGAAGCCGCCAACGCCGAAAGCTTTCGCAACGGCTTTTATTACACCGGCGATACCGGGATGCGCGACGAGGATGATTACATCTGGTTCGTTGGCCGCTCCGACGATCTGATCCTATCGGCGAGCTATCGGATTAGTCCGTTCGAAGTTGAGAGCGCCTTGGCCGAGCACGCGGCGATTGTAGAATCCGCCGTGATCGGTAAGGACGACGCCGTGCGCGGCCAGATCGTTAAAGCCTATGTGGTCCTCGCCGCGGGACACGAACCTTCCAACGAACTCACCACCGATATCCAGGAGTTTGTTAAGAAACTAACTGCACCGTACAAATACCCGCGCGAGATCGCCTATCTAGAGGCCCTGCCGAAGACGATTTCGGGCAAGATACGTCGGGTCGAGCTGCGCGAGGGAGCCCACAAAGAGGCCACGGCTGCGGAGTAGGCGCACCGGCTGAATCAGTTGGCTGGTCTGATCGTGCAACGGTCAGCCGTTACCAAAACGAAACCGCGGTCGTTTCCGTTGACAACGCTGAAACGATACTCTGCGCCGCCCCAGATGACTGCGTGATGCAGTGGGAGTAGTCCTGTTATTTCGCTGCGGCCGCCGCCGATCGCCGCAACCTCAAGACTGACTGGTTTTGCGGCATCAAACCAAGCTTCGGGATTGCCATCGGCATTCGCCATCGGCTCTCCCTGCGCCGTTACCGTGAGGGCGTTGTCGACAAAGCTCACAGAGTCGTTGGCGCCAGCATATTGTGGCGTGCGTACAAGAAATCGTTTCGTGGTCGGCGCGTTATCGCAAACCGGTGGGCGCGCGCCAGCATCAATAAATAGCTCGAGGCGCTGCGGATCGGCACCACTTACGAGATGACCTTGGATCTTGGTGACCAAGGCTTTGATCGCCCCGGTGGGTACTTCTTGGTCGTAACGCAACCGCCATTTGCGTTCCCGGCTTTGCGCAGTGTCGGCAAGGGTTTGCAGGCGATTGCCGTGCTGGCTCTGATCGGCTAGGCGCTCGTTCAATTGTACGTTGGCCGCGCGCAGGCGGGAAACTTCGCGCTGGGCTAGGTTATTGCCGACGAGGTAGGCAATAACGCCGAGACCGCAAAGCGATGCCACAACCAAAAGACCACGAAAGAAACGTCCACGGCGCTGGCGCCGGTTGTTTCGTCTGCTTTCGCGAAGCCGCATAGACATCTTGCACCTAAGTCCGCTCAACGTGAGCACAAATACGTAGCAGAAGTAAGTCGTTTATGTGGCGTTTTCTCACAAATCAAGTAACGCCACGCGAAAAATCGAAACAGTGCCGCTCAACGGTTGGATATTGCCGGATTACCACCAGTGCGTGGTGCTCTCATTTGCGAAAAATAGCGCACCGGTGGTGCCCGGGTTAGATATAGAAAAGAAGCAATCGGATCGATGCGACCCCTAGCACGACTAGCGTCAATCCAGCGCCGCCCGTGCGCAAGAATGCCTGCGGGGTTGGCGATGACAGCGCAATCGCGTGCATCACGCGGCCTATTAAAAAGACGATGTTTATTCCGTGCACGAAATAGGCGTCCGCACCGGCTTGCTCGATGAACACGAAGAGGATGAGCGTGAGTGGGACATACTCAGCGAAATTGGCGTGGGCGCGGATCCGACGGTTTAGCCCTCCGTCGCCGCCGTCACCGAGACTGACGTTTTTGCTGCCACGGCCGACAACGACGCTGCCGGACAGACACAGAAACAAAAGCCCCAGCAGCCCGGCATAGACCGGCGTGATCGTCACCCGCGGCTTCTGTCGGGGAGCGCATGATTAGCCGTTGGGCGCGTTCAATGCTTGCCAGACCAATTTGTCGAAATGATGGACCGAGGCTTCGCTGCGCCACGATCTCTCTGCGTCAACCATAAGACGGCCCGGCCGATAGCCGCGCGAGCGCATACCGCGCTGCACACTTTCGACAACATGGACGTCCTGCAAGTTCAACTCGTCGCGAAAGATGTCGAACACCTGAAGTTCCGGTTCCTCGGGTGGGTCGGTGAGGCTGAAATTGACTAGCGTTTCGTGTGACACGCCGGGTGCGACCGGCATGACGTGGAATACCTGAAAGTTAGCCGCGCCGGGGCGTGTGATGAAGCAGGTGTTGGGCCAACTCGACCACAACCACGCATCCTTAACCGGTGGGTTTTTGCGATATTCGTAGGGGAGTTCTTTGTCGCTTGCGGCCTGCTTCTCATCACTGTGGCTGCGAATGATGTGGCGCGACCAGTAGGGTTCATCGGTCGATTCGAACGACAAATCCATGTTGGCGTTTTCGGCGCCCATAATGCCGGGATGGACATGGGGGCAGTGGTAGCACTCTACGAAGTTCTCGATAATGATCTTCCAATTGGACTGGATATCGACGGGATCACGCCGAAATAATATGAGGTCATCGAAACCGGGGATGATCCGTCGGAACTCCTCATCGAGACCCTTCATCACGGTGCTCATCGGTTCGGCGTCATCATCGAAGTTGACGAAGAGTAGATTTGCAAAGACTTCGAGCCGGATTTCCTTGAGCGAGAATTCGCCAAGCTCAAACCCTCTGACATTCTCACTGTTGCCGGCAGCTTTGAGTTTCCCGAGCGTATCGTAGGACCAGGCATGATAGGGGCACGTCACGATCGTGCTTTGCCCGGTGCCGCTCACTAATTCGTGCCCACGGTGCGCACACACATTATGAAAAGCCCG
>Ga0302135_10000965_pt1 | contig 17409 bp, 13 predicted proteins | sample CBN3_surface_MG_FD_203119 | JGI IMG/M metagenome (GOLD analysis project Ga0302135, IMG submission 203119) | Marine microbial communities from Western Arctic Ocean, Canada - CBN3_32.1 | ecosystem: Environmental > Aquatic > Marine > Oceanic | place: Canada: Western Arctic Ocean | collected...
GAATGGCTCGTCGAATGAGAGCAGTCCCAGGTCCCTGAGGGCCTTGACGAAGAACCTTGAGTAGAGCAGGTGCATGACCGCGTGCTCTACTCCGCCCGTGTACTGGTCGACCGGCACCCATTTTGCAGCCGCCTCGGGGTCGAATGCGGCCTCCGAGTGGTTGGGGCTCGTGTACCTGAGGAAGTACCATGACGAGTCCACGAACGTGTCCATCGTGTCTGTTTCGCGTTTTGAAGGCTTGCCGCAATCGGGACAGGGCACGTTCAGGAAGCCCTGGTGGAGCGCGAGCGGCGAGTCGCCGGTCGGCAGGAACTCGGCATCCTCGGGCAGCAGCACTGGCAGGTCCTTTTCGGGGACAGGCACGGCTCCGCACTCCTCGCAATAGATAATGGGTATAGGCGTGCCCCAGTAGCGCTGCCTGGAGACGAGCCAGTCTCTGAGTCGATAGTTGACTGAGCGCTGGCCCCAGCCCTGCTCCTCGACATGGTTCGCGATCTCTTGCATGCCTTCGCCGCTAGCGAGGCCGTCGAATTTCCCGGAATTGACCTGGACACCTTCGTCCGGATAGGCCTCTGAGAGGGTGTCATCTCCACTGTCCGGCGGCGCTACGACGACCTTGACAGGCAGGTCGTATTTGGCGGCGAACTCGAAGTCGCGCTGGTCGTGGGCGGGCACCCCCATAACAACCCCGGTGCCGTAGGTTGCCAGCACGTAGTCGGCCACCAGTATGGGTACGCGTTCGCCGTTGACCTGGTTGATGCAGAAGGATCCGGTCGTGATACCGGTTTTTTCCTTCTCGGTGGAAAGTCGCTCAATATCGGTCTGGTGCCGAGCCTGCTCGATGTACGCGGCTACCTCGTCCCGGTGCTCGTCGGTCGTGAGCACGTCCACCAGGGGGTGTTCGGGCGCCAGCACCACGAAGGTCACGCCGAATATGGTGTCGATACGGGTCGTGAAGGTCTTCACTGAGGTCTGATCGAGCCCGTATTCGGAGATGTCGAACTCGATCTCGACGCCTTCACTACGACCGATCCAGTTCGTCTGCATCGTGTTGATCTTCTCGGGCCAGTCCATTTTCGACTGGTCGAGAAGCTCGTCCGCGTATTCGGTGATGCGGAAGAACCACTGGTTCATGTCCCGTTGGATAACAGGTGTGTCGCATCGCTCGCACAGGCCGTCGATCACCTGCTCGTTGGCGAGGACCGTCTTGCACGAGGGGCACCAGTTGACGGGCGCTAAGTCACGATAGGCCAGCCCCTTCCGATAGAACTGCAGGAATATCCACTGGTTCCAGCGGTAGTAGTCTGGCGTGCAGGTAACCACCTCTCGGTCCCAGTCGTACATAGGGCCGATAGAACGTAGCTGGCCGCGCATCTTGGCCATGTTGTCCATCGTCCATGTGTAGGGGTGGATTCCACGTTCGATGGCGGCGTTCTCCGCGTTCAGCCCGAAGGCGTCGAAGCCCATGGGGTGCAGCACGTTGAATCCTTGCATCCGCTTGAGGCGTGCGTGGACATCGGCGCCCGACAGCACGTACCAGTGGCCGATGTGGAGGTCGCCGGAGGGGTAGGGGTACATCGTGAGTTCGTACCACTTGGGGCGGGGGTCGTCGTCAGACGTACGGAACGTCTTGTCGGCCGCCCACCGGTCCTGCCACTTGCTCTCGATCGCGTGCGGCTCGTAGCTAGTTTGCGCTGCTCGCAGCATCTGTGTAGCCATCTGTTGCTCTCCTCTTTGTTGGAGCTATCGTCTGGCCAAGAAAAAATAAGAAAATAAGAAGTATCTCTGAGGGACACCCTCAGGCTCCCGGCAGAGGGTGTCCCTCAGCACACCCTGGCAAAAACGGAGTCTGGAGGCTGGGGACTGGTGCCTAGCCTACAATCAGATTGAGATCCCCCCAGAATTCGTGTGCAGCGACTCTGCCTCACTAGGCTTCGAATCACCTAGCCGTTTGTAGAGGCGCCGTCTCATTCAGAATGCGCGGCACTCAAGCGTGTTCACCTTCCCCGCCCCCAAAAAGCGCTTGCAGCGCCGCCAATAAAAAAAACCGCCCCTGGACAGGGACGGGATATTGCGATTCTGACACGGTACCCCGCGGTACCACCCTGAATTGTCCCGGCAACGCCGGGACCACTCGGAGCCGTAACGGGGCTGACCTTTCAGCCCTACTGGATTCAGGCTGGCTGCTCCGGGGCGAGTTCACGGTTCTGTCGTGCGCCGGGATTCCACCAAGCCCCATTCTCTATCGCAGCGAAACTGCTACTGATCCCCTTCATTGCATGTGGAGTATAGAGTTTTCTTGAGAGCGTCAAAGGTAACACGAGGCCCATGACCAGTCAATCAGATTTCGTGTGCGCGAAGCCCGTTTCTTTGCGGGGATGCTTATTGCGCTGCGGCATAGCAGGACGGTCCTGCAGGCATTAATTATTCCCTAATCTCTCTCTGTTCCGTAACATGTACGGGCGAGATCGACGGTTGAGGACACAACTTGGCCGCGACGGATACCAGCTAGAGGAGCATATGACCGAACGCGAGTTTACGCTGGCAGAGGCCCGCGAGCTAGTGCCCTGGCTGGTGGCGACCTTCCGTACGTTGGAGCTGCCGAGGTCACGGGCCAAGCAGCTTGACGCCGCGATTAAAGAACATTCAGGCAACGGCAACGGCAACGGCAACGCCAACGCCAACGGCAACGCCAACGCCAACGGTAGCTCCAATTCCCAAGGGCAACTGGAGCGGCTGCAACGTGCTCTCCGAGAGGTCTCCTCTGAGATAGAAACTGTAGTATCGGACATCCTCGACCAAGGAATACTGCTAAAGGGAGTCGAACCCGGTCTGGTGGACTTTCCGCATGATAGGGACGGGCGGCAGGTGTATCTTTGCTGGCGCGAGGGCGAGTCCGGAATTGAATTCTGGCACGATGTAGAAGTGGGGTTCGCGGGCCGCCGACCTCTTTGACGGCTTGAGGCGGACGTCGGACATCGAATCGACTAGCCTTTATTAGGTTTTTGGGGAGGAATCAGGAACAAGAGCGGATTATTGTATTGATTTCCTGGTGTAATCGGCGAAGCGATGCCGCCGTTTTGCCAGTTGGGTAGGCTGGGCTCAAGGGGAGCGAGATGTGCGAGTACTGCGCTGAAGTGCGAGTGCCTGCCTGACCCCGAGGATACTCTCGACGACTCAATGGACCCTGACGATATGTTCGATACGTTCGCCGTTTGCGAGCTTCCTGCTACTCGCGCATCTGTAGACTCGATGATTGAAGACCACCTGTGTGAGCCTCACCAACGTGATGGGAGGCAGGAATCAGAGGATGGTCTCGATGGCTATCCCTCTGAGCAGTCGGTGCAATTCGTGTCGATCAACGGAGAGGCCGAGTGCGACTACGTAGGCGATCTGCTGAGTGATTCGGTCACAAGGTGCGGTGTATCGGCGACCTATGTGAAGCTTCTGACACAAAGGGCTTTGTTCTGTGAGGACTACTACTTCCCAAGCAACGGCGACTCCCTTTGACGGTACTGGTGTAGCGTCGCTTTGACGTAGCCCTGCCGCCCATGCTAGACTGGAAGGTAGGTTGAATATCCAGCTGTTTCGATTTTCGGCGATCCCCGCACCCTCACCGCCTGGTTTTGCACCCACGGTTACGATGCTACCCGCCAATTCTCTCGCCCGGAGTGTGTCTCCATTTTTCGCTCAGTTCGTCATAAACTCAACAAGCTAGTCAGCAAACCAGAAAACGAGTCGCCTCCGCAGCAAGTAGCTGCCACTGATCCAGCGACTCCATCACCTTCCGCGAGGCCCGAAACCCGCCAGGAACCCAGACAGCGAACCGAAACCCCTGGCACCCACGGTCCTGTGGATTCTTCACGAATGCCTCCGCCCGAGAGGCGAAGTGGGCGTCGCCCCGACGATAACCGCAATGGTGACGCTGGACCTCAGCGTGGTCGAGGCGGCAATTCAGAATCTCAACGCAGCCAGAGTGGCAACGCGGGACCATCGCGCGTCCGAGGCGGCAATTCCGGACCACCGCGTAGCCGTGCTGGCGACGGCGGACCCCAGCGTGGACGAGGCGATAACACTGGGCCGCGGCGAGAAGGTGGTCGAAACGCAGGACCACCGCGTGGCCGACGAGACTTTGCAGGGCCTCGGCGCGAAGGAGCCCGCGATAATCGGCCTAAGTCCAACAATGGGCGAAACGGCGCGTCACAATCTGACACGCAAGTCACCGGAAGCCGCAAAGGCATTACTCTTGACCCGGACTGGACAGGTACCGGACTTTTTGGCGAAATTGAGGTTTCGCCGGGGGTAGACCGGTCGCTTGCGGAGATGGGCTACACCGCTCCTACACCTATACAGGATGCGGTCATTCGCCTCCTGCGAGAGGGACGTGATGTCGTAGGACAGGCCCAAACGGGCACCGGAAAGACATCCGCCTTTGGAATTCCTCTCGTCGAAATGTCGGACCCCGATTCTCGTGAGGTCCAGGGCCTGGTACTGGTACCGACTCGCGAACTCGCAATGCAGGTGGCCAGCGAGCTTACTAGCCTTGGGCGTAATCGTGGGATCCGGATAGCTGCGATCTTCGGTGGTCAGCAGATGCGCCACCAGCTTGATGCGCTAGAAGCCGGAGTGCATGTCGTCGTGGCGACCCCGGGTCGTCTGATGGATCACATGTCGCGGCGCACGCTCGACCTGGGCAACATCAGGGCCGCGGTTTTGGATGAAGCGGACCAGATGCTAGACATAGGCTTCGCCGAAGACATAGCGCGAATCCTTCGAACGACCCCTAGCTCCCGTCAGACACTCCTCTTCTCTGCGACGATGCCACAACAGATACGCCGACTTGCCTCTCGTTACTTGCAAAACCCTGAATGGGTTCGTGTGGGCGAGGATGCGGCTCCCGTTGAGGGGGTGGAGCAGTTCTACTATGAGGTGGCTGCCCAAGATTGCAAGAGGGCCCTTGAAGGGCTGCTGGAGGAGCCGGACCTAGTTACGCAGGCCCTAATTTTCCGGCGCACCAAGATTGGTGTTGACAAGCTTGTGGACCACCTAGTGAAGAAAGGCTACGATGCGCGTGGCATTCATAGCGATATGGTCCAAGGCAAGCGAGACAAGGTGATGGTGCGGTTCCGCGAGAAGAACCTGAGGCTACTGGTCGCGACTAATGTGGCTGCAAGGGGCCTGGATATACCTGCAGTGTCACACGTCATCAACTATGACATGCCGGAAAATCTCGAAGAGTATGTCCACCGGGTCGGTCGCACCGCCAGGATGGGTCGCCACGGCACGGCTATGACATTCGTTTCCCATATGAAAGACTTCGAGATGCTAGACAAAATCAATAAGCACCTTGACGGACGCCTCAAAGAAGGGCGGCTCGCGAATCTTTACGTTTAGATCGGCCCCACTCGATCAACCAACACCAAAACAACCTGCCCAATGATTTCCAGCAACCGTCCCCGTGGTGTCGCGCGTCTCGTTCGCTTGAGGCATTGCGCGTAGACGCCTGCTAGGACTGCTATTTCTTGACACCTGAACAGCTATACCCTAGCCTTCGAGACGGAACACGCAACGTTTTTTAATGTAACGATAATTTGTGCAGGGACGGACGATCGCCACCTGCATTGGAGGATTTGAATGGCTTACGAATTCGATCACGTGCATTTGAAGGCAGTCGACCCCGGAGCGGTGGCAGAATGGTATGTGAGGGCCTTCAACTTCACGATAGAGAAAGACTTTGTCAGGGGCACCGGAGACCGCTTTGTTCGGTGCCAGACGACCGACGGCTCCGTTATCAATATTTCGGGGGGGCGGACCGACGAGCGAATGGGCGACTCGGACGCCAGCGCCCACTGGGGTCTGGAGCATTTCGGGATCAAAGTTGATGACATAGACGCTGAGATAGGCCGACTCGCAGGGCTGGGCGCCCAGCTTCTCGAAGGTCCGTCCGACCAGCCCGGTGGACTCCGAATCGCCTTCATCAAGGCACCGGGCGGCGCCAGGATAGAGCTGCTTCAGCACCCTGCCTAACGGCTAGTGGGGAGGTCCGAGTGGACCAAGACTGTATTTTCTGCAAGATCGCTGTGGGCGAAATCCCCAGTGATATCCTGTATCGCGATGACGTGTGTTTCGTGATACAGGATATCGAACCTTCGGCTCCGGTCCACCTACTGGTTATCCCGAATGATCACTTTACCTATCTCGATGGCTTGACGGTCGAGCAACACGGGATGGTCGCCGCCATGTTCCAGGCCGCCGCGCACATGGCGGCGCGCGAAGGCATCGCGAAGAGCGGGTACCGCCTCATCGTCAATCAAGGAGATGACTCCGGCCAGATGGTTGACCACCTCCATCTACACGTCTTAGGCGGTGAGCCCTTGGGGGCGTTGGCCTGAAACTGTTGTGCGCGCCAAGTGGATGAGCGCCTGTGAGTTGACTACGGACGGATACTTTGAGAGAAACGACCTATCACAGTGCTATCGCAGGATTGACCTTAAACCCAATAGAACACAAGACAATAGCAATGCGGCGCAGGCTACTCAATAAGCCGAGCGCCGAAAGGAAAATTAGGAATGAATACTGATAGAACGAGAGATGGCCAAGTTGCGGTCTTAATAGACTTTGAGAACGTGGGGCTGGGCTCCATAAGATGGCTCTTCGACCAGCTATCGGACCTGGGCCGTATCACAATTAGAAGGGCATATGCCGACTGGTCCGCGTCGGCTGGCAAACGAGACCAGAGACAGCAGCGGGATCAGCTATTGGAGCTCGGCATAGAGCCGATACATCTGTTCCACTCCGTCTCGGGCAAGAATTCGAGCGACATACGGTTGGCCATCGACGCCATCGAGCTTATGTACCTGTCACCGGTGGATACGTTCGTCATCGTGTCGTCAGACACGGATTTCGTGCCGCTGGTAAGCAAGCTGCGAGCGGCAGGCAAGACGGTCATAGGGGCTGGGCGAGCGGCGGCCGTTTCGCGGACCCTGGTCACGTCGTGCGACCGGTACTTCTTTCTCGACCAGCACGATAGTTCGAATGAGGGGGAATCTGTCCCAACTGAGATCAAAACCGAGAGCTTGCTAGTGAGGGCGGTAAAGGTGACCATGGACGACCAAGGGCGAGTCACCGGCAGTAGGCTGCATGAGACGTTGCAGCGCCTCGACCCGAGCTTCGACTACCGAGCCCTGGGATTCTCGACGTTCACCCGGTACCTGGAGGCCCAGAGCGAGGTCAATGCAACCAGGCCAAGGGGTCCTGGGGACGTGGAAGTTGAGTTGGGAGAGGTCTCCGGTCCGGTGCCAAGGCGTGCCTCTCCATCAAGGTCCAGATCCTCCAGGCAGACTCCCTCAAGGCCACCCCCGGCGCCAAGCCCTGAGGTGCCCCAGGTGGCTTCCCAGCCTCCTGAGCCCGTCCCTGTCCCCGCGCCGGTGTCGGCTCAAGGGGGGGATCCAGAGTCGGGATCCGATACACAGATGTTTGGGCCTGACATCGATGCTGCCTGGGCCAAAAGGGCCACTAGCCCGGGGCAGTCATTCTCTGGCACGACCGCTGCCAACGATGCGGCGAAGGTTCTTGGGGCTTCCAAGCTGAGCGAGTCTCCCCACCGCACGCTTCAGAGGCTGTTGGATGCATTTCCATATCTGAAAAATGCATGGTTGCGGCGCGAAAATCGTATTATAAAGAAGTAATATGAGTGCAGGGGGCCGCACGCCCTCTGCGCTCCTAGTTCTGCTGAATCAGCCGAATTGGAACCCCGCTGGCGAGGCTTGCGTCCAAATCAAGCCGGGCCCCATCCGAGTCCTCGTTTCTTGAACCCACAGTCGCGCCCTGCCTGTTCATGAAGCGAGCGGTGGAGTCCAAATCCGCGACCTCAAAGGCCAGGTGGTACGGTGCCTCTCCGTGACTCTTCAGGAAGTCTGCCAGTGGCCCCGGTCCAGTCGGCGACATCATGTCGAGTGCGCAGTTGCCGAAATCCAGCCGAACTCGCCGTGTCTCCGGAGTGTCCGGCGCCTGGGATATCGACGTCAGTCCGAATGCCCGCTTCCAGGCCTGTGCCGCCGCATCCGCGTCGTTGACGGCTAGCGCCAGGTGGTGGATGCCCGTGACGCCATTGGGGTGTTCTGTAGCGCTGGGCGGCTCCGGGTACCTGCCGTCAAAAGAGTCGTTGTGCTGTATAGCGAAGGTTTGGCTGCCAGGAACCGCGTCCTCAGCGATCTCCATCTGTGCCCAGGAGTAGGCCGTCGAGCCGTCCTCAGCGTGGCGTGACCCAGGCACCGGAGTCTTGGCCGCGACGCCGCGGGCCTGCATCTCGGCATAGATAGCGTTGATGTCGAAGGTGCCCATCGCAAATATAAATAGCCCCTCGCGTGACTTCAGAAATGGCGCCAGGTTGGGCCTGAACAGCCCCTGAGACGCATCGTGGATCGATATTAGCTCTAGGTACTCGGGACCGAATACTACCAGCCGGTTGTGGGTTCCCCGCCCCGGATGCCTACCTTCGGGGGTCACCTTGAAGCCCAGTTTGTTGTAATCGCGGGCCGTTTGGCTAAGGTCGCGAACGCCAATGAGCATGTGGTCGAGGTAGAGGTCCATCGTCTGCGTCTCCTTCGGATCTTTGGTTCGACTGGCCCTTGCGGGCGATTGGAGAGATGGTAGCACGCCCCTGGGCCAGGGTGCTGCTAGAATAGTGCCATCTGCCCCACTCGGAGCGCCGTTGCCAGTCCTATATGTCGTATCCACACCCATAGGCAACCTGGAAGACATCACACTCCGGGCCCTGCGTATTTTGCAGGAGGCTGGCCTGATCGCCGCTGAGGACACCCGAGTGACGCGGAGACTGCTGGAGCGGCACGCGATCTCCACTCCGGTGACCAGCTATAACGAGCACAACAAATATACCAAGACCGCAAGGATTGTCGAGGAGCTAGTCGAAAAAGATGTAGCACTTGTGTCGGACGCTGGTACGCCCGGGGTCAACGACCCGGGCGCAGATCTCGTGTCGGCAGCGAGCGAGGCTGGATTTCCAGTAGTGCCGGTGCCGGGCCCTTCGTCGATCACGGCCGCAGTTTCCGTCTCAGGCATTGCGGGCGACGGATTCGTTCACATGGGATTCTTGCCCCGGCGGCGCGGTGACAGAAAACGTGCCCTCGGCGCGGTGATGGAGTCCAAGGGTCCTATCGTCTTGCTCGAAGCGCCTCACAGGCTGATCGATAGTCTGGAGGATCTGCTCGAGGTGCTGGGAGACCGTAATGTTGTAGTTTGCCGGGAGCTTACCAAGCTCCACGAGGAAATTTTCCGAGGCAGCGTCTCAGCGGCACACGAATATTTCCGAGAGCCCAGGGGCGAGTTTTGCTTAGTGGTTGAGGGCGCAGGAAATTCGCTTGGGACGACGTCACGGCCGGAGTCCACCGCAATCCCCCTGCTGGAGGAGTTGCGGGCAAGGGGCGCCCGTGCCAAAGACTCAGTCGCACTGGTTGCCGCCGCAACGGGCCTGCCAAAAAAACGAGTCTACGAGCTATGGGTGCTGCGCACTCTTAGTTAGCCCGGCCCCTTCGTCCGAATACCCTGCGCCTCTGTAGGTGTAGACGGGTCCACGTTGGGCGGCGTTGCGCCTGTCCGAGGGGCAGGGCGATGGGCCGCATATGATACTATTCACTATTAGTTCCAAGATACGTGCAAGGTACGAAAAACCATGTCTGAACGCATACTCGTTGCAGTAGCGTGGCCCTATGCCAACGGCTCTATTCATGTGGGCCAGGTAGCAGGCGCATACATCCCCGCCGATATCTTCGCGCGCTACCACAGGATGGCGGGCAACGATGTGTTGATGGTTTCAGGCAGCGACTCCCACGGGACACCTGTGACCCTCGAAGCTGAGAAGCGAGGGGTGCCTGCGGAGGAGGTCTTCGGGGGTTACCACTCCGAATTCGTCGAGGGCTGGCAGAAGCTCGGCATCTCCTTCGACCTGTTCACCTCGACTCACACTGATAACCACTTCGCTGTCGCACAGGAGATATTCCTCAAGCTGAAAGAGAACGGCTACATCTACATTGACACGATGTTGCAGCCCTTCTGCGAGACCGACAATCGCTTCCTGGCCGATCGGTACGTCGACGGCAAGTGTCCCCACTGCGGGTTCGACGGTGCGAGGGGTGACCAGTGCGACAATTGTGGTCGTACACTCGATCCCCACGAGCTGGTCGAAATGAAGTGCAAGCTGTGCGGCAACGAGCCTATTATCAGAGAGACTGAGCACTTTTTCGTTAAGCTCAGCGCCTTTGAAGGCCAGCTGCTTGATTGGGTGCGAAGCCACGAGGACTGGAAGCCCAACGTCCGCAATTTTTCGATTGGCTACCTCGAAGGCGGGCTGCACGATCGCGCAATCACCAGGGACATCGAGTGGGGGGTGCCTCTCCCCCTTGATGGCTACGACGGCAAGCGGCTCTACGTGTGGTTTGAGGCCGTGATCGGATACCTCTCGGCGTCCAAGCAGTGGGCAAAAGAGATCGGACAGCCGGACCGCTGGAAGGATTTTTGGGAAGGGGAGTCCAAGTCCTACTACTTCATGGGCAAGGACAACATCCCGTTCCACACGGTGATATGGCCCGCGATGCTGATGGGCCACGCTGACCTGAACCTGCCCCACAACGTCCCGGCGAATGAGTTCCTCAACTACGCCGGGAAGCAGTTCTCCACGAGCCGAAACTGGGCGGTCTGGCTCCCGGACTACCTGGACCGATACGAGCCGGATCCGCTCCGGTACGTACTTGCTGCGACTATGCCTGAGACGAGCGACTCAGATTTCTCGTGGAGCGAGTACCTCCGGCGGAACAATGACGAACTCGTGGCGACCTATGGCAATCTGGTTCATCGAGTGATGACCATGTCGTACCGCAATTTTGACGGGAAGGTTCCCCAGCCTGGCGAGCTGGATCCTGCAGCCCAGGCGTTGCTCGCGGAGGCTTCCGAGCGACTGGAAGATGCCGGGCGCAACATCGAGGCGTGTCGATTCCGAGCCGGCCTCGAATCTGCGATGACCCTGGCCCGCTCCTGCAATGTCTACCTCGACCAGAAGGCCCCCTGGAAGGCCCTCAAGACCGACCGTGAGGATGCGGCGACCACCCTGTGGGTCGGGCTGTCGGTCATCAACTGCCTTAAGACCGCCCTGAACCCATACCTGCCGTTCAGCTCCGAGAAGCTGCACGATATGCTAGGCTTTGAGGGAAGTGCCCAGGACCAGGGATGGACCTGGGATCGGGATACGATGCGACCGGGCCAGGCGCTGGGCGAACCCAAGCCCCTTTTCGTGAAGCTGGACGATAACATTGTTCAGAAAGAAACCGATCGTATCGGGATCTGACTCGAAACCGCGTCCAGGGGGCGATCCCGCCCCGGAGTGGAGATGAAGCCAAATGCACACTGAGGCAACGTCTAGGCAGGCAGCCCGGGATAGCGCTGATATTACAAGGACCTCCAACGGCATCGTCGATGCCTATGCCCCGGTGGCCGACCAGCTTCTTAGTGTACGTGCACGACTGCTGGAGCTGGCGGACGGTCAATCCCCCTTCCTTGCGGAATTGCTGGTCCATGTCCTGGACACGACCGGGAAGGGCATAAGGCCCGCGATAACGCTGCTGTCGTCCGGGTTCCATTCCAACGATGGTACGCGGGCCGAGACGATGGCGGTGGCTGTTGAGCTGCTTCACCTCGCGTCCCTCGTCCACGACGACACCGTCGACAACGCTCTGATCAGGCGTGGCAAGGCCACGGTAGGGAGCATCTGGGGACGTAACGCCGCCGTGCTTGTGGGCGATTTCATATTTGCCACATCTGCCGTATTCGTATGTGATACGGAGAATGTGCGAGTGATACGGCGATTCTCAGAGACCATCAGGGAACTGTCCAGCGGGGAGTTGGACGAGATGGCCGGGGCTTACAACTACCGGGGCACTCGGGAAGATTACTTCAAGCGTATTTACGGCAAAACCGCGTCTCTTTTCCGAACCTCGTCGGAGTCGGGGGCGGTCCTCAGCGGGGCCTCCGACTACCAGGTGTCGGCCCTCAACGACTATGGCTACAACCTGGGCATGGCCTTCCAGATCGCCGACGACATACTCGATTTTCAGGGGTCTGCCGAGGAGGCCGGAAAGCCCGTTGGGAACGACCTGTCCCAGGGCGTTCTGACCTTGCCAGCCATTATCGCTATCGAGAGGAACCCGGAAGACAATCCGGTTATCACATTGTGCCGCAGGCCGGGCGATACTGAGGTCCTTGCCGCAGCGGTCGAGCTTTGCCAGGATTCCTCTGTGATCGATGAGGCTTCGGCGGTCGCCGATCGTTATACAGGGCTTGCACTGGAAAGTCTTGCCAAGTTGGAGCGGAATACGGCGCGAGACTCACTCGAAGAGCTGGTCACAGCGCTCGTGGGCCGTCGCAGCTAGGCTCTTGGTCTTGGAGTCGGGCAAGTTAGCGCGGCCTTCATCCCCTACGACGTGTTGTACCCATTCGACTGTAAGGCCAGGTTGTTGGGCAGGGTATGGTTCTCGCCATGAGAAGAGCGAGAGGCTCCCAGACCTAGTCCCTATCCCCAATTCCCAGCCCCGGTCGCCCCCCAACGCTGGTAACTGTCTCCAGTTCCACACGATCATCGCCACGGCCAGAACCAGATAGACATAGGTGAAGGCGCGACGCGCTTCCTCGTTCGGGAATAGCAGATGGACCAGGAAGAGCCCAAATAACACGGCCCCCGCCCTCCAGCCAATCATCTTTGGCGCCAGCAGCACTATTGCAAAGGCAGACACGGACGATGTGAGCAGTAATTCTGTCAGCTGCCTGGATTCGAGAGGGAAGCTCAGGACCTCACCGGCCGACAGGCTAAATACAATGGCCATGCTGCCGATGAGAATGCTCAACTGGTTGACCTCCTCAGAGATCAGGGTCGTTAGTACTGCATGTGGATTGGATCGGAGGGCGAACAGCGTCGCCACGTTGATCTTGGGCGACTCAGATGCCAGTGGTGCTATCCACTGAATCAGGATGAACTCGTCGATCCCCAGTTCGCCTCCGACCTCGACAAGAGATTCGACGAAAGGCTCCGCTGACGCCAGGATCACTGTTGCCGCGAACGCCAACAGACCCACCGCCGCCGTTCTGCGCATGGGTGGCGACATCGCCCCGACTCCAATCAACTCCGGCTCGCCAGACTCCTTCGTAGAGCTGACCGAGAGATAGAGGAGGTACAGTGCAACCAGCAGGATGGCAAGGGCGATGTGGAGCTGGCCCATGAAGAACATGAGGAACGTTAGGACGGTCGCCACTATGAGCATCATCAGCTCTAGTGAGACCTGCCCTCGCAGGTCCAGTATTTCTCGTCGCTTGGCCCAGAAAATCAGAATAACTACGGGGCAGCCCAGCCCTACCAGCAGCCGGTTCGAGCCCGTCACATTGGCAGCTACGAGTTCCATCTCCGGGGTGACCAGGCCGAGTGCAGGATCGAAGGGCGCGCCGGCCTTCCAGTCGAGAATTGCCTCAATGGTGTATTCGGGAAGGATAGCGATCAGAGCCAGTACGGCGATCGCCAGAGATGCCGAGATGCCGACCTGCGCGACCTCTGCGGCCCAAGACAGCAGGAATGCTCCGCCGATGATTCCAATTCCGAAAACGATGGCGGCGACTATGGGGTCGAGGTGCGTGCCGGACAGACGCAGCGCGATACCAGGCACATCTACGAGTATGAAAATGCCAAGCCATGTCAGATTTTGACGGCTTGGGGCTTCGCTGCTCAAGCTATGCGTGGGCGCAGGCCGACCTGCTCAAAGGGCGTGCCGCTGCGGGTTGGGGTTGCAGTTTCGGTGGGACTCTACATGGGGAAGGACGACGGCACGAGCGACTCAGTATGCAAATCTTCGGGCAAGCCACGGACCTCGTCCGGAGCCACGCATAGTATACCGTAATCAAAGGTATTCGCACGGATTATGGCGCGGGGGCTCTGCACTGATCCAACGGGGCGGGTGTTGCAGCCGACCTAGTGGTGGTGTGGGGCTCCAACGAGCAACTCCTGGCGATGGCCCCACTTGTGGAGGAAGCGCCCGAAGTTCTTGCGGCTCAACTCATCGCGCTCTGGATCCGATAGCTCGTTCCAGGCCCGATGCTCGTGGAGCTTGATGGGCAAGTTGGGATCCGCCACGATGCGGTAGCCCTTGTCCTTGAACTGGAAGCTATAGTCGATGTCTAGGTTGCGGTAGAAGCGGAACGACTCTCTCATCAGGCCAACGTCGGCCAGCAGGCTCCGTCGGAACGCGAAGCAGTAGGCCTGCACGGCGTCCACATCTCCGACCGGGCGTTCGTCGTCATGGAAGTGCTGCAGATCCTTAGATAGTAGGCCGAGGGGGCCGGCTACGCCGACCCGAGGGTCGTTCAGCATCCGGTTGAGCGGTTCGAAAATACTACCTTCCAGCTCCACACTGGTATCCATCATCACGATAGTATGGCCCAGGGCCTGCTTCAGGACTATATTCTTTGCCGCCGCTGCACCAAGGACGTAATCGGTGTGGATCACGCGAAGGGAGGGAATCCGGGCGCCTGTGTTTTCGAGCCACTCCGATGATCCGTCGGTAGAGCCGTTGTCGACAGCGATTATCTCTACCGACATGCTGTCCGGCCAGTTCAGGATCGTGTCAATGCACCGCTCGATGTCGCTCTGGTAGTTGGTTGCGACTATACCCACGGTGATGTCGAATGTGTCTGGCTCTCTGATGAGCGAGTCGACTTCGGACGATGACGATACCGCTTGCCAGGTCTCGGTGCGCTGCTCCCAGGCCGTCTTGGGGCGCACGCCCGTGCCGTTGGCGCCGTCCTCGACCACGAATCCATCGCGGACAAGTTCTGAGCGGTGGCGGTCCGCTTCGTCGTACTGGTTTCGAGAACGGTGGTCTGCCCTGTGCCCCACAGCGGCCAGTGTTTTTCCCTCAACACGATAGCGTTCCGCTACCCCATCTAGGCCGAAGCCAAGGACGCGGTCCATCGACAGGATCGTTTTGAGCTTCGTTGCGGGTGGCAGGTCTGAGCGTGTCAGATCCCAGACGGTGGCAAGTGCGCCAGGCATGTCCAGGTTCTCATTGACGTGTCCTATGAATCGCCCCTCCCATTCACGGTCTGCTTCTGAAGTCTCGTCCTTCGGCCCGGAGTCACGGCCCAACTCCCACACACGGTTTTGCAGGTGCAGAAGGCCGCGCTGCGCCGCCTTTAGCGAGGTGAAGGTGAAGTTGAGCCTGGCGCTGAAGTGTGCGGTCATGCACAGATAGCGCAGGGCCATCGGATCGATCCCCTGGGCTGCGATGTCTGGCAGGATGAAGGCGTTTCCGGCGGACTTTGCCATCTTGACCCCGTCGGCAAGGAGGTGTTGTCCGTGAAGCCAGGTCCCAACCACAGCTGCGCCGGTGAAGGCCTCGCTCTGGGCCAGCTCGTCCTCGTGGTGAGGGAAAATGTTGTCGACCCCTCCGGTGTGAATGTCGAAGCGGTCATCGAGGTATTTTATGGACATGGCGGTGCACTCGATGTGCCACCCTGGAAAGCCTTGTCCCCATGGGCTGTCCCATACCAGGTCGCGTCCAGGCTCCCCTAGCTTCCACAACGTAAAGTCGCGCGGGTCCGTTTTGAGAGGGTCGGCCTCTATTCTAACCGCTTCCTGGAGGGCTCCTTCTTGAGTGTTGCCCGATAGGTTGCCGTAGCCCGGGAATGCAGACACGTCGAAGTAGACGTTGCCGTTCACCTCGTATGCAGAGCCTCGCTTCACCAACTCCTCGATGATAGATACCATCTCGACGACATGGTCGGTGGCCTTGGGGAAGTGGTCCGCGGGGATGATGTTGAGCTGAAGCTCGTCTTCCAAGAATCTCTGCGTATAGTGCTCGGCGATCTGCTGCGGGGTCATGTCCCTGGCAATTGCCTCGGCGATCACCTTGTCTCCGCCTTGTTCCAGGGCCTCCTGGCGCATGTGACCTACGTCGGTAATGTTCTTGACGTGGCGTACTGTCAGCCCCTGGAACTCCAGCGCACGTCGAACCCAGTCCGCCATGAGATAGGAGCGATAGTTACCGATGTGCGGGTCGCGGTAGACCGTAGGCCCGCATGTGTACATCTTCACGAGGCCGGGCTCAATCGGCTCGATTGTTGCCAGACGCCGCGACATCGTGTCATAGAGCCTTAGCATTACGTCGTACCCTGTTCGGACGGCGGGATAGTCAGGACCCTCAGGAGGTTAGTGCTGCCCTGCACACCTATTGGGAGACCGGCTACCAGCACTATAAGGCTGCCAGGGCTGGCGCCGCCCTTTATCGCAGCCATCCGCTCGCCCACCTTGAAGAACTCGTTCACCGTATGGATCTTGGGGATGGTCACCGGAGTGACGCCCCAGAATAGGGTGAGGCGGCGTTGGACGCGTCGGCTGGGAGTCAGGGCCAGGACAGGTGGCATCGGGCGGTATTTCGAGACCCTAGCGGCGGAACTGCCGGACTCGGTGAACGCGACTATCATCTCGGCCCCTATCTGCTGTGCAGTCTGGCATGCATCGTAGCTTATCGCGTCGTCAGTTTGGGACTGAAGCTGGTCTCGCTTCTCCACGATCATGCGCTCGTAGGGCAGGGCTGCCTCGGCCTCCAGGGCCACCTCAGCCATCATCCGTACGGCCTCTACGGGGAATTTGCCCACGGAGGTCTCACCAGAGAGCATGACGGCGTCGGTTCCATCGAAGACGGCGTTGGCGACGTCCGTTACCTCTGCGCGGGTTGGCACTGCGGTCAGGACCATGGATTCGAGCATCTGAGTGGCTGTGATAACGGGCTTGCCGGCCTTATTGCAAAGTGCGATTAGCTGCTTTTGGATTACGGGTACCTTGGCCAGGCGCACCTCGACGCCCATGTCGCCTCTGGCGACCATCAGGCTGTCGCTGGCTTCCAAGATGCTAGCAAGGTGATCGAGCGCCTCGGCCCGCTCTATCTTCGCGATGATACAGGTCTCCAGACCATTTTCGGCAAGTATGGTCCTGGCGGCTATGATGTCGTCGGCCGTTGTCACGTTAGAGATGGCCACGAAGTCAGCATTCTGCTCCGCGGCAAATTCCAGGGCCTCAATGGCCTTGGAATCAGGGAATTTACGGGGCGAACTGCTTCCTGGCGTCGCTACCCCGCGCCGCTCAGTGAGCCTGCCCCCTCTAATGACCTCGCAGACCACGTCCTGCCCTTGGACACTAGCGACACGCAATTCGAGGAGCCCGTCGTCCAGCAATACTTGCTTGCCCGGAACAGCGTCGCGGTGTATACCCTCCGGCGCCACCGATACCAGTTCCTTGGTTCCCACGATGTCTCTGCTTGTAAGGGTGATGGTGTCGCCGGGCTCCAGATGAAGCGTGCC
>Ga0302135_10000967_pt1 | contig 17402 bp, 11 predicted proteins | sample CBN3_surface_MG_FD_203119 | JGI IMG/M metagenome (GOLD analysis project Ga0302135, IMG submission 203119) | Marine microbial communities from Western Arctic Ocean, Canada - CBN3_32.1 | ecosystem: Environmental > Aquatic > Marine > Oceanic | place: Canada: Western Arctic Ocean | collected...
CGATGGGCGTTGATGTTCTTTTCATTGGCCCGCTGCCCACGCCCGGCGTGGCGCGCATCACCCACAGCCTCCGCGCCGATGCCGGCATCGTCATCACTGCCTCGCATAATCCTTACGATGACAACGGCCTAAAATTTTTCAGCCACAACGGGTACAAACTCGATGACGCCATCGAGGCCCAAATCGAAAACCTCGTCTTCAGCGGCGACATCGACGACGTCCGCCCCACCGCCGACGAGATCGGCAAAGCCGTGCGTATCGACGACGCACTCGGCCGCTACATCGAATTTGCCAAACGCTCCTTCCCACGCGGCCAAACGCTCGAAGGCGTCACCATCGTCGTCGATTGCGCCCACGGCGCCGCCTACCAAGCCACCCCCTGCGTGTTGCGCGAACTCGGCGCGGACGTCATCATTTACGGCAACCGCCCCAACGGAACCAACATTAATGCCGGCTGTGGCTCCATGCACCCAGAGCAAATGTGCCATTGGGTGCAGGAACATCATGCCCACATCGGCATCGCCCACGACGGCGACGCCGACCGCGTGCTCCTCTGCGACGAAACCGGCACGCTCATTGATGGCGACGACATCATGGCCATCACCGCACTCGAAATGCTCGCCGAAGGTTCGCTCGCCAATAACACATTGGTAACCACCGTGATGAGCAACGCCGGCCTCGACGCCGCCATCGAGGCCGTCGGCGGCAAAGTCATCCGCACTGATGTGGGCGACAAAAATGTCATCGATGAAATGCGGAAGCACGGCCACAACTTCGGCGGCGAACAAAGCGGCCACCTCATTTTTGGCGACCACGGCACCACCGGCGACGGCCTCGTCGCCGCCCTGCAAATTCTCCGCATCATGGCCGCCCAACAAAAACCGCTCAGCGAGTTGGCGAATTGCTGGAGCCGTTTCCCCCAACAACTCACCAACATCCGAGTCACCGAAAAGAAACCCATTGAGGAATTGGAAGACATCTCCGACCTGCTCGCCCAAGCCGAAGCCGAATTGCAAAAAGACGGAGGTCGCGTGCTATTGCGCTATTCCGGCACCGAACCCAAAATCCGCTTATTGCTGGAAGGAAAAGATGCCGCGATGCTCGAACAATGGAGCAAAAAAATCAGCGAATCCATCGCCGCCCAAATCGGTGAAAACTAGGTAGGGCGTTCTCTCCGAGCGCGCCAAGGCGGTTTCGGAGAAACCGCCCTACCATTACGCCTTCAATTGAAATTCTGTCGCCTCACGTTCCCTTGCGCGCGCAAAGTCCACGGCAAACACAATCGTCGCCGTGAACAACGCGCCGGAGGCAATCGTGTTTTTCAGAAAAACAATCGGCGGCGGAAAGCCCACTTGGCCAACGGTAAACGATTGCACCAACCCCGCCCACGTCTTTGCGTAAACTGGATTGCTCAACCACGCGAATGAGTTGATGACCAGAAAAAATCCGCACGCACCAAGTACACCGCCCGCGATCAATGCTGCCGGCCGCGCTTTGTCGGTCATCCACCAGCCGAAGGCCGCCAGTCCGAGGTAAAGCGCGTAGGTCACCCACATATGCGAGGTGAAGGTTGAGAAACCCAAATGCCGCCAGTGAAAATAATTCATCAACACATCGCTCACAAACATGAACGCCACCGGCACGAGCCACGCGCGACGGCCTTTGAAATAAACGCCCGCACAAAAACAAATGGCGTACACGGGGCTGAAGTTCCACGGCAATAATCCCGGCCAACGCATCAGCGTAAACAGCGCCAGCAAGCCGAGCAGGAGTGGGATGTGTCGAGGAGTTTTCATTGTTGCACGCCGAGGAGTTTTAACTGCCCCGCCTCGTCTTCGTCCAGATAAAACCAATGTTCCGCCGCGGGCGAACAAGTTACCGCCACGCTCAAATACTCACCGCGCCACGCTACTTTCTTGAGTTTGACGTTGGCGGCTTGGGTGAGTTTTTGCGAAAGCTGCAAGAGCTGCTGGCGCGCCACCGGCGGGGCTTCGGCGCTCAAATTCGCCGCAAGATGGTTGGTGGATTCGGCAAGCTTTTCAATAATCGCCAACGCGGCCTTGGCTTCGCTGGAATCAAGAGCCACTTCGCGATCGGCAAACTCATTGTCTTTTGGCCACATAAACAGTGTCACAGCAATCGCCACTACAACCACGACGATGATGATTAATTGCGTTCGATTCATTTATTTCTCCAGCTTGAAATGCTTGTCATCGAGCCCGCAAATGTAGCCCAAGTTGTGGCGGTTGAGCGACCACTTGTCATAAGGCAGCAACGCTTCCACGTGGCCGTCGCCCCACAGAATGGTGCATTTGCCTTGATGGCGAAAGTGGGCATAAGCCGTTTCCCAACCGGGCCACGCGCGCGCTTGCGACGGGGGCGTCCAAAACCAATTTTCCTCCAGCGGCCCCATCCAGTTGCGGGCGGAATCGCCAAATAGCACCGTCTCCACTGGGCGCTGCATTTGCTGGGAATCGATGCCGCGCCATCGGTAACTGTAGCTGGGATCCCACCAGTTTCCGGACTGTTCCAGATTATTTAAATAATGGTGATTGTAACCGTAGCTGCAAGTGTGGCCTTTGGCGCGACGACTATACGATCGGAAGCCGGGATCTTTCCACACGCGCGCGGAGTTGTCCAGATAGGGACTGAGATGCCCGCCGGCGAAATCCACGGGCTTGCCCAGGCCCAAGTAGCGGCCAAAAAACTGCACGCCGGTGGAGTCCGCCACTCCGGCCAGTTCGCCGTCGTGATCATCTTCGTACATCGTTGAAGCTTGGCCGATTTGCAGCAGGTTGTTACGGCTTTGGGCAGTCATCCCGCGCTGTTTGGCCTTGGCCAAAATGGGTAGCAAGAGGCTCGCCAAAATGCCGATGATGGCGATGACGACCAGCAACTCGATGAGCGTAAATGCGCGCGTGATTTTTATTTTCATTTTTTATTCGTCGTCTTTTTCGTCATACCCCAAATGCGGCCGCAGCCATTTTTCGGCTTCGGTTTGGGAAATGTTTTTGCGTTCGGCATAGTCGGTCACTTGATCTTCGCCAATGCGACCGAGATTAAAATATTTTGCGTCCGAATGATTCAGGTAAAACCCGCTCACACTCGAAGGGGGGTTCATCGCGTAGCTCGTAGTGAGCGTGGCACCGGTCCGTTTTTCCACTTCAAGCAGTTTCCAAAGGGTCGCTTTTTCGCTGTGATCCGAGCAGGAAGGATAACCGGAGGCCGGCCGAATGCCACGATATTTTTCTTTAATCAAAAATTTTGCCTGCTCTTCATCGAGTTTGGTTTCCGCAGCAAAGCCTTCGTCCTGTCCGATGCCGCATTGGTGGCGCAGGGTTTTGTGGAGATACTCGGCGGTGGCTTCGGCAAAGCGATCGCCGAGTGATTGCACGATGATGGCGGTGTAATCATCGCCCGCATCGCGGAAGGTGGCGGCGTAATCATCAACCTCCCGCCCCATCGTCACCGCGAAACCGCCAAAGTAATCGATGCGGCCGGTGTCCTTGGGAGCGACGTTGTCGGACAGGCTACGGCAAATTTGACCATCTTTTTTCTGCCGTTGTTGGCGCAGGAAATAGAAGGTGGCGAGTTGTTCCGCGCGCGTTTTATCGCTGTAAATCTCCACATCATCGCCCACCGAATTGGCCGGCCAAAAGCCCGCCACGGCTTGGGCGGTGAATCGCTTTTTGGCGATGATGTTCTCGAGCATTTGTTTGCCGTCAGCAAACAGTTTCTTAGCTTCGGTGCCGACTTCCGGTTTGTTGAAAATCGTTGGGTACACGCCGTGCAATTGCCACGCCCAAAAGAAGGGCGACCAATCAATGTACGTGGCCAGCACGTCCAGCGGAATGGATTCAAAATGTTGCAGGCCGAGAACTTCCGGCTTGCGAATTTCCTCGGCCGCCCAGTCGAACGACGGCGCGGAGGCTCGTGCTCGAGCAAGCGGCACGATGTCTTTGCGGCCGTCGTCGCCAGCGGCGAATTTCTTGCGCAGGCGTTCGTGTTCCACCTCGAGTTCCTGCTGAAAATCAGCGCGCCGGTTTTCGCTCAGTAAATCATTGCACACGCCGACTACGAGCGAAGCATCGAGCACGTGACAAATCGATCCTTCGTACGCGGGCGCAATTTTCACCGCCGTGTGCATTTTACTGGTGGTGGCGCCGCCGATTAGTAGCGGCGTTTTCAAGCCGCGCCGTTGCATTTCCTTGGCGTTGAAAATCATTTCGTCGAGCGAGGGCGTGATGAGGCCGCTCATTCCAATGATGTCGGCTTTGTGTTCCTCGGCGGCTTTCAAAATTGAGTCGCAGTCGACCATCACGCCGAGATCCACCACGTTGTAGCCATTGCAACCAAGCACGACGCCGACAATGTTTTTGCCAATGTCGTGCACATCGCCCTTCACAGTGGCGATCACCATCGTGGTGGCTGAGGTGTCATCGCCCTCCTGCTTTTCCGCTTCCATATAAGGCGTGAGATACGCCACGGCCTTTTTCATCACGCGCGCGCTTTTCACTACTTGCGGCAGAAACATTTTGCCCGCGCCGAATAGTTTGCCCACCACTTTCATGCCGTCCATCAACGGCCCCTCGATGACTTCCAACGGCCGATCGGCAGCGGCGCGCGCTTCCTCGGTATCGGCCTCAATGAATTCGGTGATGCCGTTCACCAACGCGTGGCTCAGGCGGGCGGCCACCGGTTCCTCGCGCCATTTTTGGTCGATGGCGGCGCGTTCTTTTTTGACTCCCTTGAATTGATCGGCGTAATCAATCAACCGATCCGTGGCATCCGCTCGGCGATTGAGCAGCACGTCTTCCACGCGCTCGAGCAGTTCCGGCTCAATCTGTTCGTACACTTCGAGCATGCCGGCGTTCACAATGCCCATGTCGAGGCCGGCGCCCACGGCGTGAAACAAAAACGCCGAATGCATCGCCTCGCGCACGGTGTTGTTGCCGCGAAAGGAAAACGAAATGTTGCTCACGCCGCCGCTCGTGCGCGCGCCGGGGCACACTTCTTTTACGCGGCGCACGCCTTCGATGAAGTTCACCGCGTAATCGTTGTGCTCGTCCATCCCGGTGGCGACGGTCAAAATGTTGAGGTCAAAAATAATGTCCTCCGGCGTGAAATCCAGTTTCTCCGTGAGCAGTTTGTATGCGCGCTGGGCAACGGCAACTTTGTCCTCCACCGTTGCGGCTTGGCCTTTTTCGTCGAACGCCATCACCACCGCGGCCGCGCCGTAGCGCTGGCACAACGCCGCTTGGCGTAGGAATTCCTCCTCGCCGCCTTTGAGGCTGATGGAGTTTACGATGCCCTTGCCCTGCAAACACTTGAGGCCGGTTTCGAGCACGCTCCATTTGGAGCTGTCCACCATTATCGGCACGCGCGAAATATCCGGATCGGAGCCCAGCAAATTCAGGAAGCGATGCATGCACGCCTCCGCATCGAGTAAGCCTTCGTCGAAACAAATATCGATGACATTCGCGCCGTTTTCAACTTGTTGCCGCGCGAGGGCCAGAGCGCCTTCGAAGTCGTCTTTCTTGATTAGTTTTTTGAACTTCGGCGAGCCCATCACGTTGGTGCGTTCGCCGATCATTGCGAGTTGCCCGGGTGAATCGCCAATCTCTTGCGGTTCCAAACCGCTGAGGCGCAACGTCGCCTTGCGGGTTTGCGGTACGCGCGGCTTCACGTCCGCGAGCGATTCGATGATCGCCTTCAAATGCGCCGGCGTGGTGCCACAGCAACCGCCCGCCACATTCAGCAAACCTTGCTCCGCCAAATCGCGCAACGCCTCCGCGGTATCGGCAGGCCGTTCGTCGTAGCCCGTTTCCGCGAGTGGATTGGGCAAGCCGGCGTTTGGATAACAATGCACAAACGTATCCGTGATGCGCGAAAGCTCGCGGATGTACGGCGCCATTTCCTTCGCGCCAAGTGCGCAGTTGATGCCCACGGTGAAGGGCTTTGCGTGCGCGATGGAATTCCAAAATGCCTCGGTAGTCTGCCCCGAAAGCGTGCGACCGGAAGCATCGGTGATCGTCACCGAAACCATCACCGGCAACCGCTCGCCGGTGTCTTCAAAAACCTGTTCAATTGCAAACAACGCCGCCTTAAGATTCAGCGTGTCGAAGGTCGTCTCCGGCAACAAAATATCCACGCCGCCTTCGATGAGCCCTTCGGTTTGCTCGCGATACGTTGCCACGAGATCATCAAACGTCACCGCGCGATATGCCGGATCGTTCACATCGGGCGAAAGCGACGCCGTGCGATTGGTCGGCCCAATCGCGCCCGCCACGTAACACCGCCTCGACGCGTCCTTCGCCATCACGGCCTCCACCGCCTCGCGCGCCAGTTTTGCCGAAGCCACGTTCAGTTCGCGCGCAACTTCCTCCAACGAATAATCCGCCATCCCAATGCGCGTGGCGCTGAAAGTGTTGGTCTCAATAATGTCCGAACCGGCCTCCAGAAATTCCGTGTGAATGCCGCGAATGATTTCCGGCCGCGTCATCGACAGCAAATCATTGTTGCCTTTTAAGTCGCCCGAATGGTCGGCAAACCGGTCCCCGCGAAAGTCCGCCTCCTCCAACGCATGCCGCTGCACCATCGTGCCCATCGCACCATCCAAAAACAGAATGCGCGAGGCCAACCGCTCCCGCAGTTCCTCAATGATAGGCGACAATCTCATGCGGAGAACACCTTAACCCGCAACCCAATTCCGTCAACAGTAAAATCATCATATCCGGATATGTTGATATGTTTATGCATTGAGTCAGTCGATGGTGGCTGCGGGCGAATCAATTTGCCCCAAATGAGGCGGGTGCAGTATTCTGGCCGTATGGAATGGATGTGCTTTTTCTCAACGGTATTGCTGGTGGTTGGATTGATTGCCATTGCGGTGCGGTCTACGAGCGCGAACTCCGTCAGGCATTTGAGTCAACGCGTGGTTACTCTGGAAACCCAAACCCGCGCGCAGGCGCAGCAAATTGAAGTGCTGCGGCAGCAAATGGGCGGAACCGAAGGCCCCGCCCACGCAACTTCCCAAATCGGCTCAATTGCTCCGGCCAAGGCGGAGCCTTCGGATTTACCTCCCATCTTGGAGCCGACCGCATCGGCAACACCGGAACAATCCCCCGCTCCGGTCGTGCCTTCGCCTACGCCCGATCCGATTGCTTCGACGGTGCAACCTAAAAAACCGCTGCCCACGTTGCCGAAAATTGATCCTGCTCCTGAACCCATTCCGCAACCTGCGATCGAACCCATTCCTGTTGCACCTGCGGACAAAGGCTCGTTTGAATTGCAAATCGGCAAGGTGTGGCTGGTGCGGTTGGGTGTGTTGATGGTGCTTACCGGCTTGGTGTATCTCGCGCGCATGGGCTACGAGGGCATCAGCGACCCGGTGCGTCCTTACGTTAATGCGTCGTTATTATATGCGGTCAGCTTTGGAATGCTGACGGCTGGGCTTTGGCTGCATCGGCGGTTTGAGTCTTTGAAAAATTATTCGGAAGTGCTGACCGGCGGCGGATTTGCTGCTGTTTATTTTTCAACTTACGCGCTGTATTTTGTGGAGCACCCTTACTTGGGCCTCATCGGAAGCCCCGTGTTGGCGGGCGTGCTGCTTTCGGCTTGGGCAATTTTTATCATCGTAGTGGCCACGCGAAGGCGCTCGGAAGTGATGGCGATGTTCGCCATCGCGGGTGCGTATTATGCCTCGTACGTACCGCTCATCCACGATGCCACGGGCGCGCACGCGGGCTTCACGCTGCTCTCCACCGTGGCGCTCGCCATCGCGGCCACGGTGTTTGTCATTCGCAATCGTTGGGCCAACCTTCCGTTCCTGAGTCTCGTCACCACCTTTGCCGGGTTTGGTTATTGGCGGTTTATGCATCCGGCGGGCATTGACGCGGGGTTTTGGAATGGCGCGGGATTTCTCACGGCGTACTGGATCATCTTCACGCTGGCGGCCCTCCTCACGCGCCACGAATCGATGAGTGCCGCTCGGCGCGCCAGCTTCGTTCACATAAACAACACCGCGTATTTTTGTTTCATCACATTCACACTGCTCGCTCTTCCAGAAATGCGGGGAGATTATTGGTTGTTCCCGCTGGTGTATGGCTTGGCGTTGGCGGCACTGCACGTGTTTGTGCGGCGACAGTTGCCTGATGAAAAAGGGCTGGCCAACGAGTTGCTGGCGCTGGCGGCCGTGCTCATCGCGGTGGGCATCGGGCTGAATTTCGATCTCAACAACGCTTCGTGGTGTTTGGCGTTGATGGGGCTGGCGTTTGCGGGGTTCGATTGGGCGATGCGGTCGTTGCAATTGTTTGGTGTGGGCCAACTGGCGTTGTGGGGCGGGGCGGCGATGGTGGTGCCGCAATCGCTGCTGCCGGGCAATGAATTGACTTGGAGTTTGGCGCTCATCGCGCCCGTGCTGTTGCTGGCTAACGGGTGGGTGCTCGATCGCTCGCAAGACGGTTTGCAGAAACAATTTGATTTGTCCGGCCGCTTCATCGTGCCGTGCAGTGCGGTGGCGCAGGTCACGGCTGTTTTGGTGGGCTTGTTCATCGCCATCAAATTTGTGGCAGACGAGCGACTGTTATGGATGCTGCCGGTTATTGGTATCGCGCTCAGCGCGGGAGCGTTGATGCTGCGACTCACGCCCGCGCTCATGGCGGCGCAGATGTGGCTGGTGGTGGCCGCATTATTTTCGCCTTTCAAAATGATGGGCGCCGATGCCGACCGTGTGCTTTCGTTCATTCCCGCGCTGGCGATTCTCGGGATGAGCCGTTTTATGCTGCACGCGCGCACGCTCATCGACGACCCACAAAGTCCACTCGCCAAACTCGCCAAGGCGAACACATCGGCTTATTTTCTGTTCGGCTGGTTGCTGATGCTCGCGTGGGGCTACAGTTTTGTGGCGGCGGAATATTTGTTCGTCACCTTCACTGCCGTGGCCATCGGCCATGTGATGGCTCACGCGCGCCGCACTCGCTTTGAACGCATTTTGGTGGGGAGCGCATTTGCGTTGATCGGATGGATGATGTTTGGCTGGCACTGCGCCTTTCATTGGAATGAACCGGTGGCGTGGGATGGGCTGGCGATTGGCTTGCTGTTGGGCGCGCAATATTTCGCACGCAAACGCGATACGGAAAATATCGTTCCCAATGTAATCCATGCGCTGGTGATCGTGGCGATGAACCTCAGCCTTTGGGTGTGGGCCTCGCGAATGGTGCCGGGCGATTTAGATGTGCTCACGTGGGGGTTGCTCGCCGGTATTCTGATTGGCCTCGGTCTCTACGCCGCCGAGCGCGCGCACCGCATTTTTGGCCTCGTCATTATGCTCGCCGCCACCGCAAACCTCGTGTTCCTCGCATGGAGCAAGCTCGACGGCGTCCCGCGCATTCTCACTTTTATGGGATTGGGCGTCATCCTCATTGTACTCAGCGGGCTGTACCACAAATATCAGGAGAAGTTGAAAGAGTACCTGTAGGAATTCCCAAGGCCCAATGACCAAGACCCAACGATACACTCTTGAACATTGGGGCTTGGGTTTTGGTCATTGGGAATTAATCAGGCGAACCGCAACACCTCCACGCTCTCCCCTTCGGCCAGATTGGATTCCGGCGGCACATCCACGAGTCCATTCGCTTGCCCCAGAGAACCCACGGCGTGGGAGGCTTGGAGTCCGGTGGCGTGCACCGTTCCTTTGGCGTCCACGCGCACGCGAATGAAATGGCGGCGGTCACCGCGATTGGCCAAGGCATCGGCCAGCACGCCGGGGTGCGCGGACAAACCCAAATCCGCCGCGCCCTGCAATTGCATCAACATCGGCCGAACCAAAACGAGAAACGTGACCATCGCCGAAACAGGATTTCCCGGCACGCCGAAGAGTGGCTTGCCTTCAAGCCGGCCAAAAACGAATGGCTTGCCCGGCTTAATTTTCACGCGCCAAAAATCCAGCGAGCCGCCGAGTTTTTCAAACGCGGCTTTTATATAATCGTGTTCGCCCACGGACACGCCGCCGGAGGTGACCACCGCATCGCATTCGGCAAAGGCCGTTTTCAACGCCGTCATCGTGGCCTCCATTGTGTCGCGCACCAGCGGTTGCACGCGCGGTGCGGCGCCGCATTGGCGTATGAGTTCGGCGAGCGCGAGGCGATTGCTTTCGTGAATGCCGCCCGCGCCCAAGTCCTCGCCCGGTTCGCGTAATTCATCGCCCGTGGCCAGCACGGCTACGATCGGTTGGCGATGCACGCTCATCTCCGCCACACCCGCGCTACCAAGTAATTGCAACCGCCCCGCGTGGAGGCGTTCGCCCGCGCGGCCAATGACTTCGTCCGCCTTCACATCTTCGCCGCGCAAACGCACGTGCTCAAAGGGCTTCACGCCATCGGTGATTTCGATAGCGTCCCCTGCCGCGAGCGTGTCTTCCTGCATCACCACGGCGTTGGCGCCTTCGGGCATGGGCGAACCGGTAAAAATCCGCACGCACTCGCCCGCGCCTAATTTATTTTTGAATGAACTACCTGCGGGCACTTCGCCGATGCACCGGAGCTTTGCGTCTTTGCCCGCATCGGTGGAGCGCACGGCGTAGCCATCCATCGCGGAATTATCAAAGCGCGGCAAATCCACCGCCGCGCGGACCTCGGCGGCAAGCACACGGCCCGCCGCTTGCGTGAGCGGTATGGTTTCCGCCGGCAAAGGTGCGGTGACCTTCAGCATTTCTGCGTGCGCTTCCTTCAAAGTATGCATCGGTTTGTCTTGGCCCATTGCCGGGCAAAGGTCACGTCAAATACATTGAAAATTGGGTGGTTCTCGCGTAGTGTCCGTAAAGTTTCTGTTATGGCAGACGAGCCCAGAAAAATTCATATCACCCGCAAGGGCCAGCAATTTGGCCCGTATCCGGAGGATATTGCCAAACAATATTTAAGTGAGGGAAAATTGCAGGGCAGCGATTTGGCGTGGCACGCGGGAGCTGATGGCTGGAAACCATTGGAAGAATTACTCGCTGGCGAAGAGGAAACCAAAACTGCCGAGCCACCGCCAACTCCTGCCCCTGTGCCGACAACCGAAGCCGCCTCCGCTGGCCCGCCGCCGGACACCGCCGTGCACATTTCCCGCGAAGGAGAAAAGCACGGGCCATACAAATACGAGACCGCGAAAACCCATCTCGAAGGCGGCCAACTCCTGCCCACCGACAGCGCGTGGTACGAAGGCATGGACGGCTGGAAACCGCTGGGCGAACTCTACCCCCAAGTCGTCCCCGGCAGCACTGGGCAAATCACCGCTACCTTTGTCCCCCAACCCGCAGTCGCAGGGACCTACAGTCCATACGATGAGGAGACTCAAAAATCCACGCAGTTTATGACGCTCGGCATCCTTGGAATTGTGGGGGTGGTTTTGCCGATGGTGATGTTCAGCCCGTTCAAAATCGCTTTTCCGAATTTTGATTTGGGAGGCGGGAAAAGCGCGGAATACATCATCGCCATGATTGGCCCGTTGATCGTGGGCATCACGGTGGCGGCGATGGCCAAGACGGCCAAGGATCCCGTGCGCTGCAGCCTGGCGCTTGGCCTGAGTCTGGTGTTGATGATTATTATAGCTTCAACCCGAGGAGGCGGGTTTACCGACGGCTCCTTCCACGGGCAACCCATCATTTTTTTCATTGGCCTCACGGCATTATTGATGGGCTGTTACGCGCGCCATTATCGGCCGACCAATTTACCGGCTTATATTATTGCGGTGGTGGGCGGAGGGTTTTTGGTTCTGTCGTGTCTCGTGCCCGCGAAGGGACAGGGCGTGCCGTTAATTGACACGTTCAAAGCCTTCAAAGGCTCGGTCGTGGTGGGGCTCGCGATGATGGCCGGGTTGGGCTTGAAGATTGCCGCCAGCGTCATTTGCTTTACCACCACCCGCGCAAAGTCCTCGCATGAGGTGGCAACGAAAAGCGACCTTTCAATCAAGCTATTGATTGGCGGGATCATACTCGCACACGTAATTTTATTGCTGGGTATGTTTATCACCACCTTCAAAAGCCCCCTCGATTTCGGGCCGAAGTTGAGCTTTTGCGTCACGATGATCATCGGCCTCATCAAAAGCCTCGCTGGGGAAGGCGGCTTGTATTTGGTGCCGGCGTTGGCGGGATCCTGTTTATTGATCGGCAGCGCGGCGAAGGCGCGTTAGCCGATTATTTCCCGATACAAAACTGGCTGAAGATGCTGTCGAGCAGGTCTTCGGTGGAGGTTTTGCCGACGACTTCGCCGACGGCGTTGGCGGCGATGCGAAGGTCCATTGCGATGAGCTCGAGTGTGGCTTCGTCGCGCAGACTGGCAAGGCTGTCGGTGAGGCCGGCGCGGGCGCGGCGCAGGGCTTCCTGATGGCGGGCGTTGATCATGGCGGGCAACATATCGGCGCGGATAGCGCCGCTCCACACGAGGTCGCGGATGGCGTCCTTGAGCGGCTCAATGCCGGTGCCGTCCAGCGCGCAGGTTTCGTGGCAATCGACCGGCAAATCCAGCACGCGCGGTTGGTCGATTTTGTTGGCGATGAACAGCCGTTTTTTGTCTGAAAATTCTTCGAGATATTTTTGGTCTTCAGCAGTGAACGTTTCGCCGGCGTCGAGCACGTGCAAAATGAGTTCCGCGCGCCCGATGCTTTCGTGACTGCGGCGGATGCCTTCGGCCTCAATGCCGTCAGCGGCTTCGCGCAGGCCAGCGGTGTCAATGAACACCACGGGCAGGCCGCGGATGTTCGCGGTTTCTTCAATGGTATCGCGCGTGGTGCCGGCGCTCGGCATCACGATGGCGCGATCGTGCCCGAGCAGTTGATTGAGTAAACTGGATTTGCCGGCGTTAGGGCGACCGATGATGGCGGCGCGAATGCCGCGGCGCAGGATGCGGCCTTCGTTCGCGGTAGCGAGCAGTTGGTCGATGAATTCCAGCGCGGCCTCCAATCGGTCGGTGAGTTTGGCCAGCGTGTCGGGCGCAATATCCTCATCCGGAAAATCAATGTGCGCTTCAAAATGCGCGAGCGTTTGCATGAGAGTATCGCGCAGTTCATTGATGCGTTGGCTGAGCTTTCCGGCGAGCTGCTCATTGGCGGCGGCGAGGGCGAGATCGGTGCGGGCGTGGATCACATCGCTCACGGCCTCGGCTTGCGTGAGGTCAATGCGGCCATTCAGAAACGCGCGGCGCGTAAATTCCCCCGGCAACGCACTGCGCGCGCCGGCGGCCAGCACTGTTTGCAGCACCGCTTGACTGGCGACCATCCCACCGTGGCAAGTGATTTCCACGGTGTCCTCCCGCGTAAACGTGCGCGGCGCGCGCATCACCGCCAGTAAAACTTCGTCGATGGCGCGGCCCTCGGCCACGATGTTGCCGTAATGCAAAGTGTGGGTGGCGGCATCGGTGGGCGATGCGGAAGCCGCGCCGATGGGCTCAAAACATTTGGCCGCAATCGCAAGTGCATCCGGCCCGGAAAGCCGAATGATCGCAAGCGCGCCTTCGCCCAGCGGCGTGGCAATGGCAGCAATGGTATCGTCAATCATTTCGAGAAAATTACTAGGGACACGTGCCTGCCTCGGGATCTTGGCCCTGCAAAAATAGCCGCGCTTTTTGGAAACTTTTTTTGTGGAGATAATGCAGCAAATCGCGCGGAGCATCTTTGGGCAGCTCAGCGGTGAGCTCGTCGAGGCGGCTGAACAGGGCCAGGAGATCTGGTTTGGGGTCGGCGTTCACATTGGCCACGGCGGCTTCCAACTCGAGTAAAGTATCGAGCAGAGACTGTTCGGTTTCGGTCATGCGTTTGGCATAACGCAGAATGATGTGGAATCCAAGCGATTGCGCGCGCAAACTCCGCGCGTGGCGACTGGCTCAACATTTCAACGTCCTTTCACTCTCGGCATCGAGGGCGGCGGCACGCGCACGACGGCGCTGCTGGCCGATGCCCGCGGGCGGGAGATTCGGCGGGCAGAGTTTGGGCCGGGTAATGTACGGCTGCTGGATGATCGGGCGTTGGTTCGGTTGCTGCGCCGCGTGGCCAAACAATTTGAGAAACCTGACGCAATCGGCTTGGGCTTGGCGGGGGCGCGGAACGAAACGGACCGCCAACGCGTGCGGGCGGCGGTAGCGAAAGTTTGGAAAAAAACGCCGTGTCACGTGACGCACGATTTGGAAGTGGCGTTGATGGTAGGGCGCGCTCTCCGAGCGTGCCGCGGCGGGCTGGGACAGCCTGCCATACCGGTAGTCCTCGTGCTTTCGGGCACGGGGTCGTGTTGTTTTGGGATGGCGGCGGATGGGCGCACGGCGAAGATGGGCGGTTGGGGGCACGTGTTGGGCGACAAGGGGAGCGGGTTTGAGATTGGGCTGCGTGGGTTGAAAGCGGTGGTGTTTTATTTTGATCGCGATGGTACGTGGAGCCGGTTGGGCGAACGCTTGCTCGCGGCCACAAATTGCAACGAACCCGATGACCTCATCGACTGGGCGAGCGGCGCGGACAAAGACGCAATGGCCGCGCTAGCGCCGGAAGTGTTTGCCGCCGCCAAGGCGCGCGATCGCATTGCGCGAGATGTGCTCGCGGGTGCGGCGGGGATGCTTGCCAAGGATGCCGCCACTTGCGCGGGCAAGTTGGCCAAGAAAAATTCGCCCGTTGATTTTGTGTTGTCCGGTGGCGTGCTGCGCAATCAACCGGCCTTCGCACGAAAAGTAGCAACGGAAATAAAATCCCGTTGGCCGAAGGCAAAAGTCTCCACCCAAAAACACGACGACGTATTGGGCGCAATCGCGCTTGCGCGCGACTTGGTTTCCTCCCTCAACCCTCAACCCTCAACCCTCAACCCGAGCACTTCTCATAAAATAAGTGCTCGCCTGTCGCCTACCGAAGAACGCAACCGGCGTTCGATGAATTTTGACAAACTGCCTACGCGCTCGGCCATTACGCTGATGCTGAGTGAAGAAGCGCGCGGGGCGAAGGCGGTGTTGGGCGAGAGCAAAAAAATTGCGCGCATTGTCGGTTGGGTGGCGGCGGCTTTGAAGAATGGCGGGCGGTTGTTTTATGTGGGGGCGGGCACGAGCGGGCGGTTGGGGGTTTTGGATGCGAGCGAATGCCCGCCGACGTTTCGGGCGAAACCGGAGCAAGTTCAGGGGATTATCGCGGGCGGCCCGCAGGCGTTGACTCGGTCGATTGAAGGTGCGGAGGATGATCCTGATGCGGGGGCGCGGGCGATTCAGTTTCGCGGTGTGGGCAAACGCGACGTGGTGATTGGCATCGCCGCGAGCGGGCGCACGCCTTTTGTTTGGGGGGCGATGGCGGCGGCGGCGCGGCGTGGGGCACGGACGGCTTTGGTTTGTTTTGATCCAAAATTGAAACGGCGCGCGGGTGTGCCGCACCTGATCGTGGCGCCGGGGATTGGGCCGGAGGTGTTGACGGGTTCCACCCGGTTGAAAGCGGGCACGGCGACGAAGTTGATTTTGAACTGCATCACCACGCTGGCAATGGCGCGGCTGGGGAAGGTGTGCGGAAATCTGATGGTGGATTTGGATCCGAAAAATAAAAAGTTGCGCGAACGCGCGGTGCGGATTGTGCAAATGTTGACGGGGGCGGAGGAAGGGGAGGCGTGGGTGGGGTTGGAGAAGTGTGGGTGGGATATAAGAAGGATCAATTTTCAATGATCAAGGCTCAAAGAATTTTCAATTATCAATTTCCATTTATTTAATTCGAGCGACGGCGTTTGACTTGATACTTGATCATTGAGCCTTCCATGAAAATTGACCATTGAAACTTGAAAATTCCTCAAGGCTTCCCTTCCGCCGCGCGGATTGCGGCGGGCAATGAGGCGAGGCCGAAATGGAATGAGACGATTCTTCCGGTTTCATCGACGACCATAAATGCGGGCGGGAGGGTGATGTCGGAGTAGGGTTCGCGGTAGTATTGGGCGTTGCCGATTGGGAATTTTGCGCCATAGGTTTTGGTGAAGGCGAGTGCGCCTTGGGCTTTGGGCGGGCAGGAACCGATAATCCAAAGTTGGCCGCGCGAGGTCCGCTCAAAAAGTGCGTTGAGCGGTGCGACCACTTTCCCGCAAGCGGGGCTGGCGGGGTTGAGGAAGGCGATGAGCACGCGGGTGTTTCGCAGAGTGGACAGCTCGAAGGTGCTGCGGCGGGTGTTCACGGCGTAGACATCCAGCGGGGGCGCGGTGCGGCCGACGTAGTCTTCGGTCCAAAGTTGCTGCACGGGATTCATGCTGCCGCCGAGAATGCCTTCGGCGATGCCGGTGGCTTTGCTGCCGAGTCCACCTTGCTTGGGCGGGGCCTTGCCGTCGGCGATGTCCTGGCCTTGTTGCATGATGTCGGCGAGTTGGCCGACGCGGTTGAAAGCTTCCTCGGCGTTCTCCTTGGGCAACCCGACGTGGGCATCGTAGCCGTGCTTGAGCGCGGCGAGGATGCTGCAACAGGCGATGAAGGAAAAGAGCGTGCCAAAACTGGCGAGCCAGCGTTTGGGCAACACCAGTTTTTCGCTGGCTTGATAAAGATGGGTGAGGCCTTGGATGAACCCAACGAGACCGAGCGCGGCACCGATGAAGCCGAACCATTGGCCGAAGGAGGCGAGAAACATTTTGAGGCCGCGGTTGGTGGCGTCTTGCACGACGACATCCTGCATCGTGTCGAGGTTGCCGGTGATTTGTACGGACTCAGATGCGCCGGGGTTGAAGTACATCCCGGCGAGCGCCACGCCGCCGAGGAGGCAACCGAGGAAGCCGAGCAGCAAACTGGAAAAGGCTTTGCCGCAGCGGCGCGGGCCATCGACAGCAGCAGGCGCGGCGGTTTCCTCCGGGGGTGGCGGCGGAATTTCCTCGGACGGCGGCGGCGGTGGAATGTCGTCTGCTGGCATAATCAGTTTGGTTAAAATAAGGCCAAATGGGGCGATTTGTCGAGGGCGACGGGAAAATCCTTGCACGCGCGGGCGCGGGGCGGGATGTTGGCGCGGTGCGCACGGTTATATATCCCGGCAGTTTCGATCCGATCACCAACGGCCATTTGGACGTGATTGAGCGGGCGGCCAAGCTCTTTGATCGCGTCATCGTGGCGGTGGCGGTAAACAGCTCGAAAGCCCCGCTCTTCACCAAGGACCAACGGCAGGCGCAGATCACCGAGGCGGTGGCGGCGCTGGGCAATGTGGAGGTGAATGCTTTTGACGGGTTACTGGTGGATTTCGGGCGTGACCAAAAAGCGCAGGCGATCATCCGCGGGCTGCGGGCGGTCTCAGATTTTGAATTTGAATTTCAACTCGCACTGATGAACCGCAAGTTGGAGCCGGACATCGAAACCATTTTTATGATGCCGCGCGAAACGTACACTTTTCTCAGCAGCAAACTGGTGAAAGAAATCGCGCAGCTTGGCGGCGATGTGAGCGCGTTTGTG
>Ga0302135_10000969_pt1 | contig 17364 bp, 7 predicted proteins | sample CBN3_surface_MG_FD_203119 | JGI IMG/M metagenome (GOLD analysis project Ga0302135, IMG submission 203119) | Marine microbial communities from Western Arctic Ocean, Canada - CBN3_32.1 | ecosystem: Environmental > Aquatic > Marine > Oceanic | place: Canada: Western Arctic Ocean | collected 2017-09-15
GAATTTATCTTAGCCACATATGCATCATCAGATGTGTAACCAGGTATTGTTGTTGAACCAAAATAAATTGTCCCAGAGGTATAGAAATAACCAGTAGCGTAAACATTCCCATTATTGTCAATAGCAACTCCGTGGCCATAATCATTACTACTACCTCCGCCTTTAATCACCCATTGCCATGTACCATTAGTGTCTAACTTAGCAACAAAAATATCGGAGTTCCCTGTGCTAGATAACTGATATTGATTGGCAGAATTTGAACCAAAGGTTGCTGTATTGTAAAATGCACCAGTAATGGAAATATTACCACCATCATCAACATCTATATCATAACAATAGTCTGAACTGGTTCCACCCATCTTTTCAACCCACAACCAGGTTCCTGAAGGTGATATTTTACCAACAAAACCATCGATACCCCCCATTGCATTAAGATTGATATTTCCGAATCTAGCATTGTTGTAAAAATAACCACATACATAGGTATTTCCAAATGCATCCATTTCTATTGATTCTACAGAGTCAGTACTCGAACTACCTGCTACAGATTCGCCCCAAAGTAATGTTTCCTGAGGCGAAGTGAAATTTATGACAGATTCATCGGCTAATTCTGCATTCTGAATCATGGTTGACATGATTGAAAATATGAATATTGCGACTAAAATTGCTGATTTCGTAATCAATTCCCGCCGAGCATTTGGTCCGTCACTCATGGTTATCCCTCGTACGCACGCGAGGTGGTAAGAATAGAACCTTTCGCCGGTATTTATTGCACTTCAAACGCCTGGATATGATGTCATATAAGATTCAAGCCTAGCCATCAACCGTTCATCATCTTGGTTTTCTATCATCTCTCTAACTGATTCCTCAACTAGTGCGTGTTCATTTGGTTGGAGGCCCATAGCCCGCCGTAAGCAATCAAGCATTGCCATCTCATCATCACTAATCACCTCATCATCAAGAGCAGCTATCAAAGCAGATTGGTAACAAGTAGCATCACCTATGTGACGATTTGACCATTCATCTTCCTGAGTTGATGTAATGGGTGATTTCTCAACCTGATTTAGAATATCCCTAGCAAACTTTGCAGTTTCATCATCCATACCCAAACAATTAGTTAAAATATTGAGAATTGTCATTTCATCATCTGTGACAATTTTATCTTCCATCGCCACTCTCAAGGTTCTAAGATAGACCATCAATCCACGACTCGCAGTGTGCGTCATGAACAACGCCAATCGCCTCCGCTATTTGACGGTGACCTTAGACTCATTACAGTAGCCAGAGGGCCATCAAACCAGCATTTCATCTGAAATCATATATCAGCACCCCCCTTTCCGCACATATGGGGGGCCGAGTGAAGTGAAGGGTAACATCCCCCCCGAAGTTCTTTCTGCAGCCGGTCATCCTCAAAGTGTAGCCAAAGTTGTTTCATCATTATCACACAATAATCATCTTACAATCAAACAATTATCAGAAGACTGTGGGATGTCAGTTAGCCAGGTTTCTAGTGGATTGAAACAGTGTCGTTTTCGAGGCTGGGTATTGTCAACCCAAGGTGCCGTGAGCGGAAAGGGCAGACCTCGACATTTGTGGGAATTAAAGGTCTCACCACTTGAACTGATAAGAGAACTAGAAACTGAGGCAAAGACAAAACATGTGATCTTGGCTAATGCTGTGAAAAGATTACGAGCTGAATTAGAGAAATGACCAAACATTGTCGGTTGAAAAAATGTTTCAGTTTGTGTGTATTACAAAAATCGGCATTTCTAGGTTATTTGCCTTTTTTATCAACAAAATCGTTGTACTACGTTGCATTACACTTTGCCCATAACTGTATTACAATGTATTAACATCGTAAGACAGATTAAATACCCGACCATGTGTGGAAAGGTCATAGTGGTACAGATGGTCAGTCCAAGTCAGATGGTTTCAGTACGCCTCACCGAAGAGGAAATCTTCGAAATTGAGCGCCGTGTTGGATTTGACGGCATGCGCAACCGTAGCGACGTCTTACGCCGTGGACTTCACAAGTTGTTAGATGAGACAGCAGCTGGGAATGTTGGCCGCCGACAGACTGTCAGAATCAGTGAAGGCGTATCACAACAATTGAAAATTCTAGAACAGATGCTTGAAATTGATGCAAGTTCTGCAATGGCGCTTGGAATTGGACTACTTCTGGAGCAACAAACAGAAAAAATGGACACTAGAGTTACAGATGCTCTAAGTGTTCTGAAGGACATTGAACTTCGAGGTTCTCATGAGGACCATACTGAGTAAAAGGGTGAGAGAAAGTGAGCAATGGGATGCACACCAAGAAGAACCAGGGGGGGTGTAAAAACCCCCCCGCCCCAACACTTGGGATTTTCAATCTACGTCTACGTGCCCGTCACTCAGTCATTACAGTAGCAAATTCAAACAATACCCCCGTTCCCGCATATGCGGGAACACCCCCTCACGACGAACTTTGATTCGTTATACCCCGGCCCCTAGCGGGGCCCCCCGAATAGAGCCAGGCCGATAGGCTCTCTTTCATACCATCAAGCAGGGAAAATACCCAACCTTATTGAGCGTCCGAATCGCCGGTCAAACTCATGGTGGCAGATGAACCTAGAATACCCGGTTATCTCGCACATGAAGAATTACGACCAGGCCAAGCAGAAATGATTACTGAAGCGTATGATGTCCTAGTCAACAGGGGCAGTCACCTTGCCTGCGCCCCTACTGGAATTGGTAAAACTGCTGCGGCTCTTTCTGCTGCACTTGACGCTTCATTTACATCAAACGAAAAACGAACTATCTTCTTTCTTACTGGACGTCAGGCGCAACACCGCATTGTTGTTGAAACGGTACGCCGCATCAACAAACGCCTCAAAGAGGGGCAAAGTAAAGTGAAATTAGTAGATCTTGTAGGCCAACAATCAATGTGTATTGATGACATTCGCAAAGAATTTTCTTCAATATTTTCTCGCCTCTGTGCTGACAAAAGAAAGAACCGTCATTGCCGGCCATATCTTCAGGAAGTTGAGGGATTAAAGTTGAAAGTCCTACAAGAACCACTGCATGTGAATGAACTAATTCAAGTTTCAAAAAGTTTCACTGAAGATGGTCAAAGCAAATCAACATGTCCGTGGAAAGTTGCACGTGAAAGCGCTATCGGTGCAGACATTATTGTTTGTGACTACAATCACTTATTCCATGAACGAGTTCGGGCGGCATCACTAGATGCGATGGGAATAAAATTGGGTGAAGTCATCATCATAGTTGATGAAGCACACAACCTTCCAGACCGTATCACCAAAGGAATGCAGAGAACAATAAACGATGAATTGGTTTTATCAGCTCGCCTTGAAATGGAAGAACATATTGAAACTCTTGAAGAGAAAGAAAGTAAAGGTTTGTTTGATGTACGGCCTGAAACCTATGCAAATTTACGAGCCGTCAAAGCAGCTATTGAAAGGATTCGTGCAGATTTATCAGGCTTTTTCAGAACCCAAACCCAATCACTCTACAAAGAAAAATCTGAAGAGACTCGAATTGATAGTCAAGACCTGCTAAATCTATTATCATCAGCATTAGCCAGTGATATAAGTGGCAACAATCTCAGCCTAAATCAAATCTCAGAGACGCTGGCTACAATAGAAGTTGAACTAGATCCTGACCTAGATGAAGGTAAAGAAACCGCCAGCGAGCGCCTTTCAGAATTATTCAACCTCATTGATAGATTAGGCGAGAACAACGCATTGGCGTTCATCTTCTCTCATGGTAAGGGGGACGCACCACGACTAACCACCCATTTACTTGACCCAGGAATTGTGGCTGGACCTGTATTTGAACAGGCGGCTGGAGCCTTACTGATGTCTGGAACCCTCTCGCCACCAGAGATGTACGGAGAACTTCTATCCCTACCAAGCACAAGACCGATTTCTTCCAAGGAGTATCCCTCCCCATTCCTTTCCGATAAACGTCCAGTAGCGATTGCAACTGGCGTGACCTCAAAATATACTAGGCGAGGGCCACAAAATAATGAGAAAATTCGCGCACATATTCGGGCAATTTCTGTAGCCGCACCGGGTCATATTGCTGTATTCGCCCCCTCTTATGCAATGTTAGAAGAAATTGTTGGCGGCGAGATATGGCACGGCCGCAGGGTCCTGAAAGAGGAATCTGGTTGGTCAAAAGGACGTATTGACTCACTCCTACGCGATATGGACATGGCACGTTCTGCAGGAGAAAAAATCCTGCTTGCGGGGGTATTCTCAGCAAAGTTGGGAGAAGGCGTAGATTATCATCGAAATCTGTTAGATGCTGTGGTATGCATCGGACTTCAGATTCCACCCCCATCAGAAGAACTGAAAGCGCGTAAAGACTACTATGAAGAGAGATTCGGGAGCAGTAAATCATATCGCTGGGCAGTACAACAACCTGCTGTTAACTCACTGATGCAAGCGATGGGTAGGCCGATTCGAAAAATGGGTGACCGCGCATTTGTTTTATTGTTAGAAGATAGACTATTGATGCCACAATTCAAGAGATTACTTCCAACCAACATCAACATCTTGACTGTGTCAAGTGAAGAGTCTACTAGTCGCCATGCAACACGTTTCTTCAAACGCCATCCAGACCCAGCAATTGAAGATGATTAGACACGAAGGATTCAATGAGGGCGGACTCAACGGAGTAGGTAGGTGAGAACGATGGAGTGGCAGGCAATCACTATTCAAGATGACCAAAATGAGGACAACGCTGTACCAGATAAACGCTTTACCGAGGGTCTAAGTGCCTCTCCCGAATCCCTTCACCAAAACTTCCTCTCAGACCTTGGACACCTACAAGAGATTCATGATATTCATCAAACGACGATGGAAAGCAACTTTGCACCAGTAGAAGCAAATTTTGATCGCATTGCCGGTGTGTTATCAACGGAAACAATGTTGGAAAAATTTGACGGAAAATCCAGTGATGACCATCTCTCATTCCCACTCCATGGGTGTGAACTATCTGGCGTCAAACTTAGTGCTGCTGAATTAGGTAATGATTCAATCATCAAATTGAATGTGATTGGTCGCGATGGTGACGAATTTGAACAGGCTTTCTCATTACCAAGCGGAAGTCGACTCGCAACAGCCACCTGGGATGGCGGCGAACTGCATCTCAGCCTCAACCGCTTGAGTTAGTCTAGTTACCACTATTTCAGTAACTAAGCGATTATGGGAAACAGTTTCGTAACCGTTTCTTGAAATCAGCGAAGTGGCACTTCAGCAAGTTCACCAATTTGGCCGAGTACTCGTCCAAGTGCGTCCTGAGCCTGACTCTTGTGAGCCTCACCCATTTCGTGACGTGAGTACCTTGCCTCTTCGAATACACTGTCAAGAGCAACCAAAGCTTCCTCATTGATTGGCAATGCCTTACGAATAGCCATCTCGAATTCACGGACAGTCTCAAAGTCACGTCGTAGGAAGCGGTGTCGCATCAGAATTGCACAGAGGCTTTCATAACAGTTGAAAATAGCCTCTCTAGTTTCATCTCCCGCAGCCAACAGTTCTGCTGTGTAAGCAAATACATCTGCTAACTCTGCCATTGCTGATTGCTTGCGGCGGCGCCAATAAACTACAAATGCAACTGCTCCAAGAACTCCTGCAATTAAACCTCCATACAGCCAGTTACTAATTCCATCTTCAATGGTTACCGCCGATAGCACGGTAACTTCCATAGTAGTTTCAAGGCGCTCTCTATCATCTTCAGCAACTTTTTCATCAGTTGAGTTGATTTGTATGTAAAGTGAACCGTAGGTTGAACCATCACCATAAGGTGCCATTGGTGGTACTGAGACAAACTCAAACCAGAACGAACCGTTATCTCCTGTGCGTCCAGTCAAAGTCCTACTAAGACCTTGTGACTCATTGTACAGAACGGCTGTTACTGCAATATCACTGGCTGGGAGTTGTGTGTCCTTAGCTGTTCCCTTAACCCACGCGATTACTCTGTCACCATTGTATGGTACTATCTCCACACCAGTCTCAAAGTCAACAGGAATGACCACGAATATTGATGTGTTGATTTGATCACCATTGAAGTTTCTTGAGGTATTATCCATGGCTCTTAGAGTCAAAGTAATTTCACCTGCAGTCATATATTGTGGAGCGGTTAACTGGATACTGAAACTACCGTCTTCCATCCATACAACTTGCTCAGAAATACCAAGGTCACTCTGATTCCAATAGAGAATAAGGTCGAGCATTTCTACTGGATTACCACTTCCTCCAACCTCAAGGATTCTTCCTTCAATGATAATTGGATGAGACGAAGAAGAACGGACGATGATGTTCTCATTTTCAACTAATTGCCAATCAATATCAGACCAAGTAATCAAAGTCGTTGTTGAATTAGTTGCTAGCCATGATGCCTCGCCTGCATAGTGTGCTGAAAGTGTGTGCTCACCACGTGCTGAAACCATACTAACTGGAACTAATAGTTCAAATTCACCAAATGAATCAGTTGTTACAGTGTCAACAAATACTCCATCAAGCAAAATGTCAACACTTCGCCCTGAAATCCCTGGCAAACCTATTGCATCGGAATCATACAAACGCCCGGACACATTCCAGAAGGCACCGCGCGTAGCGTCACCGTTGTCCTCACTAGTCAACAATAAGTCCGAATGATGAGCAACCCAAATTGTACCATTCGCACTTGCTTCACGATACCAACCTTGTGCTGGAGCATAGATTTCTACTGGGTGCGAACCAAGCCCAATGTTGTTAGGGATTGTCCACTCAATTATCCAAACCCCATCAGAGTCGGAGTACACTGTACCTAGGAGCGTACCGTTGAAACGTACCTCGAGTGAGTGATTTAGGAGCCATCCTTCGGGGAGGTTATCCCTTACCGTTCCTTGAATCGTAAGGTTGTCATTGATAGCAACCTCTGTTGGGAGAATCAAAGCTACATTGACTGCGCTGTACACATTCCATGAGGTGTTCGCTTCTGAAGGCAAGTAGAAGGTTGAGCCCGTAAATCTCATATCCATCATCTGAGCTCCTAGCGGTGAATCCGCAGGTACAGGATAGTAGACTTGGAAGTTACCTTCACTGTCTGTTGTAACATTTGTAAGCCAAGCATTGTCAAACCAAACTTCTAGGGATTCGTTTGCTAATCTGTTGTCAACAATATCAAACAGAGTACCATCAATGATGAGTAGTCCTTCTCTGTCTACATCGCCTCCGCCACCTAGCAGAACGATGTAGGTTGGAACGCTGATGTTTACCCACTGTTCGGCTGATGAATTGAGGTAATACTCTGGGTTTGTTGAATCACCTTGACCTATTGGATCAACCCACATGAATCCACCCTTGAAGAAAATCGTCACTAGGTGGCTGCCAGCCGCTGTTTCGCTAGGCATCGTGTACATCAGGCTGTAAGTCCCAGTAGATGCATTAGACTCAATGAATGCTCCAGTATCGTTACCATCAACTGATAGATGCAAAATACTGGCTGCTGGCACCCCTCCAACTTGTAACAAGTTTCCATGTTCATCAATTAGAGTTCCATTTACCCAAATCACATCACCTGCGATGAAATTACCTTCTACTGAATCAATGATAATTACGGTTGGTGCTAATATAATGACCAGAGTCGTATCTTCATCACCAAGAACCCCTGTAGTCCCAGCCATGCCAAGATAACTGGCATTAATTGAAAGTGGACCTGGTGCGATGTTGTCTGGAACATTGAGTAGAGCCCATGCAGTTCCGTTGATATCTGTAACAACCGTTGTTGAAATATTTAGAGTTGGGAATTCAATAGTAATTGTTGCATTCGGGATTACTGCCAAGGTGTTGTCTTGCAACATTACCTGAATGCTTACGTTATCTCCACGCACTGTTCTGTAATCAGGGTCAAGATTCTCTGGCGTCAATATAGTGATTACAGAATATCCTCGGCTATCAAAGGTATTGTTACCACTTGAACTGAGATAGTAATTCACAGTTGGAGTATAACTTGAAGCCAATAGATGTGTTCCACGTGGGAAGTCTGTATCCAAAGTAATGACTGCTGTCCATGTTCCGTTTGGTTGTGCTATCGCATTAGAGACCTGGAAATTATTGGTATAACCATCAATACTAATCTGCACTTGTGGAAGAAGGCCAGCGCCATTCCTAGCAATGATTCCCGAGCCGTTATCAGAAACTAGGCTTCCTGTGACATCAAATACACCACCTGAAAGTGGGTTTGCGCTGATGTTATCCACAACAAGTACGGTAATTGAACGCACACTAATTGTGCTGATTTGATGGATAGTGGGATGCATTTCCCAAATCCCTGTTGCATTATAGTAGATCGACACTGTAATCGGTCCAAGAGGTTGGGTATTTGGAACGGAGTAAGTCCACGATGCAGTAGCATTACTGTCTGTCATTGATTCTGGCATCCAAGTATCGTGGAATTGTGCTGCAACTGTAGTGTTGGTAATGAGCCGATAATTATCAGATGCTTCAACTAATACTGCACCGAAACTAATGTTCTCACCACGTGTAACAACTATTGGGATGAGTGGTGTTTGTTGTTCGAAATCAGTAACGCCGATAATCAGCATCCCCGAACTTGCTGTGCCTGTAAGGTAGAATGGATTACTGCCATTAAGTACTGAAACAACAAGAGTCTTGTTTCCATTTGTGATACCATCATTATTTGGATCAGTTGGAACTGATAAGTTGAATGAACCGTTGTTGGTGGTAATATAACTTGCAACCAACGTTTCAGATGGGTCGCCTAAGAAGAAGACCTCAATCCCAACCGGTCCATTGAACGGCCGAGATACGTCGTTGCCATCGTTGACTGTGCCCACTAATTGGAAACTAGTTCCTGCTGTCACATTTAGTGGCACAGATGATATCACAACATCAGATGGTACCTGAACGGTGATATTCATGAAAGTTTCATTGCCCCACCAGCGTGTAGAACCCGATACTAGAGGGTCGGAGGTATCGTTAGCCATCCAGATTCTAACATCGTAATACCCTGGGTCCATTGTTGGTGGTACAACCCAATTCAGAATCGTGACACCATTTGCACCTGAAACAGCTTGACCAATCGAAGTGTTTGTGCCGCCCCAGTCCCATGTGAAATTGACATTTTCTCCAACAACTGCAGAACTATCACCGACATCAGTAACTGTGATATTGAAAGGAATGGGGTTTCCTGCTTCAACAATCACGGATGTAAGATTGCTACTTAGCACCAACTCGGATTCAAGCCCAATCAATGCTGCTGGTGGAGTTTCCATGAAGTAGTATGAACCACGAGGTCCAGCAAATGTATCAAAATCAAGTACTGTTGTGAGGTTATGAGCTGCTGATGCTAGGTCACTTGGTAAAGTAACCACAACAGAATAATTTCCATTGGTCTGGTTGGACCATGCACTACCTAAAGGAACGAATGTGGGGAGTGGGGGTTCTCCCATCGGCCCACTTGGACCAGTCCCTGGTAAGGCAATTGAAAACTGTACATCTGAGGTGTTCCATATAATTGGTGTACCAAGTACATCATCCGTAATAGTTCCAGAAATTACTGTAGTACCGCCTAAGTGGGTCCACTCTTGAGCAAGATTGATCGATAATGTGGCAGTTCCAGTAACAAGGAGAAGACCACTAGCATTTGCTGGCTTGAACCATTCACTACCTACGTTCCCACCTAGGTATCCATCGTAAGAAATATTCCACCAGTAATCACCTGCTGCTAGTGTCCCAGAGGGTGTGAATTCGCTAGTAATCCAGTCACCTTCAGGGTCAACTGAAGTATTGACAAGAGTCCCATCAAATGTCATGAGATAAGTGCCATTGAATGGAAGAGTAGCCATACCCGTGTGGTCAGATAATGATACCATCACCGATGCCATTTGACCGCGAGCTATTGAGCCGAGATTGAAACTCATTGTAACTTCACTTCGTAAACCAAATCCTGAGAAATCATCTTGATCTGAAGCACCAGGAATGCCCTGCCCAAATAATAATTGAACATCTAAATAACCCGGCCCAATTGGTACATCAGTACCATTCAGACTCCAAGTAATGTTGTAAACTCCGTTGGTTACTACCCAGGTTGTGATATTGGTGTAACTAGTATTACTGCCATTACTTCGCAATAAGAGAGATATGTACCCATCCATTGGTGCAGGTGCTGCACCACGGGTAACCACGGTACCATTTACATAGATATTTTCATTGATTACTAATAATGAATTATTGGCACCAGGGCCTTCTATTGTAGCAGTCATATTTGGTGCTGCTGAGATATTCATGGTGAAATTCAATGTACCTGGGCGTGCGTGATAAACCGGAGATGGCCCTAAGTTCAAATTACCCTCATGCCAACCTGCAAAGGAAATCGTTGCTTGTCGCAAGCCTTGTGTTTCAAGGTCTGACAAGTTGACATCAAAGGAAAAGAACCCATCTGTCCAAACCGGAGCTTGTAAGGTCACATTAGCACTCAAAACAGAAGAAGGATATGTCAATTCAACAGTGAAATTGCCCTTTACTGAAGGGTCAGTTTGTGGTACTGCATTCCAAAGCATATTGCCAGTGATAGTAGTAGTGGTACCAGCCCCAATAATCGGGGCTCCCACTGGTTCTGGACCTGTTAGAGTTAAATTAACATCGTCCGTTATATTCAGAGTCACAGCGTATACTTGGTATGAGTACGGTACATAACCACCTTGTCTAGATTCAACAACCACTTTTGCATAACCGGGGTCAGGCATCATCGCTGGAGTCCCATTTATTGAGAAGTTACCATTTTGGTCAGTCAAAATAGCACGAATACGAGAATCTTCATTCAAAACGGATGGATTCATAGGATTGGTATCATTTGCTGAAACGAGATAAGCATTCACAAGTGCATCAACAGCACCCGTGCTGTTGTTGGTGAATTGTAATGAGCCATTGATGTAAATCAATCCAGAAGAAAGGTCTCTTTCCAATGTTAGAGGGTTTACACTCTCATTGAGGAATTGAACCTCTTCAGCGGGAGGACAAGGGTCAATTGGTATCCACCCCATATCCAAATTTGACCCAATTTGTTGCAGATGTACTTCTGACCAAGTATTCCAGTTTGAACCCATCACCATGTAACCAGTGCCATGCCAAACCCCACCTGTGTAACCAGTTACTGTGCGCGCAGGTATTCCTGCAATCCTTGCCATCGTGGTGAAAGTAGTCACATATTCTGAGCACGAACCTTCTCTTGAAAAGTCAAGGATGAAATGTGAAACGTCTTCAATATTAGGTGCACCCGAACCATCAAAATTCAACTTGAAATCCGGATCGGTGACATTGGTATCTTCTTCTGAAAGATAATTTTTGATCGCCTGAATCTTATCCCATGCTGAGACCGCACCAGAATCCGTAATGACACCATATGTGATGTTACTGACATTTGATTCTCTCAATGTGTAGTCTGTGAAATATGCCGGTAAATCTGTTGCGTATGGAGTTGGGAACTCTACGCCAGCCTGAAGTTCAGAATCGGTGTAAAATACCTCTGGCACACTAACCATCAAGCCAGCAACGGCCGTTGCTGACACACGGATATCCCGGGTGTGATTTGTCTGATTCAATTCTGCCATTGAATCAAACCATGACATATATTCAATTGTATGTGAGGGCTGAGGTAAACTGCCACCGGGTTCAACTGGCTGAAGGAATTCGAATAGCCACATTTCTGTAGAATTCCAAAAAGTATTGTTGGCAACCTGATAGGTGTTAATTTCACCAGCAGTTAATTGCTGTTCACTGACTAATGATGTATTTATTCCATAAGCCCCACCAGTATAGTAATCGTAAGTTTTTACTCTCCATCGGTGGATTGAATCTATATCCACACCTAGACCTGTGCTAGTGGTGTTGTTAGCGTAGAACACAACTTCGTTAGGGTTGATATCATCTGTTGGGTCCCATGGATTTTGGGGGCTAAGGTGACAATCTTGCCAAAATTGAGGTGGACATTCTTCATAATCACTCATCCCCCCACCATCAGTATCTGGATTCCGCCAGTCTGTACCAGTTTGATTCTCAATGTTGTCAGGGATTCCATCTCCATCTGTATCAGCAGGATTCATATCATCAGATGGGTCATTCTGGGGATTTGTTCCATCCAGATATTCTTGTGAATCAATAACTCCACCGTTATCAGTATCAATATCAAGATAATCGGTAACATATGCATCAGTTGAACCATTACCTGCACCCATACCTGGTACAAACATCAAATCACAACCAGTGGTGTTCTCAAAGTAATTATTGAGTAAGTCTCCATCAGTATCTAATGTGTTATCACATGGTTCCATTGGGTCAGTTGAATTGAGTATTTCATCCAAATCATTCTGGCCATCTCCATCGGAATCATACACGGTAGAAATTGAGAACCAACCCCATATTGAAAGGGTCTCTTCCCAATCCGCTAGTCCGTCTCCATCAGTATCTGCGTAATCGTCATCACAGTGAGAGTGTGTTGAGCCCAGACTGCCCCCGTTGGAACCTTCGTAGTGACACCAACTGCCATTCTTGGAAAGCACTTCAACAGTATTTGCTGGTGGAGGTGTCACCACACCGAAGAGGATATTGTTTACAACTGCACCATAACTGAAACTCGTCAATTGTCCATTAGAATCATTGTAGTAGCCAACAGCCCCATTTAGAGTTCGCCAGTCAATGGGCGTTGAGTCAAAGCCAGAAGCATCTGTAAGATACAGGCGCTGAAGCCCTGCATTGTAACCACCAGCCTGTGCGGCAGTGTCTAGAGTCGTGCTGTAATCAATTAAAGACATACATGGATCTGTTGAGTGTGATAGATTTGACTCATCACCATCGCCAACACCTCCAAAGTCGGTGTCGTATACATTCCACATTGAACAGGAAAGATTCTCAATCCAGTTGTCAATTCCATCATTATCGAAATCACCTGCATCCTCTCTACGAGTAGGATCCGTTTCATTGGAATCTACTCTGCCGTTGCCATTCTTATCTTCATCTCCATCATCAAACTGGTCGCCGTCTGTATTGTTGTCGCGAGGGTCGCTGTGCTGAGGTGGGTCACCGTATGTTGAGACATTCGCTTCAACACCGTCTTCAATTCCGTCACCATCTGTATCAGCAGAAGTTGGGTCGGTTAGAATGGTCAGTGCTTCCCATCCATCTTCTAATCCATCATTATCTGTGTCGTTATCCCATGGGTCTGTATCAGTGTCTTGGTCTACTGAAGCTGTTTGGGCTAAACACCCGAATAGAGGGTTACAGGGATTCACATTCTCAGTAGCCTGTTCGGTCTGTGGGTTACCTGACATGAAGTAAGGAGTGCCTCCATTTGTGGTTGTCCACGAGGGGTTGACATACTCCTGAATGTTGACTAAACCATCGCCATCAGGGTCGCCCATCATTCCGTCAATACCTGTTGGATTAGTTGCATTCAAATTATTTGCAACTTCCCAACCATCCGGAAGCCCGTCACCATCTGTATCCCAGCCATCAGGGTCTTCATCAATAAGGCCATCACCATCATCATCGTTTGAGCCACAAACTTGGTCACCATCATTATCCGGGTCTGCTTGGTCGACTAGGCCATCTTTGTCATTATCAATTCCATCATTGCAAATATCACCCATCGGATCTTCATCACAAAGAATTACTGTGGAACCATTCCCATCATTTCCTGGCCCTCCACAAGCCGGTTGATTGATTTGCATTGCACCCTCTTCATTCCAGTTTCGGACTGGAACAGTACCATTCCACCATACTCCGTTATCAAGCACATTTGGAGTGTTTGCAGAGTCCCATCCGAGTGGAGTTAGGTAAGTGTACTCTTGGAGATTGGACATAGAATCAGCATCGGGGTCACCTGAAGCACCATTGCTCCCTAGGGAAGAACCATCATTTGGGTTCAATCCATACTTCCATTCCCATCCATCGGGTAAACCATCATTATCAGAATCCCAATCTTGACATTGAGTCTGTAGTAAAAACTCGGTACCACAGGTTAATCCATCTCCATCTTGGTCGGTAGTTGCAGATGCTTCCCACGCCGCAAATTCCAACGCCGCTAACGAAGTGAAAATCATCAGCGAGACTAGAAATATAGCCTTCATTCTCATCTTGCTTTGGAGTCTTAAAACCGCGCTGAACTTTGATTGACCTTGCATAAGCATACTTGAACCCATATACTAACCATATCTCTTGCCTCTTAATACAGTTGGAGCACAGTTCATACACACACGAGGGCTAGTTTCTACGGGTGATTGAATCACCACACCAATTCTTAAGCATCTTAATAGCACAAATAAGGAACAAAAATAACCATGAAATATCAGTTCTTAAAAGTGAATATTAATGTCATGAAAATAATGATTTAAACCAACCAAATAATCCACCAGAAGTAGGCTTTTTTGAAGCTGATTCTGAAGATGATGATTGACGTAAAATCATGTCGCCATCCCGAATTAAATCACTAACATTAAATTCCAATCTGAAATTCATGAATAAGATTAAATTGTCCATATTTTTGAATAAAGAACTGATTCTGGCACCAAATTTCGCCTTATACCTATTACCTACATCTGCATAATTAACGGGGTACTCAATGGTAGTCAGAAATGGGATTGCTTCTTCAATTTTTAATGGTAATTGGTATATCGAAATTTTTAATTTATCAAGGTCATTTTCACTAAGAGTTTGTTTGAATACTTCTAGGTGCATTCGCTTACCTTTTCCACTCTTATTATCGGTAACTTTTCTAGGCTGATTTTCAACACTTTTCTGAGCCTTAGGTTGGGGCTGTTTACCACTAGGCCCTGACTTTGATGTTGAAGGCTTGGAATTATGCGAATCTTGCAAGTGAACATCAACTGGTTGACCGTTGACTAACTCAATCCTCAACTCACTACTCATTACCTGAATTAATTGGTCATGAAAGGAGAGGGCTGTTGATACATTCATTACCCCCATCAACTCTTTCCTATTAGCACAATCTTGTCCTAATTTTTTATTTACAAGTGCGGTAATCTCAGATGCTAAAAGTCCACAGTTTACTGAACCACCTGCTAACCTTTGTCTAACCGCTTCACGAAATGCTTTTCGAGCCTGCCTAACAGTAGGAGAAGTTGAGCTTTTCTTTGATTGATGAGGTTGCTTTGATGGCTGCTTTTTCTTCTCCTTTGGAATTGGTTTTTTGCTGCCCTTTGAATCTTTTTTGGGCTTTGATTTGGTTAATTCTTTGACTTGATGAACTGTAGGTTTTGGTAAATCAAAAGAGGGGTTGGGAAGGAAAAAATCTCCAGCAAAGGTGTAAGATATAACTTTGTTATCTCGCCATTTGTAAAAACTCTCTTCATTTCCGTCTGGATATTTTGACACGTGGTCTTTCATTCTATCATTAGTAACGGCATAAGCACCCTGTTGCCAAGCAAATTGTAGCCAGTAATCATCATCATGATCTTGTGATGGTACGGAAACAACAGTTCCTTGATCACTTAATTTTCGTAGAATTGACGGGTCATCAACACCCTTTTTGCCTGCATTATCGCTGAGATAATGGCGTGGCACGAAAGCATATACTTCGTATCCTGCATCAGAGTAATACGCCACCGCAGTTACAATTCCGGTGGCTGATGCCGGCCACTTATTTGCAGAGTGGCTCATCCCCACATTGGGGCCATCAATCACTATCACTACCTTTGATTCTTCTTCATTTTCTACCAATTAGCAACCCCTCCAAGGGGTCCAACCTGTTGCCTAGACCTCGTGAAATCTGATGAAAGCCCCTTTTGAGAGCCGCCATCTACTTCTACGCGTCCGACCCAAGTCGTTAATCTGCCCTAAAGGGGGGGCTATTAGAACCCTCTCAATCGATTCAATCATCAATTAATTCAATTTCATCAAGGTCATCATCTTCATCAACAGTGATTTCCTCTAACTCTGATTCTTCATCTGTTACTGCCTCAGGTAAGTCGAACTCTTCGTCAACATCATATTCATTCTCTTCTTCATCCCACACGTCAACTCTTCTACGCTTACCTGCAATTGCTGCCACAACTAAGATAATGAATCCGGCAAGCATCATAATCGTTGAATTGCGCATATTACCCAATTCATTTGTGATTCTGACAGCAGGGTCATTAATTTCAACACGAATATCAATATCTAATTCTGCATTAAACTGGTCAGAAAATCCAGTCTCAAATGATTGTGGTTTTCCAGTCACCACTATGGTATGGGAATCACCGTGCCGAGCATTTTCTGCAGCGGTGATTGTAACTTGAAATGTAATTTCTGAAAATGCATCAACTAAGACTAAGGATGATTGTGTGTTATGATTTTCTGCAACCACTGTCCATCCACTTGGCGCAGTGGCACTAAGAACAACCTGCATATCCGTATTCCCTTCATTCTTGAGAGTCATTTCGTAGATTCTCTCGATGCCTGGAGCCAAGGCTTGATTTGTTGTATTCTGAATAATTTTCAAATCTGGGTCGCTATCACCTACTTCAATACTAATTGGTAAATCAAAGAAACGCTGTGCATCATTATTCTCGGTAACTTCTTCAATCCGCACATAAATCGTGTGGTTTGCTGCTAATACTTGGTTAGTTAGGTGAATCTCAAGATTAAACTCAACGCTATCTCCCACGGTCATTTGCATTACTGGCATTGGATCATTATCTAAGTTGGTGATGATATAATCCCACAAAGTGTATTTCCCATGTTCACCATCTTCGTTCCTCTCATAGGTTGATGGGTTGACGACACGCCAATCAATAACTTGGTTATCATCTCCAGAAGTTTGAGTTGCTTCTATTCGCATTCTGACATCAATGTATTCATCACTATCATCATTCAGACAATTTTGATATTCAACATGGCCTAAGCCATTACTTTCACCATCGCAGTCAAATACCACCGAAGCTTGTAATCCGTTGGTACGGTGAGGGGTGAAACCAACTACTGCAGACAGAGATGTGTTGCCAGCACTGGATAATTCAATTTCCATTAAGCCGAAGTCAGGGTCATCTGGCTCTGATGAAGGGTTGACAAATAATGCAATGGTGTAATTAGTGTGTCTTGGCATTGATGGACTGTGCCACAACCCATCATTAGGGTCTTGAGTAATCATCTGTCCAGTCTGATTATCTACGAAGTAAAATACAGTTCCTCTTGGTTTCTCAGTGACTTCAAAGCGGAATGAATCAACATCAAAACCAGTATTGAATATTTCAATGTAGAAAGGTGTAGGGGGACCTAAATCATCTACAAATTGAGGGGCTGTTACATCAAATTCTAGTTGTCCTCCCCTTAGGGTTGAATTGTCTATCTGATCTTC
>Ga0302135_10000973_pt1 | contig 17332 bp, 18 predicted proteins | sample CBN3_surface_MG_FD_203119 | JGI IMG/M metagenome (GOLD analysis project Ga0302135, IMG submission 203119) | Marine microbial communities from Western Arctic Ocean, Canada - CBN3_32.1 | ecosystem: Environmental > Aquatic > Marine > Oceanic | place: Canada: Western Arctic Ocean | collected...
GGGGCTATGCCTGTGATGAGGTTGGTGGCGCCTGGACCGGACGTGGCCCAGCAAACGCCGGGTTTGCCGGTTACGCGCGCGTAGCCGTCCGCCGCGTGTGCGCCGCCCTGCTCATGGCGAACCAGGATATGGCGCAGTTGTGGATACTCTGGCAGCGTCTGGTACAGCGGGAGTATCGCGCCTCCGGGGAGGCCGAAGACAACCTCCACGCCCTCCTGGATCAAGCTTTCGCAAACCATCTGCGAGCCGTTTTTTATCATTGATCGGTCTCCAATATCCTAAAATCACAATGGGGTGACAAACAAAAAGTCCCGCCCTGGAAAGGGACGGGACGTTGAGTCTCGTGGTACCACCCTAATTGTCTCGATCCAAGATCGAGACCACTCAAGAAGCCGTAACGGGGCCAACCGCCCATCCCTAGTTGAAGCGTGAAGGTGATACCAATACCGCAGGACGCGCCATGGCGGCGTGTATGTCCTGCGGTGTCATATCCCCTTTAACTCCCTTTCAAGACGGGTGCTCCGGGGCGAGTTCACGAGGTGCTGCCGCGCCGGATTCCCACTATCCCCGGCTCTCTATCGCGCGCGTCCCGCTACTACTCCCCATCAACGCATTATATGCGTATGTATGTTCGAACAGACTGTAAATATAGCATGAGGGCCGCGCGAGTGTCAATTTGAAATGGGGCGCCGTAGCTACCGGTATCTGTCTGATCTCAGCCATCCAGTAACTGGAAAATCCTATTCTACGCCAAGGTAACTGATAAAGACTGCAACCGCGAATACAGCCCCCCAGCGGCCATGAGCTCCTCATACACGCCCCGCTCGACGATGCGGCCCTGGTCCACCACCACGATTCGGTCGGCGTTCCGGATTGTGGACAAGCGATGCGCGATAACGAGCGCGGTGCGATCCCGCATCAACTCCTCAAGAGCCTGCTGGATAGCCAGCTCAGTCTCGGTATCGACGTAGGCCATGGCCTCGTCCAGGATGAGGATTTTTGGGTCCGCCGCCAACGCTCTGGCAAAGCTGACGAGATGTCGCTGACCTAGGCTCGGCCTGCCCCACGCTACTCCAGTCGCGTGTCATAACCGCGTCGCATTTTTGAGATGAAATCGTGGGCTCCTACCGCATTAGAGGCCTGTATGATCGTTGCGGCCAGAAGGACGAGCTGCCCACGGACGCCGCTGGTAAGCACTTCATCGATGGCGCTGTCCATGATTCAGGGGATGGTCATGCGCGGGAGTACGGATACACCCACAGTCAAGAAAGCGGCGACCGTGAGCCGCGGGCAGCTCCAACTATAGCCAATGAGCCGCCAGAGGGTTTTCAAGGTGAGTTCCTATGCGAGAGACCTGGTTCTGAGACAAGCTAAATCTATGCATTGCCCTAGAAAGAGGCCGCTCAAGCTATCAAGAAGCTCAATCTGGCGTGGTGGATGGTGGTCACCATCGTGCCGATAACAGAGGCCATCCGGCTATATAAGGTATCTGGGCAGATCCGTTGGGCTCTCTGGACGCCGTTGAGACGACCCAGATTTGCCCCACTGCCACCCTTAGGGATGGGTCCGTGCGCCCTTGACACGGTGCAAACCACAATGCTAGATTCGTTGGTGTGGATGGGCTCGCCCCGGTGCGGACAACTGAGGTATGCCGATGCTGACTACCAGAGAAACAGACATACTGAACCTGATCGTAGATGACTACATCAGGACGGGCTCGCCCATTGCATCCGAGTCCATCGTCCGGAACCACAATCTGGGCGTCAGCTCCGCAACGATCAGAAACGAGGTATCCGCGCTTGAGCAGGGCGGATACCTGACTCGTCCACACACCTCCGCCGGAAGCGTCCCCCTCGATAAGGGATACCGCATATACGTTGAGACCGTGGCGTCGCCTCAGCCTGGAACGATCCCCCCTTCCATCATGAAACAGGTCCGCAATCGGCTGATGGAGGTGGAGAGGGATGTCGAGGAGTGGACCAGCGTGGCGGCAGCCGTACTGTCAGGACTGGTCGAGAACCTCGCCATAGCTACGTCTCCGCGGGCGAGAGAGGCGAAGGTGAACCGGGTTCAGCTCGTTTCCCTTCAAGATCTTCTGGCGCTAGTCATCGTGGTGTTTGGACAGACGCGAGTGAGGCGTCAGTTGATTCGGCTTAAGACCCCTCTTGCGACCCCGAGGCTCGAGATGACCGCCAACAAGGTTAGCGAACTGATTGGCGGTCTCACGCGGCAGCAGATTGAAGCCAGGGAAATGGAGCTTTCGCCTCTGGAAGAAGAGGTCGTCGACTCAACGGTCCTCATGCTCAAGGAAGAAGACTCGGCGTCCGTGAACGACCACTATGTGGATGGGCTCAGGCTGCTTCTAGCTCAACCCGAAATCGCAGGGATAGATACAATGAGGGCGGTCGTCGAGGCCGCAGAAGACGGCACGCTGGTCCGCGCGATTCTCGAGGAGGCCCCGGAGACGGGCATCGTCCGCGTGGTCATAGGACAGGAGAATCGGGGCGATTTCATGTGGCCCCTCAGCGTGGTTATCGGCCGTTACGGCATCCCCGGTGAGGCCATTGGAACTGTCGGCGCCGTGGGCCCGATGAGGATGGAGTACTCCAGGGCTATCGCTGGGGTGGAACTGCTAGGCCTGGTGATGAGCGAGATGGTGGAAGGGGTTCACGGCGCGTAGCTTGTTCCTACCCTTTCCAAATCGAGTAAAAATATTTGGTTTACCTGTGAGGGGAACCCTCACACACCAAGCCCTTCGACAAGCTCAGGACAGGCGACGCGGCTATGGCCCTCTGCACACACCCCTTGGATAGGCGAATCCGAGTTCCAGGCTGGGTCCAGTACCCACAAACCCCATAATCTGTTCCAAATTCCCCTACGCTACGGACCCTCGCACACCCCTGACCACGCGATTATATTGCGCAAAACACCCTTGTAGCTATATGTGAAAGAACCTATAATTGTCAGTTGATGCTCTAATAATGGGGAGTGGATGACCACACAAAAACGAGATTACTACGAAGTCCTAGGTGTCTCAAAGGGCGCCTCCGAAGAGCAGATTAAGAAGGCTTTCCGGAAGCTCGCCCTTGAGTTCCACCCTGATCGAAACAAGGCCGAGGGCGCGGTAGAGAAGTTCAAAGAAGTCAACGAAGCCTACCAAGTCCTCACGGACTCGGAGAAACGCTCTAACTACGATCGGTTCGGCCACGCCGGTGTCGGCCAGAACGGCGCGCAAGGATTCGATGGCTTCGACAACTTCGGAGGCTTCGGCGATATCTTCGACACTTTTTTTGGCGGCGGATCGGGTACGCAGTCTCGATCAAGGGCAAGCAACGCACGACGCGGCTCCGACCTGCAGTACTCCGTCAACGTGGAGTTCGAGCAGGCGGCTTTCGGCGCCGAGCGCGAACAAGAGGTGAGGCGAACCGAGGTCTGCAGGAAGTGCCAGGGTGATCGAAGTGAACCAGGATCCCAGGCCATAGCCTGCCCGAACTGCGGAGGATCTGGAGAGATTCGCCGCGGATCCCAGAGCATCTTCGGCCAGTTCGTCCAAGTCTCAGCCTGCAACAAGTGCCTGGGAGAGGGCAAGGTCATCAGCGACCCATGCTTGCAGTGCAAGGGTCGCGGCACCGAGGTCCGAAGGCGGAAGCTGGCTGTGTCCATCCCCGCTGGAATCGAGTCCGGCACTCAGATCAGGCTCACCGGCGAAGGCGAACCTGGAATGAACGGTGGCCCTCCGGGGGACCTCTACGTTTCAGTCCGAGTGAAGCCACACAAGCTATTCAGGAGGGACGGCTACGACATCGTCCATCCCCAGGTGATCAATGTCGCCGCCGCCGCCCTTGGCACAACCTTGAAGGTGCCGACTCTAGACGGTGAGGCCGATGTCGAGGTTCCACCCGGAACCCAGACCGGCGACGTCATCAGGCTCAGGGGAGACGGCGTACCCTATCTCGGCAGAGAGAATCAGAGAGGGGACCACCTGATCACAATGGTCGTCCAGACGCCCAGACGTCTCGATGAAAACCAGCGCCGCCTTCTCCAAGAGCTTTCGGAGAGCCTTGGCGACAGCGGATCCGTGGACGATGATGACAAGGGCTGGTTCGATAAGTTCAAGGACTCTATCGGCGGCACGGAGTAACAGTGCAGTGGCTTGAGCTGAGCGTCGACGCCCCAGCTGAGTTCGTCGAACCCCTATCGCATATTTTCCACCGATATGGTCACGGCGGCGTGGCAATGGAGGAGCCCGGCGGGTTCAACCCGGACGAGGGCGAGGTTCCTCCGGCCCCCGACCACGTGAGGATCACGACCTACCTGCCTATCGATTCGACCACCGATTCGCGCCGCGCCGGCATCGATGTGGGCGTCGCTCTCGTATCCCACGTTTGCCCGATCTCACCGCTGCAGGAGCGTGTCGTTGAGGAGGAGGACTGGGAGGAGGCGTGGAAACGCCACTTTCATGTGCTTCACATCGGCGAGAGGATGGTTGTCGTCCCAACCTGGCGCGAGTATGAGGCGTCCGAATCGGATATCGTGATCGGGCTCGACCCCGGCATGGCATTCGGCACCGGGCACCACCCTACTACGCGCATGTGCATGGTGCTCCTAGAGGAGTTTTGCACACCAGAGATGCGAGTGCTGGATGTGGGCTGCGGGTCAGGTATATTGTCCATAGTCGCAGCCAAACTGGAAGTAGCCTCTGTAGTTGGAGTGGAAATCGACGAGGTGGCAGCCCGCTCTGCCGCGTCCAACATCACCGACAACGACGTTGATGGTATCGTCAAGGTCTACCAGGGGACCCTGACCGAGAGCCTGATCCCTACCGAGGGATTCGACCTGGTGGTCGCCAATGTATCTGGCAAAGTGGTCTCGGAACTGGCCGTCGACATGATCAGCGCGCTTCGACCGGGTGGCCGGATGATCGCATCGGGCATCCTGGACGAGCGGCAGGAGTCCGTCCGCCAGGCTCTTACTTCGGCAGGCGCAGTTATCGAGCGCGGTGTGATCGATGGCGACTGGGTCGCCCTGGTAGCGACCAAGGGCGCCTAGTACCGGAGGCCCAGATGCATCGTTTTTTTGTATCCCCTCAGTCCATATCGGGCAGCCGCGTGTCTCTCGTGGGAGGCGCCGCCTCAAAGATAACTCGCGTACTCAGAGGCCGCCCAGGGGACAACGTCATCGTGCTGGATGGCAGCAGTTTGGAGTATCGTGTGGTGCTGCGCTCCGTGTCAACTGAGCAGGTCATCGGCGACGTGGTCGAGTCAGGCATCTGCGAGGGCGAGCCCGGCATCGCAATCACTCTGTACCAGGCGATCATCAAGGGCGACAAGTTCGAGTATGTGCTCCAAAAGGGCACCGAACTGGGAGTGTCCTCCTTCGTTCCGATAATCTGCGAGCGATCCATACCCAACGCACGGAAATGGAGCGATGGTCGCTATGAGCGGTGGCGGACCATTGTCCGAGAGGCTGCGGAGCAGTCAGGAAGAGGCCGTGTGCCCCACGTCGGCACAGCTATTGAGCTCCGCGAGGCCATCAAAAGCCACGCCGGTCCCGGTATGATCCCGTGGGAGATGGAGAGGGACAATAGCATCAGGCATGCCCTGGGTCGAATCAAGGAGCAAGTCACGACTCCGGACCGCATCGGCATATTTATTGGACCGGAGGGCGGGCTGACGCTCGAAGAGGTAGACCTTGCACGGGCAGAGAGCATAGTGCCCATAACCCTCGGGCAACGGATCCTGCGCGCGGAGACGGCATCTCTGGCAGTGGTATCCACCGTGATGTACGAGTGGGGAGAGATGGGAGGATAGAGCCCGGGCCAGATGGTCTAGGGCCAGCCTCCGGCCCACTCAGGTGCGGGGACTCGCCCGAGTAGAGTAGTGATCGCGTCCTGGATACCTACTCCGTTGAAGAGCACCTCGTAGGTCGCTTTCGTAATGGGCATGTCCACGCCCAGTGCATCCGCAAGACCGGCGGCGGCGACGGTCGTATCAAGCCCCTCGGCCACGTGCGTCATGGATGCGCGGATCTGGTCCAACGTCTCGCCATTGGCAAGGCGCTCTCCCACCTGGTGGTTTCTGCTGAAAGGGCTGGAGCAGCTAGCTATCAGGTCTCCGACCCCAGCAAGCCCGGCGAATGTTATCGCTTCCGCGCCTGCCGCCACCCCAAGCCTGGCCACTTCCGCGAGGCCTCTGGTCATGAAGGCGGCCTTGGTGTTGTCCCCCAGATCCAGGGCATCACAGACACCCGCCCCCACGGCGATGATGTTCTTGAGGGTGCCTCCCAGCTCGACACCGATGATGTCGGCGTTCGTGTATACGCGGAACCCGGACGAGCTAATAAGGGACTGCACCAGCTCGGCCGCCGCGTGGTTGGGCGACGCGACCACGGTGGAGGAGGGCTTGCCCTGGCAGATCTCGGGGGCCAGGTTGGGGCCCGACAGGGAGCAGATGCTGCCCACGAGCTGTTCTGGCAGCTCCTCCGCCAATATCTCACTCATTCGTTTGCCGGTGCCAAGCTCAAGGCCTTTGGTCGCGCTGACCACAACGGCAGAACTAGCGATGTGCTCTCCGATAGCCTTGGCATTGGCCCGAAGCGTCCTGGAAGGCACAACAATCAGGGCTGCCTCGACATCACCAAAGGCGTCATCCGCCGACGAGGTGACAGTTATACCGTCAGGTAGGGGTACTCCGGGGAGAAATTTGCGGTTCTCGCCGTCAGCGCGAAGCCTTTCGGCCTCGTCTTCGGTGCGGGCCCACAGGTTGACTTCCTGCCCGGCGCGAGCGCCCAGGATGGCAAGAGTGGTGCCCCAGCTAGTGGTTCCAGCTACGCCGACCCGGGCCACCGGAATCCTTTTTGCCGACTGGGTTCCTGGCTGGGGACGGCTTCGACCACACGCTGACCGATCTTGCGCTCCTCGCCCCTAATGAGACGGGAGATGTTCGCGCGATGAAGCACAAGCACCGAGGATCCACCGATAACGGCGTACCAGACGTAGACGGTCGAGGTGTCGGTAGCAACGGCAACGACGAAGAGCGCGATACATCCTGAGATCGCGCCCATTATCGAGCCGAGGGAAACGTACTTTGAGAGGGCGATAACCGGTACCCCCACCAGGGTGGCCACAAGGCCGGAAATCGGGTCTAGTACGAACAGAGCGCTCCAGCCGACAGAGATGCCTTTGCCGCCTCTGAAGCCTGCGAATACCGGCCAGATATGACCGATGATGGCTGCAAGGGCGGTGGCCACCTCGACTCCGGCGGAGTCGGTCAGGAGTTTGGCGAGCAGAACGGCTACAACGGACTTGCTCATATCCAGCAACAGTACAACGACCGCCGCGCGTTTGCCCACGGTCCTGAGCACATTGGTTGTGCCTGTGCTGCCACTACCGTACTGCCTTACGTCAACGCCCCCGACGACACGTCCGGCGATTACACCGAATGGCACGGAGCCTAGCAGGTATCCGATGGCTACAAAAATTACGTAGTCTATTTGTCTTCTCCCCTACCCTTGAAGCGCATCCTCAAGGGGCTGCCTTCGAATCCGTAGACCTTACGCAGCTCATTTTCCAAATAGCGACGATACGAGAAGTGTACCATCTCAGAGCTATTTACATAGAAGGTGAAACTGGGCGGTGAGGTTTTGTCCTGCGTTACGCCATATACCTTCAGCAATCGGCGGCGGTTCGGTTTCGGTGGACTTGCCGAAACGGCATTGAGGACTGTCCGCCGAAGATCGTACCGTGGCAACTCGGTGCTCCACTGGTGGTACACCCTGCCGGCGGTGTCCAGTAATTCCGGGATCCCCTTTTCTTTCAGGGCAGAAATGAAGGTAATGGGTACGAAGCGCGCGAATTTGAAACGCATGCGGATCTCATTCATGGCCTTCTCTTTGTCTAGGCCCAGGCTCGGCGCCAGATCCCACTTGTTTACGGCTACAACGATACCCCTGTAGGCGTCGAGAACATAGCTGGCGATATGGGTGTCCTGGGCGGTCGCCAGCTCCGTGGCATCCAGCAAGAGCAGGGCCACGTCGGCGCGATCGATCGCCTTTAGCGACCTCATTGCGCTGAACCGCTCGATACCGGGATCGATCTTGCCTCGACGCCGTATGCCGGCCGTGTCGATCAGTAAAATGGAGCCGCCGTCGTACTCGACCATGGAGTCCAGGGAGTCCCGCGTGGTGCCCGGCATGTCGCTGACAATGGCTCGTTCTTCCCCGGAGATGGCGTTGAGGAGCTGCGATTTGCCGGTGTTGGTACGCCCTACAATCGCAAGTTTCAGTCCGGCTGCGGGGGTGAACGACGTTTCTTCGGGGCTGAAGTATGACAACACCCGTGTCATGAGACCTTCAATGCCGGTGTTGTGGTATGCGCTGATAGGGGTCGGGTCACCGAGGCCTAGGCGGTAGAATTCGACCGAATCCGCTTCCCTGCCCTCGTTGTCCGACATGTTTGCGGCCATCACCACCGGGGTGTCCGTTTGACGCAGCATGTGTGCGACATCCTCGTCGGCGGGTGTGATCCCAACAGAGCTGTCCACCATCATGATTATGACGTCCGCCTCAGAGACCGCGACGTCTATCTGGGCCTTTACGGAATCCCACAGATCGAACCCGGCCTCCCGGTCGAGGCCGCCGGTGTCGACGAGGATGAAAACCCTCTCATCCCACTCGGCCTCGATCGTTACGCGGTCCCGCGTGGTTCCTGGAATATCAGAGACGATGGCCGTCCGCTGTCCTGTCAGCCGGTTGAACAGGGTGGACTTGCCGGTATTGGGGCGACCGACTATGGCCACCAGTGGTTTCGTTGGGGGTGCTGCTATGGTCATCTCATCTGTACCTATGTCACCACACCGGCCAGAATGGCCTTCTGAGCGTGGAGCCTGTTCTCCGCCTGGTCGAAAACTACCGACCGCGGGTGATCGATCATGCCCGTCGCGATCTCCTTGCCCTCGTAGGCAGGGAGATCATGCATAAACAGCGCGTCGGGTTTTGCGTAGCTCATCAATTCGTCGTTCACTTGATACTCTTTGAAGGCCTCCAGCCTAACCTCGGATTCGTCGTCCTGCCCCATGCTCACCCACGTGTCGGTGTACACAACGTCTGCGCCGCGCGCAGCCTGCTGAGGCAACTCAACCCATCCGACCCTCGACTGACTCTCCGACGCCCTCCGATTCGCCTCTTCCCAGGCAGGGGTGGGTATCTGGTAGTCAGGGGGGGCCGCAATAACGAAGTCAGCGCCGACCGAAGCACAAGCGATTGCGAGACTAGCGGCAGTGTTGTTACCGTCGCCAATGTAGGCGACCCGTTGTCCTCGCAGCTCTCCTCTGTGCTCTTGAATCGTCAGGATGTCTGCCATTGCCTGACACGGGTGCTCAAGGTCCGATAGAGCATTCACAATAGGTACGTTCGCATATTCGGCGAACTCGAGCAGACTGTCATGAGAGTTCACTCTCGCAACGATGATATCCACCCACCGGTCGAGGACCCGGGCTACATCGGCCACCGGCTCCCTGACTCCGAGTCCCACCTCGGTCGCACCCAGGTTAACGCAATCGCCGCCGAGCTGTCGGATGCCGATTTCAAAGCTGACACGCGTTCGCAGCGATGGTTTTTCAAATAGAGTGGCCACGGTCATGCCGTCCAGGGGCTTTGGAGACTCGCCGCCCTTCATACGGATGGCACTATCGATCGACAGCCCGATTTCGTGCGGGCTGAGGTCTGCGACCGACAGAAAATTCCTCATCATCATCGCGCTCCACTCTTAGGTCCTCAATCAATGGTAACACGGCATTCACAGAGCACCGCTCTTGCGGTACCGAGTGGGGACAAATGACGGACAGCGTCGTGTCAGCCGTCGGAAGGCATGAGCCCCAGCGTCTCCCGGGCTGCGCTCGCCACGAGCTCCGGAGACCACGCAATCGGCACTCCCGCGCCTCGCTTCCAAAGTGGAAGCATGTCGTCGTAGTGTGGTGAAAGAGGATTGCCCGACTGGCCGCCGGGCAATCTGAAGCTGCTCTCCTCCCAATTCCCTACGTCTAGGACCATGCGCAAAAGAGTCCAGGACCTTCCGCATATGAGGCGCAATCACATCGAGTTGCTCGGCGGTGCCACGGCAGAAGCCGACCCCGTATCAGGCATCCTCGTCGCTCTCGGCCTCGTCATAGAGGATGCTGTAGGTATCGCGTCGAATCGTGACGGAGTTGGATATACCTGGAACCTCCATCTTCCCGGAGGTCCGAGGGAGTCTCCGTCCTAGTAGCGGGCGAAACAGAAAGCAGTGCACATTCATCGGTCACCTCCGCTGGCCGGGATTGTAGCGCCTATCCACTCCTGCAATTCCTCGGCCTCGTGCCACTCGACGATCCGCCCAAGAGATGCCCCAAAGTGGCGCGCGACTATGGGTCCGACCGAAGCAACGTCGACATCGGACTGGCCCTGGTCGGCCACTGAAGTGACCTGGGCTTCGGGATCTCCGCACGGCACGATATGGTCGAAATAGGACAGATCCGGGTCGACATTGAGGGCGAATCCATGAGTGGTGACACCACGGCTGACCCGCACCCCTATGGCAGCGATCTTGGCATTCCCTATCCACACACCGGTGGGCCTATCTTCACTCTCGGCGACGATGCCCAGCTCCGCCAGGGTTGCAATCAGCATGCTCTCCAAGGACCGAACATATTTCAGAGGACCGCCGCCCCACTCCTTGAGGTTGATGATCGGGTAGCCGACCTGTTGGCCGGGGCCGTGGTACGTGACCTCGCCTCCGCGGTCCACATGCTCTACTTCCACGCCAAGCGCGGCTCGCCTCTCGGGGCCGATCAGGATGTCCGCGTCGCTACCCCTTCTGCCCAGGGTATAGACGTGAGGATGCTCCAATAGCAACAGAGTGGAAGGCATCTCTCCATCTGCGACACGGGCGTGCACCCTGCGCTGCAACGCGAGGGCGGACGTGTAGTCGATTTGGCCCAGATTGGAGACGTTGAGGGCCGAGGTGGCGCTAGTCCGGGGCATGGTCAGTGGGCCTGCCCCTACCGGGACGCGAGCCGCCGTCCTCCAATGCGTCCACAGGACTGACCGGGTCCCTACGCCCCGGCAGACCACGCTGTATCGAGTCCAGCCTCGGCAGTCCATCATCGTACTTAGCTTTAGCGCGGCTCAAGTGCGTGCCAACGAGACGAAAATACTCAGCGAAGCGCTCGAAGTCGCCCTCCAAACTCGAAAGGGACTCCAACATGCTCTTGGCATTCTGCTCGACCTGTAGGCCTCGCAGCCCGATGGAGATTACCTGTATATAGGCGTAGAGGCTGTTGGGCGATGTCGTGATTATGCGGCGGCTCCATGCATAGGCGATCAGGTCTTCCCGTTCGCCGTCCTGTTGCACGATCTCGTGGTAGACGCCCTCGTTAGGGATGTACATCAGGGCGAAGTCCAGGGTATCGCCGGGGCATATGTAGCGCTCGGCGATATCGTCGATGTGATTTCCACATCCCGGACGAAACGGGTCCTATGGCTCTTGCGTTCCGATGGGTCCGACTCGACCATCGCCCTGTAGCCCTCGAATGGGAACTTCGCGTCGACCGGAACCAGCCCGTCCGCCAGCTGTATGACAGCGTCGACGCGACGCAGATTTCTGAAGGTATGCTGGGTCCGGTACGAGCCCGCTGGGAGGGTCTGGCTCAGCATCTCCTCCAGCAACGTTTCACCGAGTCCGCCTCGGAGGATAGGAGCTGACAGCACCTTGCGAAGTTCCTGGCCCACATCGAGCATGCTCTCGGACGCCAAGGAGAGCCGGCCCAGGGTCTGGTTCACGAAATCGAGCCGCGGCCCCAGATAGGAAGTATCGGTATTTCCACCACGTGGCCTGGTAACCACGAGCACGAGGATCGTGACCATCGACAGCCCCACCAAGACCATCAGTCCAATTTCCACACGACCTCTCTTGACTATCAGCCCCATTCTCCCGAAGAAAAAGGGAATTTTGTATCTGAAAGACACCCTCAGACTCCCGGCAAAGGGGCTGTACCCCTCTGCACACCCTACTCTAAGAGGACTTTAGGAACCGCCTAGACCCCAGTCCCTCGCCGCTTCCAGCCTCTGCTTGACGCCGGCCACGAATGCGCTGGCCTCTGCGCCGTCCAGTACGCGGTGGTCGAAGGTGATGCACAGGTTCATGATAGAGCGAATGACTACGGCATCGTCGATGACTACCGGGCGTTTCACTGCCGCCTCAGTGTTCAGGATGGCGACCTGGGGGTGGTTGATGATGGCTTTGCCTGCGACCGATCCCAGTGCGCCTGTGTTGTTGATCGTAAAGGTTCCGCCCTGCACATCCTCGACACGTAGCTTACCGTCGTGCGCTCTGGTGACGAGATCACCCACTGCCCTGGCCAGTGCGGTCACGTCCATGGTGTCAGCGTCGTGGATCACCGGTACGACGAGGCCCTGGGGCGCGGCTATGGCGACGCCGATGTTGATCTTGCGTTTTAGCACGATGGAATCGCCGCCCCACGTCGCATTCACCATTCGATTCTCGGCGAGGGACTCGGCCACTGCCTTGATTACGAAGGGCAGCAGGGTCAGCTTTGCGCCCTCGCGCTGTTGGAACTCTGCCATTTGCTCTTCCCGGAGCTTCATTAGACAGGACACGTCCACTTCGACCAGCATCCATGCCTCGGGTATCGTGGAGGCGCTCCGGGCCATGTTTTCGGCGATCATCCTGCGCACTGGCGCTAAGGGAATGCGCTCCTCGTCATCAGTCACTGACCGAGGCGCCTGTGGGGCCGTAGCCTGATCTCCTCCGTCGATGTGCGACTGAACGTCCTTGCGGGTAACACGCCCGCCAATGCCGGTGCCGGTAATCGCGGATAAGTCGACATCGTGGGCCTGAGCAAGGCGTAGCACGGCGGGGGAGTATGAACGCCCCTCGCCTTCTGCAGGTACTGGCATGGGACCGCCTGAACCTGTGGGGCCAACGGGAGCCACATCCTTTAGTAGCACGCCGGTGCGATCGATGACAGCGGGTGCCGCCGCACTAATTTCAGGCGTGGGTTTCACGTACTCGACCGGCTCCCCACCCTCAACCGCCATCTCGGCGATTATGGCGCCCATGGGGACGGTATCGCCCTCCTGTACCAGGATGCTGGACAATATGCCGGTGGCAGGAGACGGGACCTCCATGGCGACCTTGTCGGTGACCACCTCGACCAGCGGGTCGTACTTCTGGACTGTGTCGCCGACCTGTTTGAGCCACTGGCCTATGATGGCCTCGGTGACAGACTCGCCGACGTGGGGAAGTTCGATTTTCATGCTTTATCCAAGGCTCCCCTCACTCATCTTTGCTTCGGCTTGAGCATTGTCGCAACAAATACACCTGTCACTCCACCGACAACGATGCCTACCAGGGCAACGGGTGCGCTAGTTCCATTATCTGGCGACACGGTAGACCAAGCCGCCAGAGTAGCGTTCCCGGCAAGGCCTGCGATAACGGCGAAAATAATCGCTTGGATAAAAGCTACGCCGGGGTCTCTTATGACAAGCCCTCCATACAGGATCCCCATGATCAGACCTGAAACCAGGCTAATCGTGCGTGACCCGGCCGGAGTGATTAGCACAAAAATTGTCGCTAGGACGAGACCGAGAAATGCCCAAAAAAGGGCTGACAGCACTGGACTCGCCTCAACAACTGCCTTGCTTAACTTGGAAGATTTCGAGCCTCTTACTAACGTTTCCCCGCAGACAAGGCACCGGCTCATTGCACGAGCCACCACCGTGTCCTGAGACGTTCCACAATTTGGACAATAAGCCGGAATTGAAGTCACATAGTCATAATCGATTAGGTCTCCCCAGTCTTTTTCGTCCAGCACAGGCTCGAATGTGACCATCTCACTTTGGCAAACCGGGCAGTTTCCCCTTTGTGCGCTTCGACCGTCCTTCGACTCAAACGATTGTGGATTGTGGACCGGGCGAGACGCCCGGCACTTCAAGCAATACCCATTTGGCAACATCGTCAATAGCTTGCCAGTTTCCGCATCGCATCTGAGATCTTGTCTGTGTTGGGCATGTACATCGCCTCTAGGGGCGGGCTGAAGGGCATCGCGGGGACCTGGGGTCCGCCCAGACGCTTTATAGGCGCGTCCAGGTGGTCGAAGGCGTGCTCCGCGATAATTGCCGACACCTCGCCGCCTATGCCGCCTGCCATGGTGTCCTCGTGCACGATGAGCACCTTGCCTGTCTTGCGGGCCGTGGCCAGGATGGCTTCCTCGTCCAGCGGCAATAGTGTCCGAAGGTCCAAGACCTCGACACTGAGCCCTTCGTCTTCCAGATTCCTTGCAGCCTCAAGACATAGATGCATGGTCAGGCCATACGTGATGACACTGATGTCGTCGCCTTCCATCTTGACGTCGGCCTTGCCGATGGGAATCGTGTAGTCACCATCGGGTACCTCACCTCGGACCAGGCGATACGTGCGCTTGTGTTCCAGGAACACTACCGGATCATCGTCTCGAATGGCGCTCTTGAGGAGCCCTTTTGTGTCGTAGGGGGTCGCGGGAGTGACAACCTTCAGGCCGGGGGTGTGTGCGAAGTACGCCTCTGGACTCTGTGAGTGGAACAGTCCGCCGCGAACGCCGCCACCGTAGGGCGCCCTGAGCACCATCGGTGCGCTCAGGACACCGTCAGTACCGTAGCGCACCCTGGCAGCCTCTCCCACGATCTGGTTGAAGGTGGGCCAGATGAAATCTGCGAATTCTATCTCGGCAATGGGCCGCATTCCATGCATGGCCGCGCCGAGGGCTATGCCAGCGATGGCCGATTCTGCTAGTGGCGTGTCGATAACGCGCTCTTCGCCGAACTCCTCCAGGAATCCGTCGGTCGCCAGGAAGACGCCGCCACGGGCCGCGATGTCCTCACCCATGATGAAGACCGACGTATCGCGCCGCATCTCCTCACGCATGGCCTCTCGGGCCGCCTCGAGAACCGTCATTACAGCGATGGCGGGCCTCCAGCGTACACGTGATCAAAAAAGCCGTCCGTGCCGGGATACGGCGCTTGGTCCGTCTGTTCCGTCGCCTCGTCGACCGCCCTTCTGCCTTCAGAATGGAAACGCTCGTCGGTTGCGGAGTCCAGAACACCGAGGGAGACTAGCTTTTGAGCAAGTATCTTGACCGGATCTCGCTTGCGGGCCTCCTCGATGTCCTCGCGGAGCCTGTACCTGCTATCGTCGTCGTCACTGGTGTGGGGCAGGTATCGCTCCACCATCGTCTCCACGATGGTCGGGCCCTGTCCTGCGCGTGCCCTGGCCGCAGCCTCTGACGTGGCCTCGTAGACCGCGACTACGTCCGTGCCGTCCACCACAACCCCGGGCATGCCGTAGCCCTCGGCGCGGCTCGCTACAGAGTCCACCGCCATCTGCTTGGACAGCGGTACGGATATCGCATACCCGTTGTTCTCGCAGAGAAATATGATCGGCAGCCGGTGGACTGCGGCGTAATTCATACCTTCGTGGCAGTCACCGACACTGGCAGCACCGTCACCGAAATAGCATATCGTGACCGAATCTTCGCCTCGCATCTTGGAGGCCAGGGCAGAGCCGACCGCCTGGGGTATCTGGGTGCCTACGACATTGGATAGGTTGACGATTCCCAGGTCGGCGTGCGCGCCGTGGACAGGGAACTGTCGCGCCCCACTAAGGGGCTCGCCCTGTTTGGCCACGAATCCCAGCATTATCTCGGTGGGGGTCATGCCAAGGGCGACGAGAACAGCGAGATCGCGATAGTAGAGGTAGAAGCGGTCGGTACCCTTTTTTAGGGCCCAGACACTGCCCATCTGTGCCGCCTCGTGGCCCTGGGCCGACGCTACGATTGCGGCCTTGCCCTGACGATTCAGCATCCAGACGCGCTCGTCCAGGGTCCGGCACAGCACCATCCGCTGGTAGACGGCCATGAGTTGTTCGTCGGTCAGAGAGGTGTCCGCTCCAGGGCGTTCGCCAGCGGCATCAGGCCGGTTATGCTGCATTGCACCCTCCGCGTAGCACTGTATCCTCGACGGCAAGGCAGTGCAGATTGCGGCAATTATATGGGCGCTTCCAGCGTCTGGTCAAAAGGGAGAGTCCACCACTTGGATCACAGAGGACACAGATAGGGACTCCATAGCGTTTGGGTCAGCGTTCGCCCCGATCTCGGCGAGCTATTTTTTATCAACGTCTCTAAAGCGGTATCCAACCTGCCAAACCGTCTCGATGAAGCGGTGGCCGGCGTCTTCGATCTTGCTCCTGAGGCGTCTGATATGTACATCGACGGTCCGCGTGCCTCCAAGGTACTCGTAGCCCCAGATCCGGTTGAGCAGCACCTCGCGGGAGTAGACCCTGCCAGGATTGGCAGCCATCAGCAGTAGCAGTTCGTACTCCTTGAATCGGAGGCTCACGCGCCTCCCGTCGACGGACACCTCGTAGGTCGCCGTGTTGATCACCAGATCTCCGGCGCGGATCGTATCGGCATCATCCGTCGCGCCTGAGGAACCCACCGCACGACGGGCCCTCGCCACGAGCTCGTCCACCCTCGGAGGGGCCAGGACGAAGTCGGCAATATCGAGTTGGGGGTCCAGGCTGGATAGCCGACTCGGGGGCACCAGTGCTATGGCGGGTAGATTTAGCCGGGAGCAGACCGAGGCGCAGGCCTCAAGATCGCGCAAGTCCATGACATCCGCATCCAGCAGGGCCAGGCGTTCCGGTCCGTCGGGCCTGATAGCATCGAGGTCCGCCGGGGTCAAAACCAGGACGGCACGGTATCCCCGATCTTCAAGCTCGGCGAGCAATCCGGGTGTGTCGTGCAACGGCACCGGGCCGATTACCATCTAGCTCCTCATGCACTCAGTTGAGCGACGTAGTCCCTCTACTGAGCCTCGCCCGTCTCGATAGGCACGCCGGTGGAGTTGCCCCATTCTGTCCAGGACCCGTCGTAGGTGCGCACTCGCTCATAGCCAAGCAGGTACTTAAGCACGAACCAGGAATAGGACGCGCGGACCCCCAGGCGACAGTACGGAACCACCTCGTCGGAAGGGTCCAGGCCCGCGCCCTGGTACATGCGGTGCAGATCCTCTGCAGGGAGGAATGTGCCGTCCTCCGCAGCGCCGTCGTCCCACGGGGCATGGGCTGCTCCTGGGATTCGGCCCTTTCGATAGATACCAGACTGGTCGGAGCCCGGCGACGAGACCAGCTCGCCCGTGTATTCCTCAACCGTCCGTGTGTCCAGAGGCTTGAAGGACTCGCGGCCGAGGTTGGAAACGATGTAGTCCCTGTGCGCCCTGAGCGACTTGTCCGGGACGCCAGCCC
>Ga0302135_10000975_pt1 | contig 17328 bp, 11 predicted proteins | sample CBN3_surface_MG_FD_203119 | JGI IMG/M metagenome (GOLD analysis project Ga0302135, IMG submission 203119) | Marine microbial communities from Western Arctic Ocean, Canada - CBN3_32.1 | ecosystem: Environmental > Aquatic > Marine > Oceanic | place: Canada: Western Arctic Ocean | collected...
CCTGCGATGTTTGCAGGTCAACAAACTCCCGATAGGCGCCGCCCTCGATGCCCATGAGTTCGTCGTGGGATCCAACCTCGATCACCCGGCCATCGCGCAGAAAGACAATCTTGTCAGCCGTGCGGATGGTGCTGAGACGGTGGGCGATGACGATGAGGATGCGTTCGGCACGGGACGCATCCAGGGAGGCGACAAGCGCCGCTTCAGTCTCCGGGTCGAGGGCGGCGGTTGGCTCGTCGAGAATTAGAATCGGCGCTTTACTGACGAGACCGCGGGCGATGGCGAGTCGCTGCTTTTGACCCACCGACAAGGTGTTGCCCGACCGCCCAAGACGGCTGTCGTAGCCGAATTCAAGATCCCGGATGAAACCATCCGCGCGTGCAGCGCGGGCCGCGCCTTCGATCTCGTCCCGGGTCGCGCCGGCGAGACCCATCGCGATGTTGTTGGCCGCTGTGTCGTCAAAGACTGCTGGTTCCTGAGAAACGAATGAGACGCGCGAGCGAAGCGCGGCGAGGTCGAGGTCGGCGATGTCATCGTCATCGAATGTCACGGTGCCGCTCGCCGGTTCCACAAAACCGGCGAGCATATGCGCCAGAGGCGTTTTGCCAGCACCGGTCGCGCCGACAATCGCGACCATTTCGCCTGTTTGGGCCGTGACTGAGACGTCTGCCAGTGCCTCCGTGCCGTCGTCGTATGCGAACCCGGCGTTCGCTACCGCCAGCCGCCCGGTTCGCCCGCTGGGCGTGCGCGAGCCCTGGCGGTCCGCATCCACCGGCGTGTCGAGAATCGAGAACACGCGCTCATGCCGGCAAGGTTGTTCTGCAGGTTGAACCACAGGGCACCGAGGGCCGCGGCACTGCCTGCGATTTGCAGGAAGTAGGTATGAGGACGGCATAGTCGCCCGCGGACATGCGGTTGTCGACGAGTGCCTCGACGACTTCGAAGAACACATAGAACGTTAGACCGAGCACCACGAAATACTGCATGGCGCCGATCACGAGCAGCAAGGTTGTGTAAAAGCGGAAGCGCTCGAACGAGTTTGAGCTGTCAGCGGCAAACTGGTCGCGCTGTTTGTCGTTCGCGCCAAGACTCTGCACGGCGACGATGTTGCTCATGCCTTCTTCGATTGTCGCTGTGGTCTCCGCGCCAGCGCGCCGGCTCGCGAGCGAGCGTCTGCGGGTCATGCTGGTCCCGAATAAGGTAACCAATAGCATGAGGGGTGTTGCCATCCACGCGACGAGGACGAGGGAAGGCACGTCGCCAAAGCTGTATGCCATGGTCCAGATTGCAGCGCCAATGACAAACAGATTGACGAAGGGGGTGACCAGGAGGTCATAGCAGACCTTGGACACGGTGGGTGTGTCGTACATCACGCGATAGACCGCATCGCCGATGCTGGCGTCGCTAAATCGAAGCATCGGCAGATTCATCATGCGTTGATACACAGCCGAGCGCAGGCCGTGGTTGATGCGATGGGTGATTCTGAGTTGATAGCGGTACTCAAAGAGCCCCAGCAGGCCCGAGACCTGGCTGGACGACATGTTTGCTTCGTTTTCACTTTGGGTCGCGGTGTCGAGACCCTGGGCAAGGCCGTCGCCGGCCTGATCCCGGGAACCGCCGGTGCCGAATGCGCCGATAGCAATGATGCCGATGATCCCGACCGCGATCACCACCCACAGAATCTCAAGTGGCGTCAGGCCGTCGAGCATCGCGACGAACGGCATGACAAACGGCGGATACGGCGTCGGTGACTCGTTGATCGGCATGCCCATGACAACGTGGTCGACGAGTATCTTCATCGGCCAGGGTAGAAAGAGTACAAAGAAGAGACCGACAAAACTCAGAAAGAGTTTAAGGCGATCTGGGCTCGGAAGGGCAGCACGAGCAGGAGTGAGCGTTTGACGATGGCGAGCGTCTCGCGTGTCGTCAACTTGATGTCGTTGTCAGCGGTCGCCATGGGTCATCCATGTCGACGCGTGCAGATCGGGCAGTCGGCAGATCATGGGTCGATGCCGGGATCGGTTCTGACTTCGGCCGCGACGAAGTTGCGGTATGCGGCGCTTGTCGCCATGAGATCGTCGTGATCGCCACACGCCGCGATCTTGCCATCAGTCAGGTAGATGACCTGGTTGGCGTGGCGAATAGTCGACAGCCGATGCGTAATCAGAAAAATGCAGCGTCCCTCGCCGCAGTCCTTGAGGTTTGCCCCAGTCCTTGAGGTTTGAAAGGACAGTGAGTTCTGTACGGGCATCCAGCGCTGAGGTCGGCTCGTCCAGAATCAGAATGGGCGTATCGCGCACAATCGCACGTGCCAGCACGAGGCGCTGGCGCTGCCCGGTCGAAAGGCGACTGGCGCGCTCGCCGAAAGGCGTGTCATAGCCGTCGGGGAGTTCGCCCACGAACTCATCCGCGCAGGCGACCCGTGCGGCGGCAATGACGTCCGCCAGGTTCGCGTTCGGAGCAGCATAGCGGATGTTCTCGCAGACCGTGTCTGAGAAGAGAATGTTCTCTTGCATTGCGATTGAAATGCACGCGCGCAGGGACGCGATCGTCAGATCGCGGATGTCGGTGCCATCGATGGCGATCCGACCTTCATCCACGTCCGCCAGTCTGAGGAGCAAAGACATCAGAGTCGACTTGCCGGTACCCGTCGGGCCGATGATCGCAGTGATGGTGCCGGCAGTGGCGCGCGCGCTGATCCCATTCAGAACCGGCTTGCCAGCAATGTAGCTGAAGCTGACATCGTCGAAGGTGACCGCTTCGGCGAGTGGGGCCAATACGCTCGCGCCGTGGCGGTCCCTTATGTCGGGTTCAAGATCCATGATCTCGAACACACGTCCGAGCCCAACGGCCATGTCTTGGGCCCGGCCCCAGAGATTGATCAGGCCGCGAAGTGACCCGGTCGCATCTCTCCAGCGGCTGCCCGCGGCGCCGAAGGTACCGAAATTCCAGACTGCAAACCCGAACGCGAGCAGCAGGTCACGTGCAAACACTGACGTCTCCTGATGTGACCACCATGCGGCGTAGGATTGCAGCACGATAGTGGCAATGCCAATGATGGCGAAGGACAGAATACCGAGCAGATTGAGGGCGACCCTCGACCGGAATGCGGCACCGAGCGCGCGGAGTGGTCGGCGTTCGAACTCATCGGTGCGGTCGGCCTCACTCGCCGTCGCCTTGACCACCCGGATGCCCTGGACGCTTTCCTGAATCCAGGATGTCAACGCTGAGTTGCTCTCGCGGGCCGTGCGGAACATCAGGCGCAGTCGTGGCGAGACGTATCGACCGAGGAGGATGAGCGGTAGGGATGTCACGCCTAAAATGAGGGCGTGTTGAGGTGAGAATGCCATCACGATGACGATGCCGCCCAGATACCGTCCGAGGAACATGATGGGTTCCAGGAAGACAGGTCGAATGATCGCCGTGACCATCGCACTATCCTGATGCAAGCGGTAGATCGCATCTCCCGTCTCGGCCCGGGCGTGGTATGCGAGAAACTGTGCCTGCAGTCGATCGATCAACTGCACACGCATTCGCTGGTTGATGCTCTGGAAGATCCAGATGCTGTAGTAGTAGAGCGAGAAGCCGGCAGTGACGCCGATCAGCGTGAGGACGATGGCGGTGTTCACGGTCGGCCAGGCGAGGGCCCGACGTGCGTCGTCGCTCAGTTTGTCAACGTTGACGTAGACCGATGGATCAAAGTCGTAGAGCGCTGCCACCGCGGAACCAAGCGGATCGGCTGACATGATGCCGGTCGTTGCGAGTGCAACCAAAAGCCCACCAAGCCCGACACCAATGACGCCGATGATGCCCGAGATCGCAACGAAAGCGATCAGATGTTTCAGGGACGGCCGAATGAAAGGCCAGGTTCGCCAGAAGATCTTGAATACGCCGCCAAGGGAGAGGTCGTCCCGCCCAGGATCAATGTTTGCCGCGTCGACTGGTGACGCGTCCTCGTGGGCGGGGGATGCGACGGCGTTCTCGCTCAATGTCGCGTCTTTTTTTTTATTCTTGGGTTGCTGGCGACCTTAACGCGGGGCCCGCGCGGTCTGCAATCGGCGTGGGATGCCCGCATCTATGCCGACGTGAAGTGGGCTCAGGCGTAGAATCGTGTCTTTTCCGGGTGCGCTTGCATGATGAGAACGATTGACCATCACGGATCGACTGGGGGGGTAATGAAAGTCGCCGCGCGGGCTGTGCTCGTAGTGTTTGGCCTCGCCTTGCTGCTACTCGGTTCGCAGATGGTCGCATCAGAGGCGGGCGAGGTCGTCGTCCTCACCACAATGGATGAGCAGCAAACGGTAGCGACTCGTGTTTGGGTGGTCGAGGTTGACGGCACCCGGTATCTGCGGTCGGGCAGCGATAGTGCCGCGTGGTACCAACGGCTGGTCAAGGCGCCACAGGTCAAGGTTGAGCGCGAGGGCGTGAACGAGGCTTACACGGCAGTGCCGTTGGTCGCCGCGCGCGATCAGGTCAACCAGTTGATGCGCGAAAAATATGGCTGGGCGGACCGCTACATTGCACTGCTGTTCGGACGGGACGATGCCGTCCCGATTCGACTGGACGCACCTGCTGTCTCCCCAGGGTAGGGGAGGGCTGGGTAGGGTAGGGCGGGATAGGGTAGGACAGGTCGTCTCGTCCGAGCGGCGTGTCAGGCCCGCAGATTGCGGTTGAACATCCCAAACATGACTTCCCAGTGGCGTTCGGACGCTGATTTCACAAAAACCGCGCCGCGCTGGGGGAACACGAACCCATGGTGGGTGCCGGGATACTATTCAATGCGGTAATTGATGCCGGATTGCTGGAGCGCAAGGTCGAGCTCGTTGATCATCGCCGGCGGCGCCCACTGATCGTTCTCGGCGCAGCCGAAATACATCTCGCCGCGTATTTTGCCGGCATCAAGGTGGGGTGACGTATCTTCATCGACGCAGAGGCGCACGCCGTGAATCGACAGCGATGCGCGCACACGCTCGATGTGGGCAGCGGCAGCAAAGGCAAAGGGTCCGCTCATGCAATAGCCGGTACAGCCGACCGGGCCATCGCCAGCGGCGGGATCATCCGCCGCAACGCTCAGTATCTGCCTGCAATCATCGACCACCATCATGTTGGTCAGCGCATTCATGTGGCCGAACATGGCTTCTCGGCCCGCTGACGTGCCGTCCACAACGAAGTCCCGCGCTGTGCGGTAGTAAAGGTTAGGCAACATGACGTAATAGCCCGCAGTGGCAATGCGTCGAGCTATGTCGTGCAGTTCCTCGCGCTTGCCCGGCGCGTCCCTGCGGAAGAGCACGACCGGATGGGGCCCTTCTTCTGCCGGATGGGTGATGAACGTGTTCATCGTGCCATCCACTGTGGTGATGTCGGTCTCTCGTTCCTGCATGGCGTTGTCCTCGCTGGTCGCAGGGTCGCCTGGACCCGTGCCGCTTCTGGTGCACAGCTTGTGGTACAGAAGCCTCTGGTGCAGAGGCTTGTGTTACAAAAAGGGGGACGGCTCCACAGGTGGTGGGGTCAGTCGGCGTTGCCGGGTTCGGGATGCAATTGATCTAAGGGTACTGAAAGGCCTGCGTCGGTCACAACCCGGGCGTGAAAGCGGCGCAAGCGGCGCGGTTCCGGCACTCCGCACGCATGGGCGATGACGCCAACTTCATAGCTCATGTTCTGCGCGTAGTTCTTGATCCGTTCGGTCTTGTCAGTGACATCGAGGCCTTTTTGCAGATCCCTGTCGTGCGTCGTGATCCCTGTCGGGCAAGTGTTCTTGTTGCACTGCAGCGCTTGGATGCAACCGAGCGCGAACATGAAGCCACGAGCGGAGACCACGTAGTCAGCACCCAGGCAGATTGCCCAGGCGACCGCCGCCGGATCGACCAGTTTGCCCGACGCGACGATGCGAATCCTGCGTTTGAGATCGTATTCGATGAGCTTGTTGGACAGCAGCGGCAGGCTTTCACGAAGCGGCATACCCATGTAGTCAATCAGGCTCTGGGGTGCGGCACCCGTGCCACCATCGGCTGAATCGAGGGTGATGAAATCGGGCGCCGACTCGATGCCGCGGTCCTGAATCGACTGACAGAACGCGTCCAGGAAACCATATGAGCCGATGACTAACTTGAAGCCGGTCGGTTTGCCGGTGACACTGCGAATGCGCTCAACCATGTCGAGCAGTTCATCGACGCTGTCGATGTCGGGGTGCCGATTGGGACTGATCGAGTCCTCACCCTCGGGAATCCCTCGAATGTTCGCAATCTCGGCGGTGACCTTGTTGCCGGGTAGCATGCCACCCTTGCCGGGCTTCGCCCCCTGACTCAATTTGATCTCGAACATGCGCACCGTTGCGTTTGCGGCAAGTTCGCGGAGCTTGTCATCACTGAGGTCGCCGTTGTCGTCCCTCACGCCATATTTGGCCGTGCCGATCTGCACGACAAGGTCGGCGCCCCCCTCGAGGTGCCATGGTGACACGCCGCCTTCGCCGGTGTTCATCCAGCACCCGGCGGCCCTGGCACCACGGGACAGCGCGAGCACAGCGGGCTTCGAAATCGCACCGTAGCTCATGCCGGAGATATTGAAGATCGACGCCGTCTTATAGGGATGCTCGCAATAAGGTCCAATGATCAGTTCTTCGGGCGGCGATGAATCCGCCGCGAGTGTTGGAAACGGGCAGTTGACGAAGATCACAGCGCCCTGTCCGTTCAGATTGCGGGTTGAGCCGAACGGAACGGTGGAGTCGATGTTCTTTGCCGACCGGTAGATCCAACTGCGCTCGGCCCGGTTGAATGGCATTTCCTCGCGATCCTGAGCGAAGAAGTACTGACGAAAAAATTCGCCCATGTTCTCGAACAGGTACCGAAATCGCCCGATGACCGGGTAGTTGCGGCGGATGGCGTGCGCGGTCTGGTTGACGTCGATGATGTAAAGGACGCCAACGGTGACGAGCATCGCCACGACGCCAATCACCAGAAGGGCGATCAGGGACTCTGTGGCGATCGTGATCAGTTGCGTCATGCGAGGCTCTCCTTTCACTGCGGCGGCAATGCTGAGTCACTGCCAGGCTCAGGGCGCCCAGCATAGGCCAAAAGAAGGGTCGTGGCGCGCGCGACGCATTTGCCGAGAAGCCTGACCGCTTGGGACGTTCTCGCAATAAAATAAAGGCTGCGATAAGTGGCCATCACAAGCGCTGAAACAGAATCGTCGGAATAAAAAATTGGAATAGAGGTCGGAATAAGTGCTCGGAATAAGTGCTCGGAATAAGTGCTCGGAATAAGTGCTCGGGATAAGTGCTCGGAAAAGGGTCGCGCCAGCGCAGGGGTTCGTGGCCTTGCGCCGGAAGAGCGCACACGCAGAAGGCCGAAAAAGCGGCGCAAGCGGGCGTAAAATCCGCCTCCTGTTACACAAGGTCGAAAACGCAGTGATTGCGCGTGCTGATTGTGGATCAGTACCGTCTTCGCTAGCATGTTCGCCTTTTTACGGTTATGCCGAAGGGGCAGGAGAAAGCATGTCAGAGCGCGTCGAAGCGTCGGGTTTACAGGTCGCCAAAGTGCTCTACGACCTGATTGCTAACGAGGTTGCGCCGGGCACCGGTGTGGCGCCCGATCACTTTTGGGCCGAGATGGCGGCGATCCTTGCGGATCTCGTGCCGCGCAACCGCGAATTGCTCGAGCGACGTGAGACGTTGCAACAGGCAATCGATGACTGGCACCGGGAGCGCGCCGGGCAGCAGATCGATGCGGCCGAGTACACGGCGTTCCTGCGCGAGATCGGCTATCTCGAAGATGAAGGGGACGAATTCCACATTACGACCGAGAATGTGGATGACGAGATCGCTCTCATGGCCGGTCCGCAGCTAGTCGTTCCGGTCATGAATGCTCGCTATGCGCTTAACGCAGCGAACGCCCGTTGGGGAAGTTTCTACGACGCGCTGTATGGCACTGATGTGATCCCGGAGACTCCCGGTGCAGAGAAGGGCAGCAGCTATAACGCAGCGCGTGGCGATCATGTGATCGAATACGCCGCCAATTTCCTCAATCAGAATGTGCCGCTCGCGTCAGGCACGCATCAGGACGTCCTTGCCTACGCGGTGCAGGATGGCGCGCTCAGGGTCACGCTCGAGGGTGGCGCTGGGACCACGCTCGCCAATCCCGAACAGTTCAAGGGCTATCTTGGCGGCGCGCTCGCGCCCTCCGGCGTCCTGATCGGCCACAACGGCCTGCACCTTGAAATCCAGATCGACAAGACCGACTCGGTGGGCAAGGACCACAAGGCTGGGGTCAAGGACATCCTGATGGAGTCCGCGGTGACCACCATCCAGGACTGTGAGGACTCGGTATCGGCGGTTGATGCCGAAGACAAGTGTGTTGTGTATGCCAATTGGCTCGGCCTGATGCGCGGTGATCTTGCTGAGGAATTCCAGAAAGGTGGCGCAACCGTACGCCGCACGTTGAATCCGGACCGGGAGTACCTCGGGGCCGATGACGAATCGCTGACACTACACGGTCGGAGCCTGTTGCTGGTTCGCAATGTGGGTCACCTGATGACCATCGATGCGGTCCTGCTGCCGGATGGGAGCGAGATCCCGGAAGGCATCCTCGATGCGATGGTGACTTCCCTCGCCGCTGTGCACGATCTGAAGCACACGGGGCCGCTGAGTAACAGCCGCACCGGCAGCGTGTACATCGTGAAACCGAAGATGCATGGCCCCGACGAGGTGGCCTTTACGGTCGATCTATTCGCACGGGTTGAGCGGGCGCTCTCGCTGCCAGCCAACACGCTAAAAATCGGCATCATGGATGAAGAGCGTCGGACGACGCTCAACCTGAAGAAGTGCATTCGTGCTGCACAGGAGCGGGTCATCTTCATCAATACGGGATTTCTTGACCGCACCGGGGATGAGATTCACACGAGCATGGAGGCGGGCGCTTTCATCAAAAAGACCGTGATGAAACAGCAGCCGTGGATCATCGCGTACGAGGATTGGAACGTTGACGTCGGGCTTGAAACCGGGCTCAAGGGGCGGGCGCAAATCGGCAAGGGCATGTGGCCCATGCCGGACGAGATGGCTGACATGATGGCGCAGAAGGGCGGGCACCCGAACGCCGGGGCGAATACTGCATGGGTGCCATCCCCGACAGCGGCAACGCTGCATGCCATGCACTATCACGAGGTCCACGTGGCTACACGGCAGGAAGAGCTCAAGTCTCGCGGGCGTGCGAGTCTGTCTGACATCCTTACTATTCCGCTCCTGCATGGCACCAATATGTCGTCGAGCGAAGTGCAACAGGAACTCGACAACAACGCGCAGGGCATCCTTGGCTACGTCGTGCGCTGGATTGATCAGGGCGTCGGGTGTTCTAAAGTTCCAGACATCAATGATGTCGGTTTGATGGAAGACCGTGCCACGTGCCGAATTTCGAGCCAGCACATCGCGAACTGGCTGCATCACGGCGTCTGTTCTGAAGAGCAGGTCGTTGAGACGATGCGACGGATGGCGGCAGTCGTCGACAAACAAAACGCAGATGATGCGGACTACCGCAATATGGCTCCGGATTTTGACGATAGCGTTGCATTTCAGGCGGCCTGTGACCTGGTGCTCAAGGGCCGACACCAGCCGAGTGGGTACACGGAACCGATACTCCACGCCCGTCGCAAGGAAGCCAAACTGAAATATGCCGACTGACGCTTCAGCAGCATCTCACGGTGCCGGATTACCGCGCTGTCGCGCAGGGGACTCCGCAGCATATTGCTTTAGTTCCATGAAAGGTTGCTGAAAGAGTGCCCTCATACGCGTACTCAGGATCGCGGGCTCAGGTCTCAGACCAGCGCCCGCTCGCAATGCATTTCAGTAAACGGTCAGGCTCTCGCCGCAGCACACGAAGCTTAAGAGAGCTGAGCCCCTTCTTTCATAAGGGGTCTCATGAGTGATCAGACGCCGAGTATTCTCATCATTGAGGACGAGGCGCTGGTTGCCCGGGAGATCAAAAGTCGACTCATTTCACTCGGTTACCGGGTTGCTGGCATTGCGAGCGGCATGGCCGGCGTTGCCCTCGCGCGTGAAACTCAACCTGATCTCTTGCTCGCCGACATCCATCTTAAAGATGGCGATGATGGCATAGAGGTGGCGCGACTGATTCGGTTGGAGCGCCAGGTCCCGGTTGTCTTTCTAACCGCATACTCCGACGACGAGACCGTGGGCAGGGCCAAACAACTCGGTCCCTTTGGCTACATCATCAAACCCGTCGAGAACCGCGAACTCGAGATTGTGCTCGAGATTGCACTCTACAAGTTCAGCCTGGAGCGTGAGCTTGCAGAGACCCGCGCGTTGCTGCAGACCGCGCTGACCGCTATTGGCAATGCGCTTGTCTTTGTCGACCAGAACGACTGCATCCACAATCTGAACGGCGATGCTGAGGCGCTGCTCGATTGCGACCGCGAACGGATAATAGGTCGCCCGTGGCGGGAGGTGATCGGGCTTGAAGAGGCGTCCTCGGCCTGGGTTGTCATTCGTGAGGCGGTCGATCAAGGCGTCGTGACCAAGCTCGCGCCCTTCCTCATCCACGCCGAATCGGGTAAGCAGAGTCTGGTTGAAGGCGTGCTCGGACCGGTTGAGGGGCAAGGCGGGGTGCTCATCCTGCGCGAGGTCTCATCAATCAACGACCTGCTGGTATTGCCGACCGGCAAGCAGGGTGAGTCCACATTCGTTGAATTGCTGATCGCACCCGACGCGCAGCCGAAGTCGCTCAACCTCGAGGCGCTGCTTCATGAGCTCACCGCCTTTCTCGATCAACATTTGCGGGCGACGGACCTTGTTGCCCGCTACGTTGGCGAGATGATCTCGGTGCGTTTGCCGTTCACCAGCGAAGGCGAAGGCATGCGCATCGCGCAGGAGATCCTGCACACCCTCGCGGAGATGCGTTTCGGCGGTGAGACGGTTCCATTTAGCATCGGGCTCGCTGCGGGGGCCCACGCTGATCACCAGCCGATCGAGCTATTTGCTCGGGCGCGGCGCGCGCTTGCCCTCGCGGTCGCCTCCGGGGGCAACCGGGTGACCGCCTTCAACGACCGCCTGAATCGACGCGCCGCACTCGGGAGCCGTGAAGAGGGGCGCGATTACCAGAACCTGCTGCTGCTGTGGAACGTGATGGGCCTCGGGGGTGCGGCGGCAGACGACGAGTCGATGCTGCGTTTTGCGGTTGAACACCTGCAGCGCTCCTTTCGACTCGAGGTGGCGGCGTTTATCGGCCGCGACAGTCAGAGCCTGATGGTCACGGAGGGGCTTTACGCAGATGGTGACGAGTACCCGAGGCGCGCACTGCAACTGGGTGACCTGTTTTTACCTGAAGCGCATTTTCGTGCCGCCAAGCGGATGTTTGGGGAGGACCGGGCGGAGTATGAAGTGCTGGACAATGGCGCCGTCTTCCCGATGTCTCGCGAGGTTTTATTTTATCTGCGCGCAGGGGAACCCCTGCGCGAGCAGGATTACAGGTTTGTCAGCAACCTGATCGATTACCTCGCCGCGACGATGAGCAACCGCAAGGTGACGGCCGTCGCGAACGACAGCGCACCCGCCCCACGGTATCAGCCCCTTGTCTTTCAATCGCGGCAGATGGAGAGGGTGCTGCAGGACGCGACCCTCGTTGCCGAGACTGACGCGACCGTGCTGATTACCGGTGAGTCCGGCACCGGCAAGGGGCTCATTGCAAGAACCATCCACGACGAAAGCAGCCGCAAGGATGCACCCTTCATCGTCGTCGACTGCAGTGCGGTTGTACCCGGCCTGATCGAGAGTGAACTTTTCGGCCATGTCAGAGGTGCTTTTACCGGGGCGGACAGTGACTTCACCGGGCGTCTGCGAGAGGCGAGTGGCGGCTCGGTGCTACTCGATGAGGTTGGTGAGTTGTCGCTTGAGATGCAGATGAAGCTGCTGCGATTTGTTGAGGAACATCAGGTAGTCGCCGTGGGTGACAGCAAGCATCATCAGGTAGACACGCGCATCATCGCGGCGACCAATCGGGACATTCGGCAAATGTCGGCGTCCGGCGAATTCCGCGAAGACCTTTTCTATCGGCTCAACGTGTTCTCCATTCACCTGCCACCCTTGCGTGATCGCACAGACGACATCCTGCCTCTTGCCGAACATTATCTAGCCCAGAGTTGTCGCCAGTTGGGGCGTCAGGTGGCGGGTTTTACGCCGGACGCGGAAGCGGCGCTGCTCGCGCACAAGTGGCCGGGGAACATTCGGGAACTGCTGAACCTCATGACCCGCAGCGTCATCCTCTGCAAAGACAACCGCATCAACACCATTCACCTCGGGCTCTTTGCAGGTGACGAGCAGGTGCCGGCAGAAGACGTCGAAGTTGCGCTTGCCGAAGCGCTCGAGAGGACCATCACCGATTGTGTGAGCGCCGGCACTCTGGTGCCGCTGGGGACGTGGCTGGAAGAAGACATCATCAAGGCCTGCATCGACGATGCCGCCGGCGTGATGCTTCGCGCTGCGAGCACCCTCGGAATCCCCGAGACCACCCTGCGACGCAAGTGGCGCAAGTGGCGCAAGATCGCGGACGCAGAGGCGCATCCGCGGCCGGATCACTGGTCAGCACTGATGCGCCTGATTCCCCGGCTCATTGAAGGGGCGGACGGGGAGGGCATTGGTGCGATCGATGTCGCCGAGCGGGTTCTGCTCGCACAGTTGCAGAAGGCCGGGATCAGCCGCAATGAACAAGCGGCGCTGATGGGTGTATCGGCGCCAACCTTTCGAAAAATGTCGAGCTAGTTACTGTCCCAAAATTGTCATCCTGACAATTCTTGGGCGTCGGTTTGCAAACCAACCCCGCATGTTCTTGCAGCAAAGAGGCATGGCGATGATGGCGCGGCACCGCACGCGAGCGCCCTGTCTTGCGCACCTAAGTGGCTGGACTGATCCGGGCGATTAATGCATCCAGCACGGCATTCGGCGCTTCGGTCAGCATTGCGTGACCACATCCGTCCAGTTGAACGACCTGCGGATTGTCGAGTGCCTCTGCGACGCTGGCCCCACGAACTGGCGCTGTCATTTTGTCATCGCTGCCGATGACGACGAGAGCGGGGGCGCGGCAAGCGCGGGCATAGTCCATGCCGCGGGCGCAGCTGTTGCATGCTGAGAGATCGGCGGCGTAGACGCCCTCGTCGCAGCGCTCCATTAACCTCTGGCCCAGATTGAAGTTACTGTAGCCTGGGTTCTCGTTTGCACCGAAGGTGCCGCTTTGGCTGTGTGACCAGGCGTTGGCCATCTGGTAGGCCTTCATGCGTTCGCTGCTTGCGGTGTCGATCAGCACGTCTGTCACGGGCATCGGCGCGGAGGTGCCGAGGAGGCTAAGCGACTCAATAGCGATGACTCCCTCGCCGGCGAGGGAGAGTGCCGCCAGTGATCCCATGCTGTGGCCGACCACATGGCAACGCTTGACGGCGAGCGCGTTCAGAAGATCCGTGCAAAATGCAGCGATTGACTCGATCGTCGCCGCTGCATCGCCGCCTGACCGACCGTGCCCCGGCAGATCTGGCGCGATGATGTTAAAGCCGTGCCGCGCGAAGTAGCGCGCGGGCAAGGTCCAGACTGAATGGTCCATGCCGGCACCGTGAATCATCAGGATCGAAGGTGCGTCCGGGCGAGGTGCCCGACTGGCTGTGCCGACAAACGTTGGTGTGTCGTTGATCTCGAGTCTCATCGTTTGGGTCTCGGCTGGCTCGCGCGGAGGCCTCGCTTGAGATCGTCTGTCAGGTCCGTGGGGTCTTCAAGCCCGACCGAAATACGAATCATGCCCTCGCCGATGCCGGCGGACGCAAGCGCGTCGGCGCTCATGCGATGGTGGGTTGTGCTGGCCGGGTGGATGACCAATGACTTGGCGTCGCCGATGTTGGCAAGGTGAGAGAACAGGCTGAGGTTCTCGATGAGCTTAATGCCAGCCGGTCGGCCACCGGCGATGGTGAAAGTCAGGACACCACCGCAGCCCCGCGGTAACAGTGAGCGACCGAGCGCGTGGTCGGGGTGGCTTGGCAAACCGGGGTAACTCACTGACTCGACGCCATCTGCCGCTTCCAGGAATTCGGCGATCAATTGGGCATTTTGCACGTGCCGCTCCATCCGCAGGGAGAGCGTCTCCACGCCCTGCAGAATGTGGAACGCGGTGGTCGGTGACATGCACGCGCCGAAGTCACGCAGACCCTCTTTGCGGGCGCGGGTAATGAAAGCGGCGGGGCCAAACTCCTCTGAAAACACAAGGTCATGAAAACCGTCGTAGGGCTCCGTCAGGGTTGGAAAACGACCGCTCGCTTCCCAGTCGAAGGTGCCACCGTCAACGATGAGGCCGCCGATGACGACGCCATGGCCGGACAGAAATTTGGTGGCGCTGTGCATGACGAGATCAGCGCCCTGATCAATTGGCCGGCTCAGCCAGGGTGTTGTGAACGTGGCGTCGACCAGAAGCGGGAGCCGATGTTCGCCTGCAACAGCAGCGACGGCCGGCACGTCCAGCACCTCAAGTCCGGGATTGCCGATCGTTTCGGCAAAAATCAACTTGGTATTGGGGCGGATCGCGGCCCGGAAGTCGTCGATCGACCGCGGATTGACGAAAGTCGTTTCGATACCAAAGCGGCTGAGTGTGTAATGCAGCAGGTTGTGTGAGCCACCATAGATGCTCGCACTTGCAACGACGTGGTCGCCTGCACCCGCGATGGTGGCGATCGCGAGATGCAACGCAGCTTGACCACTCGCCGTCGCGATCGCGCCGACCCCATTGTCGAGCGCCGCTAGGCGTTCTTCGAGCACGGCATTGGTCGGGTTGGATAGCCGTGAGTAGACGTGACCGCCGCGCTCGATGTTGAAGAGTCCGGCAGCGGTATCGGAGTCTGGAAAGACAAATGATGCAGACTGATAGATGGGTACCGCGCGCGCCCCAGTCTCGGCATCGGGTTCCTGGCCAGCGTGCAGACTGAGTGTGTCGAACTTCGCCATGGAAGCTCCGGGTGCCAATTGGGCGCCAAGTGTACCGAAATCACACCTGGCACACCGGCCGGCGCGTCAGGTTTTTTTCAGTAGGGGAATGCGTGCAGCAAGGGCGCGGGTCGATGGATCGAAGCCGTCGAGTTGGTCCTCGTCCAGCAGTGCAGACGCGAGGCGCTTGCCGAGTTCGACTCCCCACTGATCATATGAATTAATGTTCCACAACGTGCCCTGCACAAAGACCTTGTGCTCGTACGTAGCGATCAGTGCACCGAGTGTCCGTGGCGTCAGTCGGTCCAGAAGAAGGACATTGCTTGGCCGGTTGCCGGGATAGTCCTTGTATGCGACCGAACTCTCCTCACCTGACATCAGCGCTGCCGACTGGGCGACCATGTTGGCGAGTAGAACCCGATGGTGCTCGGGCGTTGAAAGGTCGTCGTCGATGCAACCGATGAAGTCGACTGGAACGAGCTTGCGACCCTGGTGGAGCAGTTGGAAAAAGGCATGCTGCCCATTGGTGCCCGTCTGGCCCCAAACGATAGGTCCTGTGCTTGCGGTCACGGGGGAACCATCTCGGGTGACTGACTTGCCATTACTCTCCATGTCCAGTTGCTGCAGAAACGCAGGCAGGAGCGTGAGGCGTTCGCAATACGGAATGACCGCCTGCGTCTCTGCGTTCAGAAAGTTGTTGTACCAGAGGCCGACGAGCGCAAGGGTGACCGGCAGGTTGGTGGCGAAGGGTGCCGTTGCGAAGTGATCATCCATTTCGCGCGCGCCCGCCAGCAGTTCATCGAACCCGTCGCCCCCAACGCAGAGGGCGATTGAAAGACCGATGCTTGACCACAACGAGTAGCGTCCGCCCACCCAGTCCCAGAACCGAAAGATCTGCGTGTCGGGGACGCCGAAGTTGCCGGCACGGGATGGATCTGCTGTGACCGCGATGAGATGAGCGCTGCGCTCTGGTGCGACAATGCCGCCACCTGCGAGCCAGGCGAGGGCCGCCCTCGCGTTCATCATGGTTTCCTGGGTCGTGAAGGTCTTGCTGGACACGATGAGCAGGGTCGTCTCCGGCGACAGTCCGTTCAACGCGGTTGAGGTAGCCGCGCCATCGACGTTGGAGATGAAGTGAAAGCGCAGATTCGGCTGGCGGTATTGCTCAAGGGCGAGGCAAACCATCTTGGGGCCGAGGTCCGATCCGCCGATGCCGATGTTGACGATGTCGGTCATGGCTTTGCCGGTCTGACCGCGATGGGTTCCATCCCGGACCGACGCTGCAAATGCCCGCACCCGTGCGAGTTCGTTGCGTATGTCGTCGGCAAATGCAGGTGCTTTGGCCGGGTCGCGCAACGCGACGTGCCAAGCGGGGCGTCCCTCGCTCGTGTTGATCTCGTCCCCGCGATACATCGCCTCGATCCGCTGTGTCAGCGGTCCGGCTTCTGCCAGCGCGAGGAGCGCGCGGTGCACCTCCCGTCCCATCAGATTCTTCGACGCATCGAGATGGATGCCGGCAACGCTTATGCAGAATCGTTCCAGACGATCTTCCTCGATGGCGAAGTAGTTCGACATTGGCGTACTGCGGCCGGCCGCCGCAGCTGCATCGAGGGCTCGCCATTCTTCCGACTGAGTAATATCGTTAGTAATGTCATTCATGTCATGACTTCTCGGCGACGGTTTGCAGCAGCCAGGCGACGCAGCCCGTCACCCGTTTTGCCGTCGGTAGATCCAGAAACTCGTTGGGGCCGTGCGCATTGGAGTGGGGCCCCAGCACCCCGGTAATCACGAATTGTGCCGACGGATAACGGTCCGCCAGAAAACCCATGAACGGGATGCTGCCACCGCAGCCCATTGAAACCGCGGGCTTGCCGAAGAACGCGGTGGACGCGTCGGTCAAGGCAACATCAAGCCAGGGCTTTGTCACCGGCGCATGCCAGCCGTTTGCGCCCTGTGGACTGTCGAAACTGACGGCCGCGCCCTCAGGCGGGTCCCTTGTTAAAAGGTCATTGACGGTGCGTTGAGCCGCTGCGGCGTCAATGGTCGGTGGGATGCGCAGGGACACTTTCACGGCAGTGGCAGGTCGCAGAACATTACCGGCATCGGCGACCGCGGGCAGACCGTCCGCACCCGTGATCTCGAGCGATCCCCGCCACGAGTTATTGAGTACAAGATCGGTCGCACTCTCAGCCATCGGCCGGGTATGTCCCGCGAATGGATACATGTGACTGAAGCCGTCCCCCAACACCTCGCCTGCGTAGGCGGCTTCGTGCTCGCGGGAGGCGGGGATGGTGATGGTGAGGGAAGGCACGATCAGGTTGCCGGTCGCCTCGTCCTCGAGTCGTGATAGCAATTGCCGGAGGATGCGAAAA
>Ga0302135_10000979_pt1 | contig 17310 bp, 18 predicted proteins | sample CBN3_surface_MG_FD_203119 | JGI IMG/M metagenome (GOLD analysis project Ga0302135, IMG submission 203119) | Marine microbial communities from Western Arctic Ocean, Canada - CBN3_32.1 | ecosystem: Environmental > Aquatic > Marine > Oceanic | place: Canada: Western Arctic Ocean | collected...
TGACGCTAGGTGTGCTTGCCGAGTTTTTACGGAGTTCGCCATGTCCTACATCATCCGCGCCGCTCGTCCCGACGATGCCGATTCCGTGGTCACTATGACGCATGCATTGAACAAGCACGATAAACGCTCGCCCGTACTTATGGACGCTGTCAAATTCCGCCGCGATAGTTTTGCCGAACCCTCGGCGTTTCGCGTCTTCGTTGCCGAGGACGAGGCGGGCGCGCTGGTCGGCTATACCCTGTGGTATCCGGAGTACGACGCGCTGGGCGCGCGGCGCGGCGCGTACATGGAGGATCTATGGGTCGACCCGTCGGCGAGGGGCACGGGCCTTGCCCGCCGTCTGATGGCCTCAATTGCGCGCGAAAACGCTTCCGTAGGCGGTCGCTATCTCACCTGGATGGCGAAAAAAGACAACGCCGTCGGCAACGCCTTTTACGCCAAGGTCGGTAAGGCTGAACCCGACTATCTCGCCTGGTTGGCCGATGGAAAGGATTTAGACGCGTTACTCGAAGTTGCTGAGGGCTAAGCCACCGCCCCACAACATATTATGCCGCCGTAGCTCAGTGGTAGAGCGCGCCCTTGGTAAGGGCGAGGCCGAGTGTTCGATCCACTCCGGCGGCACCATATTTTCAATGACTTAGCTAATTTCCCGTTTTCTGCAAGAGGCTCGTAAGTGCACTTTTCTCGCCTCAGGAACCAACTCGCGCAAGAAAACTGGCCAGTGATCATTCGATCAGGCCATCGTTCGAGGCATCTATCACGTCATTCGTCATCTCGGATCATGCCGGACATCGGGACACCGAAGTTATTTCTTGGCGCCGGATGCCTCTGGTCCTATATCCTATAGCGGTGCGAAACAGGCTGCCTTCGATCGATCGATGACGGGCTCCTCTCCCGGTCCGGGAGGACGACCCGGTTCGGATCTCTTTAATCACCGCCTCTGGTGGAGCGAGATCCGTGGCGCGGTCGGGTATCTGACCCGGCTGCGCCCGGCGCGCCTGGCCTCGGATGCCGCGCCGTCGGCGCCCGTAACGGCGGCGCGAGCCTTTCCGCTGGTCGGCGCCGCCCTGGGCCTAACGGGCGGTCTCGCTTACGGCCTGGGGGCTTTGCTGGGGTTTCCACCTCTCCTGGCTGCTTTGCTCGGGGTCGGGGCCATGATTTTGATTACCGGTGCCCGACCTGAGGAATTCATGAGCCGCTTGGCGGAGGCCTTCGGGCGTTCCGCCCCGCTGGAGAAAAAACTGGATAGTCTGCGCGCGAACGGGGTCAGCGCGCTCGGCGTTATTTTCCTCGTGCTCATCATCGGTGCCAAGGTGGGTGCGGTTGCGGATCTTGGAAATGTGGCGTTGGTAATTGCCGCCATGGCGGGAGCCGGCGCCGCTTCGCGCGCTGCGGTTCCCCTCATCGTCCGCTATGTCGACCCTGCTTCGACGGATTTCGCGGCAAGCGGGCGGCCTGGCCTGGAAGATGTCGTCGTTGCGGGTGGGTTAGCGCTACTCGTCGCCCTGATCGCTCTGGGCGGGGCCGGTCTGATCGCCGTATTTATCGCCGGCGGCGTTGGCTTCCTGCTGGCGCTTCTGGCCAAACGCCAGATCGGTGGCCATACTGAGCAGGTTCTGGGCGGCGTGCAAGTTGTCGCCGACGTGGCGTTCCTCTTAGTCATAGCAGCTTTGAAATAATGCCCGGTCAAACAACCAAAACTGCCTGGTGGTGGGTGCGCCACGCGCCCGTACAGGGCCATGGCGGCCGCATTTACGGTCAAAACGATCATTCGGCGGATACCTCCAACCGCGCCGCATTCCAGGCCGTCGCCCGCCGCCTTCCCAAGAACGCCGTCTGGGTGCGCAGCCATCTCAGCCGTACGCTGCAGACCGCCCAGGCGTTGATCGACGAAGGCATCGCCGCGCCCGAGCTTCTCGTCGAACCCGGAATCGCCGAACAGCATCTCGGCGTCTGGGAAGGCATGACCCAGGCGGAACTGACGGCGGCAAAGGACGGCGCCTTTCACCGCTACTGGCTGGCCCCCGCGGACCATCGCCCCGAAGGCGGCGAAAGCTTTGAAGATGTCGTGATACGGGTCGGCGAAGTAATGGAGCGTATGACGACAGCGTTTGCGGGCCGCGACATCGTCGCCGTCGCTCACGGCGGCTCGATCCGCGCAGCGCTCGGCTACGTCCTGGGGCTTCATCCCGAGGCAGCACTGAGTATGGGGGTAGACCATATCTCGCTGACCCGCCTCGAACGGGTCGATGGACCAGGGGAAGGGCACGACTGGCACGTCTTGTTCGTCAACCTGCCACCCGAATAACAACAGGGCCAAGCTAGCCCATGACAACGCCGGTACGACGCATCGTCACTCTCATCCCCTCGGCGACGGAAATCGTCGACCTTCTCGGGCTGACCGATCAGATCGTCGGGCGCTCGCATGAATGCGACCAGCCGTCGGGAATCGAGAGTCGGCCCGTGCTGACTCGCCCGAGGCTCGACCCACTGGCTCCCAGCGCCGAAATTCACCGTACGGTCGAAGGGTTGCTGCGCGATGCATTGGCCGTCTACGACCTGGACTCGGCCCTCCTTGCAGAACTCGAGCCGACCCATATCGTGACCCAGACCCAATGCGAGGTCTGCGCCGTCGGGCTTAGCGACGTCGAAGCGGCGGCTGCCGCCCATCTTCGCCAACCTACCGAGATTATCGTGCTCGCGCCGATGAAACTAGGTGACATGCTTGAAGACATCCGAGACCTTGGCCGCGTCTTCGGTGTCGATTCGTCTCCGGCCGACGCCTTGGCAGATCGTCTCAATGATATTCGTGCCGTCAGCTCGAAAATACCCGATGGCGAGAAACCACGCGTCGCTTGCGTCGAATGGTGCGACCCCCTCATGGCAGCCGGAAACTGGGTGCCGGAGATTGTCGAGTTGGCGGGCGGAATCGACCTGTTCGGCACGGCTGGCGTTCACGCGCCGTTGATCGATGCGTCCGACCTGTTCGCCGCTGATCCCGACGTCGTCGTGTTCATGCCCTGCGGATTCGGCCTCGAACGCACCGCTGCGGAGGCCGAACGGTTGCTCGCCACGCCCGGTTGGAACGAAACCAAGGCTATGCGGGCCGGCGCTCTTTATGCCACCGACGGTGATCATTATTTTAATCGGCCGGGACCCCACCTCGTTGAATCAGTGGAAATTTTGGCCGAACTTCTTCACCCAGATCGGTTCCACTTCGCCCACGAAGGCACGGGCTGGTCCCACCTTGATGCTGAAACGGCTCATACCGGAGCGCGCCGCCCGCCCGAATCCAATCAGGGAGACGTCACCCCATAAAACGCCTTTTGATCTCCACCCTGCTTATCTTCCTTATGGGCGCCCTCATTTAACCCGCGGCCTGGGCGCAAGACCGCGACGAAGAACTGCTCATCGACAAGGCCGTCACCACGTTGCACACCATGCAGGACGATCCCACCTTTGCTCCGATGCGCGATCTGCTCAAGAGCGTCATCGTGGTTCCCAATCTGGTCAAGGCCGGATTCTTTATCGGCGGCGCGGGCAGAGCCGGCGTGATGATGGCCTACGACGTTGGGGCGAACGACTGGACCGACCCGGCCTTCATCAACATCGGCGCGGCGAGCTTCGGCCTTCAGATCGGGCGCCGAGGTCTCGGAAATCGTACTCGTCATCCTCACGCCCGAGGCCCTGAACGCGCTATTGACCAACAAAGCCTCGCTCGGTGCCGAGGCTGGGTTGGCGCTGGGGACATACGGCGGCGAGCGCGAAACCGCAACGACGAGCCCCGCCCTGGAAAAAGATATTCTTTCGTTTTCCTACAGCCGCGAACTGTTCGGCGGGTGCTCCCTGGAGGGCAGTCTCCTGCTCGCCGACGAGGCAAGCAACGAGGCCTATTACGGCCAGCGCGTCGGCAGCCGTGAGATCACCGTGGATCGGGCCTTGACCCATCCGGGCAGCTCGACGCTGCGCAGCCTGCTCTCGAAAATCGCCAGCAGCGCCAGCCCGCTCTAAACCCGAACCAACCGGATCATATTAGATGACGCGTCGCGGTCAGCAACGCGAGGCCCGCCGTTACCAGGACAACCGTCACCGTGCCAAGCTAGACGGCACGGCGTAGATCGTCCGGGGGGACCCGCGCGCGCCCTTTGCCCAGCGAGGGCGCCGTGACGGAAATGCCGTTCCAGCGTGCCGAGCCCCCCAGCGAAAGCCCCAGCGCGCCGGACGCAGCCGCAACCACCCATGTGGCCACTGAAGCCGCGTCGCCCGGGCGGGCCGCCCGAATCGTCCGCCAGACCCGAAGCGGCGAGCCGCCCGGAACGAACGCCCCCGCGAGCAAGATCAACATCCCCGTCAACCGCGCAGGCAGCCAGCTAGCGACCTCATCGAGCCGCACCGCCGCCAGGCCGAATTTCTCTCGGGACGGGTCGCGCCGGCCGACAACGCCATCCACGACCTCGATGGCCCGGAAAGCCAACACGCCGGGCAGGCTCAGCAGCAGATACCAGAAGACGGGTCCGACAAGTCCGTAGAGCAGGCTGCGCGCGCATTTCCACCGCGCGCGAGGGAATGGTCGTCGGCGTAGTCCCGCGCGGTGTGGTCCCGTTCCGCCAGCAACTGGCGGGCATCACCGGAACGGTCGCGCTGGAGCGCTGGGGTAAGCGCGCCAGAAAGACGAACCCCGCGCCAGATGCCAAACAGCGAGGCCAGGATCGCGATCTCGACAATCCAGCCATAAGCCACTGGCTGCGCATGACGGACGACGGCCCAGCCCGCCGCCGCGGCGAATCCTGGGATGACGACGACGCTCAGCAGGCCACGAATTACCCGCGCGACTTCGCCACGGCTTTCGCGATTCAGGCGGAATTCGAGAAATCACCCGCCCCGTTTGGCCAGAACCAGCGGTCCCCGTAGCCGACGGGGCACTAACCCGCCCGTCACAAGATGGAGCAGGAGAGCGACGAGCAACAGCAGGATCGGGCCGGGGCCAGCTTGCCAATCGAGTGCGCCCAGCCCGTCGAGCGACCAGTGGTCGACGTCCCACAGGGAAAACTCGGACATAGCACGAGCTATGGCCTCCCGATCCGACAGCGTCAATCACTGCTCGGCCGGCGCAATTGCCCTTGAATCGCGCGATTTGCAGCGCCGGTCATACAGTGTAAGCTTAGCCCCTCAGAAAAACGCGCCGTAACTTCACTCCAACAGATCACAACGAACGGCGAATTCATGGCCCTTCCCAAACCTCCAAAATACGCCGTCTGGGTCGCTCTTGCCGGGGCCATAGCCCTGGTCATCCTGTTTAGCCCCGCGGGGCCGCCCACCGACGACGTGAAGAAACAGGCCATGGAGACGAGAGCGGCACTCTGGATGGAAGGCGAGGCCACTCTTCTCAACGACGAAGACGGCGCGGCGGAACAAGCCGGAGATGCCCAATCCGAGTCTCTTGGCGGTCCGTTCTCGCTGGTCGATCAAACCGGGCAAGCGGTCACCGAGCGCGACTATTTAGGCAGCTACGCCTTGGTCTATTTCGCCTCGACCGATTGCACCGGTGACTGCGAGAAAGGGCTGGGCGCGATCGCCGCCGCAGTGGACCGGATCGGAGGCGGCGCCGGAACCATCACGCCGATCATGATCACCACAGATCCCGAGGCTGATTCCATCGCGTCCCTAGCCCGCTTCGCCGCGACGGTCCACCCCCGCTTGTCGGCGCTGACGGGCAGCCCGGCCCAGGTAGAGCAGGCCGCCCGGGCCTACGGTGTAGATCTTGAGGGCAGTGCGCCGAGCAGCCCCATTTTCCTGATCGATCCGAAGGGCCGTTACGTTACCCATTTTAACCGGACCATCACGCCCGACGCCCTGTCAGCCGGCATCCAAGATTATTTCTAGCGCGCTGCGACGGCCTCGAGCATAAACGCCCGCCAGAGGCGGGCGGGCAGGCCGCCGCCCGTCACGCCGGCCATCGGTGTTGCGTCGTCGTTGCCGGTCCAGACCCCGGCGACCAGCCCTTCCGAGAAACCCACGAACCAGGCATCGCGAAAATCCTGGCTAGTGCCGGTTTTGCCGAACACCGAGCCCAGGGGTAGTGCCGCGGCACGGCCCGTGCCCGTGGACACGACCTCGGCCAGCATAGACGTCATCGCGCGCACGGTGTCTTGTGTTGCCACAGTGCCGCCGCCGGAACCCTCGCGCCGATAGAGGCTATGCCCTCCGGCATCGCGAATCTCGGAGATCCCATGAGCCAGGACCCGTTCGCCGCCGTTCGCTATCGCTGCGTAGGCCTGGGTCAACTCGATGACGGGAATACCCGCACTACCCAAGGCAAGGCTGAGATCGTCGGGCAGATCGACGGTAATGCCGAGACGCCGCGCCGTTTTGATCAGCCGCTCGACGCTAAGCTCATGCGATAACCTCACAGCGACACTGTTGAGCGAATCGGCGAATGCCTCGTTGAGTGTCACCGGACCGCGATAACGGCCATCATAATTTGACGGGCTCCACTCGCCCAGAGTGATGGGTGCGTCTTCGATCACGTCGAGCAGATCGTAACCCGCTTCGAGAGCGGCGAGATATACCACGAGCTTGAACGCCGAGCCCGGTTGCCGACGCGCCTGTACCGCCCGGTTGAACTGGCTTTCACTGTAATTGCGCCCGCCGACCATGGCACGTACCTCGCCCTCGGGCGAAAGCGCAACCAACGCCGCCTGGCCGACCTTGCGCTCGACGCCTTCGCCGGCCAGCGCTTCGCTCACGGCGCGTTCCGCCGCCTTCTGGACGGGCGGATCGAGCGTCGTCAGCACCGTCAGGTCGCCGCGGGTGGGGCCGACATAACCGGGTAGCTGTTCGAGTACCCAGTCGGCGAAATAGCGCGCCCCCGGCCCACCTGTTAAGCGCGCACCCAGCATCGCAGGCTCGGCCTTGGCCTGTGCGGCCTGGTCTGCGCCCAGTCGCTCGGCCTCGACCATATTGTCGAGCACGTCCGCTGACCGGGCATGCGCGAGCTCGAGATTGCGGGTCGGCGCATAGCGCGACGGAGCCTTGAGAAGCCCGGCCAGCAGGGCGGCTTCGGAAAGGTTCAGCCAGCGGGCCGAATGGCCGAAATAACGCCGGGCCGCCGCGTCCACGCCGTAGGCTCCGGCACCGAGATAGACCCGGTTGAGATAGAGCGCGAGAATTTCGTCCTTACTAAATTTCATCTCAAGCTGGAGCGCCAGGAGGACCTCCTGGATTTTGCGCCGGTAGGTTCTCTCCGGGCTTAGAAAAGCGATTTTGGCGAGCTGCTGCGTGATCGTGCTGGCGCCCTCCACCACGCCGCCGGCCCTGACGTTGGCGAATACCGCCCGGCCAATGCCCTTGGCGTCGATTCCGATATGGCTGTAGAAACGGCGATCCTCGGTCGAGAGCACCGCATCGATCAGAACCGCGGGCAAGGCATCGAGCGGCACGAAGTCTCCCGAAACCCCACCCAGTTCAGCAAGCAACGAATTATCAGCGGCCAGAACACGCACAACAGGATTGCGCGGCGGTCCGGCCAGGTCGTCGAGATCGGGCAGGTCGTAGGCGAAATAGGCCACCACGCCGAGGCCGACGACGCCGACCCAGATGACCAGCACCGCGGTCCATTTGATAAGCCGGCGCAACCACGACGTCTGCGGCGGCGAATCGCCGGTAGGGTCGGAGCGGGATGACGGGGTACGAGGCTTGCGGATCATGGCCTGTGCGCAGCACTACGGGCGCGCCGCATCCCTCAGCCTAGAAAGCATTGCGGTAGGAGTATGGCTATCCACTGCGGCACGATCAGTTCGGCACGAGCCCTAGACGTCGAGATTGGCCACCTTGAGGGCGTTGTTCTGGATAAATTCCCGGCGCGGCTCGACCTCGTCACCCATCAGCGTCTCGAACAGACTGTTGGCTTCCTGCGCATCCCTGACCTGAACCTGCAGCAGGGTGCGGATATTGGGGTCGAGGGTCGTCTCCCATAGCTGACCCGGGTTCATTTCACCCAAGCCCTTGTAGCGCTGAACCGACAGGCCCTTGCGTCCACTCTCCATCACGGCGTCGAGCAACGCGGTCGGCGAATTGACCTCCTTGGCGTCATCCTTGCGCTTGAGAACCGGCGACACAAGGTAGATTTCCTGCAATCGGTCCGCGAGGGCATCGAGCCGGCGGGCCTCGGGCGTGTTGATCAGCGTCCGGTCGATCACATGGTGCTCGGTCACGCCGCGAATCGTGCGTGAAAAATTGAAGCCCGTTTCCGGGTCCGCCTCTCCTGTCCAACCCCGCTCCATCTCGTTGGCAAGGCCGTCGAGGCGCTTGGCGATATAGATTGCCGCACCCTGCGCTCGTTCCGCATCACCCATCACCGTTTCGTTGAGAGCGCCGGCGATCGCCGCCTGCTCCACGACCGAGCGGTCGATCCGCCGGGTCAGGCCGTTGACCAACCCTGAAATGTCCCGGGCCTCTTCGACGACATCACGCAGATCGGTGCCGGAATGCTCACGCTCCAGAAGTGCGCCCGGGTTCGCCGCGTCGTGGCTACGCACCGCGAGCACCACATCCTCGAGACCGGAATCGATCAGATACTCCTGAAAGTTCTTTTCGTCCTTGAGGTAGAGTTCCGAATTGCCGCGCTTGACCTTGTAGAGCGGTGGCAGGGCGATATAGAGGTAGCCCGCCTCGATCAATTCGGGCATGTGGCGGTAGAAGAACGTGAGTAACAGCGTGCGTATATGGGCGCCATCGACATCGGCGTCGGTCATGATAACAATCTTGTGATAGCGCAGCTTCTCGATGTTGAAGTCTTCGTGTCCGATGCCGGCGCCCAGCGCCGTAATCAGGGTGCCGATCTCGACCGAGCTCAGCATGCGGTCGAGCCGTGCGCGTTCGACATTGAGAATTTTTCCGCGCAGGGGCAACACCGCCTGGAACGCACGGTCACGGCCCTGCTTGGCCGAACCGCCCGCGGAATCGCCCTCAACCAGGAAAATCTCGGCGCGCGCCGGATCGCGGGCCTGACAATCCGCCAGCTTTCCGGGCAGATTTGATATATCGAGCGCACCCTTACGCCGGGTCAGCTCGCGCGCCTTGCGCGCGGCCTCCCGGGCTGCGGCAGCCTCGATGACCTTGCCTATAATGGTCTTGGCCTCGTTGGGGTGTTCCTCAAACCACTGCCCAAGCTTGTCGCCAACGACGCTCTCGACCACGGGGCGGACTTCCGAGCTGACCAGCTTCTCTTTCGTCTGGCTGGAAAACTTCGGATCAGGCACCTTAAGCGAAAGCACGCAGGTGAGCCCCTCGCGGGCATCGTCGCCTGACATCGAAACCTTCTCGCGCTTGGCCAACCCGCTGTTGGCAAGGTAGGTGTTTACCGTGCGTGTCAACGCCCCGCGAAAGCCTGCGAGATGGGTGCCGCCATCGCCCTGGGGGATGTTGTTCGTAAAGCACAGCATGGTTTCGTAGTAGCTGTCGTTCCACTGCAGGGCGACATCGACGACGGTGTCGCCCTTCTCGCCGCTGAAGGTAATCGGCGGCGTATGCAGGGGGGTCTTGCCGCGGTCGAGGTAATCGACAAACGCCTCGATGCCCCCTTCATAGGCCAGTTCCACAACCACTGGCTCAGACGGTCGCAGATCCGAGAGCTTGATGCTCACGCCGGAATTGAGAAACGCTAGTTCGCGCAGCCGGTGCTCCAGCTTGTCGAAGTCGAACTCGATGCCCGTAAAGGTCTCGGACGACGGCATGAACACGACCTGGGTGCCGGTCTTGTCCTGGACCTCGCCCACGATCTCAAGCGGCGCTTCCGCGTCGCCGTTGCGAAAACGCATGAAATGCTCCTTGCCTTCGCGCCAGACGCGCAACTCGAGCCATTCCGAGAGAGCGTTGACTACCGAGACGCCGACACCGTGCAGGCCGCCCGAAACCTTGTAGATGTTCTGGTCAAACTTTCCGCCGGCGTGGAGCCGAGTCATGATGACTTCGGCGGCCGAGACGCCCTCTTCGTCGTGGATGCCCGTCGGAACGCCCCGCCCGTTGTCCGTGACGGTGACCGAGCCGTCCGGATTGAGCAAAACCTCGATGCTGTCGCAATAACCGGCCAACGCCTCGTCGATAGCGTTATCGACCACCTCGGTGACCATGTGCGCAAGACCCGAACCGTCATCGGTGTCGCCTATATACATACCGGGGCGCTTGCGCACGGCATCGAGGCCGCGCAACACCTTGATCGATTCCGCACCGTAATCGTCGTTCTTCTCGGCTGGGGTCGTCTCGTCCGCCGCTTCGGGAATCGGATCGCTCACACTCTTGTCTCCTCGGTCAAAGTCGAATCGGTCAGCGAGTAAAATCGGGCGCACCCGTCCAACGCCATAAAATCAGCCCGGTCGGTGCCGGTAAGCCAGGCCTGACAACCCAGCTTGCTCAGTGCGTCGAACAGGGCCGCAAGCCGCGCCGCATCGAGATGGGCACCGATCTCGTCGAGCAGGAGCACAGGCATAGCCCCGCGATGGCGCCCCAGACAGCGCGCATAGGCGAGCAAAATGGCGATGAGAAGCGCCTTCTGCTCTCCTGTCGAGCATTGATCAGCGAGCATGCCAGTCGCGGCGTAACTCACGACCAAATCGCTGCGGTGAGCACCGACCGCGCCCCCCTGCTCGGCGTCGCGCGCACGGCCTGCGCCAAGGGCGGCGCTCAAAGTCTCCTCGGCGGCGAGCGCCGGCATGGTCTCGAGAAGTTCCTCCGGCCAACCCGTCACACGCAAGTAAGGCCGTGGAAAAGCATCATCGCTCTCCACGAGAGCCGCGTTCAAGCTGGACACCACATCGAGCCGCGCCGCGGCGATGGCGATCGACTTTTCGGCCATGCTCTGTTCGAGCGCACCGAGCCAGGCGGAATCGATCCGTCCCGCACGCAAGAGCCGCGCTCGTTCGGTTCGCGCCCGGTCGAACGCGGAAACCCGTGTCGCATGGGCCGGATCAAAACCCACCACGAGCCGATCGAGAAAGCGCCGCCGCGACGCAGGAGAATCGGTGAACAGGCGGTTCATTTCGGGCGTCAGCCAGACCACGGCCAGCGCCTCAGCCAACGCCTGCTGGGACCCCGCAGGTTTGCCGTCGATGCGCACGACGCGACGCTCGCGCCCGGGCTCGGGGGCCCGCCCGGTGCCCAGCTCGATCCGCCCCAGCGGCGCCTCGATCCGTGCCGCCACCGCCCAGGGCGCGGGATCGTCGTCGCCCGCCGCGCGTCGATCGAGGTCCGAGAGCCGCGCGCCGCGCAAGCCTCGGCCAGGTGCCAGCATTGACAACGCCTCGAGAAGGTTCGTCTTGCCCGCGCCGTTCGCACCGGTCAGCACAACGAGCCGCCCGTCCGGGGCGAGCTCGACCCGGTCATAGGAACGAAAGTCGGCCAATCGCAGGCGGCTGACCCAAAGATCGGCCATTGTGGGTCCCGCATTACAGGATTCTATCGCGACTCTAGGATTCGACGGTAACACCCCGGCTCTCACACCCGCATCGGCATGATGACATAAAGCGCCCCTTCGTCGCCGGTATCGCGAACCAGCGTGGGCGAAGTTCCGTCGGCCATGACGAGCTCGACCAAATCGCCCTCGATCTGCGCCGCCATGTCGAGGACATAACGCGAATTGAACCCGATCTCGATCTGCTCTCCGGTATAATCGGCATCGATCTCTTCGGTGGCCGAGCCTTCCTCGGGGCTGGTCGCCGTCAGGGTGAGCTTACCTGTTTCGACAATCAACTTTATCGCCCGCGATTTCTCGGTCGAGATGGTCGAGACCCGGTCGACCGCATCGAGCAGCGACTTGGTCACCACCGTCATCGTCTTGTCGTTGTCGACGGGCACCACGCGCTCATAGTCGGGGAAAGTACCGTCGATCAGCTTCGACGTCAGCACGACATCGCCGAACGCGAAACGAATTTTCGAATCGGAGAGCTGCACCGCGACGTCACCGTCCGCATCCTCTATGAGCTTGCGCAGCTCGGCCACCGCCTTGCGGGGCACGATAATACCGGGCATGTCCCCGGCGCCGTCGGGTAAAGCGATCTCGACCCGGGCGAGGCGGTGCCCGTCGGTCGCCACGGCACGCAGCGCCCGCGCACCGTCCGCGACGGCATGAAGGTAAATGCCGTTGAGATAATAGCGCGTCTCCTCGGTTGAGACCGCGAAACGCGTCTTATCGATCAGCCGGCGCAAGGATGCGGCGTCAAGGCTGAAGCCGTGAGGTAGATCACCTTCGGCCATGACGGGAAAATCCTCGACGGGCAGGCTGCCCAGAGTAAAGCGTGAGCGCCCCGCGCACACGACCACCCGTCCGCCTTCGGCCGCATCATCGATTTCAATCTGCGCGCCCTCGGGCAGCTTCCGCACGATGTCATAGAGCGTATGCGCCGGGATCGTCGTTGCATCTTCCTGGCCGATATCGGCAACCACCGACTCCACGATCGCGAGATCCATGTCCGTTGCCGTCAGGCGTAGGCTCGAATCCTTCGCTTCGAGGCGTACGTTCGAAAGGATCGGGATCGTGTTACGTCGCTCGACAACGCTCTGAACATGGGCCAGGGCCCGCAGAAGTACCGCACGTTCTATGGTGAATTTCATCGTCTCAGCAGACCTGTTACCGGTTCTTCTTCGTTCAAGAGCTAAACATACTGCCGGGGCAGCGCCCGGTAGACCGTGGCGGGCGCGGGCGGCCCTTTCGACACGGTCACTTAGTCTACCAAAAATGCCGCCGAATCTTAAATTTTTTTAGGGCGCCACCGCCGCTCGCCCCGGTCAGCTCTCAAGCATACGGAGCAACAATTCGACATCCTCGGCAATCTCCGCGTTGGTCTCCTGGAGCTGCTCGACCCTACGCACAGCATGCATCACCGTAGTGTGGTCCCGACCGCCGAATTTTCGCCCGATCTCAGGCAGGGAACGCTGGGTCAACTGCTTCGAAAGGTACATCGCCACCTGTCGCGGCCGGGCAACCACCCGGGCCCGGCGGTGCGAAGACATTTCGAGCAACTTGATATTGTAGTGTTCCGCGACCCGTTTTTGAATCTCCTCGATGGTCACCCGGCGATCGTTCGCCCGCAACAGGTCGTGCAGAACCTCCTGAGTCATCTCGAGCGTGACGGCGCGTCCGACCAGCGTGGCATGCGCGACGACACGATTAAGCGCCCCCTCCAACTCGCGCACGTTCGACGAAATTTTGTGGGCCAGAAATTCGAACACCACCGGAGGGATATCGACGCCCTCGATCTGAGTGGCCTTGGATTGGAGAATACCCAGGCGTAGCTCGTAAGTGGTCGCATGCAGATCCGCCACCAGGCCCCACCCCAGGCGGGAGCGCAGCCGCTCCTCGACCCCTTCTAGGTCTGAGGGCGAGCGGTCCGCCGAAATCACAATTTGGCGGTTGTTGTCGATCAAGGCGTTGAAAGTATGGAAAAATTCTTCCTGAGTGCTCTCTTTTCCGGAAATAAACTGGACATCGTCGATCATCAGGACGTCGACCGAGCGGAACTGCTCCTTGAACGCCATGGTATCGCGGTAACGGAGCGCCCGGACAAACCGGTACATGAATTTTTCCGCTGAGAGATAAAGCACCTTGCGCGACGGATCCAGCGCGCGAATATGCCTCCCTATGGCATGCATCAAATGGGTCTTGCCCAGTCCCACCCCGCCGTAAAGAAACAACGGATTGAACGCCACCTGTTCGGCCTCCGCCACCCGCCGGGCCGCGGCATAGGCGAGATCGTTAGACTTGCCCACGACGAAGTTCTCAAAGGTGAACCGCGCATCGAGGGGAGCGCTGGCACCCTGGCCATCAACCTCTGCGCCAGGGCACAAATCCAGTGGCCGTCGTGCCACTGGTGCGGCGCCGCGCGAAAGCGCGGCCGTCGAAGGCATCGCAGCATTCGCTGAGGCCAGCGGGTCAACCACGATATCGATCGCCTGGACGGAGGAATGCTCGTGCTGCCAGGTTGCACGGATCAGATCGGCGTATTGCTGAAGCACCCAGTCCCGCAGGAAGCGCGTCGGGGCGGTCATGGTAACCCGGCCGCCTTCGACGCCCGTAAAACCTAGCGGCATCAACCAGTTTCGATAGGTGACCTCGCCCAACTCCTCGCGCAAGCCCTCGCGAACCGCCTCCCAGGTTACCGTCAGGTCCGCGCCTCGCGTATCGGAATTCATGCTCGAACTCCACGACACGCGAGCACGACGGGCGGCCCGCCTACTTCGTTCACTACGGCATCTCCCGTCCGCCGTTCATAAGAAACGCTGGTCACTGCGGCGCCCCCTTCAGTTCGTAACACGCGCGAAAATTTCAAGGAATAGTTCAAAGTGAATCAGACGGTTATATTATTTTATGGCGCTGACCGGCTGACCCTCTATCTCCCTGAATTCCCCACATTTCAAGCCACCTACATCCGGCCCACCCTCTAAATTCAGGTCGGCTAACAGGGCAGTGACGTCTCGTTTCCCTCAAAACACTGGCCCCAGAAGTGGGCCTCCGAAGACCTATTTGGACAGAGTAATGCGGCCATTGCCGTCAGGCAACGGGTCCGAAAACGGAACGTCTATCTTTATTGTCCGGCCGGGCGGGCGCGCGACAAAACATCCGGTTGCTGAGCCGCCCCGGCAGCATGATCAGAGGATGGGAATGACGGTGGAGAAGGTCGATTGTGTTTCCGGGGCTTAACCCAGTGCCTTAACCCTTTTGCTGAGCCGGGACATCTTGCGCGCCGCCGTGTTGCGGTGCATAACGCCCTTCGTGACCCCGCGCATGAGTTCGGGCTGCGCGCTGCGCAACGCGGTTTCGGCCGCGCTCTTATCGCCGGCCGAGATCGCCTGTTCGACCTGTTTGACATAGGTCCGGATCCGGCTGGTCCGAGCACGTCTCAGTTCCGTCCGCTTGACGGTCTGACGAATCCGTTTCTTTGCCGAGCGAATGTTGGCCATCAATCTCCTCCGAATTCCGCCGCGCGGCCGACACTGGCCACGCTTCGCGGAAGGCGCGTTTATAGCCCCTTGGCTGGGTTGCCGTCAACCATCGAAACCCTTGGAAACCCCTGAAAGCTCTAGAATTTTTTGAGACCCCGCCTAGTGTAGCCGGGGAAAACGCGCGCCTATTCGTCGCGGAACTTAGGCTCCCGCTTTTCGATGAAGGCCGCCATCCCTTCGGCGCGGTCGGCATGGGCGAAGGTCGCGTAGAAACTTTCGCGCTCGAAGCGCACCCCTTCGCTGAGCGTGGTCTCGTAGGCCCGATTAATCGCTGCCTTGGCCTTTGCCACCGCCGGTCCCGAAAGCTTGGCGATGTGGGTTGCCACGGCGAGCGCCTCGTCGATCAGTTCTTCCGCAGGCACGATCCGGCTGACTAGGCCCGAGCGCTCGGCCTCTTCCGCCTCCATGATCCGGCCGGTTAGGCACATCTCCATGGCTTTCGCCTTGCCCACGGCGCGAGACAGGCGCTGGGTGCCCCCAGCACCGGGGATCGTGCCGATGGTGATCTCGGGCTGCCCAAATTTGGCGCTGGGCGCCGCCAGGATGAAGTCGCACATCATGGCGGTCTCGCAACCGCCGCCAAACGCACCGCCCGCCACTGCGGCAATAATCGGTTTTCTGAGTCGGCTGATACGCTCCCAAGGGCCAATAAAATCGCCAGTGCAGGCGTCAATATAACTTTTCGGCTGCATCTCCTTGATGTCGGCGCCGCCGGAAAAGATCTTCTCGCTGCCCGTAATCACCAGGCAACCGATTACGGGATCGTCCTCGAACAGGTCGAGCGCCTGGTTGAGTTCGGCGATCAGCAGCGAGGACAGCGCGTTGACCGGCGGCCGGTTGAGCCGGATCAGGGCCACCGGGCCGTGGGTTTCGGTTTGGATCAGTTCGCAGGTCATCTCACGAGCTCCTCTTGGCAGAATTTCTGATCCCGCTCGCCAGCCTGTCGGCTGCAGATCATTTGGATTGGGGGGTGAGAGCAAAGCGAACCGCCAAGCGGCCACTTCCCTCGATTATACCTATAGTCAAAATTTCGCCCTCGCGAGCATATTCGCCGCTCTCAAGAGGTCGCCAACCGAGCTGGGGCAGCGTTTGCGCATAGAAGGCGCGCACCGCCGAGGCCGCAAGCGCCCCTTCGGCCCGAGCCTCGACCAACCGGCCAGCCGGGGTGTCGAACACCAGGCCACCGTCCCGGACTTCGTCCAGTCCCGCCATCAGCGGCAGGTCCTCGGTGCCCGAGACAAATCGGGCCTGGGCCAACGCTGGAGCGAGAGCCGAGAGCGTCAGGACGAGACACAGGGCGAACCGGGCAATCGAGGAGCTATTCATGGGCGCAACCCTAGCACAAGCCTCCGCCTCGTTCAGCGTTGACGGCGCGGGCAGAAGAAGGTCGACCGGTTGGCCTGTGTGATCCGCCTAATCGCCCCGCTGCAGTCGCAGCCGGGACAGAATTGGCCCTCGCGATCGTAGACCGCGAAGCGATGCTGAAAATACCCAAGCTCGCCTGACGTCTGGACATAATCGCGCAGGCTCGATCCGCCGGCCTCGATCGCGGCCTTGAGCACGGTCCGAATCGCGGCGGCAAGTCTGTCTGCCCGCCCACCCTGCACCGTATAGGCGTGGCGGCGCGGCGAGAGGCCGGCGCCGAAGAGCGCCTCGCAGGCATAGATGTTGCCCACGCCCGCGACCACCGTCTGATCAAGCAACGCTGCCTTGATCGGCGTGCGTTTCTTGGCCAGCCGGCGAGCCAGCGCCAGGCCATCGAACGCGGGGTCGAGCGGCTCGGGGCCGAGGCGAGAAAATAGCGGATGCTCGTCAAGGCTCGCCGCCGGGCAAATCGTCAGCAGCCCAAACCGTCGGCGGTCGTTGAACGTGACCGTAGTGCCGTCATCCACCTCGAACACCACATGATCGTGCGGGTCGGCCTGGTTGCTCGGCCCCTCGGTGATCATCAACCGCCCCGACATGCCGAGATGAAGAATAATCACCGGACCGTCATCGAGATGAATGCGGACGTACTTCGCGCGACGCTCGATACGATCGATCCGCTGCCCTTCGACCGCGGCCGCGAAACCATCCGGGATCGGAATGCGCAGATCGGGCCGGCGCAAAATAACCCGCGTGATCCGGCGACCGATCAATCGGCGCGCGAGACCCCGGCACACTGTCTCCACTTCTGGCAACTCGGGCATGGTGGCGTAAGGTAGCCTGGCCTGCGGCCCTACGCTATGGTGACGTTGCCATGGTGAACCGACCGGCCGATCTGGGGTCAAGTCCCGATGAGACCACGGATTTCGGATTCCGGCGGGTGCCGGAATC
>Ga0302135_10000980_pt1 | contig 17299 bp, 14 predicted proteins | sample CBN3_surface_MG_FD_203119 | JGI IMG/M metagenome (GOLD analysis project Ga0302135, IMG submission 203119) | Marine microbial communities from Western Arctic Ocean, Canada - CBN3_32.1 | ecosystem: Environmental > Aquatic > Marine > Oceanic | place: Canada: Western Arctic Ocean | collected...
TTGCTGAAGATCCTTTTCTGATCCGGCTTGGTTGGTGATTGAGTCGTAGTAAAGCACTCGAGCAAACAAGAGGTCTGTTTCATTGGGAAACTTATTCAGCGAATTATCAAGTAATGTCAGAGCTTTATCACCGTATTCAGCTTGAATAAGCAGGCTAGATTCGACTGTAGTTAATAGAATTTCCAGTCGAGGTTGTCCCCTTGAAATTCTGCTAATCCAATCATGAGCATCTTCGAGTTCCCCCATTTGAATCGAAATGCGAGTTGCCTGTTGTTGTGACGCCAGGAAGTTATTAGTACCAGGCCGTACTTGGCGATAGTGTTCTACAGCCTTGGCTAGGTTGCCTTGTTGTTCGTGCACATAGGCAAGGTAAAACTGACTCTCATCAGCCAGTTGATCAACCGCTATCAATCGAGTAAAAATTTCGACAGCGCTGTCGAAATTTTCCATCTCTAGTTCTAAGAGAGCGATTGAGTAAAGAGTTTCCCAATCTTGAGGGTCTTCTTCCATTAACTGACGAAATTGGTCAGCAGCGTTTCCGAACTCATCATTTTGAATGAGATAGCGTGCATAGTTCATTCGCAGCTCGCGATCGTCCGAAAATCTAGATATGCCTTCACTTAGCGTATCTAAGGCTTCCTCGCCTCTGTCCATAGCTTGCAGAATTTGCGCCTGTAAGAGAACTAAAGTCGGATTGGTGTCAGTGATATCAATTAATGCGCGAACCTCGATCAAAGATTCTGTATACAAAGTACTTTGTGCAAGCATTTGGGCGAGCGCAATTCGAATACTTGGTTGATTGGGAAAATCTTTACTAAGTTGGCGCAGACTTTGAATCAATAAGCCACGATCCTGTGTGTTCATGCTTCCAGTTTGTGCAGCAATTACGGAGAAATCTATATCCCCCCCCAATTCTATAACTCTACCCATATGAGAAATTGCTTGATCTAAAGAACCATTCTCTAAAAATTGAAATCCAACCATTAGATGCGGTTGGGGGTTGCTTGGTTCGATTTCGATCCAAAGCAGTCCTAATTCCAGCATTGTATTGATGTCGTTATTTACTGATGCAAACTGAACTGCCCGTTGAATAATTCCTAAGTCACGGGTTTGTCGCGCCAAATCAAAATAACTGTCACCCGCTTCGCTGAGGTCACCACGCTGTGCGCCCAACTCGCTAATTATTGCTGTATATAGTTGATCTTTCGTGAAGTTGCCGTATTCAGTTTCTTCAGCTTCGATAGGCAGTTCGTTATTCGTGGATTGCGGTTTATTGGTGGCTTCGTCGTCAGTGCTAGCGGAATTTTCTGGAGATTGAGTGTAAGTTGCGCATGCACCCAAAGCTGCTGTGATTAATAGCAGCAAACAGATGTTCATTAATTTCTTCTTATACATGGAGTTTATTGTAGCAGTTTGTTGAATAGGCAGCATATGGCTTTGACCTTCTTATGAACATATGGAAGTGGGGTTTATTAAGGGTACAGGGCTGGCTTTAGCTATCTTTTGCTACATTTAATTGCTGAGAATCTGCTGCGAAATTACCACAATAGAGGCATTTCTGGGACAAAACTACAGTAAAATCAGTCCTTAATGGGAACAAGGCCTGATATTTAGTAACATAGCCTGCTTTTTATGCGTAGGGCAGCTCATTGCCCTAGTCGAATAACTATAGTGGATCGTAACACTGGATTCTCAATGGCATTGGTATTAATCGGAATCAATCACACCACAGCAGATATAGCGCTGCGGGAAAAGGTTGCCTTCCCTCCGGAAGTGGTCGCCGGTGCTTTGCGTCAGTTAAGAGATCTAGCCGGTGTTCATGAAGTTATATTGCTGTCTACTTGTAATCGAACAGAGATTTATTTGGCATTTCAGACTGGTGACGATGCTGTCATCGATAATCGTAATTTGGTAAATAGGCAACAAATTGTTGTTAGCTGGCTGGCGGATTACCATAAGTTAGATGTTGAAGAGCTAGCTCAGAGTAGTTATTTGTTCGGTAATGAAGATGTCGTGCGACATCTTATGAAAGTTTCTTGTGGATTGGATTCCATGGTGCTGGGTGAGCCTCAGATTCTTGGTCAAATTAAATCTGCTTATGCGGTTTCGAAAGATTTAGAGTTTGTAGGTCAAAGTCTCGGTACAGCTTTTCAGCAAGCTTTTTCTATTGCCAAAGAAGTTCGGACAGACACAGCTATTGGCGAAAATCCTGTATCGGTTGCCTATGCGGCAGTCGCTTTGGCGGAAAGAATTTTTTCGGAACTTAATAGTCTGCAAGTCTTGTTGATTGGTGCGGGTAGAACTATCGAATTAGTAGCTAAGCATCTAGTAGAAAAAGGCGTACAGGAAATCATTGTAGCGAATAGAACTCTCGATAATGCCTTGGATATTGCCTCACGTATTAATGGCCACGGGGTGCTGCTATCTGATATTCCCGGAAAACTAATTGACGCAGATATAGTAGTAAGTTCAACCAACAGTCAGTTACCTCTTTTAGGAAAAGGGTCAGTTGAGAAGGCATTGAAGAAGCGGAAACACAAACCCATGCTTTTAGTGGATTTGGCTGTGCCCAGAGATATTGAAGAAGAGGTTGGTGAGATTGCAGATGCCTATCTTTACAGCATAGATGACATCAGTGACGTAATCGAAGACGGGGTTAAGAGCCGAGCTGAAGCGGCGGCCGAAGCTCATTCGATTATAGAGCGTGGCATTGAAGAATATCTTAAAAAGTTACGGACGCTGAACGCCGTTGCGACCTTGCGGGCGTTTCGAACAAAGGCTGAAAAAATTCGTGATCTGGAATTAGAGAAAGCCATCAAAGCTCTAGAAAACGGAGAACCACCGCATGGAATATTAAGTAGCCTAGCTCGGGGGATTACCAATAAATTAACTCATATGCCCAGTGTGCAAATGAAAAAAGCTAGCGCGGAGGGAAGGGTTGATTTACTCGAACTGACTCAGGAGCTATTTGATTTGCAAGAAGACAATTTAAAAAATGACTAAAGGTTTATGAAAGATTCAATTCGAACAAAATTAGAAAGCCTGCAGGATCGCTTTGGGGAGTTAGAAGCCCTCTTGAGTGATGCTGGAATAATTTCCGATCAAAATAAATTTCGGGAGCTATCAAAAGAATATGCTGAGATTGAGGAGTTGGTGCAAAGCTTTAATCGTTTTAAGGCTGTGGGTAACGATCTCTATGAAGCTAAGGAAATGCAAAAGGATACTGATCCTGAAATTCGGGCAATGGCAGAGGAAGAGATTAGTACTACTAATGAAGAGTTAGAGAGTTTGGAGTTAGACCTACAAAAATTGCTTTTACCTAAAGATTCAAAAGATAGCTGTAACGTTTTTCTAGAAATTCGTGCAGGTACTGGTGGTGATGAGGCAGCGATATTCTCGGGCGACCTTTATCGTATGTATTCTCGCTATGCCGAATTGCAAAAATGGGGCTTAGAGTTAATTACCGAAAGACAGGGTGAGCATGGAGGTTACAAAGAGATTATCGTTAGAATAGAAGGCAAGAATGTATACGAAAAGCTGAAATTCGAATCTGGGGCCCATCGCGTGCAAAGAGTTCCCGATACTGAAACTCAGGGACGAATTCACACTTCAGCATGCACAGTGGCGATCATGCCTGAATTGGAAGAAGTCGATGAAATAGAAATTAATAAAGGTGATTTACGCGTTGACACGTTCCGAGCGAGTGGCGCTGGCGGTCAACATGTTAACAAAACAGATTCTGCGATACGCCTTACTCACCTTCCCTCAGGGATAGTGGTGGAGTGTCAGGATGAAAGATCCCAACACAAGAACAAAGCCCGTGCTATGTCTCTGCTGCAGGCAAAATTATTAGATCAAGCTCAATCTGCCCAACAACAGGAAGAATCCGATACTCGCAGAAAGTTAGTGGGTAGTGGAGATCGTTCGGAGAAAATCCGAACCTATAATTATCCTCAAGGTCGGGTAACGGATCATCGAATTAAGCTGACTCTTTATAATTTGCCGGAGGTAATGGCTGGTGAGCTAGGCTCTGTTGTACAACCCCTAATCAATGAATATCAAGCTGATCTCTTGGCTGGATTGGCAGCTGAAGGCTAACCTTAGCAGCTATGTCTTTATCAATAAACGAAGCATTGAGCGAATCAAAAAAATTGATAGGGTACAGCGATAGCTCGCGCCTAGATGCAGAGTTGTTTCTTGCTGCAGCTCTTAACTGTACCCGCGAGCGTCTCTATACCTGGCCTAATAGTGAAATTAGTGGAAGCCAATTAAGAACTTTTCATTCTTATCTGGAAAGGCGTAGAGGCGGAGAACCAGTGGCCTATATTCTTGGGCAGCAGGCTTTTTGGAATTTTGATTTAATAGTGAATGAGCACGTCCTAATTCCTCGTCCAGAAACGGAGCAGCTGGTCGAATGGGCCATCGGTCTTCTTGATTGTTGTAGATCCGATTGTATTCATATTGCTGACCTTGGCACTGGATCTGGAGCAATAGCTTTAGCGTTGGCGAGTACCAATCATTTTTGGCAGATTTCTGCAGTGGATATTAGTGGAGACGCGCTTAAGGTTGCTAGGTTGAATGCGGAAAAGCTGAACCTGACAAATATTGAATATATCCAAGCATCATGGTGTGATGGCTTTATTCAGGATAAATTTGATCTGGTTGTAGCTAATCCGCCTTATGTGGCTAAAGGTGATTTGCATTTGAAAGAAGGAGGTCTGCCATTCGAGCCCGAGCTTGCTCTAGTTTCTGATGAGAGTGGTAAGGCAGATATTAGGCGGATTGCACAAAGTAGCCGAGAATTTCTAAAGAATGATTCTTGGCTCCTTTTAGAGCATGGCTATGATCAGAAACACGAAGTGGAGATAATTTTAAGAAGTCTGGGATATAAAGACATTGAGTGTCGCCAGGATTATGCCGGAATTGATCGAATGACGGTTGGGAAATGGTTTGCTTGATTTTTGTTTTGTCTAAATTAAAAATACTGCTAAGAATTGGCCCCAAATGAATGATGAGAAACTCCTAAGATACAGTCGTCAGATAATGTTGTCGGACATGGATATTGCTGGTCAGCAAAAACTCATTGACGCTACCGTGTTGATTGTTGGAATGGGAGGTCTTGGTTGCCCTGTGGGAATGTATTTGGCAGCTGCGGGGGTAGGGCATCTGATTCTTGCTGATGATGACACTGTAGAAATTACCAACCTGCAAAGGCAAATCGCCCACAGTCAGGCTGACATTGGTTCATCAAAAGTAGAATCTGTGGCAGAAACGTTGAAAGCTCTCAATAGGGAGGTGCATATTACAGCGATGAATCAGCGACTCGAAGAGAAAGACCTAGATATTCAGGTGGCTTCGGTCGATGTGGTCGTGGATGCTAGCGATAATTTCACTACGCGTTTTGCTATCAATAGAGCTTGCTCAAAAGCTAAAACGCCTTTGGTTTCTGGGGCTGCAATTCGAATGGAAGGTATGGTAGCTGTGTTTGACCCTCGTGATGTCGAAAGCCCTTGTTATCAATGTCTCTATAAAGGGGGAGCAGACGAATCGGCAAGTTGTTCCGAAAATGGTGTTATGGCTCCAATCGTTGGAATTATCGGATCAGTTCAGGCTATGGAGACCATCAAAGTAATTACTAGTATTGGTAAGTCACTAACTGGCCGGTTACTGTTATTAGATGGGAAAAATATGCAATGGCGTGAGATGACATTGCCGCGAGATGAAAATTGTCTCGTTTGTTCTCTTCGTAATTAAAAAGAGAGAACCTAAAGCCTTTCGTTGCAGTGTTAGGGGCATACGGCTATTATGCCCACCCCGCGCTGATTCCCCAGACTCAGGTAATAACGAAGTAAGCTTACTTGTCAGAGAATTAAGAGATGGAACCAGAAGTAGATTCACTGCAGGTATCATTTGATCGCTTTGATTTACATAAGCCGTTGCGCGATGCCATAGCTAAAATGGGTTTTGAATTTTGTACACCGATTCAAGCCGAGTCCTTGGTTCATTCCCTAGCTGGTCATGATCTTACAGGCCGGGCTCAAACTGGCACTGGGAAAACTGCAGCTTTTTTGATTACCATCATTAATGATTTGTTATCGAACCCTATAGAAGAAGAAAGATTTCTTGCGGAGCCCCGCGCTCTTATCGTAGCGCCAACTCGAGAACTAGCCATTCAAATCGCTAGTGACGCCAGTCAGCTAACAGAATTTTCTGGTTTGCATACGGTAACGCTTGTTGGTGGCGAAGATTATCAGAAGCAAAACAGGGCATTGGCTAGAGGACCTGTAGACCTTGTTGTGGCTACCCCTGGCCGCCTTATAGATTTTGTTCAAAATGATAACCTTTATCTGGGGATGGTTGAGTTGTTAGTTTTGGATGAAGCTGACCGCATGCTAGATATGGGATTTATTCCACAAGTTAGACAAGTTGTTTCACGAACACCGAAAAAAGACTGTCGTCAAACAATGTTGTTTAGCGCTACCTTTACGCCGGCGATCATGGAAATGGCTGAGCGCTGGGCTGTTGATCCTATCATGGTAGAAATCGAACCAGAGAAAGTAGCAGCCGATGCAGTGGATCAAATTGTTTACCTCGTAACCACCGCTGACAAATACAATTTGCTCTATAATTTAATTTCCGACGAGAAAGCGGAAAAAGTCATGGTATTCAGTAATCGTCGGGACCAAGTCCGCAAGCTCGCGGATAATCTCTACCGCAATGGCGTGAATTGCGGAGTGTTATCGGGAGAAGTTCCGCAAAACAAACGAATTAAGACATTAGATGCATTTAAAGCAGGCAATATAAAAGTCCTTGTTGCAACAGATGTTGCAGGCCGCGGGCTGCATATTGATAATGTTAGCCACGTGGTCAACTACACTTTGCCAGAAGAGCCCGAAGACTATGTGCATCGTATTGGTCGAACTGGTCGTGCTGGTGCGATTGGAACTTCGATTAGCTTTGCCTGTGAAGAAGATTCATTTTTACTGCCAGCTATCGAAGAAAAGCTTGGCAACAAATTGGATTGTATTCATCCTGATGATTCTTCTTTGGAACGTGCGCCCGCCTTTTCCCGAGAATCAAAATTCAAAGCGCCGTCTGATAGTCGTAATTCCAGCAAGCCAAGAAATAATTGGCGGCCCACTCGTTCCTAGTTTTAGGGTCTGATTTTGGATCCTAATTTTACATGCCACTTCTAGACCATCATCAAATCATCTGATTTCAATGCTAACTCTAAATCCGTGTTCCGATTTTCAAGAAGTGAGTGCGCAGTTACCTAAAAGCAAGGCCAATCCAAGACGAGTAAATGCTTTGTTGTAAAATTTAAAGTTACTTTTTAGTTCCGCAAACTGCAGTCAAAATTTCTACATACTCAACAGATTTACGATGTTCTGACAAGAGGTCCAAGAAAGTTGATCCGTCTTGGAGAGAAGTGTTGATGTCTCTTCCGGCTTCAATAAACAAAGGTACGAAACGTGAAAATAATTCTGCTGTCATTCCACGATAAGCTTTGAGTAAAATATTATAATCAGCCGGCATCCCTTCTGGCGGCTCCAGCTCCAAGAATGTAGAGAGGCGTTCATCTGACCAGTCTTCATCCCGAATGGCTTTTTGGGTGCGCTCAGCACCTCTCTTTTTTTCTTCTGGCATCATTCTTTCCTGTTGTTATCTGATACTTCCTAATAGGCTATTAATTAGAACTGTAAGCTTGTGAAGTAGAGAGCCACTATTGCATCTTATTCCGCAATAAGGTGTTGACCTGTCCTGGATTGGCCTTGCCTTTAGATAACTGCATGGCTTGTCCTACGAGATATCCGATTATTTGTTCTTTGCCATCTTTGAATTGCTGCACTTGATCTGGGTTGTTGGCGATAACCTCATCCACAAGTTTCTCAATTTCTCCAGAGTCAGTTACTTGTTTGAGGCCTTTTTCTTCAATAATTTCATCCACTGTGGCGGGATTATCAATCATGCTTTCAAATACTGCTTTGGCGATCTTGCCGGAAATAGTATTGTCTTTAATTCGAGCTATTAGCGCGGCCAAGCGACTTGCTTCGATTGGCGATTGGGAAATTTCCAGATTTCTCTTATTGAGAAATGCTTGTAATTCCCCGGTTACCCAGTTAGAAGCGACCTTTGCATCTCCGCTATCTCGTGCGACAGTTTCGAAGTACTCCGCTATTTCGCGAGTACTAACTAATACGCTAGCATCATAATCGCTGAGCTTGTATTCATTACAGAAACGTGCTTTTTTCGCATCTGGTAATTCTGGAAGCTCAGCGCGCACTGCTTCTATATAGTCATCGTCAATTTCTATCGGCAATAAATCAGGTTCTGGAAAATAACGATAGTCATTTGCAACTTCCTTGCTACGCATTGAGCTAGTTTCATCACGTTCAGAATCATAACGTCTGGTTTCTTGAATAATGCGCCCACCATCCTCGAGAATTTCTTGTTGTCTTAGTACCTCAGAATGAATCGCCTTTTCAACGAAGCGAAATGAATTGATATTCTTAATTTCAGTTCTGGTGCCTAGCTCTGTTTCACCTATTGGTCGAATTGAAATATTTACATCACAGCGCATTGAACCAAGCGCCATGATTGCATCAGAGATATCGAGATAACGAATAATTGTGTGGAGCTTCTTTAAATAGGCTACTGCCTCATTGGCGCTGGTTATTTCAGGCTCAGAAACAATTTCTAGGAGAGGGACCCCTGCTCGATTAAGGTCGATGCCTGACATCCCACTAAATTCCTCATGTAAAGATTTTCCAGCATTCTCTTCTATATGTGCACGCGTTACGCCGATCTTTTTTTCACTGCCATCATTCAAGGTGACGTTAAGCGAACCCTTACCTACAGTAGGAAAATCAAGTTGGGTAACTTGATAGCCTTTAGGCAGGTCAGGATAAAAATAATTCTTTCGATCAAATACAGAACGTTTGCCGATTTCGGCACCAATCGCTAAACCAAACCGCACTGCCATTCGCAGCGCTTCTTCATTGAACACGGGTAAGGTGCCTGGTAGGGCGAGGTCGAATATATTTGCCTGGGTGTTTGGCTCACTGCCGAATTTTGTGTCGCTACCAGAGAATAACTTCGATTTTGTTGATAGTGAGACGTGTACTTCCAAACCGATGACTGTTTCCCATTCCACCATTTAGGTTTCCCCTTCAAAAATTGAGGGCTTTCGTTTGTGCCAGTCGGTATTTAATTGGAACTGGTGAGCAATATTCAAAAGTTTTGATTCTGCAAAATCCGGGGTCACTAGATGCATCCCTATAGGTAAATTCTTGGACAGCCCAGCCGGTATGGAAATCCCAGGTAAACCAGCGAGGTTTACTGCAATGGTATAGATATCTTCGAGGTACATGGCGACAGGGTCAGTTTTTGCTCCTAGTTTGAACGCGGTATGCGGAGAAGTGGGTCCAACAATCACATCAACTTCTTTGAATGCATTGTTAAAGTCATTTTTAATCAGGCGACGAATCTTTTGTGCCTTTCGATAATAGGCATCATAAAATCCAGCTGAAAGAGCATAAGTGCCTACCATGATTCTACGTTTTACTTCATCACCAAAACCTTCGCTTCGAGTACGCTTGTACATGTCTTCAAGATCAACTGGGCTCTCGCAGCGATAACCATATCGAACTCCATCATAACGTGAAAGGTTTGCAGAAGCCTCGGCTGGAGCTATAACGTAGTAGGCGGACACTGATAAATGATTGTTGGGTAAATCTATTTCCTTGATAGTTGCGCCTAGCTTTTCATATTCTGCTAGGGCGTCACGAATTGCCTGCTCAGCATCAGCTGACAGTCCTTCGGCGAAATGTTGTCGGGGTATGCCGATTCTTAAGCCGACCATTGAGTCATTTAATGAAGAAGTGTAGTCATCAACTTTCTTATCGATACTAGTGGAGTCTTTTAAATCGAGGCCAGCCATTGCGTTCAATAACAGTGCAGAATCTTCCGCACTTTTGCTTAGACTGCCTGCCTGATCGAGGCTGGATGCGAAGGCGATCATGCCCCAGCGTGATATGCGCCCATAACTCGGCTTGAATCCGGTGATTCCGCAAAAGGAAGCGGGCTGGCGAATTGAGCCGCCAGTATCTGTGCCTGTTGCAATTGCACATAAATCTGCAGTTACGGCAGAAGCAGAACCTCCAGAAGAGCCACCAGGCACTCGATCAGTATCCCAAGGGTTACGCACCGGGCCGAAATGGCTAGTTTCATTTGAAGAGCCCATAGCGAATTCGTCCATGTTCGTTTTTCCTAACATGACTGTACCGGCAACTTTTAAACGCTCAACAACAGTTGCATTATAGGGGGCGATAAAATTGTGCAGCATTTTCGACCCGCAGGTAGTTTTTATACCTTCAGTACAGAAAATATCTTTGTGTGCCATAGGAATTCCAAGCAGCGCCCCACTGGCGCCGCCAGCGCGAGCTTTATCCGCAGATTCAGCTTGAGCTAAAGCAGACTCTTCACACACTGTAATGAATGCATTTAGCATCGGGTTGTATTTTGCAATGCGAGCAAGGTAAGCCTGGGTCAGCTCGACGCTCGATATGTCGCCCGCAGATAATGCTGTGGAAAGTTCAGCGACAGTTTTTCCTATCATTAAATTTGTCTCAATGTCAGATAATGACATTGCTCCTGTAATTTCTATGTTTGAATATTGCTAGTTGTTATTTAGCTCATTTAATTAACTATTCTATTACTATGGGAACAAGAAATAGCCCATCTTGGGTATCGGGTGCTAGGGATTGTAACTTGTCCCGTTGATCGGTTTCGGTCACTTTATCTAAACGTAATCTCTGCACTAGATCTAAGGGGTGGGCGAGGGGTTCAACAAATTCAGTGTCCACAGATTGCATCTGATCTATTAAGGTCAGGATATCGGTAATTCGATTCGCCACTTCAGCTGATTCAGTTTCACTAACATGCAATCGAGCAAGGTGAGCAATTTTTTCTACTTCAGACTTATCTAAAGCCATTTGATGTCTCCGGAAAAACAGTGCGAGGTAAATTAATGGATGTAGTATTTAGGATAGCGCACATTATTATGACTAATTTTTCATAATTTCTCGCTATTGGACCCAATTGGTCCCTAGACCCTTGCTCTAACTCCTTGCCGTTGTTAGAGTGCGTCCTATTCGCTGCGAAGGCGAGATTATACTGTAATTCTAACGATTTAAAACGTTAGGCCAGGCTCCGGGAGATTCCTTAAGAAAAAATCTTTGCTAAGAAACCGAGAGAGTTCTTCTTTAACCAAACCACGTCCGGTATCACAATAATATTGCATTGAACGCTAAATCATTAGTCTAAATTGCCGCCAAAATAACAATGTATACCGGTATTGGAATCTTTAAATTGAGGTAATCTAAAGTTCATGTTCAAAAAACTTCGGGGAATGTTCTCCAATGACCTATCCATCGATTTGGGTACGGCCAATACTCTGATTTACGTGCGCGAAGAAGGCATTGTATTAAATGAGCCGTCTGTTGTTGCGATTCGCACTCATAATGGTCAGAAAACAGTTACTGCCGTGGGGTCTGATGCTAAGCGCATGTTGGGTAGGACACCCGGCAATATCACTGCGATTCGACCATTGAAAGATGGTGTTATTGCGGACTTTCAGGTAACCGAGAAAATGTTGCAGCATTTTATTAATCAGGTGCATGAAAATAGTTTCTTTCCGCCTAGTCCTCGTGTGCTTGTATGTGTGCCCTGTAAATCTACTCAAGTTGAAAGGCGAGCGATTCGTGAATCGGTAGCAAGTGCTGGAGCTAGGGACGTACGCCTGATTGAAGAGCCAATGGCTGCTGCTATTGGTGCCGGCTTACCGGTAGAGCAGGCTAGTGGTTCCATGGTCGTCGACATTGGTGGTGGTACTACCGAAATAGCTATTATTTCACTAAATGGCGTGGTTTATTCCGAATCTGTTCGAGTTGGGGGTGACCGATTCGACGAAGCCATAACCTCTCATGTTAGGCGCAATTATGGCAGTCTCATCGGCGATGCGACAGCGGAGAGGATCAAGAAAGAAATCGGTTGCGCGTATGTTGGAGCGGCCAGTCAAGTTCGTGAAATCGATGTTCGAGGTCGTAATCTCGCGGAAGGCGTGCCGCGAAGCTTCACGCTTAACAGCGATGAGATACTGGAGTCGCTGCAAGAGCCTCTTTCGGCGATAGTTCAGGCGGTGAAGAGTGCATTGGAGCAATCTCCCCCAGAACTAGCATCAGATATTGCGGAAAGCGGTCTTGTTCTTACTGGTGGCGGAGCCCTATTGCGGGATATAGACAAATTACTCTCTGAAGAGACGGGTTTACCAGTGATCGTGGCAGAAGACCCTTTAACCTGCGTCGCTCGTGGCGGCGGTAAAGCCATGGAACTGATGGATACCTATGACTTAGATCTGCTTAGTTTGGAGTAAAAGAGGGGCTAATCTCTTTACATCAGCCTAAGGAAGGTGCAACCAGAGGGTTTTCCTGGATTTAGCCGCTTTATAATCATTAATTGGGCCCTTGCACGAATCTCTAGGCTACGTGTCAGAATGAGGTACTCCAGCTATCGATAAGACCCTCTTTATAAAAGGCGTGGCGCTAGAATACCGAGCGCTTGCCTTTCTTTTTCTGTCAGTTTGCATCATGTTCGCTGATAGTCGTTTTGGTTACCTTGAAAAAGTCCGCTTCGGTCTTGGCTATGCGACAACACCTGTCTACTGGGTGGCAGCGATCCCTACCCGTGTTTCTTTCTGGATAGATGATGTCTTTGTTTCCCGCACGGACCTGCTCGAAGATAATGAGTATTTACGGGAAGAGCTATTAGTAAGTCAGCGGGAATTGCAATTATTAGAAAGTTTGGCAAGTGAGAATAGCCGACTGCGAGCTTTGAATGAAGCTAGTCAGATCGTCGATGGTGAAGTGTTACCGGCTGAGATTATCAATGTTTCCCCTGACCCCTACTCAAAAAGAGTTCTAATTAACAAAGGTGCGGGAGATGGTGTCTTTGTCGGTCAGGCATTGTTGGATGCCAATGGTTTAATGGGGCAGGTAGACGAAGTACTGCCTTTTACTAGTTGGATTCTGTTAATTACCGATTCGCACCATGTCACTCCAGTAGAAGTTAACCGAAATGGAGAGCGAGCATTAGCTCGCGGCAGTCGCACTTCGGTAAATGAGTTGGAGTTAGAGTTCGTAACTCAGACCCAGGATATGGTTGCTGGAGATAAATTGGTCAGTTCAGGAATGGGTCAGGTCTATCCAAAAAATTATCCGGTGGCAGAAATTATTAGTGTGTATGCTGACCCTGGGCAGGATTTTGCTACTGTTAAGGCTCGGCCTCTCGCACAGATCGCCAGTACTCGCCATGTGATGTTGGTTTTTCAGAATGAGAATATGGACGAACCAGCTCTGAGCTTAGTTGATGAGGAACTCTTGGACTCGACAGTTCCGCTTGAATTAGAAAATTCTGACACCGTAGTGATTTCTGACGGTCAAATCATTCGATTCGACCCTGACGTCGCTGATCATTAGGCAGTTAAATGCAGAAAAAGCCACACGCCATCTGGGTAATTTTCCTAACCTTTTCCATCGCTTATTTACTCGCTATTGTTCCATTTCCAGATTGGGCAATGAACTATCGCCCTGAGTGGGTGCCTATGGTTTTGATCTACTGGGTTATGGCTTTACCTTATCGTGTCGGTATTGGATGGGCATGGGTGGTCGGTCTATTATTAGATATTCTAGAAGGTTCGATTCTGGGCGTTAATGCTCTCTCCTTGGTGATACTCGCTTACGTCACTTTAAGCCTCCATCAGAGGATGCGAATGTTCACAACCTTCCAGCAGAGTGGCTTGATGTTAGCGCTGATAGGTTTAAATGTAATGATTTGTAATTGGTTGCAAATCATTACTGATCAAACTGTATCTACCAATTTGATGTTCCTAATGGCATCAGTGACTAGTGCGATAATCTGGCCTTCGCTGTTTCAGCTACTACGTCAGATTAGACGCAGCTTCGATGTGCATTAGGCGAGCTGTAATTCTTCAATGACACGCGACTCACTAATTCTCGCCTCTGCTTCGCCAAGGCGTAAAAAATTACTCGAGCAAATAGGCCTTCAGTTTAGTGTTAGCAATGAAGATATTAATGAGTCCTACCTTGTTGATGAATCTCCGGAAGAGTATGTGCGAAGAATGGCTGAAGAAAAAGCTAGTTCAGCACTATCTCGGCTGCAGAATTCCGCTACTATTGTAATAGCGGCTGATACATTGGTGGTTAAAGGTTCGCGGCTAATGGGCAAACCCACAGATCGCGAGGATTGCCTTAGGATGTTGAAATTGTTGAGTGATGGCGAACATCGTGTCTTATCTGCGGTATGTGTGGCAACTGCTACTTTGAAGAAAATTGTTCTTCATGAGTCAACTGTCAGCTTTGGGCCAATCAGTGAGCAACAGGCAGAGGATTATTGGTCTAGCGGCGAGCCGAAAGGCAAGGCTGGTTCTTATGGTATACAGGGTTTAGGTGCGCTGTTTGTTAGAAGGATTGAGGGTAGCTACAGCTCAGTAATGGGTTTGCCATTGTTTGAAACGGCAAACTTGCTAAAAGAGTTTGGTATAGATTGTCTAGCTCAGGCGAGTGTAGATGGAAATTCTGTCTCGCCCATGAGTGAAGGAGAATTAAATTGAGTGAAGAAATACTGATCAATATAACTCCTATGGAGACTCGAATAGCTCTTATCGAGAATAGACTTCTACAAGAAATATTCATCGAGCGTCGCAACAGCGGTGGTCGTGTTGGTTCTATCTACCATGGCCAAGTGGTAAGAGTTATGCCCGGCATGGATGCTGCGTTTGTAGATATCGGATTAGGAAAAGCCGGCTTCATTCATGCATTAGATATCTCTCCCATTGCTGAGGGCGGGTTCGAGGTACGAGAGGATCCTCATCGAGGAATTGAGGCTTTGGTCCGTGAAGGACAGTTCTTAGTAGTTCAGGTAGTCAAAGATGCTATTAGTACTAAGGGTGCACGGTTGAGCACACATCTCACTTTACCTTCGAGAAACCTTGTTTTTCTTCCTCGTGGCCAACACCTGCGAATTTCTCAGAGCCTTCAAGGTGAGGAGGAGCGTTCTCGCTTAATGACTGTTCTTGAGCAATGTCTGGTAGATGAAGGCAAAACATTGTTAGATCGAGGCGGCTATATTATTCGCACCGCAGCTGAAGGAGTTACTGCGGCTGAAATTCGGGAAGATATACGTTATCTCAGTCGTCTTTGGGAAAAAGTAGAAAAACGAATTGTTAAGAGTGGCACGATTAAAACTGTTCACAATGAAGTACCACTCTATATAAGAGTAATCAGAGACTTCATTACTCCGAGGGTCGAAAAAATTAGAGTTGATAACAAACAACTCTGCGACGAAATTACGCAATTCTCGGGCGGCTGCGTCCCGGATTTAAAAGTTGATGTTGAACTCTACTTAGAGGATCGGCCAATTTTCGATATATACGGAATCGAAGATGAAATAAATAAAGCCTTGGATAGGAAAGTGAAATTAAAATCTGGCGGTGATTTAATTATTGATCAAACTGAAGCCATGACCACTATCGATGTCAACACAGCTGGCTATTTGGGCAGTAGCAATCAGGCAGAAACCATTCTAAAAATCAACCTTGAAGCTGCTGTAGAGATAGCAAGGCAGCTAAGAGTTCGAAATCTCGGTGGGATTGTCATTGTTGATTTTATTGACATGACTGAGCTTGACCATCAGCGCCAGGTTCAGCAAACCTTTAACAAAGCGCTAGAAAAAGATCATGCTCGTACCGCGACTACAGATTTGTCACCGATAGGGTTGATCGAAATGACCAGAAAGCGGACGCGAGAGAGTTTGGGCCAGGTTGTCAATGACCCATGTATAGTATGCGCTGGTCGTGGGCGCCAGAAATCGGCAGAGACGGTTTGCTGCGAAATATTTCGAGAAATGCTACGTGTGGTAAACACCTGTGAAAACGATATGCTGTTGGTAATAGCTTCCCAAATTATAGTTGATCGCCTCTTGGATGAAGAATTTACCGGCCTAACAGAATTGGAAGAATTAGTCGGTAAGACGGTCAAATTTGAAGTGGAACCAATGTATACTCTAGGGCAATTCGACATAGTGCTTTCTTAATAGTATTTCGAGAGCCTAAGGCTAATGAATTAGAGCGTTGACATAGGTTTATTACTTTATTGGGTATTATGATTTGGAAGTCAAAAGCGCATTATTTTAAATTCCTGTTCAGGCTGACTACGTTATAACCATAGCCTAGACAGGTTCTCAGAGCTGAATTATAGCTATTTTTAGACAAGTCTGGCTGCACTGAGCGTTGGGAACCAACTAGAAATCGGTAATATTGCTATTAGCATGCTGCTTAAATTTCTCAAAAAATTACGTCAGCAAGTCATCTTGTTGGTTATTGTCGTCTTGGTTTTAATGGCGGTATATGTAAGTGCAGGCAGGCAGTTTATGCCAGTTGTAGCACGATATTCTTCCTTTTTTGAATCCCAAATTACTGCGTTGACTGGTGTACCAGTCAGCATTCAATCCCTCACTGGTAGTTTTCAGAGCTTCAATCCTATTATTCGAGTTGATGGCCTGAGTATTTTGCTTGGCGAGAATAGTGATCAATTCAGCGATTCTGAAGCCAGTGCTCTAGTATTTGATAGCGCTACTTTGATTTTGGATATTCCTCAAAGTATTTGGCAACGCCGCTGGGTACTTGAAGGTTTTGTCATTGAAACTTTGGAAGTAAATATTGAGCAGCTAGATTCCGGGCAATGGCAAATTAGTGGGCTCGATTTAGCAGTTGATGCTCCTCTCGATTTAGATACTATTTACCAATCGTTTCTAAGCATATCTAGTCTTAATCTACGCAATATGAAAATGAATGTTAGTACTAGAAATGGCAGCAACTTCAGTTTTATAAATGGATCTGCAAGTATTCGAAATTTCGATCGAACTCATTTTCTCTACATAAATACGAATTTGGAAAACAGCGATCAGCAGCTTGCTTTGTCATTAGAAGTGAAAGGTGAGGAGTTAGCTGAGATTGATGGCAGATTGCATATTGATATTCCAGAGGCGGATTACACGAATTTAGTCAGTGCTCAACCAATCTACGAGGTTAACTTTGAAGAATTGAATGGTGGTGGAGATTTTTGGATTCATTTTGCTGATGGAGAATTTGTTAATTTTATTTCCCAAATGAAACTAGGCAGTGTCACTTTATACTCTGGTGAAGAAATGCCTTCGACGCTTT
>Ga0302135_10000983_pt1 | contig 17275 bp, 12 predicted proteins | sample CBN3_surface_MG_FD_203119 | JGI IMG/M metagenome (GOLD analysis project Ga0302135, IMG submission 203119) | Marine microbial communities from Western Arctic Ocean, Canada - CBN3_32.1 | ecosystem: Environmental > Aquatic > Marine > Oceanic | place: Canada: Western Arctic Ocean | collected...
TGCTGGCTTACAGACTGTTGGGTTGATCGCTGAGAAGCTTTGTAAGCCGAGCAGGGCGATTTTGACCTGTTGATTCAGTCGGGTTTTAGGATTGAATGGCAGTCGCAGGCTTAAGCGGTGGTGGTTGCGCTTCGATGTGATCGAGGATCTTTTGGATTATGTCTGGGTCAATAATGTCGGCGATGACACGCATGGTACCGCCACACAATGGGCACACGGAAATATCAATATTAAAGACTCGTTTCAGTCGCTGCCCCCAGGTCAGAGGTGCGATTAATTCATCTGCCGATTCGGATTTTGCTATCGATTTGCATTCATTTTGATGGAGTTTCGACTTGGTTTTTTTGCGTTTTGTGGGAACGACGATTTTCTTCTTTCGTGCATTTGGGGCGAATACGCCGTGATACCGCACAAGATTATGTCGGGGTCTCGGCTATCGAGTCGATTCCTCTCTAACTATTCTGCAGCCTGGGAGGAGCAGTGACCACTCAGAAAATGTCTCCGCGTCGAATCTAGAATTGGTACAACCATTCTAGTCTGCCGCCGTGGTCAGTCGTGCTGGATTCGTAAACCGCTGTGAAAAAATCGACTTGCACAACACTATGCTGACCAATACGGTGTCGGTATCTAACGCCACCGGCAACAGAAGTACCGCCACCTGAGATGGCTTTCTTGCGGACACCTAATTCAAATATAAATTGGTTCAAATAAGGATCGATAAACAATTGATAGCCAATGACGCCACCGACAGAACTGTTGGCTTCGCTTCCGAGTGCCGCGCCGTAGGTGCCTAATCCAACGGCCTGAAATAAGATTCCAGTTTGTCCAAGTGCGCCGCCTGCAGCCGGATCCCGTGCAGCAGATGTGAAGTCATCAACTGAGATAAAGCCGTTTACATATACATTGTCGTGCGTCCAGGCCGGCGTCCAGGAAAGTTCAGCAAAGAGTAAATTACCATTACCAACGGCGGTGGACTCATCATCTAGTGCGTGGGAACCCAGCAGGCGTGTCGACAAGTTATAGTGGCCAATTCGTCTTACATCGCTGATGCCCCAGAAAAAACCAGAATCCTTGCCGTCAGTGTCTTCTCTATCTTGTACATAGACAAAATCAAGATTATTGGTAGCAGCATTTCTGTCTAAGGCGAACAGTAAGGCAAATAGTTTATTGTCTTCTCCCTCATGGTTGTCACCACGATGGATATCATTCCAGCCGAAGACAAATGAAACCTGCAAGTCGGCCCAATTGGTAGGTGCGAGGGTATTACGAGTGACACCAAAGATATCCATCCTGTCATTAATCAACATACCCGCCTGATAATTAAGGGATTGCCGACCGATAGTGAAACCTAGGTCATAACGCTTTTTGTCGCCAGTGTCGAGATTGGGGAAAATTTCACCAAAGTCACCTTCAAAAAAAAAGGTAGTCACTCCCAAGTCTGACTCACCTGTCCAACCGGCTTCGCCTGACTCAAATTGGTAGGAGCTGAATCTTCCATCCTCTTGCAAAGGCTGAATGCCCAACACAAATCGTTCCGAGCCACTTAGCTGAAGGTTGGCAAACAGATCTAGGCCGTTGGCCCACTCGCTGGCTGTCTCGTTGTTTTGGTGGAATGATTGTAAGGCCCCTCGATAGGTACCATAAACCATTAACCTGGGTTGCCAAACCGCGCCCCCGGGCAGCTCATAGCCACGGGTAATAACGCCGTTTCCCAGATAGTTAGGGCCCCACTCGATGATCGGCTTGGGTCGACTCGGATAGCCCTCTGTCTTAAGTTTGCCGCCAGGTACGTCAGAAATTCTGCTTGAATGATGACTGTCAGGCCCAGTATTGATGGTTTCATGTAGATCCGTTCCGGCAGAATTACTCGCCGACGCGGATGATGCAATTGCCAGCGCGCTGACTAGCATCAACGTTTTCAATTTAAGGCCATTGTTTCGTTCAAACTGCGTTAGTTGGCTTTCTTGCTCATTACGATAACTGTTCATTCTGACCCCGATACAGAGCTGCCGGCTTCCAATTTTAGCTCTCGCTCCCAAAGCAACATGTGGCCAGCCACTCTATTTTCTTCAGGATCGTCAGTATCTTCGTTCCATATAATGACATCACCGTTTTCATCGGTATGACCAAAGGCGAGAGTATCGGCTATATATTTACTGCTTAAGTTGAAATCGAAACCAACGCCACCGATTTGATCAATCAGATTGACAGGGATCATTGAAGCTCGTAATTGGACAACCGCTTTGAAGGGGCCTTTACCTGAAGCCATCTGCTCCCGCGATACAGTGTAGTTCGCCCAGCGTTCACCATTGGGTTCAATAGTTTTTTTGTGTTTTCTAGCGCCATCGGGTCTTCCCTGAAGGATTGTCGATTTCGTCGAAGGTCGCAGAAAAAGCAACGGACTAGCGGAGTAATTAAGGGGCAACACCTGCTCGCGCTCTCCACCAACAATATTTCGAGTAATAAACTTGGATTGCAGGCTGAACAATTCTTTATCAAGCGGTAGTTCATGGTTGTGGACATATTTGGAATGCAAATCTCGAACATCACCATTGGGGTCAAGGTCACCAGACTGCTTAATTATCTTACCCTCAGAATCAACGACCGAAACACTGAGCCATACCAAGCGCTCTGCATCAAAGCCCGTCGGTACATTATGACCATTAGTACCATTGCGTATCTGTACTTTGAATTCCATGCCGCTAGCATTTGATTCGGTCACTTGCATGGTGCCTAGCCTGTAACCAACTCGAAGTACTTTATGACGTTCAATCTCAATCTTTTTAAGGAGATGTAGGTTGTCAGTAATAATTTCTCGCGCATCGTATCGATCATCTACAGACTCCCAGCGTTCTGGGAACTCAAAATCCTCATCAACCTCGTCTTCAAAGGCGTCCAATCCCCAGCCAGCTTTCCAATCAAATGTTAGCCATTCGCGAATAGTGGCAAGTCCCTTGGCCTTGACGTCATTCTTCTCGCTTTCCTCTTTAATCGCTCTCAAATCAAGCGGAAACAAGTAGGGTGGTAACACGGAGTAGTCCGGCCCTGGAAACATATGGTTGGTCAATTTTCGGTCTTCTGTAAGCAGGCTGCCAACTTTTGCCGCTGGACCGAACGCATAGTTTTTCTTGTAGAATTCAGGATCATGTTTTTCAGCTAAAGCTTCACCGGGTGATATTCCCATATGACAATCTTGGCAGGTGAGACCCTCTTCGTTGGCTGGACTGCTTTTGAATTCGCTGAAGGCTTCTTCTAACCTGAATCCATTTACCAGATTTACGTCGTGGCAAACGCCGCAAAAACCAGATTCGGCAAGCTGTGGCAGTGCCTTTAGCTCGCCGTGAACTTTACGGCCAGCTTTATCGTTATCAATGACTAGACCACCTTTTGCTATTGCATTATCAAGTTCGGCAGGTTCGCCTAGCGGACCGTATATAGGTTCAGTTATTGAGCCTTTTTTAATATGAAGTCGACCGCTCAATTTCCCATAGCTTTGGTCCAAGCGATGACAAACGATGCAGGTGATGCCCTCCCTTGCAGTAGGATGGCGATCAATATTGCTCATAAAGACATCTTCACCCAGATTCATCCCCACTGGGTTGTGGCAACGTATGCAAAAATCACCATTGGTTCCCTGAGTTGCTTTAACAACCGTCGCTTGCATGGCGTTAAATATCGGGCTCATCTGTGCATAAGCATGTTGCGATACGGACCACTGCTTGTACTGGGTTGGGTGACACTCACCACATTCAGTGGCAGATGGATAGTCATGCGTTGCAGCCATGTCAGTCGCAGAAGCATCGTCCTCTGCGTTGACGTTGAAAGCAGCCAACGAGAGCAACACGAGGCTCGCCAAAAGTAGCTGTTGGACAACCCCAGCAGGGCAAGCAGGGTGATTTTCCTCAAGTGAATTTAGACTAACTAGCATTGAGCGTTCCTTTTATGGTCAATATCGACTAGAAAAAACAATGGCCTGCAAAGACATCTGACATCTAAACAAATCATAAAATCGAGAGTACAAATAAGAACATTTTTAACTTCTGTATATACTATGTTTAGGTGGTTCAAAAAGTCAAAAATTAATTGTCACTTTGGTTCTTGGTTTACCTGGCGAGGGGAGATCAAGATAGGGTTAATTTCTTCATTTTACACGGCGGTTGTTGAATTGATTTTATATTTGTGGGGTGCTCCGTCGCCGCCTTTTTTTACTGAATAGGACATCTCGGGCTACTACTTTTGTTTCGGCATTACCCCAATACAGAAACTAGAACGAGCAGCGTAAAGTGTTCTACTTTTGAGAAACTTGGATTCAACCGGTCATCGCAACATATCATCTAATTTCAACATAGAGGTATGTGAATGTGAAACACCCGGATCCGATGACCCCTTCTCGTAAAGCGATAATTTGGCAGAAATGGAAGACTGGCAGTTCTACGGCAGAGATTGCTAAGCAGATCGCAAAACCACCAGCGACCGTGTTTTCGTATCTTTGGTACCACGGCGGCATTGAGCCACGCAGCCGATCCCGTGCGCCTATTGCATTGTCGCTACGTGAGAGAGAATCTATTTCGAGAGGTCTTGCTTCGAGCCAAAGCCTAAGAGCAATCGCAGCGCAGCTCGGGCGCAGTCCGTCAACGATCAGCAGGGAAGTTAAACGCAATGGGGGTTCTCGGCGATATCGTGCCGTTGATGCTGAAAGCGCAGCGTGGAAACGAGCAAAGAGACCGAAATCGCCTTTGTTAACCACCAATTTTGAACTTAGGCAATTTGTAACGAATAAGCTCTCTGAAGACTGGTCTCCAGAGCAAATTTCTGGTTGGCTAAAGATTCAATTCCCAGAAGATGCGAGCCTACGTGTGTCACACGAAACGATCTATCGAAGCCTGTTTATTCAGACACGAGGCCTATTCCGAGACGAGATGCGTAAGCATTTAAGAACCAAAAGGAAGTTTCGTCATTCGAAAAATCATAAGACAGCGACCAGGGGAGGAATTGTCGATGGGGTCTCAATTAGCGAACGGCCTCCAGAGGTTGAGGATCGAGCTGTTCCAGGCCACTGGGAAGGAGATCTGATTGCTGGCTCACTCAATAGCTATATCGCGACGGTTGTTGAAAGATCTTCTCGTTTCACAATATTGGTAAAAGTGGATGACAAAAGTACAACGTCAGTTGTCGCCGCTCTATCAAGGCAAATGGATAAGTTGCCAGAATTACTCAAACGAAGCCTGACCTGGGACCGAGGAACTGAATTGGCATCTCATGCGCTATTCACAACAGCAACAGAGATGGATGTTTATTTCTGTGATCCAAGTAGTCCGTGGCAACGTGGAACAAACGAAAACACAAACGGATTGTTACGACAGTATTTTCCGAAGGGAACCTGTCTTTCCAACAAATCACAAAAGGAGCTGGACATGGTTGCAACCAAACTTAATACCAGGCCAAGAAAAACACTTGGATTTCACAGCCCAGCAGATAAGCTAAACGAAATGTTGCAGTGACCGGTTGAATCCAAGAACATTATTAATGGGGGGATTACCTACGACTGGAAAGAGAAGTACGGTGAATCAACTAGACTCGGTAAAAGTTGTGAGCCATGTGCAGCGGGAGATCGCCGGAGGAGATTGGGTGCTAAATACTTTGATGATGCAAGGGTACGATGTGCCTTTTCGCTACAGACGAAAGAAAAAATATAAAAGCTTGCAAGGCGCCCCTGTCAACATCACGTACTACCCACAAATTGAACAGCTTGCGGGCATGGACATTGAAGTGATGAAAATCGTGCGAATTCGCAAAAGCTAGCGACGCGGAACGCTCACACATGGCCATTATCGAGCCACAATAACAGACCACACTAGTGGCGATACGTTGCCGGAACGTCCCATGGGCATCATCTCATCAGCTAGACGGTCCTATTCGGACCGCCATCTAAGTCGCCCGACAGGATTAACAACCGTGCTAAACAACGCCAAACGCCAGCATCGCATCAGCAACTTTCACAAATCCGGCAATATTTGCACCTTTGACATAATCACAGCCACCGTTTTCCAGTTGTCCTTCACCATACTCAGCACACGCATCATGGATGTCTAGCATGATGTCTTTGAGTTGTTGCTGAAGCTGCTCTTCAGTCCAGGAAATTCTGCCGGAGTTTTGACTCATTTCAAGCCCTGACACGGCAACACCTCCTGCATTAGACGCCTTACCTGGCGCGTACATGATGCCCGCATGTTTGAACACATGAACCCCGTCTAGATCGACTGGCATATTCGCGCCCTCGCTGACGGCAATACAACCGTTGTCGACCAGCATTTTCGCCTGCCCTCCATTCATCTCGTTTTGGGTTGCACAGGGTAGCGCCAGTTCGCATGGAACTGCCCAGGGTTTTTCGCCCGCGTACCAGGTCGATCCTTTGTATTCATCTGCGTAAGCTGAAAGCGGTCCGCGGACAATGCCTTTTTGTCGTTTCACCCAGTCGATTCGCTCCTGGCTGATACCCTCGGGATCGTGGATATAGCCCTGGGAATCGCTCAGGGTCAGTACTTTTCCTCCCAGCTGAGTCACCTTTTCGGCAGCGTGGGTCGCGACGTTACCGGCGCCGGAAATAACGACTGTCCTTCCGTCCAGATCCTTATTTTGAGCAGCTAGCATATTTTCCATGAAGTAGACTGCGCCATAGCCAGTGGCCTCGGTTCTCACCAGAGAGCCGCCGTACTCAAGCCCCTTGCCAGTCAGCACACCCGTAAATTTGTTAGTGATCCTTTTATATTGACCAAACATGAAACCTATTTCTCTTGCACCGACACCAATATCTCCGGCAGGAACGTCTGTGTCTTCCCCCACATGGCGATAAAGTTCCGTCATAAACGACTGGCAGAAACGCATGATTTCGTGGTCTGACTTTCCTTTGGGATTAAAGTTGGCGCCACCTTTACCACCACCCATGGGTAGACCGGTGAGTGAATTCTTAAACGTTTGCTCGAACGCCAGAAACTTAAGGATGCTCTGGTTAACGCTAGGGTGAAATCGAATGCCACCTTTGTACGGGCCAATGGCATTGTTGTTTTGAACTCGGTAACCACGCTGGACCCGGATGTTTCCAAGGTCGTCTTCCCAACAAACCCTGAAACTAATTACCCGATCGGGTTCAGCCATCCGCCTCAGGATCTGATATTCATGATATTTTTCTTTGCCATGAATGAAGTCAAAGATGTCTTCAGAAACTTCTCGAACAGCCTGTATGAATTCAATCTCACCCGGGTTTCGTTTCTCTACACCCACCATGAATTGCTCAAGGTTTACGTGATCTGAAACAGCCATATAATTTCCTTTTTTTTATTTGTTTGCCAAGTATTAAACACTATTTACAATCGGTTGTACGGTATACGACTACAGTATTTTCAGGGTGCTACTAATTGATTATGCGTTATGGCGCCTCTGAGCATGAGTCTCAAGACCTCAACTTTTATCCCGACCTAGTAAGTTGGCCTATTCCTCATAAGCCCGCATTGGACATTTTCACCAGAGAACGGCCCTTGCCGCCTACCCGTTCAAGCCCGTCGTCTCTCCTGAGCCAGTCATTCAGTCCGTACTTTTCGCTGAAATTATGGATGTCACTTAAACGGAACGGTTCGCTGTTTGTCTCACTCTACGTATGTCTCCTGGAGACCCGGCAAGGGTGCTAGGGTCTTTCGTGATGATACTGATGGCAGTTCAGGCAAGTGTTATTGGCCTTTCCTGGCGCATGACAGCTGCTGCATGTTTCCTTGTCATGGGGCTGAAAGCCTCGTGGCATGGCAATAGACGTATCTGATGACTCGTTCTTGGGAACATGGCATGTCAGGCAATTACCAGCTTCATTCAGCATCGCCATATGCGGCCTGTGATTAAACTTCGTAAACCCTGAAGCATCATATAGGCGCTCGGTCGCGCTCCAGGGTGCAGCTTCACTCTGGCCAGAGTGACATTTTGTGCAGCTTTTAAAATCACCATTTAGCTCGTCAAGCATTTTTTCCCTGATGTCAGATCTCAATTCATCCAGGGTCGTGGCCTCATCTGCCCTGCCTTGGGATTTACCAAGCATTTCGATCCAGGTTTTAAGCCAGCTATCCGAGTGCGCAACCGCGCGGTAACTGATCGCACCTTCATCAGAATCTACTCGCCAGCCACTCGTGTGCTTCGATGCCATCCAGTTCACGGGCAGTTCCTCATCGTCTGACGCATCGACTTCGTCACCAGCCAGGTCATCTTCGAGTTGGGGCAGGTAACGTTGCTTAAACATTTGCATCACGAAATTTGCCGCCGACAGCTCTGCCAGCAATGCCTGGAGTTCCGGTTCAGTCGGATCAACTGAGAATGCATTGGTTAACCGGACAATCCGGTCTTTCTCACCCGTTGCGGAATAGTCGGCCAGTTCGGACACCAGCCTCTTTATTGCGGCCGCGAGCTCTGCCTTTTTCTCAAGCTCATCCTCATCCTCAAGAATGAAGAACCACTCATACATATCACCCGCGGCCCCATCCTCATCATGGATTTCAGCCAGCAGAGGTAAAGCCTCATCATCCCCGGCCAACAACAGGGTCATCATGGGCGTCAGGTTTTCACCGACCGCCAACTCAGTCGGCCAGTAAATAGAGTCTTCAAACTCCATTTCAGGTAACTGTAGAAACGGTACCGGGTTCTTCTTGATCGCGTCACCGTGGTGATCTTGCGAACCCTGCTCATGACAACCCTGACACGAGTTTTCAAATGGACGTACCGCCATTGTCTTGCCTTCTGCGTCAGCCCGGTGGCAGGACTGGCAATTGAGGCCATCATCAAACCGTGGCTGGTGCTTGGCGTGATCAAAGATGATCCCAGTCGAAATACTGCTCGCCTGCGTGAACGCCGGATGTCCATCGTTAAAGCTCTCAAACTGATTGGTATGGCAGACCTGGCATTGGGTGTCGCTCATGACTTTCATATCATGAGTAGCACCCTCGTGTTCGTTGTGACAAGTTGAGCAGGTCGCCTGGGTTTGCTCCGGCATGGGTTTACTGTGCACTTTGTCCGACAAACTCAACATAAAGCTAGTCGACCCAGCGAGCATGGACAGCTGTTCGACTGCCGGGGAAGCTTCGGATAGCTCAGCTGTGCTGTGAACGTTCATTGCAATCGATTCATCAGTTTCCGAAAAATGACAACCCAGACACTGCTGGTTTACTTCCACGCTGTGCGTTTCGGTCTGGTTGGCTATCATTGACAACCAGCTCCCGAATCCTGCTTCCGCGCCCTGATGGCAAATCTGGCAGTTAGGCAATCCAGGCGGCCCCTCAATCGCAAGGTGTGCAGCCGACAGTGCACCGGGTGAAACCAGGGTGAGTGAATTTGGACTCATCAACCAGACAAGCAATACCGCTGCTGCGAATAAACCTGCACTAATTGTTAACCTTGTCCTTTTTGCCCGTAAGCTTCGGACAGGTTGGCACGGGTGCTGCTCTGTAGGAGGACACGCACATTCTCCCGTCGGTGACGGTCCTGCTGTACAGGCCCCACCGAGCACCTCAGAGCGGATACAGACCCATCGATCACCATCCTTTACAGGCTGACAGATAGATTGCGCTGCGACAGTACATCGACCTTTACCATCCGGCCCCAGCTTGCACGGATTGCCATCTTTGGCCCATCCACAAACCCACCGCTGGTTAGGCCGCTCATACTGGCTGTCGGCGTGACCTATCTCCTGAAGTGGGATTCTCAAGACGCGCCCCCGGTGAAGGCATAAATCAGCACAATATGGGCAACCAGGAACATCAACAGAACCAGGGTCATGGGGATGTGGAAGAATAACCAGAGCTTGAGCAGTCCCTGCCGGGCATAATGAAAATCCAGATCATCTTTAAGTTTAATAAGATCCAGTAGTTCCGAGGCGAGCTCTTTGTCCCTGGCGTCAAGATACCGGTCTGCCCCCCGCAACTCGTGCCGAAGCCGGGAACTGGTTCTTTCAGACCTGACAAGGTGACCCAAAATATTCCTCGGTCCTGAAAGAAAGTACATCAGGTAGGATTCGTAATATTCGGCGAGGATCGAACTGTCTGATTCTTCGACCGACTGCAGGATGATCTGTTCTACCCGGTCTTTGACCTGCCTCCGGAACATCGGGATTCGTTCGAATATCACTTCGTTGCCACGACTTGACAGCGTGGCGGGAATTGTCCTTGTCAGATACAACCCAAAAAAGCCGCTCGCCACCATCAATGAAAACAATGTGTAAAGCGCAATGTCCAGGTTACCCGCAGGTATTTTTCCACCCGTGTGGAATAGAAATAACACCAGGGACGCAGCACCCAGATAAATATGTATTTGCAACCAGGTTGAAGACTTCAGGAGTGGTGGATAAGTCAGTTTTTTTCGTACGTTGTAACTCGAGAGAAACAGGACAATGGCAAACAGTAGCCAGCCGGACGTAAAAACAACATCGGAAAAGGCAATCTGATATCCGATCGCATAGGGTGTCAAAATCAGAAACGCGAGCAGCAATGCAGCGAGGAACAACAGGCGACGCATCCTGAACTTCATGTGTTTCAGTGTCACCTGTTAAGCCACTCTGACAGACCAAGCAGGTCACTCATATCTGCGCGGGTCAATGCATCATGTGGACAGGCTCTTACACAGGCTGGGCCACCGTGATGTTCAACGCAGAGATCGCATTTGGTTGCCTTAACGACGGCCTTTCCCTTGTTGGCGTCAACCATCAATGCGTCATCCTGTGATTTATCCCGCACGTTAACCAGCCGGATATTTTCGTAGGGGCAACTGTTTGCACAAGTGCCACAGCCAATACAGGTGACATCATTAATCACCACTTCACCGCCCCCTTCCGATCGGTGAATGGCACCTGTGGGACACCCGATCATGCAAACCGGGTCGGCGCAGTGCATACATGCATTCGCAATCATGTAGTGATCGTGGGTCTCGCCATGTCTGATAAAACGTGGGTTATTGTTGTGACCTGATGCACAGGCTTGAACACAATCATCACAACGGGTACAACGATCAAGGTCGATCAGCATTGTTGCTGTACCATTGATGTATCGATTCTCGGCCAGGAACTCCATCATTGGGGCTCCAGAGAATTCTTCTTTGCGGTGATCGCCACGCCGGCTTAATCGCCTTGGGGACGCGGCAGTTTTCTGGCGTTCCATTCTCTCGCCAAGAAACTTCTCGGGGAAATTTCCATCCGGCCAGGTTTTCATGATCGCGGGGTAGATTACCTGTTCGAAAGTCCGCGTCGGAACACGCACGACATCGGTATATCCTGCTGCCCTCAGTGTCGTCTGGATTGGCGACTGATCATCAGATGAAACATTGTGCATCAACTCCTTAATGCCGTGAACATCACCTTTACCCAGATATCCCAAGGTATATTCACCCGCGCCGTGCCTGCGACTCATGCGCGCAAAGCCTGCCCTGACGATGAGTAAGCCATTGGGATAATGGCCTTCCTCCTGGACAACTGGCTCCTGCGTCAGCAAATCCCCGTCCCTTTGTCTGAGTTCCTGATAAGTGCCGTGCCAGTCGTATGAACCGAAGGTTTCAAACTCGGCCTCTGCCAGCAGCTGGTCCCACTGCTCCTCATCCAGGTTGATTGCCTGGATAAGCGGCGATGTCTGGAATGCCCCCTGTAAACCATTCTGGCGAAACAACTGATTAATATGGTCTCGCAACGCACTGTCAAACTTCATCAGGTCTCGAAGCCCCTGCCAGCGTATTTCGAGCAGGGTGGTAGTTCCTGGGCCTGCAGCGACTACGGTGACTGATCTTTGAACTCGACCCAGTGCCGCCAGTTCACCAAACAGACTCCCTTCAGGAATGACGTTATGTTTGGCCTCAGAGTAAACATTGGGTGATAGTTCCAGAATATTCGGAACATCCTGCACAAACACCGTGCCTGATGGATCAAAAACAGGGGCTTCGTGATGCTGTGGGTACAACCTGGAATCCCTGACTTCGGGAGCAAGCGCATTGGTAAACAATCCCGTTACGGATTTAAGCAAGCTTTTGGACTGGCCTGATTGCCGCCCAAGCATTGAAGGGTCCAACCCTTCAATGATCGCCCGGCAATCCCCCTCCAAAATCAGGAATGCCGAGTTACCATAGTCACCTTGCCGGACAATGGTATCGCCCTCTCTGTATAGCCGAATCCTCGTGTCGTTCGCGACAATACTTTCCAGTGGCAACGACGCAGGAAAACGGGACGAGTCCATCTCTGAGAATGGTTTTCTTGAAAAGAGATCATTCAGCTGCGTGAGGCTCATCTCTCTTTGTTCAGCTTCGTTACCAAAATCCATGCTGAACGGCAGATCCCACCGCTTCGGCCTATCCCTGACAGGTGTGCTGACTTCTTCCACAATAGTTTCCGGTGGGTTGATTAGTAGGGGGTACCCTTTGTTTCACTCGGAATCAGGCTGTCGATGGCCGCCAATCCGGAACCATCATGATTCCCAAGGAATGCTTTCGTTGCTTTACCCAATGCCATGGGAGTCGCCGCATCGACGGTCGTCCCTTCATCAATATTCATCCCAACGCTGGTCAGGCCCGATTTGAGTTCGGGGATAGACACAGCTGCAAGAACCGCATCCATACGGGCACGAGCCTGGTTGGCCCTGGCAATCATTGCCTTGTGGAACTCCCCACCGCGGGTTTCAACCCGGCTGATGTTCTCAAGTGAAGTTTCGAGATCAACCATCAGTCCAGTGACATACAACCGGCGTCTCTGCTCTGCTGTGGATTCGCGGTTTGTCGGTGCATCAGGCGCTCCGGCTGAGCTGCTGAAATTGTGACGAATTTCTCCCTGTGACCAGGCTACAAGATCAAAATCACTACCTGCTTTATGGCCACCATCGTTAACAATGGATTCGTTGGGCACCGTATGGCACCCGAAACAGTTCTTCGCGATGCTGTAAATCATCTCTGAGTTGATCATGCCTGCTGCCTGCGCTGCACCCAGCCGCTTTTCTCGGCTCATTGGATCTTCAGATTTTCCCGTTCCCCACTTCAGATCATCAGCTGCAATATCACCGCCACGTTTTGAGTGGATACCCAACCAGTCCCGTGCCGGGCCATGGCATGATTCACAGCTCACCCCGAAAGAGGCTCTAAGTGAATCTTTCTTTACTTCAGAAGTGTAGTGGCATTGCCGGCAGTCATCGGCACGCTTCATGCTGCGTTCGCCTATGGTCTCAAGGATTGCGACGGCTTCTTCAGATCTGTGCCTGTCTTTGAAGGTCGCGAAGTGGCGTGTGTTTTGCCACGCTTCGGTTTCCAGGGCGTGGCAAGACTCACAGTTATCATCATTTTTGATCGGCCCGACGATCTTCGATGCGACTTCCATTTCCTGCTCAACCGTCATGAGTGAACTGGAAAACGCAAACGACGAACAGCAGCCGAGAAGAACAACTATCAAAACCCTGAACCTACTTAGCATGTCTATTCACCCTTATTATTTTTTATTGTTATTACTTTTGTTGCTGTTTATTCACTACACGTCTATAGAGATTGCCCCATCCGGCACGCATGAACATGCAAGAAATGTCCCATCTTCAGCGTCATAGTCTGGCTCGGAATCACCATAATTGACCTTACCGTCTATCAGGGTCGTCAGACAGGTGCCACAGTTCCCCGCAAGGCATGCATACGGTATAGCACATCCGTTTGCCTCGGCAAACTTGACTATGCTGTCAAACGCAGGATCCCAGTTCACTGTCTTACCGGCACGCTTAAAAGTGATCTCCGGACCTGCTGCATTTTCGTTAACCTGCATCACCGGTGCCTTTCGACCCGATGCAGGTCCAAAACTTTCGCGCAGGATATCATCATCAGGCACACCCCAGTCTTCGAGATCCGAGATAACCGACTCCATCATTGGTGGTGGCCCACACATCAGGAACTGGTAATTGTTTGATGGCAACATCTGTTTGAACAATTCAACGGAAACGCGACCATTCACATCATAATCAACGCCTTCCATATCAGTTTCCAGGGGTCGGCTGTAGCAAACGATAACCTTCACGTTGGCATACGAAGCCCGCACGTTTTCAAGATGTTCGCGCATGGCATGGGCGTTGCTGTCGATAGTGCCGTAGAAGAACCAGACCTCCCGATCCCCGCCCATTGTGGTAACGCTATTCAGCATGCTCAGGACAGGCGTAATTCCCACACCGCCGCCGATCAACACAATGGGTCTGTCACTGGAAGTATCCAGGAAGAATTTACCCGAGGGTGCCCTGACATCAAGAATGTGTCCGACATTCACATTGTCGTGAAAGAAATTAGACGACACGCCAGGAAGCGCCTCCGGCACATCACGTGGCGCAGGCACCCGTTTAATCGATACCCGGTAAAGCTTCTCGTCGGATGCATCTGAAAGTGAATAACATCGGGTGACAGTGCTTGCTTCACCTGGCACTTTCAATTCAAAAGTCAGGAACTGTCCTGGTTCGAAACCAGGGATAGGTCGATGATCATGCGCTTTCAGATAGAACGAGCAAATCTGCTGGTCAGGGCTCTCGACTTCCCTACTCACGACCTCAAATTTTCTATTTCCACTCCACGAGAGAGATTTACTGATTGACTGATCATGTTTCTCGCGTGCTTTTTCAACAGCAATCCGCATCCGGGTGGCCTCAAGCAAACGAACTTCCTGCTCATTCCTGAAACGGCGAAATGAATCGATAACGAACATCAATGTTGAAGCCGCAAGCCCCAGCATGACGAACACACCAAGAATCCAGCTACTCTGCGCAAATAGCGCCATCATAATAATTCTGTCCTCATCTCAAGCCTGAGCCCGTAATCATTTTCACGAGAGTTATTCAGTGTACCAAACGCATCGGTCTGCATCACAATATGCGAGCCAACGACGTGTCGATAGCGTAATCCAACAGACAAGGCAGAATCGCGATCTCTCGCAGTGTCCCTCCTCGCGCCTATCTCAAAGATCAACTGGTTAACGATGGGATTTATGAACCACTGATATCCAAAGGCGCCACCCACAGATTTATCCGCCCGGTTCCCCAGCGGTGCGCCGAAACGGCCAAGGCCAATCGCCTGGAAGAGAATCCCGGTTCGCCCTAAAGGCCCGCCTGCCGCTGGTCCTCTCGCCGCCGAAGAGAATTCATCAATGCCTAAGAAAAGGTCGGCGTGCGAAGTATCCTCTCCTGCAAACGCACTGTTTGTGAGGAAGGTAAGTAAGACCAACAACGACACTGCCAACTTCATGAACTAGACTGCTCAAATGTGAAGCGCCATTATGTATGCAAAGTTTGACAATGTGAACCGCCCAGGGTCGCGAAAGGCCCGCTGGATTTTCAGCCAGGAACCCGATGGGCCTATAGTGGTACCGTGGGTCTGGATATAGTGGCGCGAATCATAGAGATTGCGTCCGGAACGCCATTCAATGAATTTGTTCGTACCCGTATCTTTGAACCGCTGGATATGAAGGATACCTACTGGAATCTGCCGAAGGATAAGCTGGACAGGTTGCCCGTTCACCCGAATAGCAAGGGTCGATTTATAGAGTCTCCCTACTATTATTCCGGTTCCCTGGGTCTGCTGAGTACAGCGCGAGACTATATGCATTTTGAACAGATGCTGCTGAACAAGGGTACCCTCTTTGGTCACCAGCTACTCAAACCTAAGTCCATTGAAATGATGTCAACCAACAAGGTGGGGAGTCTGTTTGGTGCCGGCAAGGGTGGTTCCGGCATGGGATTCGGTTATACCGTGGGTGTCACTCTGGACCCTGAGAAATCCAGAGATCCTCGTCCGGTCGGCACCTTTGGCTGGGGCGGCGCCGCAGGGACTATCTCCTGGGCAGCGCCAGCGGAAGACCTGACTTTTGTGTATATGGTAAGAGGGCCGACGGATCTGCCAAGAAAGCTCACTAAGATCGTTATAGACGCGATCAATTCCCGCAGCGGAATGTAAACTCAACGCCACTACGGGTCAGCCGTGTAACTGGGTACAAACTTGGACAGAGAAACAATTATTCGATCTCAGGGGCTCGCGGATACCGTGCCCTTTTACGGGGAAGGTGACCCGATTCCGGCCGATCGCGATCTGTCGGTAAAAGATGATACCAGTGGTCTTCGCGCCGTATTGTATTTGCTGGTGCGATGCTACCCATATATATCACCGCAGATTCTTGGCCGCTGGTGGGTACCGGGTGTTGGTATTGAAGCGCGCATGGCCGAACTGATCGGCGGACGTGGATATAGCTTTGTCTATATGCCCCCATTGGTGACATTGCTGGCTGTCATTGGACCCTATTATGGCTTTGTACCTACCAGCCTGGAATACCCGTTTAATCTGTTCTACGGATTAGTTGCAGTAACCGTAATCTGTACCTGGCCGTTGCCACATCTCTCCGGCAGGGTGCAGGGCATCTCGCTCATCGTGCTATTACTATCCACCATCCTTGCCAACATGGTCGCGGTCGTGTTGATCGAAGGTTCAACCCATAGCATATACATGGGCCTCATCACCGTTGCCTGTCTGCTAGGCTGGTTTGTGCAACTCCGCATTAACTCAGATGGTCTTAAATTCAGGCTTCGAGTTGGCACTCACATCATCTATTACTACGGCCTCACGTTAATTATGGGCCTGGGTTTCATGCTGCTTGGGCTGTTGATGGCCGAAATTGTCAATCAGTCCCTGTTGCAGAACGAGCCACTACTGCCGGGCCTGGCAGCAATGATCGGTTATCCGGAGATGTCGAGTGCCGTAGCTGACACGCTGACACAGGCACAACGAATGGAGCTGCGCTGGGCACCCATCAAAGTTGAATTTGCCCTGTTCCTGCTGCTTTGGCCATTGGGCGTTGTGCTTCTGTATTACATCATCTGGATCTTTCAGAGAATCAATCACGACTTGCGTCTTGCGCTGGTAGATCGTTGGCACAGTCTCTCGCTACGACATCACGCAGACCATCGGGTCGGTGATTCCATCTGGCGGATCCAGTCAGATTCTGAGTCGGTGACGAGTGTTCTGAAGGTTGTTGGGGAGGTCGCTACTATGACGGTCAACATCATTACTGCGTTGGCGCTAGTGTCGATCCTGTCTCCGTTACTTGGGTTCATTGCGGCGTTTGTAGGCGTGCCGACATTGATCCTGGCACGATGGGCGATGCCACGCTTTCGGACACGTTCCCTGGTTCAGCGCATGGCTAACGCAGATCTTACTTCCAGAGTTCAGGAGTCCTTTCGATCCATCAGACTGACCAAGGCCTACCAGGCGG
>Ga0302135_10000984_pt1 | contig 17271 bp, 9 predicted proteins | sample CBN3_surface_MG_FD_203119 | JGI IMG/M metagenome (GOLD analysis project Ga0302135, IMG submission 203119) | Marine microbial communities from Western Arctic Ocean, Canada - CBN3_32.1 | ecosystem: Environmental > Aquatic > Marine > Oceanic | place: Canada: Western Arctic Ocean | collected 2017-09-15
CACCGACTATAGTCACCTAATCCTGCTATTGGATAACAGTCACATACAGTGTCTCCCGTGCATTCAATTCTTCCTGGTACTGCTGCATCTTGCCCCAGGCAGACTCCACAATCTTGTGGGCAATTACGGCAACTCTCCCCCTCTGATGGCTGACATACACCATTAGAACAGGAGTCTGGCTTGCAAACTCCGCAGTCAAAAGCTTCAGTGAGTTCTCCACACTCACTTGGGTCTCTCAGACCACATTGGCAACGGCAAGGACCATAATTGGCTGGGCTTACACCGTTGGGCAAGTCGCCAGCTGAGGCGCATGCACTCAAGCAACCTGTTGGGTCATTTGGACTTTCTGAACATGCTCCACAGTCGCCTGAGCAATTATTACAATTTTCCCCTTTTGTATTTAGGCAAACCCCATCTCCACACCCTCTTGGCGTACAAGTCGATAGTGCATCCTCGAATTCGAAAGGAAAGGAAAATCTTGTAGGGTGACATAGCCAACATGCTTCAACAGTACATGAAGAACTACATCCGTCTCCGTTATCATCATTTCCATCATCACATTCTTCACTTGGTTGATTGATTTCGCTATCTCCACATTTTTTACAGTTCGGATCTGCAGGATCTGCAGCAATCAAGAATGCAACGATCTTGCTCCAGAATGTTTGCCCAACTTGAGCAGGTTCACATGGGTGCTCCTCTGAATCTTTAAGAGGTAAGAATTCTGAGTTAGCGGCATTAAAATCACCACCCTCTAATACACATTTAGTACATGTATAACATCCTGCATCTCCTGCATCTATTCCGCCTGGAGCAGCACCGTTATTTGCGGCAGTCATCCCTGTGTACACGGATGCATCACCGTCGTTATCTTCTCCGTCACTACATGCTGCAAACGTACAGTCGGCTTTGCAACCTGCAGGCTCATCTCCGTCACATTCTTCACCAGTTTGTACAAAGTCATCTCCACATACAGCATCTGTGCACGCATTGGTACACGCATCAGTATTTACCGTATTTCCATCATCACAATCTTCTCCTTCCTCTTGAAGTCCATTACCACAAGTACCACTTACACAATAAGTAGGAGCACCCGGTTCATCACTTTCAGGTTCACAATAACGTCCATCCTTACAGAAAAAGGTATCATACCCTGGGCCTAAATAACTAAGATATCGCCAAATGCCTCCTCCATCTTTGTATATACAATACTGACCACATAGATCACCTATCTCTCCCTCAGTTCTATAAACACCATTGGTGCTAGGGCACAGTGGTTCCCCATCTGGTAGTTCACATGTTTCATTATCGGCCCCTGGTTGAATATCACACATAAGAGGACCTGGATCTCCAAGGCATCGAACATCTGATGTTGCACCACCGTATTCGCATGTGTATCCACATACTTCACCTTCATCCACTAACCCCTCGTAGCCAGTTGAGGTAGGACATGCGACATATCCACTGCAATCAGCGGCACACTCATCAAAACCAACAGTATTTCCATCATCACATTCCTCTCCAAATTCTTGATATCCGTTACCACACACTGGATTAATAATGCAGCTTCCAAGTGAAGTATCACATATCAGACCATCGCAGCATGGGGCATCATTACAATTATTACCATCTTGATCATTTTCCCAATCACCAATGCAAGAAACCTGAGGTCCATTCATGCAAAATCTAGGTTCTTCAAGTAAACAATGATCGTTATCTGATTTAAAGCACTGTTCGTTACTGGCGCAAGGGCACATACCCATATCATCCTCAGGCGCTCCATTTGCGCAGGACATCTCTGTTGGAATTGACACTCCTCCATCACCAACACTTCCTTGTAGTGCATCGTGCTTTCCACCCACACTCGCAACAAGTGCAGCGACGAGTAGTAGTGCAAGTCCCGCGTACTTTATCTTGGCCAGTGTTACAGAAAAATCCATACTAGAAGTATGGTACCAATTTTTACTCCTTATACGGAAATGCTTTGCGTTGCACTATTTTCGTTTTAGGGAATAGTCGGGTAGACAACATTTACTAATTAAGATTTACTGTACAGCTACACCACTTCTTATGTTTTCAAAAAAATTCGTTATTTCAACCCTTAAATCAATCAGCGTACTTACGCTAGTGATTGCACTCTCGCAATCTGCTGCTGCACAAGCGCAGCAACCATATTTTATCCTCGATAATGACATGAAGGCTACACCTCTGTCGGCAGGCAGGACCGACCCCTCTCCTTCTACGTTAATCTCTCTCCTAGGAGGAAGAATGCTGTGTCACAAATGCACTACAATGTGACACAACGGACCTCACCCCCGACCCCTCTCCTCTCTGGAGTAGAGGGGAGCTTTGCTATACGCATAGCAGCCATGTGCCACTGTAGTATGGACGAAGATCATTCAGCTTTTACATCCTTGCATAGTGACGAAGAGCTAAGTTGCCGCAGAAATCTTAGTCGAGGAGCGCACAATGCTGTGCTCTTGTTATTTCTTCGTTCATATCAGTGGCGAAGATTTTTGGTTACTTTTGATCTTCAAAAGTCACAAAAGAAGACAGGTCAGACTGAACTTTGTGTGACAAACGCTATACATTGTCATACAAACAGTTCCCTCTCCTTCGCAAAGGAGAGGGCTAGGGTGAGGTCGGCTGAGACAAGCTCTAGAAGTCATCCAGCCTCATACTGTCCTTAAAACTCTTTAGTAGGTAGTCAGCAACAGACTTACTGTCTATTGGTGCACTACCAGAGGATCCTGTGTTCCGTGTCAGTAGACACGTAACAGTGCCAATCTCTCCGCCTCTGTGCTCTTCCATAGCGATACAGATACTTGGGTCGTACGGTCCTGCTCGCTTACCGACACTGTCGGTCTTAGAGAGCGTGATACTGTCGCCTATATCCACGTTTCCAATAACCTTCACTGGCACCTGTCCAATTAGTCCGATAAGGGCTGAGGGCCCTTCCATACCCATCTGAGAGTTACCAATGAACCCCGGATTCGTAGAGTAGATACCAATCATCTTGAGCTCTCTGCTATTACAGCGTTTTACGTGCTTTGGTCTCTTTGGATCCAGACAGGTAATGTCTCCAGGCGTCATCCCAGGGTCTGCTGTCGGGAACCACTCAGCAAGGTCGGCGCCTCCACCAGTGAAGCTTCCTTCAGCAGTCACTGCACCATCTGCACGAACCTTGAACACTGTGTTATTGGCAGATCCATTCTGTGTAATAATCCGGAATGCATTGTCTGATGTACTTGTCTGTTGCGTCTTAATAACAATTCCACCACTTCCTGTATTTCCATGACGGTAGAGCTCTGTATCGAATACATTTCGGTATCCAAACATAATGTGTGCATTCATTCCACTACCAGTTGTTCCGCTGTAGTTATCAAGAGCAAGGACTGTTGCTCCTGAAGAGTAGAGGTACGCTCCAGTTTGGTACTCGACAGCAATAACATCGAACTTGGCAGTTGGTGTAGCTGTTCCGATACCAACCTTTCCATCTGGTCTAATACGCATACGTTCCGTAAGAGTTGAGCTGCTATCGGGAGTCGTCCAGAAGATAAGGTTTGCAGGACTATTTCCTGTAGCCCACGTACCTGCTGCTTGTCCTTGGATACCTGCACCTATAAGAGGAGATGACTCGCTACCACCATCGGTACCGGCAAACCGTATGAATCCAAGACCCGTTCCGTTGGAGATGGTCGAATCTATTCGTTTCAAGTACAGATCTACCAATGTGTCGTTTGCTGCTACATCGAGTTCTATGTTTGAGACGAGGTCTTCTGTACCAATACCGATTCTTCCACTGTCATCTACAAAGAATGCCGCTGAGCCATTATCACGGATCATAAAGTCTCCTGTACTAGTGAGGTCATAGATGAAGTTACTTCCTCCAAAGTTCAGCGTCGTAGAGGCATCGAGATCCAATGTATCTTGGAGTTCTGCAAAGTCCACAGTGTTATCAGTGATATTAATAGTGATCGTATCTGTTGCACTTACAGCAGTGGTAATCTCTGCACCACCAGCAATATCTAAGGTATTACCCTGTGCAATAGTTTCAGGGGTACCGCTATCACCGGTAAGAGAAAATGTAGTGAGCTGGTTTGTATTAGTATCGGCAATAGTAGTATCAGTATCAGTTCCACAACTGAATCTTTCAGTGGTTACATCCCAGAGTAGTTTACTAGTACCCGCTGTATCACAATCCGCAAGACCGGATCCTGCGAATCCGTCAGCGACATAGAGGGATGCACCTGAAGCAGCTCCTTCAAATACCAATGTCCCAGAAGAGGTGAGAGAGTCTGTTGCATGAAGGGTTGTTCCAGAGATAGTTCCGACCACTTCTAGTTTTTCTGTAGGCGTTGAAGTACCCATACCGATACCAGCACCGCCGCCATTATTTCTTATATACAAGCTATCTGCTGCTCCTCCGTCTTCTATAGTTACTACATTTACTCCACTATCTTGAAATCGAAAATGATTCGTTCCATCTCCATCAGCTCCAAGGCTCCAAATATTAGCGCCACCAGTGAAGAAATTAATAAATGAATCAGGACCCGTATTGATACGCTCAAAATTTAGAAATTGACCAAGTGCATCGGATTCGCCTAATGATTCAATGGTAAGTGTTGCAGGGCCAGTTGCATCATAAATATGTAGATTTGTTTCTGGACTATCCGTCCCAATACCAACCCTCTCATTCGTTGTATCTACATTTAAGACAGGATTTCCTCCGTCTGCATCATTAATCTGGAATGAAGTCGTGCTATCCGTTACATTTCTAAATACTGCGTATCCAGAGCCTGTAAGGAGGTCTCCGAAATGCAGTGTTGTTCCAGAGATAAGCCCTACGACTTCCAGGTCTCCCTCTGCAGTTGCAGTAGTAGGGTTAATGATCAATGCCCCAGTCATAGTATCTCCTCCTACTTCTATGTACCTATTATCAAAGAAGTTCTGTAGCGAACCTGTTCCGGTAGATCCACCACCAGTGTTATCAGATCCACAACTGAACGTTCCAGTTGTTGCGTCCCACAGAAGCTTATCTGTACCTGATGTGTCACAGTCTGCAAGTCCTGCACCAAAGATGCTGCTTTCAATAGCAAGTGAACCAGAAGTGCTCAGGTTGTCTTGTGCATGGATAGTAGATCCAGAGATGGTTCCTACTACCTCAAGTTCCTCGGTAGGAGTTGTAGTTTTTACTCCAACAAGTCCTCCAGAGTCGACCATAATGCGCTGTGTCCCACCGGTATAAAAGCCCAGCTCTTGTCCCTGCAGTTGTGTATTTCCCGTTGCTTCACCAAATTTTACAATACCCTTTTCTCCTTCAAGAGCTCCATCAATACTAGAAATAATTGTCGCTGTTTGAATAGATGTAGCACCTGCAATTTTTCCTGTCGCCCATCCTGCTCCACTGAGTGTTCCTGTATTACTATTGTCTGAACTATCAGCAGCAGAAGTTCCAGTATTCTCATCAAATTTCCACCACCCCACTAGACCACCTGCAGAAACATCATCAGGAGTTCCTGAACCAGAATTGTAGATTTCACTTATTTCACTGGTATCAAGGGCTCTGTCATATATTCGTGCATCATCTATTTCACCTGAGAATACGTAAGTAGTGAAAGAAGGATGCCGTCCAATTTCCGTACCTTTAGTAGTAGGAGCAGACATTGTTCCTGATATCGCAGCAGTAGACACTTCTGATCCATTTTTATACAGTCGTACCGTTGTACCATCATAGGTACCGAGCCAGTGCACCCATGTATTTAGATCACTATAAGCATAGCTTGTTCGGCCATATCCAGTTCCAACTCCAACATCAAAGTACATAACGCTATTATATCTATACATCGAAAACCCTGTATTGGCACTATGGACTGAATCATTCGCTATTATTGCTTGCTGGCCTGAGAGATTATTAGAATTCGACCAGGCAGATATGGACATATAGGATGGATACAGGCTAGAATCGCTTCCAATATCCACATAGTCTGGCGATCCATTAAAACTCACAGCAGAGGTTGTGTCAGAAGCAGGTTGCGTTATTGTATTTTCAAGTGTGAGTGTGTTACTTGCTGTTGACCGCCTAAAGACAGCACCAGAACCATTGTCATTCCGAAAACGCATTGTAGTCGTACTTCCACTTTGTATATCCAGTGTGTAGTCAGGGGTATCAGTTCCAATACCAACTCTACGTTCTGAGGCATCGAACACAAGACCATCAGTATCAACGACAAGAGTGTTTCCTGTAGCTGTTCCTGCGTCTTTGAATATAGTGAGAGCACCTGTCATTGTGTCTCCCTCTACGTGAACGTATCTGTTATCAAAGAAGTCTTGTAGAGAACCTGTACCAGAGAAAGCTCCACCGCCACCTGCTCCACTATCGTCATCGCTACAACTTACTTGCCCATCGGCACCCACAGTTAGTGCACCGCCATTGTCATTTCCACTACAATCGAGTCCATTAAGGAACACAGATGCACCATCTACAATCAACGATCCAGACGACTGCAATCTGTCTTGGGCATGAATCGTAGAACCAGAAACTGTTCCTATTACCTCTAGGTCATCATTAAAAATAAACAACGCAAGGGTCCTGTCGTATGTAAGACGCTTATTCAGTGTTCCTCCAAATTGTAGATACAAGTCAGCAGCACTATCCGTATCATCAATTACCTGGAATGCCTCTGTATTAACAATAAGAGTCGGTGCCCAGCTACTTGCAGCACCTACTACTTGAGGAAGTGCTATAAGGAAGAATATTGATATATTGATAACTGCTGTAACCAAAGCAAAAAATGCTGTTGGTTTGTGTGTAAGCTTCTGCCTCCAATCTCCTAGTATTCTATTCAATGAACACAGTAGACAATTATGATTACCGTGAGGGCCATCTTTTAGGAGCCCGCTCTTTGGTACATTTTCGAGAGTAGATAGGTTTTTTGCATCTAGTCTGTTGTACCAGCGATAGAATGTCGTTCTAGCAATAGAAAATTCTGTGCAAGTTTTCGAAACTGAGCCATTTTCTACAAAATGTGCAAACCACCTCAACCTCTCGATTACTTCTTTCTTAGCGTGCTCTTGATGAGCACGTTCGAGGAGGGCCAAGATGGACTGCTTTGTGTGTGTCATGTGTGTGTTTGATTGCCGTAGCGCTACAGTGGCAAATCATATTATTATAGCAGAAATAAGCCATTTCTTCAAGATTCAGAGCTCAATCAGCCCGTACTAGCAAAATACTGAATACGTCAAATATCTAGAGTAGGGGACTCAAAGTAGGCTTTTACAACAGTAGCGGTACTGTAGCGCTACAAACCAAAAACGTTGTGTTTATTTATAACAGTGGTCTAGTAATATTGTAGAGAAGTGGTCGAAAGTTCAATTATCTGGCGGAGAGGGGGGGATTCGAACCCCCGAGACCCTTGCGGGCCTGACGGTTTTCAAGACCGTTGCATTCGACCACTCTGCCACCTCTCCACGGCCGAGTATAGGGGCAACAGAGGTGTTGGTATAGAGAACTTCTGTAAGATTTTTACCTATTTAGCGCGTCTTTTATACGCTCTGCGAGGTCTGTACTGCTCGGAAGCTCTTCTGGTGGGCACTCACGCTCTGTCCAATATTCGCGCAGTGAGTCTATGTATCCATGCTCAGAGATCAACCGATCTGCAAAATGTTTGGCAGTCTCTGCAAATCGCGATTCCGTCACGTTCTTTACAAGTTGATAGATACAAGAGACAAAGGCATCTTCGCCTCCGTGTACTTCAGACCGAATCTCATCTTCGATAGCATCGACAATACTGTCGGTATCTATGCCTGCAAGAAGGTACAAGTCTTTAGCCGGGGCAGAAGGGAAGTAGTGGTTAACCCCAAGTCTACGAAGAGAGCAGGGGAGTGAGAAGTCGGCAATAATATCTGCTACCTGGGTGGCCAAACCCCCTTCGCTACAGTGGTCTTCAACGACAATGAGGTGACCAGTTTCAAGTGCTGCTTGTATAATTGCTGCACTATCTATTGGCCGGACTGATGCCACGTTCAAAACTCGGACATTAACTTTTTGTGTAGCAGAAGCCATTTCTTCAGCAGCAGCAACTGCGCTATGTACAGGGAGTCCGGTGCTTATTACTGTAACCATATCATTGATGTCGCCAGTTCCACGGATAAGATCTATCTTCCCATCGAACGTGTAGTCCCGTCCATAAATAACATTTCCATCAGGACTTTTGAGTTGCTCGTGTCCGTCACGCGGAAAGAAAGTGTAGACACTTTGGTGACCTTCACAAATTATTTCTAGTGACTTCTCTGCCATCGCGGCTGCCTGGTTACTGTCGGCAGACATCCATACTTGTGTGTTGTCGAATGGAATATTTAGGTAGTGACGCTCTTGGTGTGTTTCACCATCTTCTCCAACACTCAGTCCCGCGTGTGTGCAGTCGTTAACAATTCCACAACGTGTGTGTCCACAGTTCACATCGATAAGCCTCGCGTTTGCTCTCGCTTCGTTCGTTCCAAATGCTGCAAACGTGTATGTAATGGGCAAAAGTCCTGTTTGGCGCATACCTGCAGCCATCATGTACATGTTCGCTTCGGCAACCCCTACATTGATACATCTGTCTGGAAGTTCTGCCTCTACCTTGTTAAAACCACCCGATCCTGCGAGGTCTGCATGCAACACATAAATTCTTTCATCAGCTTTCATCATGTTCAGTAGGTGCGTTGCACCGAAGTCTTTTCGTGCCGCACCTTTTTCTTCGGTGACTGTTCGTTCGTAACCAGTGGTATTTAAAGTGAGTTCGATATCTGTTTCCACTCCACCTGCATACCTCTTTTTTTCACTGTCATAAAACTTCTGATATTCAGCGGATGCTTCATCAAGTGTTGGTAAATCTTTCAGTGCTTCACCCGCTTCTTCTTCTGAAAGTGGTGCACCGTGAAAGTTCTTACTTTCTGTGTCAGACCCTCTTTCCATCAGCTCTATTCCGTAGCCCATTGTGGTGTAGTAACACACAAATATTGGCTTTCCCTTGCCAGAAAGAGTGTTAGCCATTTCGATGGCTGCTTTGCACTGAGCGGGATTATTTCCATTCTGTACTTCGATAACATTCCACCCACTCGCCGCCGCAATCGCTGCAAAATCTGCAGCAACAGTTTTAGTTGGTATGCCAGAAAGTTGAATGTCATTCCAGTCTCCGTGGACGACCAAGTTGTCGAGCTTCAATGCTGCTGCAAGTCTGAATGCTTCTTGCACTTGTCCTTCTTGACTGTCGCCGTCTGCTAGTAACACGTCGACGTTTCCAGAAATATTTTGTAACTTCATTCCGTATGCAGTGCCAAGTCCGTGGCTCACTCCTTTTCCTAGTGGACCTGTTCCAAAAGGAATGTCTCCGATGCCTGCTTCGATGTGGCCGGGCAAACCAGACGGTGTGCGAAAGGTTTCAATGATCTTTTGTGGAGTAGAAAGCCTCTCATCGCCCGAGTCTCTACCGAACAAATACTGCAGCCCAAAGCCAAGAACAGACAAATGGCCAGGACTCATGCGTAGTGGTTGATCAACTGTCGGGTTTCGTAGTTTTGTTACCCAGTAACTTGGGGTAAATGCAGAGAGCGGTCCACCGGGGTGGCCGGACTTATGTGTTAGTGGTGCCATCACTGCAAGATGTTTTAGAATGGTATGTGCTAGTTCGTACTGAGAGAATTCCTGTTCAGAAATTCCTGGAGCATTCTCCTGAGAAATCCAATATCTGTCTCCCGGAGCTGCAGCAGCAGCTACTCGTTGCAAAGACATTGGGACTTCCGCAGTATCTTTTCCTGTGAGATCTTTTGGGTTTGGTCGAGTCATAGTGTTTGGATTTTAGAGCCTTTGCGTGCTCTACGCAAAGAAGAGACTTGAGTTAAATATATGTTCACACGCCCCTTGTTGATGCAAAAAAAAAGAGTAATATATGTTCGTTATGAAACGAAAAAACTTTTCTTCAAAGCAGTTCCCACTTATGGGAATAAACATCTCGGCGATTGTAATGCTAAGCTTGTTGATGCTTGCTGTTTAAGCAGTATCAATCTCTTTATAGCTTCGCTTGCTTTTTGTCACTTTTCAGATGAATAAGCTTCACTGTTCTTTTGTACCTTTTTTCTTGATAAAAAAGATACGAAAAAATCAAGGCAGACTGAACTCGTTCGAAGAAATAATACTAGCACTTTCTGAGCGCTCCTCGCCCAGGTCACTGCGTTCATCAGCCGCGGCTGACGACTGGTTCTCGTCGCTGTTCTTCTGTTACTCGTAGTTAGTTCTTCGCCCTCAAACATGCAGTCTGCCCGTCCGAACGGATTCATCCGGGCGGGCCAGACGCTCGTCCAGCCACTGTAGTATGGACGAAACTGACCTCACCCTAGCCCTCTCCTCTCTTGAGGAGAGGGAACTGTTTGTTTGCATGCAAAAATACATCTCCCTTCTCCTTCGCAAAGGAGAAGGGCCGGGGATGAGGTCGGCACTATCTCTCAATAATCATCATCCTCGGAACACCACTTCGAATCTCTTCTTTAACTCCTGTCCAATCGTGAATAGCATTCACGAGTTTCTTGTGCTTATATTTGTAGTCGAGGCCCTGACGAGTTCCTGGATCATTGGTGATGAAGTATTTTTTGTCATATCCAGTGACAAGAAGCATGTGGTACCACGGTCCATCGCCAGAGTAATAAGGGTTGTCGAGGTCGCGCCCAGCAGCGGGAATGATAACCGGATTGCCTTTTGCAATTTCATGCATAATAGATTCCTTTGTAACATTCTCAGAAATTCGCACATTGTACTCGTAGTACTCTTCTACAATAACTTTTAGGCTTTCAAGCGACACGTCGTATTTGTAGTGGTTCGCTTCTTCCCACTGTGTTAATTGCACAATTTCCCTATTTGCTTGGTCTGGATCTAGTGCTGCATTTCGAAGGTAGTAGTCCATCATAATAACGACAGCTTCTTCGCACGCTTCTTGGTATGGAGCATCCCAGTTTCCGTGTGGGGCTTGTACCATGAATGGCACAAGGATGGATGCTTTTTTAGGAAGCTCTATTTCTTCAATAACATTTTCTTCAGGTATTACTTCTTCTTCAAAGCCAATCTGCGCTTCTGATGACGGTTCGAGTTCGACTGTGACAGTACTTGCTGTACATGATGTCAGAAGCGTAATAATGCCGAGAAGAATGGGGAATGCGTAGAGCATATAATATTTGTTACAGGCTAGTCCAAATGAGCTTAAAATCCAGTGAAATGTACTCTATAATACCCACAATTCCTCCCCAAAATGTCGCTATGAAACTCTTTTTAGACACTGCAAACCTCGATCAAGTACGTGAAATCGCCTCATGGGGCATATTAGACGGTGTTACTACCAATCCAAGCCTGGTTGCCAAAGAAGAGGGTGCAGACTTCAAAGAGACTGTTATGGCGATGTGTGGCCTCGTAAACGAAGTAAGCGCACAGGTAACAGGAGAGACATTTGAAGAGATGAAAGTCCAAGCAGAGCAGTATAGCTCTTGGCACAAGAACGTCGTGGTGAAAGTTCCAATGACAGTAGAAGGTTTAAAGACTCTTAACTACTGCACAAGCAAAGGTATTCATACAAACACCACACTTGTCTTTTCGGTATCCCAAGCAATTATGGCTGCAAAGTCTGGGGCAACGATGATCAGTCCTTTTGTGGGGAGGCTTGATGACCTAGGTGAAGATGGAATGGATTTAATTGCAGACATTATGAAAGCCTGGGAACACTACAAGTTCGACACACAAGTTCTGGTTGCATCTGTTCGAAACTTAGATCACGTTACACGCGCTGCAACACTTGGTGCACACATCTCTACTATTCCGTATAAAGTTTTTAAAGTTCTTCCACAGCACGACCTTACAGATAAGGGTCTGAAAAAGTTTATGGAAGATTGGGAGAGCGTTCAGTCAAAGTAGATGGTATAGTATCTCCCGATGTCAATTAATCAACTCGGAGTCATCGGCCTTGGAACAATGGGTGCAAACGTTGCACGAAATGCTGCACGAAATGGTGCAAAGGTTGCGGTGTACAACAGAACGACAAAGGTCATGACAGATTTTATGAAAGAGTTTGAAAGCGAAGGAAACTTTGCCGGTTGCGAAAGTTACGAAGACATGATGAAAGCACTCCACGGACCGCGTGCATTTTTGATTATGGTAAAAGCAGGTCCAGCAGTTGACGCTGTTATTGCAGACCTTCTTCCACACTTGCAAAAAGGAGACATCATTATCGACGCAGGAAACAGTCACTATCCAGACACAGACCGTAGGGTCGCAGAGCTAAAAGACAAAGGAATTCGCTTCCTTGGTATGGGTGTCAGCGGTGGTGAAGTAGGAGCCCTTGAAGGACCAAGTATGATGCCTGGTGGCGACAAGTCTGCCTGGGAAGACTGCAAGGACTTACTCAGCAAGATGGCCGCAGATGACGGCCAGGGTGGAAAGTGTGTCGCCTATATAGGAGACGGAGGGTCAGGTCACTTTGTAAAGATGGTCCACAACGGCATAGAGTACGGAATCATGCAGCTGCTCGCAGAAACATACGACGTACTAAAGCATGTTGCCGGTTACACCAACGAGCAACTAGCAGAGACATTCTCGCACTGGAATGAAGGAGAAGACCTGCAATCATTTTTGATAGAGATCACCGCGAAGATATTTGAAAAGAAAGATGATCTTACGTCAGGTGACCTTATAGACTCACTGGACGACGCTGCAGGACAGAAAGGAACAGGAAAGTGGACGACTATTTCTGCACTCCATTATGGAGTCGCTATTCCAACGATTAACGCTGCTGTCGATGCACGCATAATGTCTGGTAGTAAACAGCTTCGAAAGAAGCATGCGTCTAGCATTGTACGGGTAGACCTAGAAGAACCTATTCCAAAACCTGAACAAATGAGGACTATCGCTCGTAGTGCACTTCATCTGTCGACACTAACTGCATACGCACAAGGGTTTGAATTGATGAAAGTTGCATCCGACGAACACAAGTGGAACTTGGACATACCAGAGTGTGCTCGTATCTGGTTGGGTGGTTGTATTATTCGGTCAGTACTACTAAAGCAGTTCGATGACTTGTTTGCAGAGTCACAGTGGGGAGGAGAAAAGCAGGTAAACATTCGCAAGTTCTTAGAACTCGCAAACGCACGTGGTATTGCAACACCATCTACATCTGCCGCGATGAACTATTACGACTCGCTCCGTAGAGAGTCTTTGCCACAGTCACTAGTGCAAGCGCAGCGCGACTTCTTTGGAGCTCATACATACAAGCGAACAGATAAAGAAGGAACCTTCCATGCTGATTGGGAATAGTAAAACATACACTCTCTTTCTATGTACATATCGCAAGACATAAACCAGGTGCTGGGCTCCCTCGGGGTGACAACAAATGGGTTGTCTGACAACGACATAGAAAAAAGAATAAAGCAGTATGGCTATAACGAATTTCCAGAAAAGAAGAGATCTCTTATTCTACTTTTCCTGTCTCAGTTTAACGATGCCATGGTCTATATCCTGTTTGCAGCACTTGGGATATCTATCGCGATGCCATTTTTTGAAAATGGCGGACAGCCCCATGCAGAATCGTTTATCGATGCTGGCGTTATCGCAGCTATTCTTATTTTGAATGCAATACTTGGGTTCGTACAAGAGTACAAAGCAGAAGAAGCAATCGCTATGCTGAAAAAACTTACTGCTCCTCACAGTCGTGTGCGTCGCAACGGTGTGGAGGCGGTACTCGAGTCCCGTCTAGTACTTCCTGGTGACATTATCATTATAGAAGCAGGTGACCGTATTGCTGCAGACGGAAGGCTTATCAGAGAATCCCAGATAAGAATGAACGAGTCGAGCCTGACGGGGGAAACGACAGCAGTCGACAAAACAACAGACGCACTACCCAGAGGAAAGTATCCTATAGCTGACCAAAAAAATATGCTTTTCGCAGGCACTCTCGTTACCAATGGTAACGGTGAATATGTCGTCACGAGCACTGCTATTCATACGGAGCTCGGTAAAATTGCAAAGCTTGTATCAGATACTGAGTTTCCCGAAACTCCCCTTCAGAGAAAAATGAAGCAACTAGGAATGTTGCTTGGCGGGGTTGTTCTTTTTATGTGTGCTATTGTTTTTAGCATAGGGATTATGCGGGAGATGCCAGTAGGAGACATACTTCTTATGGCTGTGAGCTTGGCCGTCTCTGCAGTGCCTGAAGGACTGCCAGCAGTCGTCACAGTGTGCCTTGCGATGGGTGTTCGTCGTATGGCAAAGGCAAATGCACTAGTCCGCAGGCTAGAGTCTCTGGAAACGCTTGGAAGCGTGTCGGTTATCTGTGCAGACAAAACAGGAACCATTACGGAGAACAAAATGAAGGTGATGGACTCATGGACTTTAAAAGGAGAAAGTGAAGAACTACTGGCACAAATAGGAGCGTCGTGTAACAGGGCACAGTTACCAGACATCGGAGACCCAACAGAAATAGGCCTTCTACAATTTGGTAGTCAGCTAAAAGCAGACCGTCTGGAAATCGACACAGAGCTTGTTCCCTTCTCTTCAGAAGAGAAATACATGCAAACACAACATGGAAAGCAGGTCTTCCTTAAAGGGGCACCAGAGAAGATTGTCGAACTCTCTGGTAAACCACATGAGCAACTACTCGAGCAGAACCACGCATTTGCAAAAAAAGGCCTGCGCGTTCTTGCGTGTGCAGTATCTGAAAACAAAAAAATCAAAATAGTGGGGCTTATTGCTATGGCAGATCCGCCACGAAAAACAGTTACATCAGCCATCGAAAAGGCAGCAAATGCAGGCATTCGAACCGTTATGATCACAGGCGATAACTTGGTCACTGCAAAGGCTATTGCTGCAAAAGTAGGGATTCACGGAGAAGCAATGCATGGCTCAGAGCTAGATGCTATTTCCGAACAAGACCTCGCGGCAAAGCTCACCACTGTTTCCGTGTTCGCACGTGTGTCTCCTGAGCATAAGTTGAAAATATTAAATGCCTTTAAACTGCGCGGGGAAATTGTAGCTATGACCGGAGACGGAGTGAACGATGCACCAGCTCTTAAGGGGGCACACGTCGGTGTTGCTATGGGGAAAGTGGGGACTGAAGTTGCACGCGAGGCTGCGAGTATTGTTCTTGCAGATGACAAGTATGAAACAATGATAGCGGCTGTGTCTGAAGGAAGACGAATATACGACAATATCAAAAAGTTTGTCTTGTACCTACTTCGTGCCAATTTCGACGAGCTCTTGTTTATCGGGACTGCCCTTTTTGTAGGACTACCACTCCCCTACTTGCCACTACATATTTTGTGGATCAACTTGATGACAGATGGTTTGCCAGCACTAGCACTTGGTATGGAACCCGCTGAAAAAGATATTATGAATAGGCCTCCAAGGCCTGCATCGGAACATTTGCTCGACGGAGAGTGGGGGAGGCTTGTGTTCTCCTCGTTCTTTGCATTTGGGATGGCCTTTGTATTCTTCTTGTGGAAATTAAGCATTGGACTAGATATTGTCATCGCCAGAACGGAAACACTCACACTTGCAGTCTTGTTCGAGCTCTGTCTCGCATTCTCCACAAGAAGCAGGAGGCCTATCTGGGAGATTGGAATATTTTCAAATAGATGGATGATTGGTGCAACGCTCATTCCGTTCGCAGCTCAATTCGTATTATTGTATTCACCGCTCAGAGAATTGTTTCATTTAGGGTATATTCCAATAATCGACTGGTTAGAGATTGCAGCAATGGTTACGTTCGCATTCCTTGTCTTTGAAATTATCAAATATATCCCAAACAACAAAACATCCAAATAGTCGCTTTAAAAGATGTCTAGAATACGTCACTATGTCTTCATGACCTCTCGCACCTACAAGACAATCATGATTACGTATGTAATCGTCCCGTTCATTGCTGCAATCGCTGCAATGGTACTTCTTTGGAATAGTTACATATTTGCTACAGATTTATATCTGTTGCTCATTTTCCAGACTCTTTCAGTTCTTGGAATCACTATTGGGTACCACCGCATGTTGACGCACGATGGTTTTAAAACGTTCTGGCCTATTCGCGCATTTTTTACGATGTGTGGATGCATGGCACTCGAAGGAAAGCCTCTGGCATGGGTTGCAACGCACGTGAAGCATCATGCGCACAGTGACATGGAAGAGGATCCTCATAGTCCACTAGAAGGCGTGTGGCACGCTCATATGGGATGGTTATTTTCACAGGACAACTTCGAAGATCCAAAAGTGTACTGCCCAGAGCTTACTAAAGACCCAATTGTTATGTTCTTTGAAAAAACATACTTCGTGTGGGTACTTGGTTCATTTGCAATATGTTACGCAGTCGGTGGCTTAACAGGATTTATTTGGGGAGGGCTCGTACGTGTGTTCCTTACAACGCACATCACATGGAGTGTGAATTCTATTTGTCATACATTTGGAGGAAGAGACTTTGAGACAACAGATGAAAGTCGTAACAACTGGATAGTTGGACTTCTCGCATTCGGCGAAGGATGGCACAACAACCATCACGCTTTCCCACGAAATGTTTTCCATGGAATGAGGTGGTATCAGTTTGACCTTTCTGGAATCATTCTTCGTGGCCTCGAAAAGACAAAACTAATTTGGAAAGTGCAACGTGTCGGACAGCCACTACTCGACGCACAACGTATTAAGTCGAAATCTATGCAGCAGAAGCTCTCAGACCTTCGTCTAGATCTTATTGCTCGCATCGATGACGCACGTGTAGAACTGATTGTTATGCAGAAGAAGCTGCCACCAAAGCAGTTGGCACAACTGCGTAGTGCACAGGAAAAAACACTGAAGCGACTAGCAGAGATCCAGCTCTACCTGGATAAGCGAAAGACTATTCGTAAAGCCTCTATGGTAAGGCGTCAGAACGAAGTGGCATTGCTCATCACCACTGCAAAAGCAAAGATGCAGGGTGCAAAGACTGCGTAAAATTTATTACTATCCATATATCAATTAATTGATATATACAAAATATAGTGCTTGTAGCACTTCAAATGTGTTTATTGACTAAGCCCAGCTTCGCTACGCTACGCCGAGGCATCCTTGATAGAGTTGTGATGCCATCTCGGCGTAGTTCGCCATAAGCGAACGAAGACGGATGGCGGAGAGTGAGGGATTCGAACCCTCGGACCCGGTAAAGGGTCAATACATTAGCAGTGTATCCCGATCGACCACTCTGGCAACTCTCCGCTGCCTTCTAGTATAAACAAATATAC
>Ga0302135_10000985_pt1 | contig 17266 bp, 12 predicted proteins | sample CBN3_surface_MG_FD_203119 | JGI IMG/M metagenome (GOLD analysis project Ga0302135, IMG submission 203119) | Marine microbial communities from Western Arctic Ocean, Canada - CBN3_32.1 | ecosystem: Environmental > Aquatic > Marine > Oceanic | place: Canada: Western Arctic Ocean | collected...
GCGGTTTTCCTTGCTCTTTCGATCGCGCCGTGAAGTCGCGCAAGATGGCCACCAGAAATGTGGCCTATTTCATGGGCCATGACGCCGAGAACCTGCCCAGCATTTTTGCTGTGCCTAAGCAGACCTGTGGTGAGAAACAATCTTTGACCGCGTGCGACGAAGGCGTTTAAAGCAGAGCTTCTAACAATGTGGATACTAAAGGCTTCGTCTTCGAGGCCTGCAGCTGTCAGGAGTGGCGCCGCATAGATACGAATGGTAGCTTCAATTTCTGTATCGCGGATTAAGGGAACGGCTTCCGCTCTTGATAATCCCGGTCCCGTAAGGCACACAGTTGCTATGAAGAGCATGCCGAAAACTGAAAAAATAGATTTGCGTATTTGCACGGTCAGTTTCCCTAGGGTGAAGTGGAAAAGTAGGTACGGTAGAGCACTGCGTCAATGTATGAGCGCTGCCGTTGTTTTGGTCGCAGCCGCTTGTTCGGGAAGCTACCCCCAACCTGTTGGAACTGTCGGCCACCTGAAATCATATTTTGGAGGTGTCGCCGCTGATGAAGCGCGCGCGGCACTCGTCGGCCGGGATGCCTTGTCTGCCGGAGGGTCTTCAGCAGACGCGGCCGTTTCTATGGCCTTCGCGTTAATGGTTAGTCGACCAGATGCTGCGGCTCCCGGTGGCGGTGGTGTTTGTGTGCATTACGACAATAAAACGAACAAAGCGGAGACGCTTGAGTTCTTTCCTCACTTGCCGATAGCCGTCCCTCCGAAAGGACGATGGCCAGCGCTTGTTCCTGGAAGTTTTCGCGGTTTGTTTGCTTTGCACGCTCGCTTTGGAAAGCTCCGCTGGGAGCAGCTTGTGCAGCCTGCGGAGCATGCCGCCCGGTTTGGTTGGCCCATTTCAAAAGGGCTTGTCGGCGCGCTAAAGGAACACGGCGGCAAAGCGATCAAGGACGTCCGTACGCAAAAGCTGTTTACCGATTCAAAAGGTAACGTTTTGTCTTTAGGGCAAACTGTTGAACAAGTTGGTCTGGCAGGGACGCTTGGTAGCATTCGGGGCCTCGGTCCGGGTGATTTTTATTCAGGGCGTTTAGCGCGAGTATATCTAAATGGTGTTAAAGAGGCCGGCGGGTGGTTGACCATTGAGGATTTAAGGGCGTATCGCCCGGCTTGGAAAGCGACCGTACAGACGGAAGCTGGAAATCATATTCTCCATTTTCCCGTTTCAAAAGCGCTAGGAACGGAACTTACCACCGGTATCTGGGAACAGATCGGGAATAAGAGAGGATTCTTATCTTCTGATGCAGCAGGTCAAGCGGCACTGTTAACAGCCGCCGCCCGTAATGTTGGCGGCGCTGGTGGCGCGAAATGGGCTGGTAGCGGTGGCTCGGCGGGCCTTTTTGCGATGGATATTGCGGGCAATGCGACATCATGCGTATTGACGATGAACCGTCCATTTGGCCGGGGCGTCACCGCAGGAGAAACCGGGATCATCCAAGCCGCTCCGGCGGTTGCTGGAACAGGATTGAATATAGCGCCGGTCATTATGGCGAACCACAATGTTTCGCAGGCCTATCTGGCGGCGACAGCAGCAGGCGACCGGTATGCGGGTGTTGCCCTCGCATCGACATTGATGCATCTGGTTGATGGCAATGTTTCTCCCGAAGAAGCGCTTGCGAAACCGCGCTATGCTCCAGGCGTGGGCGCTGCTGATGTTTTAATTGAACAGTCTCGGTCACAAAAAATTCGTGGTGATTTGGTTCGGAAAGGGCTGAAAACGTTTACCCGCAAAAGTATCGGGCAGGTAAACCTCATGTATTGCGATAGAGGTATCGTCATCCGCCCGGCAAATTGTGTCGTTCGGACAGACCCTAGAACAGCCGCCTATGGTGTGAACTCGGAGCTCTGATCTATGGTGCTCAAGATTTCAAAGCGCGGACAGATTCCGCCATTTATTGTCATGGATGTATTGCGAGCGGCGAACCGCCGTCAAGCGGAAGGGAAGGAAGTCCTTCATCTTGAGCTTGGCCAACCCGCAACCGGGGCGCCCGCCGGTGTCATAGCGGCAGCCCATCAGATGCTCGACAGTGATTTGCTTGGTTACACAGAAGCTTTCGGCATCCTATCTGTGCGTGAACGGATATCGGAATATTACGCGCAGTTACATGACGTAAGCGTTGATCCTGAGCGGATTATTATTACCACCGGATCATCCGGTGGTTTCGTGCTCGCCTTTACAGCTGCTTTTGACGTTGGGGATCGCGTTGCTATTGCAGATCCTGGTTATCCGGGATCCCGCAATATTTTGCTTGGGCTGGGGATCGAGCCGGTTCTTGTGCCGACGGGGCCTGAAACACGGTTTCAGCCGACCCTTGAATTGTTGGATAAGATTGACGGAAAACTGGATGGTTTGATCGTGGCCAGTCCATCGAACCCGACTGGGACTATGTTGGATGAAAGTGAGTTGCAGGCGCTTAGCGACTATTGCCGGGATAGGGGTGTACGGCTGATCTCAGACGAGATTTATCACGGGATAACCTATGAACAACCAGGCGTGTCGGCATTGCGGTTTGATAATAACGCGGTGGTGATTAACAGTTTCTCGAAATACTTTTCAATGACGGGTTGGCGTGTTGGCTGGATGGTTGTCCCAACCGACCTTCTCAGAAGCATCGAATGCCTGGCGCAGAACCTCTTTATTTCAGCGCCAACGCTTTCTCAATATGGTGCTGGCGCCGCCTTTGATTGTACTGACGAGTTGAATGCAAATGTGGCGCGGTACGCTGAAAACCGTCAGATATTGCTTTCTGGTCTGCCCGTGGCCGGGTTTGATCGTTTGGCGCCGGTCGATGGTGCCTTTTACGTTTATGCGGATATTTCCAGTCTGACGAATGATAGCGAAATTTTTTGCCGTCGTATGCTGGATGAAACAGGTGTCGCTGCGACGCCAGGTACAGACTTCGATCAGGGACGCGGCAACGCTTATGTCCGCTTCTCGTTCTCTGGCCCCACAGCAGTAATTGCTAAAGCTGTGGAACGGCTACAGCACTGGACGGCAAAGACCGGTTAAACTTATTCGCGCTATTGCGTGATGCGTTTCCACCAACCACGCTTGGGTGATGCTTTCGAATTCTCAGTTGCTTCTGCTGCACCGCTTGAACTCTCTGATTTCGGTTCCGCGACGGCCTCAGATTTACTTTTTGCAGCTGCCGCAACGGGAGCGTTCTCGCCTTCACCGGAACTCGAAGGCGTGGCAGGCAGTAATGTGTCTCCAGCGTTGGCATCAACCGAGGAGGCGTCGTTGTTACCCTCTGCAGTTTGATCGCTGCTGGCATTCTCGTCGGCTGCATCAGAATTTGACGTGCGTGGATTGCGGCGTCGGCCACCGCGTCGACCGCGTCTGCGACGACGTGGCGCGGCTTGTTCGTCAGTAGCCTCACCATTGGTTTCAGAGCCTTCTGCGAGAGAGGTATCAGCGCTCTGCTCACCATCGCTATCGGCAGTAGTGTTGTCGTCACTACTCTGATTGGGAGCATCGTTGCTTTTGCGCCGCCGTCTTGGCCGGCGCTTCCGTGTATTTTCCTTGGGGGTGCTTTCTGTGTCGTCAGTGTCGTCGTCGCTCGCAGGTTCAATGATGACCGCATCACGGACGACTTCGTCGGACTCTCCTGATCCGGATCGCCCCTGTATTTTTTCAAGCCGCATATCCGGTGGGATCAGGCTGTCATCGCCGAGCACATTTACCCGGAAGCTATACCGGGCTTCAATCTGGTTCACTGAATCACGCTTTTGATTGAGAATATAAAGCGCGATAGGCGTTGGGACTGTCACCGTAATTTCGCTGCTGCGGTTCCGGATGCCTTCTTCTTCAACGGAACGGAGTACATGCACCGCTGTTGATTCGGTAGATCGGACGACACCGGTTCCATCGCAATGAACACAGGTCTCGGTGCTGTTTTCTACGATGCTTGGCCGCATGCGCTGCCGGGACAGCTCGAACAAGCCGAAATTGCTAATTCGTCCAAGTTGGATACGGGCGCGGTCAGTTTTAACAGCCTCTTTGAGGCGCCGTTCAACGCCGCGTTGATTTCGGGAAACATCCATATCAATAAAGTCGATAACGACTAGTCCGGCGAGATCGCGGAGACGAAGTTGGCGCCCAACTTCGCTGGCGGCTTCAAGGTTTGTCTTATAGGCGGTTTCTTCTATATTCCGTTCGCGTGTCGAACGTCCCGAGTTCACATCGATCGCAACCAAGGCTTCTGTTGGGTTAATAACGAGATAACCCCCAGATTTCAGTTGAACCACTGGGCTGTGCATCGACTCAAGCTGAGCTTCGACCTGATACCGGTGAAACAGAGGGATCGTTTCATCGCGATAGGGTTGAACGCGCTTGGCATGGCTCGGCATCATCATCCGCATCAGCTTTTTAGCGGCGGTGTAGGCATCGTTGCCTTCAACGAAGATTTCTTCAATTTCCCGCGAGTACAGATCCCGTATGGCGCGCTTAATCAAGTCGCCTTCTTCATAGACTAAAGCAGGTGCTGCTGATTGCAGGGTTAGTTCACGAACATCTTCCCATAGCTTGGTCAGGTAGTCGAAATCGCGTTTGATTTCGGATTTATTCCGTTCCATACCAGCGGTACGCATGATGACGCCCATACCCTCTGACACGTTCAGGTTTTTCAATAAGTCACGTAACCGTCTGCGGTCTGCAGTACTGGTAATTTTACGGGAGACGCCACCGGCACTCCGCGACGTGTTGGGCATCAATACGCAGTAACGTCCGGCGAGTGACATATAGCTGGTTAGCGCGGCGCCCTTATTGCCACGTTCTTCCTTGACTACCTGCACCAGCAATATCTGCCGCCGCTTGATAACTTCCTGGATTTTATAGCGGCGCATCGGATTGTCGCGGCGTTCTGTTTTTTTTGCTTTGCCGTCGTTTTCTTTGACAGGGACCTCTGCAGGGTCTGATGCTTCTATTGCATCGGCATCTGAATCAGCCGCAGTTTCATCATTTTTTGTGCTGTTTTCGGCGTTTTCCTCTGAAGACGTTGTGACCTCTTCCGAACCACTGTTGTCGTCTGCGCTATTTTCAGCGTCATCTTCACTTGTTGCAGCTTCGGCGGCAGCAAGGTCCTCGCCGGTCTCTTCTTCTCTAGAGACCTCAGCGTCGCTGTCATCATCTGATGAGGGAGTCTCGCCGGACTCGCTAACCTCGGTTGTGTCTTCGTCTAAATCATCTGCGGCATCGACGTCCTCGACGTCACCATCAATTTGGTCGACGTGGGCCTGAGCGGCTGACGCGTTTGCTTCAAACTGCGCGACGTCACGTTTCAGCGCTTCGCGATCTTCGACCGGAATCTGATAATAGTCGGGGTGAATTTCGCTAAAGGCCAGGAAACCATGTCGGTTCCCGCCGTAATCGACAAAGGCAGCCTGAAGTGACGGTTCAACACGCATCACTTTTGCGAGATATATATTGCCTTTGAGTTGGGTTTTTGTTGACGTTTCGACATCGTATTCATCTAGTCGATTGCCATTCGTAATCACCACCCGAACTTCTTCTGGATGGGTGCCGTCAATTAACATTCGTTTCGTCATGGAAACTGTATCTCCACGGTCGATGCGGACAGCCCGTGCGAACATCGGGCAGCATCAGACCGCTGTTATTCAAAGCCGGCGGCGCCTGCGTCAACCCAACTTTTTAATTGGAAAACCGGTTACGATCTTTCCAAGGGGGACGCGCTTATGCAGCCGCGACGAGCTTCAAGTTTCTACAAAAATAACCGCAAATTCAAAGCGCAATCTCACGGGTCGTAACGGGTTTTGCCGTCTCGCCCGATTGTCGCGCTCCCAACCATGCCGATATTTGGCAGGTCAGATGTTCACGGCCGTTCGCAATGTCAGCAGGATACGCGCCACAAACAAATACTACAATCAGTATATTGATTTCGCGACCATCGAAGATTGATCACCGAATTCTGCGGCCCGTGGTATTGTATATTGATTGATGTTTTACCCGAATAACCCTATATCTTGCCGCGCTATGGCAAGATACCACAATATATCTGGTTTTCGCAGAATCCTCGCGCAGCTCAGTTGGTGTACGGCGGTGTTCAGCGCATTTGCCTCTGGCGCATCAGCGATGCCTGTCGTCGACTCAGTGCGGATAGGCGATTATCCCGAAAAAACCCGGTTTGTTATCGAGTTTGACAAGCCGATTAAATTCAATGTTTTTACGCTTGGCTCACCCTATCGGGTCGTTGTCGAACTTCCAGAAGTGGCCTGGCATATAAAACCGGATGCGGTTCCTCGGGGAAAACGCATTACTGGTTACCGTTTTGGGCTTTTCCGCCCCGATCAGTCACGTGTCGTTATCGACCTTAAGTCGCCAATTAGGGTCACAAACTCATATACTCTTCCGCCAAACGCCAAACGCGGACACCGGCTCGTTCTCGATATTACCGAAATTTCGCCAGCAAGGTTTGCGGCGTTGCAGAAGCGGCGTCCTGTAATGCGATCGCCGACACCAAAAGTGGCTCCTGTCGTCCGGGCGCCGCGGCCCCCAATCAAGAAACCCAAAACGCGCCGCAAAGCTCTTCGACCGTTAATTGTTCTAGATCCAGGTCATGGTGGGGTCGATCCTGGGGCTCGCGGACGAAAGGGTACCTTAGAAAAAGAACTCGTTCTGAATCAGGCTAGGGAAGTGCGGCGTCAATTGCTGGCCACCGGCCGTTATCGCGTGGTGATGACCCGATCACGGGACGTTTTTGTAAGATTGCGCGAACGAATTGCGATTGCTCATCGAGCAGGCGGTGATTTGTTCATATCGCTTCATGCCGATTCTATAGGCAATCGAGATATCCGCGGCGGGTCGGTCTACACCTTGTCGGAGCGCGCTTCAGATAAAGAAGCGGAAGCATTGGCGCGTCGGGAGAATAAATCTGATATTATTGCCGGTGTCGACCTTAATGATCAAAGCAAGACGGTCGCTAAAATTCTCATCGATCTGCGGCAACGGCTTACCAAAAATGATTCTGTGGCTTTCGCAAAAACATTGCTCAGCCAACTCAGTACAAAGACCCGCATGCTACGACGAAAACACCGATTTGCAGGATTTGCCGTGCTCAAAGGTCCAGAGATACCATCTGTTTTAATAGAGATGGGGTATCTTTCCAACCTGCAGGATGAACGATTGCTGCGCCGGAGCTCTCATAGACGTAAAATTGCCGGTGCGATTGTTCGTGCAATCGATAGTTATTTTTCTCGCCAACAGGCTTTAAGGCAGCCATAAAACGGCCAATATCTGATAGTGTATTGGGTTTGTCAGGGGGCAGTTAGGTCAGGCGATAGAGTTGGTTGATGAAGAAGCTCTTTAAGGTATTGGCGGCACTCGGCGCGCTCACACTCGTTTTGGGCGTTCTTGGCGTTGCCGTAATTGTAGCTGTGTTCTGGCATTTCGGCCAAGGGCTGCCCGATTACAAACAGCTCGCGAGCTATGAGCCGCCGACCGTAACGCGTATTCATGCCGGCGATGGCAGCCTTCTCGCAGAGTTTGCCAAGGAGAAGCGGGCATTTGTACCAATTGGCTCCATCCCGAAGATGGTGGTGAAAGCTTTCCTCTCCGCGGAGGACAAGAATTTTTATGAACATGCTGGCGTGGATTTTATTGGTGTTGCGCGCGCGATTGTCACCAATTTGAGGCGCATGGGGACCGGTCAGCGGCTTGTTGGGGCGTCAACGATTACGCAACAGGTTGCCAAGAATTTCCTTCTGACCAATGAGGTTTCTATCGACCGCAAGGTTAAGGAGGCAATCCTCGCCTTTAGGATTGAACGGGCGTTATCGAAAGACAGAATTCTCGAACTTTATCTCAACGAGATTTATCTTGGTGTTGGCTCATACGGCGTTGCCGCGGCGGCACTGAACTATTTTGACCGCTCGCTCGATGAGCTAACTTTGCCGGAAATTGCATATATCGCCGGGCTGCCAAAAGCACCGAATAATTACCACCCGACGCGGAAATCAGATGCAGCTAAAATAAGACGTAATTACGTTGTCGGCCGTATGCTTTCTGATGGCTATATCACTCCGGAATCCGCTGAAGCGGCAAAGAAGGCGCCGCTTATTGTTCGAAAACGCAGCGGCGCTTCAGTCACCCAAGCGGATTATTTTGTTGAAGAAGTTCGTCGCGAGCTTACGGATCGCTATGGCGACAAGCAACTTTATGGTGGTGGTCTTTCTGTTCGCACGACCCTTGACCCCCGATTGCAAAAAATAGCGGAGACGTCCTTGCGGGAAGGCTTGATCGCTTATGATCGGCGTCACGGTTGGCGCGGCCCATTGGCACATCTCGACTCGGAGAGTGACTGGCAAAAAAAGTTGGACCAATTTCCGCTACCTGCAGGGCTTGCCGAGGCTCGTCCTGCATGGCGCAAGGCGCTTGTGCTTGCCGTTGACGCAACAAAAGCAGGTATCGGGTTTGCTGATGGAGCCCGCGGCCATCTTCCCCTCGCACAACTTAAATGGGCTAGGGTATGGCTTAAGGACCAGAAACGTGGGCCCCGAGTTAGGGTGCCGGGTGAGGCTTTGAAAGTCCTGGATGTGGTGTTGGTCGAGAAACTGAACCCTGACGCGAAAGGCAAAGAACCACCAAAGGGTGCGTTCGCTCTGCGGCAGATACCAAACATCGATGGTGCTGTTGTTGCGATGAATCCGCATACCGGCAGGGTACTGGCAATGAGCGGCGGATTTTCTTATGGCAGGAGCGAATACAACCGGGCAACACAAGCAAAGCGTCAGTCTGGTTCCGCTTTTAAGCCCTTCGTCTACCTGGCAGCAATGGATAATGGCTATACCCCGTCGAGTATTGTCCTGGACGCGCCCTTTGTTAGCGATCAGGGCCCCGGGATCGGCCTTTGGAAACCGTCCAACTATACCAAAAAATTTTACGGGCCTAGCCCGCTTCGTCTAGGTGTTGAGAAATCACGAAACCTGATGACCGTGCGGTTGGCGCAGGTAATTGGGATGGATAAGATTTCGGATTATGGCGAAAAGTTTGGCATTGTCCGTAATATGCCTGAGCTGTTGTCATCGTCACTCGGCGCCGTGGAAACAACATTGCTTAAAATAACGACGGCATACGCGATGTTGGTGAACGGGGGTAAGCGCATAACCCCAACGCTGATCGATCGAATTCAAGGCCGGCATGGGCGAACTGTATTTCGGCATGAACGTCGTCTGTGTTCCAGTTGCAGCAACATTGAGTGGGACGGCCAGCCGGTACCGGTGGTTCCCGACAACCGTGACACGGTGGTGGATCCCATAAGTGCCTATCAGATTGTATCCATGCTTGAAGGGGTGGTGCAGCGGGGGACTGGGCGGCGAATCAGGGCTGTTGGCAAACCGTTGGGGGGTAAAACCGGGACGACCAATAAGAGCTTCGATACCTGGTTCATCGGGTTCTCTCCTGATTTGGCTGTCGGCGTCTTTGCTGGATTTGATAAGCCGCGTTCCTTAGGGCGGCGCGAAACAGGGTCGTCTGTTGCGGTTCCCATTTTTCGAGATTTTATGGCTGCTGCATTAAAAGACCGGCCACCACTTCCGTTTCGTATCCCCAAAGGGGTCCGTCTGGTGCGGGTCAACGCAAGTACCGGAAAACTTGCCCGGCCAGGTGAACGAAATGTTATTTTCGAAGCGTTTAAACCGGGAACCGAGCCCAAAGTCGAAACGGTTTTCCGGGAGCCTTCCGTTATCGGGACTCCATCGGTGAATACGTCCGGTGTGCCAACCACACCAAAAACTTCGACGCCGCCGGTTGGCGATGTTAGAGGTTTATACTAGCTTGCGTCGCTACAGGCCTTTAGGCCTGCCAAGATTTAAATATATTAGGGTAGGAAGTTTATGCGTGCGGAGACCCAGACATTAATTGATGAAATCCAGCAGTCGGTTGTCTTGCTAAGGAGGCATCTTTGACTGGGATAATGCCCTAAGACGGCTTGATGAGCTCAACGCTATAGCTGAAGATCCTGAATTGTGGTCGGACCAGGCTACAGCGCAAGGCATCATGCGAGAGCGCACAAAACTTGAACAATCAATTGAAGAAGTGACGGCAATCGAGCAGGAGCTCGAAGATAGCATGACACTCATCGAACTTGGTGAAGCCGAGAGCGATGACAGCGTCTTGGATGAAGTTGACGCTATGCTGGAGCCATTACGCATGCGCGCCGCCAAGCGCGAGCTCGAGACGCTGCTGTCTGGCGAGGCTGACAGCAATGATTGCTTTCTTGAAGTGCATGCTGGCGCTGGTGGCACCGAGTCTCAGGACTGGGCGCAGATGCTTACCCGGATGTATGTGCGCTGGGCGGATGCTCATGGCTACAAGGTTGAATGGCTAGAGGAGAGCGCCGGTGAAGAGGCAGGAATTAAGTCGGCGACAATCAAGATTTCAGGCCACAACGCCTATGGCTGGTTGAAGACCGAGAGTGGTGTTCATCGATTGGTACGGATTTCGCCATATGATTCCGCTGCCCGGCGTCATACCAGTTTTTCCAGCGCTTGGGTCTTTCCGGTTATTGATGATTCCATTGATATTGAGGTCGAAGACAAGGATTTGAGGGTTGATACCTATCGTGCGTCGGGCGCTGGTGGCCAGCATGTCAATAAAACAGACAGTGCCATTCGGATTACCCATCTCCCGACAGGCATTGTTGTTCAGTGTCAGAATGATCGCTCGCAACATCGCAATCGCGCAGCAGCGATGGATATGCTTCGTGCCCGCCTATATGAGCGGGAGTTAAAGATACGCGAAGATCAGGCGCAGGCTGAACATGATGCGAAAACGGACATCGGCTGGGGGCATCAGATACGGTCTTACGTTTTGCAGCCGTATCAAATGGTGAAGGATTTACGGACCGAGATCGAAACCAGTAATACTCAGGGGGTGCTGGATGGCGATCTTGATGAATTTATGGCGGCGTCATTGGCGCAGCGGGTCGGAGCCAACGCCGACGAGGAAGCAGAGGCAGCAGAATGATTGTACAAAAGTCGATCAAAGAGAAACTCCAGGGCCAATTGGATCCGTCATATTGTCAGGTGCTGAATGAAAGTCATATGCACAGCGTGCCGGCAAACTCCGAAACCCATTTTAAAGTCATCGTGGTGTCAGAGAGCTTTGCTGGGAAAAGCCGTGTCGCACGGCATCAGCTGATCAACGGGATCCTTGCGGGCGAAATTGCCGGCCCTGTTCACGCGCTGTCCATCCAGGCGCATACCGACGATGAATGGCAAAAACGTGCTGGCGCCGTTCTGGACTCACCCGATTGTATGGGCGCCAACAAATCGCATTAGGGTTACAAAAGACCCGTTAAATCTTTCCCCCAGGGGAATGATGCGCTGATTCCGCCATTGTCTTCAATCTTTCGCTGTATCTGTGAGACCCGGCCCTGAGACACGTCAGCGAGCACGGCGACCTCGCGCAATGGCATGTTGCTCGCCCGCCGTAACAGATAGACAGCTGCCTGAAAGGCTTCCGGGGCTGCTTTTCGATCAAGCAAGATATCTTGAGATGCGCCGGATGCTGCTGCGATAGTTTGAAGAACTTTTTCCGCTGTTGGTCTCGCTGGATTGGTGGTTTTTGCCGGAACCTGATCCAGTGGCAGTTGGCGAATGCGGTCGGTGATATCAGTGAGAAAGGCTTCATCACCGAGGTAGTGTCCGGCACGCAAATCGTCCCAGGGTGATGCGGCGTGCACCCCTTTCTCGATATAAGCGCGCCAGGACCCAGCGGGGTCGCCGCTGTCCGATGCGAGATGATCTAAGAGCCAATTGCGGTGGAGCCATGTCGGCTCCGATTCCTCAAAAGCGATAGGACGATAGCTGGACCATTTCCAGTGGTCAGCGCAATTTACCGCCTGCACACGAACCGGGTTCAAGACGACATGGCGGCAGACCTCAAGCAAATGACGCTCTTTTTGCAAAACGATCGATTTGTACCGGCCATGAAACAGATGTCCCCGCTGGTCATGTTCGCGGCCAAACCATTGAGAATAAGCCATGTTCAGGCGGCCCATGCCACGACCGAGATTGGCCTCCGGGGTCTCTATGACCAGGTGGTAATGATCTTCCAAAAGGCAGTAGGCGTGGCACAGCCATTTGTGTTGAGAGATTTCACGCGCCAGCAATTGAACAAAATAGCTGCCGTCTTCAATACTGGTGAAAAGCTGCTGTCGTCCATTGGCGCGTGCCGTTACATGGTAAACAGCACCGGGATATTCGATTCTGAGCGGGCGAGACATGAGCCAGTATACCCGAATTTATATTAATAAGTAAAGTGATGACCCTATTCAGGTTCTGGGGTGTAATAGGATAAAGGAACCCCGGCCAGTTGGCGGGCTTCGTCGTTAAAGGGCGGCTTTAACGCGCCTTTGAAATGCTTTTTAACCAAACCCTGCCAGGTTGCTTCCGGTGCAACGTCTCGTTCGTCGCAAATATGTAGGAACCAGCGATGGCCAATGGCAACATGGCCAATCTCATCGTTATATATTCTCTCAAGAATTTCGGTGCTCGGGATATCACCAGCTTTGCGAAGGTTGTTGATCATCGTGGGTGTAACATCCAGTCCGCGCGCTTCGAGCACCAAGGGGACGATTGCCAGTCGCGCTAGTAAATCATGCGCAGTTTCCTGTGCCGCTTCCCACAGGCCATCATGCCCGGGGAAGTCTCCGTAAAAACTGTTTAACTCCCGCAGGCGTTTGGCCAGCAACGAAAAATGCAGTCCTTCTTCAGAGACGACCTTCACCCAGTCGTCGTAATAATGACGGGGCAGGTCGAGCGCGGAAAACCTTGCGATGATATCACAGGCGAGGTCAACGGCGTTTAACTCAATATGGGCGAGGGCATGAAGGAGAGCGATACGACCTGTTGGGCTGCCTGCCTTCCCGCGCTTGGGCATTTCTCGTGGTGCCAATAGTGCCGGTCTAGCGGGGCGGGCCGGGCGATCCGGAGCCGGTGCGAGGCCTACTATTGAAATAGCACCGTCACACCATGCCTCAGCCAATTGCTGTGCGAGAGCGGATTTGTCGTCCGCATCTGCGCATTCAAGTACCGACACCGCCGCAGCAGACAGCGATGAACAATCCAGTTTTGGAGCATTCATTTCCGTCAGAGCTTTTGTGCCTCTTCGAGAACTTTTTCGACGTGACCTTTGACTCGCAGGTTACGCCATACCGCAGCGATCTTACCCTTTTCGTCGATCAAAAAGGTCGAGCGTACGATGCCCATATAGGTCTTTCCGTAATTTTTCTTCTCCTGCCAGACCCCATAGGCTTCACACATTTTTCCGTCTTCGTCGGCGGCAAGCATAAATGGCAGTTCGTACTTTTCCTTAAACTTGTCGTGCCTCTTAACGCTGTCCTTGGAGACACCAATAATTTCAGCATTGATCTTGGAAAAATAGGGAAGCGCATCACGAAACCCACAGGATTCGGCCGTACAGCCCGGCGTCATGTCTTTAGGGTAGAAATACAGGACAATCTTTTTGTCTTTGAGATCTTTTAGCGAAACAGTGCCGCCGCCATCCGTTGACGCCGAAAATTCCGGCGCCTTGTCTCCGATATTAACCATGATGTTTCGACCTATTCGAGCGTGTAAGTGCCAGTGGAAAACTTGACGTTGATGTTGAATCCACCTTCATTGACTTCCCAGGCTTGTATACGGAATGTGCGGAACCCTAGCTTGTGGAACGGGTCAGCCTCTGCGACGCGTTTGGCTTCTGCCATTGATTTCGCGCGGATGACGATCATCCCGGGACCCTGGGGTTTGCCTTTTCCATCTACAAACGGACCGGCAGCAAATAGGATACCCTTGCGCTCGATCTTAAGCTGATAGGCGATGTGCTTTGGGAATATTTTGCCGCGGTCGCCAGCTTTGTCGGTTGGTTCCGAGAAGATTACATAAAGCCTTTTATGAAGCATTTTATCGTGGAGATCGTGAACCTGTTTTTCTGTAAGTGCCATCAGATGAATTCCTTTTCGATGGCGCGGGTTAAGGCCGCGCTGTTGAAATCATTATGTCATTAAAATCGCGATACGAAACAGTTGCGATACTTGTCAGTTGTTCTGCAGGTTTGCGGCGGGGGTTTCGATAATTTCCTGATACAATCGGAAAATCGACGCCGCGGTATCCGAGACTTGTTTCTTTAGGGTTGCCAGATTTTCCGCTTCGCAGGCGGCGAGGAGAATCGCACAGTTTCCGGTGGTCGCAGTTTGGTCGTCGAAGTTGTCGCCAGCGGTAAGCCGGACGATGCCTTGAAGGTTTCGCCATAGCTGGAGAGCAGCGATAAGTTGATCCGCGGGGCCCTTAGCCAAGGCGCCGCACATCCGCATGTTTTGCAACGCGGCGCCGGTGTCCTGGCTAAGAATTTCGGGTTTTTCGGGAGCATGAAGGAGCTGCAGATACTGTGCGATAAATTCGATGTCAATTAACCCACCACGGATGTTTTTGATGTCCCACGGACCAGACGGCGCCCGGCCTTGCATCAAGCGAACGCGCATCGCTGCGACATCTTTGAGAAGGGCTGCAGGTTCCTGAGCTGTCGTGAGGACGGTTTTGATTGCCGCTTCGATCCTGGCTTGGAGTGTGTCGCCAGAATAGATGACACGGGCGCGCGTGAGGGCCATTCGCTCCCAGGTCCATGCATTGTTTTCATGATATTGCACGAAGGATTGAAGTGCGCTGGCTAGGGGCCCCGCATTACCTGATGGGCGTAGCCGCATATCGACTTCATAGAGCGGGCCCTCGGCAGTCGGCGCGGTCAGGGCGCTCAGATAGCGCTGCCCCAAGCGGGTGAAATACGGAATTGCTGTTAGCGGTTTCTCGCTATCCGATTGATCAGCTTCTGCCTCATAAATAAAAAGCAGGTCGAGATCTGATCCGATGGTCATGTCGCGACCACCAAGCTTGCCCAATGCGACAACGGCCATGTCGCCATTTGGGAACTGGCCATGCCTGGTGGCATATTCCTTTTTTACCGCTGGACATAGCGTATTGATTGCTGCGTCTGCGATATTGGCGATGGCAAGTCCGCTTGTTTCAGGGGTCATGTGATGCCGTATGATTTGCACGCCCACCTGAAACAGTCTGTCATTTACTTGGCGTCGGACGATATCAAGAACATCTTGAAAATCCTGCGCTCTTTCCTCGAGTTCAAGTTCAATTTCGCTCGTGATTTTTTGCCTGTTAGGCAGCTGATCGAAAAAATCCGCGGTCAGAACGGCATCAAATAGGATTGGGTGTCGCCGCAGGCTATCGGCAATACGCGGCGCACTTCCCATAATTTCCGCCAGCAACTCGAGCAGTCTTGGGTTGCTATGAAATAGTGAAAAAAGCTGAACGCCTGCGGGCAGTCCTTGTAAAAACTCATCGAATCCACGCAGGGCTGTATCCGGGTTTCCGGTTCTTGAAAACGCCGTTAGCAACCCCGGCATCAATTCGGTGAGCAGTTCTTTTGATCGGGTGCTGCGTGTCGCACGATAGCGGCCATGATGCCATGTACGAATAATCGAGGACACCGATGATGGGTCCTTAAAACCAATAGAGCGTAGTGTTTCTAAGGTGTCGGGGTGATCCTCACCACCTGTAAAGACCAACGTTCCAGGACCGCTTAGATCCGCAGATTCTTCAAATAAAGCTGCGTAATGCTGTTCGACGGTGTGTAGTTGTTCGGATAACACCTGCGCAAACCTGTCAGTATTCTCGAAGCCCATAAATTTTGAGAAGGCTTCGAGCTTATCTGGGGCGGCGGGAACGTCATGGGTTTGCTGGTCATCGATCATCTGCAAACGATGTTCAACGCGTCGCAAAAATTCATAGGCGATTTCAAGTTCTTCGGCGACCTCACTGGCGAAGTGCCCTGCCTGCGCAAGTCGTGGGAGGGACACGCAGGTCTTCTTTGTGCGCAGCGTCGTGTCGCGGCCACCCCAGATCAATTGCTGGGTTTGCACATAAAACTCAATTTCGCGAATACCACCCCGGCCAAGTTTTACATTATGTCCAGCCACCGCAATCTTGCTGCCGCCACGATGAACGTTAATCTGTCGCTTGATAGAGTGAATATCTTCGATTGCCGCGAAGTCGAGATTTCGTCGCCAGATAAAGGGACGCAGATAGTCGAGAAAACAATTGCCGGCCTCTATGTCGCCGGCAATAGGACGGGCTTTGATCATGGCAGCCCGTTCCCAGTTTTGGCCGGCCGTTTCGTAATACGTTTCGGCGGCTAGAGTTGACAGAACCGGAGGTGTTGAGCTGGGATCAGGCCGTAGCCGTAGATCGGTACGGAAGACGTAGCCGTCGGTGGTTCGCTCTTCCAGAATTTTTACCAAATCGCGCGCTAGTCGAACAAAGAACTCCTGTGCTGTCCGTTTGCCAGTGTATTGTGACTTTTCGTTATCAAATAGCAGTATTAAATCAACATCGCTCGAGTAATTGAGCTCCTTCGCGCCGAGCTTACCCATGCCGAGGACAATAAAGCCGGAGTCATGCGACGGCAGGGAGGGGTCGGAAAGCTCGATCTCACCTGTTTGCTGCCCGTGATGAAGAAGATGCGATACGGTGGCACTGATCGAGGTCTCGGCGAATTTGCTCAATGCCTCAATGATTTCCGCTAAAGGCCATTTCCCGGTCAAATCCGCCAAGGCGATTGCGAAGGCGCAGCGACGGCGCGCGATTCGGAGCACCTTCATTATGGATGCCTGATCTTGTGCGACGAGCAAAGGATCACTTACGGTTTCTATGATGCCGATAAAAGCGGATTTGGGGCCGTCCTCGAAAACCTGGCGTGAAAACTCCCAGTCGTTGATTAGAGTATGGCTGAGGAAGGGACTATTGCCAAAAATCCCGTCTAGCAGAGGTTTCAGAGCGCCTTCGCTGGAATTTTTGGTGATAAAAGATCTAAGGTTTTCATCGCTATTGCGGTCAGCGGCATCGTGCCAACGGTCCCACCCCGAGGCTACGGCATCCATATTGCCGGGAAGTGGCAATGGATTGGTAAGTTCAATTCCTTTTTCTGTCTTGTCTACCAATTGTTGCGTTCCATCCGGATCAATTTTGCCGCACACTGCGACAAGGTGATGTGCCGGTCAAGTGGTGCAAAAATTGAGGCTGTCGAGTTAAATGCTAGGACGATGTACCCGGGTTTTATGTGAATTAGCAGCCCTTACGGCGCTTGCTCTTCTTCTGGTTACCGGTATTGCGACCTGGCGATTATCTCTGGG
>Ga0302135_10000990_pt1 | contig 17217 bp, 15 predicted proteins | sample CBN3_surface_MG_FD_203119 | JGI IMG/M metagenome (GOLD analysis project Ga0302135, IMG submission 203119) | Marine microbial communities from Western Arctic Ocean, Canada - CBN3_32.1 | ecosystem: Environmental > Aquatic > Marine > Oceanic | place: Canada: Western Arctic Ocean | collected...
GAATCAATACCGCCGGAAAGAAACACGCCAAGCGGCACATCAGCAATCAAGCGGCAACGTACCGCTTCGTCGAAGCGTGCCACCAAATCCTGCTCCGCTTCACGCGGATCGCTGTAAGTCGGCAAACGCCCGGCATCCGGGCCATGCCAGCGATTCACCGCGATACCCTCTGGCGTTATCCGCGCCAAATGCCCGCCCGGTAGTTTATGCACACCTTCAAGGATAGACAGCGGCTCGGGCACATAGCGCAAGGTGAACAGCATGTGGAGCGCCCCCCGATCTAGCCCCGGAGCGCTGTCCTGTAGGGTCTCCAACGCGGCAAGATCGGAGGCGAAGCAACAGCGCCCAGCCTCTGGTTTATAGTAGAGCGGCTTCTTGCCGAGGCGATCCCGCGCCAGGATTAGCTCGGAGGCCGCCGCATCCCAAATGGCAAAGGCAAACATGCCGGCCAGGCGCGGCAATAATCCCTCACCCCATTCGCGCCAACCGGCGAGCAATATCTCACTATCTCCATTGGTGGTGAAGGCATAACCCGCCGCCGCCAACTCAGAGCGCAGTGCGGGGAAATTAAATATCTCACCATTATAGGCGATCACCAGGCCGAAACCTGACATGGGCAGCGTCGCGGCAGCGCTCAGATCCTGAATGGAGAGCCGCGCATTGGCCAGAGCGCAACGATCATCAAGCCAGATTTCCTGGCTGTCGGGGCCGCGCGGATATAACCGCTCAAGCGCACGGTTAAGACGCGGAGTCAGGAGCGCCTTATCGATCCCGTTAAAGCCTACTTGCCCGGCGAAACCGCACATGCCCTTACGCCCGCGACCGATTACACAAGAGACGCATAGGCCTGCTCAAAATTCTTCACATTCTCCGCCACGGAATAGCGCTTTTCGATCAAGTTGCGGGCATGCAATTTGCGCGCCGCGCGAAATGTCAGCGGCTCGAAAGCCAATTCATGAATGGCCTTTGCCAGCGCGTCGGCATCGCGCGGCGGCACGATACGGCCTGAATCTCCAATGATGCGCGCCGCATCGCCAACATCAGTGGCCACCGCTGGCAAGCCAGCGGCCATACCCTCCGCCAGCGCGTTGGAAAACCCCTCACCATAAGCAGAGCTAGAGACGATTAGATCACAGGCGGTGAGCAGGCGAGCCACATCGCTGCGCCGCCCGAGGCCATAGCAGCCATTGGCCGAGGAAAATTTTTCAGTGTCCAGGCCGACCAGCAATAAGGACACATCCGGTATCTTCGCCATAGCGCGCATCAGGGTTTCATGATCCTTCATGGGGTCCACGCGGGCAACCTGAGCCACCAGCGGTACATTGGGATCGATGCCGAGTTCGGCCCGCACCTCGGCGCGGGTTTTCATGTCGGGGTGATAACGCACGATATCGATACCATTGTCGATCACTCGATCGCGAAATGGCCGATAGCCCAATTTATGGTGCGCCGTTAAGCCCGCCTCGGAATTGGCGATAACCATATCAGGCAAATGCGAAAAGCGGGCGCAAAGGCGCACCGCCCAGCGCAGAGTGCGGCCATAATCCTTAAGGTCCATATCCGAGCAACGAATACCCCAAATCAGCGGCGTTTCCTCCCATCGACCGGAAAACCGTAAGGCCAGTAGCGCCAGCAAATCGGCATGATACATCCAGCTTTGCACCATATGCGGCTTAACACGGCGCATTAGCGAGATCAGGCGTAAGACGGCGCGCAGGCTCGGGCGACCACGCTTCATACCAAGATCATCGACCGGCACACCGGCTTGCTCAAAGCGCTGACGGAGCGTGCCGCCCGGCGTCATACTGACCACCCGATCATCGGCGCCGGCCTGCCGACGCGCAATGACCAGATGCATCAATTGTATTTCGGCGCCACCGGTATCGAGCCCGGTAATGACATGCATGACGCGCGCGCTGCGTTCCGCTACGGTCATTCCATGCTAACCGGATTCACCGATATATGAGTATGCGCGCCATGATCAAGCGCAGTGTAATGCTGACCTGCGCCTATTATCTGTTTGACGATTGGCGGGCACGGCGCCAGCTCGCCAGCGGCCAGCTTGAAACCAGCTCGGGCGCACGCCATGCCGACCTCGATATCGATGCCTCGCTGGCCTATGTGGAGCGCGTCTATGGCGATTATCTTGCCTATGGCGGACTTAAGCATTTTAGCGGCAGCGTTGCCGAGATTGGCCCGGGTGATAGTTTTGCCGTGGCCCTGCGTGCGCTCGGCGACGGCGCGGAGCATGTTCATGCCATCGACCGCTGGGTATCGCGCCGTGATGTTGAAACCCAACGATGCATTTATGGCGCGCTGGCCGAGCGGCACGGTCTTAGCCACCTGTTTGACGGCGCGCCGGGCGAAGATACCATTCAGGGCCTGACCTACCATGCTGGACAACCGGCGGAGACTTTCTTCGCCACCTGTGGCTTGCGCTTTAACGCCATTCTCAGCCGCGCGGTGATTGAGCATCTCTATGATCCGCTCGGCGCGCTCGACGATATGGCCGCGAGCCTTGAGCCCGGCGGCATCATGATTCACCGCATTGATCTGCGCGATCACGGCATGTTTGCCGGCCATCATCCGCTGACGCTGTTGACCCTTAGGGACGTTTGGCATCGCCGCATGACGCGCGGCGCCGGGCGGCCCAACCGGGTGTTGATCGATGCCTATCGCGATTGGCTTAAGCGCTCCAGCCTGCACGGCAGCCTGACCATAAGCCGCCTTGCTGGGGTTGATAAAGAACTCACCCCTGCACCGTGGAACGGGCTGAACAAGGGCGCTAAATCCCGTGCGCTGACCGCTGTGCGCGCCATCCGCCCGCGCCTCGCCAAGCGCTTCAAAGGTACGGCGGATGAAGACTTGGCCGTCGCCGGATTGGTTTTGGTGGCGCGCAAGGACAGCTCCTAACATAACGGTCGCAAGATGCCCTCAAAGCGCCGGATAACCACCTCACGCCCATGGCCAGGCGGCAATAGGCTAGGCCGTAAATCGTTATTCTCGGCGGCAATAATTTTGGCCATCGTAGCAGCGAAGGGCGCACCCCAAGGCGCAACAGTGACCGCCCCTTTCGGCGCGGCGGCAGCAATCTCGGCAATGGCACCTGATTCTGGCGTGGCGATCACCGGCGTGCCGCAGGCCAACGCCTCCAACGCGACATTGGGCATGCCCTCCCAATGGGACGACATCAGAAATACATCCGCTGTGGCATAATGCGGCCAGGGTTTATCGCTAAATCCCGGTAGGGAAACACGCTGACTAAGATCATGCTTATCGCAGCTTGCCTGCAGGGCGGCGCGCTCGGGGCCTTCGCCGAGGATGGTCAATCTGCAGGTGCCCGGAAGGCCGGCAAATAATTCGATCAACCGATCAAAACCTTTTTGTCGCGTGAGGCGCCCGGCGGCGATGAAACGAACCCCCGGCGAACCAACCTCCGGCGGGGTGGGAACAGCAGCCTCGACGCGGAGTGCTTCTTCATCGAGTGGATTGGGCAGCAAGAATAGGCGCGAGCGATCCACACCGATGGCACCCGACATCTCGCCCAGCATCATGTTGGAAGTGCATATCACCGCATCAGCACGCGGATAGTAGCGCTTATAGAGCCAGCGCGTCAGGCCGGGCCGTGGGCCACGCGGCAGGCTGAGTGAAGGCATATTTGCCTCGCGCACAACGATACGAGTGCGCAGCGGCAACATCCAGCGGCAGGCAAGGAGGGCGATATTGACGTAGCCGAGCGAGGACACCACCACGCTCGGGCGCGTCCGGCGAATGGCACGGATCAGCGCCGGCAAGCCTTGACGCAGACGCGGCTGTGCCAAATTAGTGAGCGGCACATCACGCGGCAATCGATCGGCAAGCGGCCCTTCATTGTTCAACACAATAAGAGACGGCGAAAATTGCACCCGGTCCAAGCCGGCCAGCAACTGTAGCATTACCCGCTCGGCGCCACCGCCGGCGAAGGAGGGCAAGACAAAGGCGATGTTTGTGCTCACTGGCGCGCAACTCTCTGCCAAACAGCGGCAAGGTCCGCTGCCCGCGAAGCGCCATTGCAAAGTGTTTCAATCCGCTGCTTACCCACCGCACCAAGGCGGCGGGTAAGCGCGCGGTCATCTGCAAGCTCGATTATTTTAGCCGCCATATCATCCGCCGAATAGGACGGCGCGAGCATTCCGGTCACACCTGATTCAACAAATCGGTCATAGACGCCGGTGGCAATTACCGGCCGGCCAGCGCCCAGCGCCTCGATCACATCACGCCCCCAAGGGTTATCCTCTCGGCTAAGCCGCGCCAATGCATGGCAGCCAGCAAGGACACGCTCGGGTGCACTTACATGGCCAAGAAAAATGAACATGTCAGCCACACCCTTGGAAGTCGCGTAATCCGCGAGGCTGCCGCCCTGGCGTGAAATCGCTCCAAGCTTGCCTGGCAATGAACCGCCCAGGCGCATATTGCCGGCGACTACGAATAGAATATCCCGCCGGCCACGCGCCGCCAGTGCTGCGGCAACCTCTACCAGGCGATCGACACCGCGAATCCAGGCATAATTACTGAGGCTGGCAATTTTCAAACGGCCATCATCGGGAATATCTAGATGCGGTGCTGCGGCCGAATTCGCTGTGCCGGCTATATTGTAAATCACACTACTATGCGCTGCTTTCAGGCCAAGCGCCTGCCAGGAGCGTTGTTCGTTCTCGCTAATGAAGATCGCATGATCGATAGCGTTTGAAGCAACTCGCGCCTGCCAACGGGCGGTGATAGACGGCACAAGATTTGTTCTGAAATGCATGGTGAAAGGCACCTGCGTGTGGCGGCGTAACCAGCGCGCCAAGTGGAACAATGCTTCATGATTGAAATGAACAATGTCAAACCGCGTATTGACCGCAGAACATAGCGCGTTGCGGAACGCCCGCGAAGCGGGAAAGCGCAGACGTGCTCGAGAAAATACGTAGAGATTTCGCGAAAGGCGAGGCAAGGCGCTGACATGGGGGATGGTCGGCGCCACGGCGCAGGGAATTCCAGCTTCCGCATAAAGCGCCTGCACCGGCCCGTCCCGACGGCACCAAACCTCTGGCTCGACCAAGCCTTGGGGAAGATTTGACAGCGACTGAAACAGACTCCGCGAAGAGCCGCCATAACCGCCCTCTATATCAAGGCAAAGAATTTTTTTCTGTTTCATACAGGATTCGTTATCACGGTAAAATATGCTCGAGCCGAAAATATTCACCTTCCTGGCCTGCCTGCGAAAACCCGTGGCGCAAATAGAACCGCTGAGCAGCATCTGAATTAACAGCAACTTTCAGTGAAAGAGTTTGTACATCAGCAGCCGTGGCGCGGCGGACGCATTCGCCAATCATCTTGCTCCCACATCCGCTGCTGCGAAAATCCACATGCACCATAAAATGATGCAAATGTATTCGCATCTCTTCGGGCCGCGATAAGATGGCATAAGCAATCGCGACCCCTTTATCGAGCACAGCAAAAGAGAGCGCCCATTTATCCGGTAGATCGGCCAGGAAGTGTGCGCGTTGCCAATAATCACCAGGAATATCTGCGGCGATTGACAGAAACTCCGGCTCCCTCGACAGGAAGAGTTTCGCAGAGAATGGCTCAAATGAAATGTTCATCATATAAAGATGAATAGTTTATCGCGCGCCTATGAGGCGGCGGGTCGCATCCATGCCAACATTAAACAACGCATCAAGCACGCTAAGGCCAGCAACAAATGGCGCATTGCCTTGCGAATATTCAGGGTGCTGAAACCCGGCATAGCGAAGCTCATATCCCGCACTAGAAAATGTGTCTGGCGATTGATAGCCGGAGCCGCCCTCGCCGGAAAGATATATTCCACCATCCGGTGCGACCGCGCGCATGATTCGCGACAAGCGCTCATCACCGGTGGCGCCATTGGTCGGCAGTGTGGAAGCATTGAGAAATTGGGGCCTTAGATCCATTGACGCTGCAAGCGCTTCGACAATATGTCGATTGGCAGCAGCAAGAGATTCACGCGGAACCTGTTGCCAGATCGCCTGCACCATGGGCCATGTTTCCCTAAATGCCGCCGCCCCCTGATAGGCCCCTTTCAGAGTATCAAGATGCTTCCGCGACCAATCATCGTCGGAAAATCTGGTTCCAGAAATTTCGCCGCCGAATTCGCGCATGATTGGCTGGGTAAGCCAAACGGCATTTCCTGCCCGCCCGATCCGCACACGGTTGGTATAGCTCCCTCGGGAATATTGCGCATCGTCGAGAAAAACGAACACGTCACTTTGTAGCATTTTGTAGAAATACCCCAACCAAGGCGCGTAGTTGGGCTGGTGGATCGCAACAATCATTGGTCTATCGAATTCTTTCCGTCAAAGACTGGTGAGCACGGCTTCGCAAACCTGCTGTGCCGTCGCATCATCCATATAGGGATGCATGGGCAGACTGAGAACCTTCTTGCACAAGCTCTCGGTCACCCGCAGCGAGCCTTCGCCATCGCCGAGGTCGCGGTAGGCTGTCTGCAAATGCATGGGCAGGGGATAATAGATTGCACTCGGCACGCCCTTTTCCCGAAGCCGGGCCTTCAGCCCATCTCTATCGTCATGCTGGATCGTGTATTGCGCCCAGGCGGAACGCATACCATTCGGCCGCGGCGGCGTTTTTACCGATCCCTTCAAAGCTGCCTCGTAAGTCTCGGCAAGGCGGCAACGCGCTTCGATCTCAGCCTCAAATACTTTTAGCTTGGCCAGAAGTATGGCCGCCTGCAATGTATCCAGGCGCGAATTCAGACCGACACGAACAACGTCATATTTGGCTTTGCCCGTGCCATGCCCGCGTAAAGAGCGCCATAATTCGGCGCGCGCCGTATCATCCGTCAACAGCGCGCCGCCATCACCATAACAGCCGAGCGGCTTGGCTGGGAAAAAGCTGGTCGCTGTGGCCGGCGCCAGGCTGCCGACAGCACTGCCATGATAAATGCCTCCTAGGCTCTGCGCGGCATCACCGAGCAAAAATAATTCATGCGCTTCGGTGATTTCTGCCAGCTTGCGATAATCCGCCGGCAGGCCGAATAGATCGACCGGAATGACAGCGCGTGGCTTCAACTTTCCAGCCGCCTTGACCGCTGCAATTTTGTTTTCCAGGTCTGCGCAATCGATGAGAAAATTCTCGTCATCAACATCGACAAAGACCGGCGTGGCGCCGATTAAGAGCACTGTCTCGGCAGTCGCTGTAAACGTGAAGGAGGGAACAAAGACGGCATCCCCCGGGCCTATATTCTCGCCCATTAGCGCAAGAATAAGCGCGTCGGTGCCGTTGGCGCAGCTCACCACATGGCCGACGCCCACATGCGCCGCCAATTGGGCTTCGAATTCATGAACCTCTGGCCCGAGGATAAAACGGCCATGATCCAGTACAGTTTGAATGCCGGCATCAATCTCTGATTTGAGACCAGCATATTGGGCTTTTAGATCGACAAAGGGAATGCTCAAGAGTTTGATCCTATGACAAAGAGTTGGTCATCAATAATTTCATAGCTTTCGCCGCCGCGTGGGCAGGTCAGGTCTGGCCCCAACACTTCACCAGCGCGTGAGACCCAGCCACTGCGTCGCGCCGGGTTGCCGAGAACAAGGGCGTGCGCGGACACATCGCGGGTCACCACGGCGCCGGCGCCAATCATCGCAAATTCACCAATCGTCACGCCGCAAATGATCACGGCATTGGCGCCGATCGTTGCGCCATTACCAACCATGGTGGGCAGAAATTCGTCTTTTCGCTCGACGAAAGCACGCGGCGTTAAAACATTGGTGAATACGCAAGAGGGGCCGCAAAACACATCATCCGCTAAGGTTACGCCCTTATAGAGAGAGACATTATTCTGAATCTTGCAGCCCGAACCGATAACAACATCCGGCCCGGCCATTACATTTTGGCCAAAGATGCAATTATCGCCGATACGGCTGCCCGACAATATATGAGAAAAATGCCAGACCTTGCAGCCGATGCCGAGAACAACGCCCTCATCGACAATGGCGGAGGGGTGAATGAAACTGCTTTGCATAATTAGGATTCCAGATCCATGGCCACGCCTTGCACAATCGATTTTTGGCAGGCATCCAACACGCGGAGAACGCGAATGCCTTCTGCCGCATCAGAAGGTGGGCGTGCATGCCCGCCTGTAGCATCCAAAAAGGCCTGGCATTCATTACGCAATGGCTCGCTTTCAGCGAACGTGACCGGCTCGGGCGCAGCCTTGGAGACGATTGGCATTTCACCCTCCCAACCAACCTGATGGCGATACATTAAAAGTTTTTCAGATGGGCCCTTGGTGTCATCAAAAACGATCATTGCCTTTTCCCCAACCACAACGAGCTTCTGTTCTTTGAAGGGATGAAGCCAAGACACATAGATATGCGCCTGAAGATTATCGCTGAAAGTAAGGTGGGAAAGCGTGGTATCCGCCACCCCCTCGGTCAAATAATGCGCGCCACTGGCCATCACCCGGTGTGGCATCTCTCCGGCCAACTGCAATATCATGGAAATATCATGCGGCGCGAAAGACCACAGCGCATTTTCCTCGCGCCGTATCTTGCCGAGGCTCAAACGGTTGGAGTAAATGTAGCGCAGCTTGCCGAGCTGCTTGCTCTTTACGATTTCGAATAGCGCCTGAAAGGCGGCGTGATAAAGCAGCAGGTGGCCAACCATGAGGACCAATCCCTTTTCATCCGCCATCTGCTTGAGCTGTTCGGCTTCAGCCACGTCGAGACAAAGAGGCTTTTCGACAAATACATGCTTGCCCGCATCCAGAGCACGGCGCGCCAGAGCACCATGCATTTCCGCCGGCGTCGCAATGACCACGCCTTTAATATCCGGATCGGAGAATGCCGCCTCGGGCTCGGAATGAATGGTGACGCCCGGATAGATCTCCATAATCATCGCACGTGCTTCTTCGCCGGGCTCACAAACGCTAGAGAGCACACCGAGTGCGGCAAAATTCCGTACTAAATTACGACCCCAATAGCCGACGCCAATAACTGCAATGCCTGTCATTTTTCTTCCTGTCACCAAATCAATTCAATTTTACGGGCGGGTTTTGGCCGGCAGCTATTAACGCGTTTCAATTTCATATGGAATACGTAAAACCGCTACTCGCCTGAGCTCGTACCAGGGTCTGACTTTTCACCCTGGCGATAGACCGCGTTGTTGGCTGAAAGCTCGTCGCGGACCACTTGGTTACGCTCACCGACTAGACGATGCAGGCGCCCCTGCGGGCTTTCACCTGCTTGCGTGTCCCACCAAATTGCGTGGGTGAGGAGTTGCAATGCTGTGCCTTCGCCAAGCGCGGCATGTTTCCAAGGCGGGCCATGATGCCAGCCGCCACGAGAATCCGAGCAATAGCCTATATCGTTGAAAAATCGTGATTCATATGTGTTGCCCCTGCCCGCAAAAAGATTATCACACGGCATCAGAAACGGTGCGGGACGATGAAAACTAATCATCGATATTTTTTGCCCGGTGATAGCTTCCAATATTGCGCATTCGCGGCCGGCGGTAGCTTCGAGCGCCGGCATATCATCGCTATAGATCGACGCATCGAGATGCAGACCAATCTGATGGCCGCCGGCGACAATGTCCATCAGGGCCTGTAGGCCAGCCGGACTAAACGGATTATACATTTCACTACGCAGCAACACGAAATAGCTGGACCGCCAGCCGGCCTCCGTTTCAAGTGCCGCAAGTCGGGCGGCGGCGTGCAAACATTGGTCAATATCATGACGTAATACTAGATGGCGCTGGCGTGGATCGACTGCAGCAAAATCTTTGATTTCATAACCGCCGGCAATAAGGGCAGTAACCATTTCCCTATATCCGGAAAGGGAAAAATCAACCATCATATACTGCTTCCGAATAAGCATGCCGCGTCAGCCAGCTCGAAATGGTCATTAGTTCCATCAACAGCTTGCAATGGTTGGCACGCCCAGAGAGATGCTGCGCTACAATATTTTTGAGACCAGCAGAATCAAACAATCCGCTGTCGAGCAAAGCAACATCCTCGGATAGGCCCTTAAGGCGCGTTATAAAAAACGCGTCACGGCGCAACAACTCAGGAAAATTACACCAACTGCCATGCGTCCAGGTGGCGTTCGCAGGCTTTGCCGGGCGGTTAATCAAACCGGTCCGCCGAGCCGCCGCTCGGGCGAAAATAAGCATAATTTGTTTGCCGAATCCATTGTTGGCCGAGAAGCCGCTATTGGCATCCGGGAGCGACATCAAATCAGGCCCGAGATTTTTCATAGCAGCATGCGCCATCCGCCCGGAAGCACGCCATGCCGGCGGCATGGAGAAATATAAATCCAATATGTCCGGGTCAAAGGTAATGGCGCGATGGGAGATTACCGAATTCATGGCGACAAAATCACTGTAGGCGGAATGACGGCCAAGACAGTGAAAAATAAAGGCATCCCAGGCATTGTAGGGGTCTTCAATATCAGCCGACGCCAACGCCAAAGCCATGGCGTCGACGCGTCGTTGCTCCCACCCGGCACGTGCTTTAGGCGACAATACAGATTGCAGCGCGCCCACATTGATGCCGACACGCAAGCTGTCAGAAACCGTCTTCGCATGGCCGTCCGCAATGGCGCGAAGGCGCGGCAAGCGCGTGGTCGAGCCGGCAATACGCACCATCGTGCAAGGCAAATAATAACCGCGCAGGGTATAATCCAAGCCATGACCAGAGAGCAGGACATCATGGTCGCGGGTCAGACCGGGAAGCGCGCCAAAAAGGTTGAGAGGTGCGGCAAACAGGCCATCGCTGACACGTACTGAATCATCGAAATGCGTAGATAACCCGCTCGGCGGGTTTTCAATATAGCGAAAAGGCATATTCGCCATTTGCGCGCTGCGGCGCGCGATATCCACTTCAAGATTATCGTGGCTGGCAAGCGTCACGCAGGAAACCGTGTGACCCGCGGCACGCGCCCCGGCCAACACCCAGCGCGCGTCGAGCCCACCGGAAAGCAGCAAACCGTGGCGCGTGTGATCCGCTGTTCGGCGCTTGGTGGCGCGTAAAATTCCATCACTCAGACGATCCGCGCCTTCCGCTTGATCGAAATCGGATGTCTGCCATGCCAACCGGCGGGATTCACGTTGCTGCCATTTATCGCCTTCGGCAGACCAAACTTGAGCTGCCGGCATCGCGCGGATATCGGCATATTGCGTATGGTCCGAGACCGTCCGTTGATAGGACAACAACTCCGTAAGGCCTTGCACACTGAGCCGTCTCGGCACTCGCGTATCGGTTAGTAGCGCTTCAAGCCGCGAGGCAACCGCCATTTTCCGGCCCTGGCGCCAGACGAATAATGTACGGCTGCCGAGGCGATCCGTGGCTAAAATGATTCGATTTTTTCTGGTATCGACGACAATTGCAGCAAAGCTTCCATTCAACCAGGCGAGGCGGTCCAATGTGTCCGCGCGGTAGTGAGCGGCAATAGCCTCCGCCGGATCATCGAGCGGCCCATTGTCGTCAAATATTTCTCCGTCTACGGCAACCATCAAGCCATCCGCTCGATTTTGTAACGGCTTGTCGCCCGGCAAACGCGCGTGACGGGCAGCCCCGAGCATCAGACCGGGCATCGGCTCGAGCCACTCCGTTTGTTGCCCATAGCGCGCCATGTCGGCAAGCATGGCGTTCACATTTGTGGCCATGTCGGCGGTACCCACCGCCAAACAAATTCCACTCACGCGGATGTGCCCATCAATGCGGTAATCTCCAACCACGGATGCGGGCCGGCACGAAAATTGGTATTGGCATTCGCCATAAAATAGGCAATCAGAGAAAGGTGTTGTCGGGCGATTTTCTCAAGGTAAGCATCATCGCCCTGGTCGAAGGCTGTCAGCACCTGGCCCCGGCCCAATAATTCGTGAGTCTCCACAAAGCGCCGTCTGAACTGACGCTCCATGTCGCCGAGAAAACCAGGTAGATGGCGGTTGATGCTGGGTTTTTCAAACGCCGGAAAACAGCCCGGTACATGCTGGCGCAGCAAATTGGTCAGCAATGCCTGACCGCTCCGTCCCGCCGTCACGGTAAAAATATATTGATGCTGCGAATCGGAATTATGCATGGCTGATTGGCAGAGTTCTTTACTCGCTGACAATCGCTCGGCCCGCAGCAATTTCAGCCCGCAAATGATCTTGGATAATATCGCGCATGAACCATTCCGGCAGCGCATCATCCTCTGCAATCATCTGCCGCGCTTTGGAACCACTAATCGCTATCGGCGCACTGGCTTCGCCTGCCGGCACATAGGTGCCGCGCGCTGAATCATAAGAAATCTCGTCGAAAAACACTGGCGCCACACCCATATCGCCAAGCTTTTCAAACAGCGCTCGGCTCTCTTCCGGCTGGTAAAAATCACCAACACCCGTATGGTCACGGCCAACAATAAAATGGCTACATCCCAAATTCTTACGGCATAGCGCCGTAAATACCGCCTCACGCGGGCCGCTATAGCGCGGATATGTGGCAAAGCTGCCGAGCACCACCTTACCGACGGGATAGAGGTGAAAATCGAGCATGATCTGGTAGCTCTTTAAAATGGGGCCGGGTAGAAAATCGCCGGTCTTACGCGGCCCGATGACGGGGCTAATATAGAGGCCGTCGGCGTTGGTCTCTTCCAATGCCGTCAATTGAATATGTTCATGCACTCGGTGCGCGACGTTGCGTGTATGAAACCCGACCACCCGGCTCCATCCTTTTCGGGTGAACAGGAAGCGAGTTTGTGCCGGGGTCAGTTCGAAATGGCGATAAAGCGACTCCAAACGCCGCACCAGAGTTATCGCGCCGGCGACAAACACATCACCGCGCGCGGCCAGGCCGGCCACACCCGGATGGGACATCGAATCCGTACCGAACCAGGGCCGCACAATTTGCTCGAAGTCGACGGGATATATCTCCGAAATATCGAGCATGGCATAAACGGTCTCGGCTGCATTCTCCAGCGCTACGCGGTCACCGGCAGCAGCGCCGTTCAAAGCCTCGCGGGGAATCTGCAGGGTAATCGGCAACGTCCAAATGGCGTCATCCGGCAGGCGATGCGATCGCAGCACCGATTCAAGCGTTGCGCTATCCATAAAGCCGGTGAGGGGCGAGAAAGTACCAAGCGCAATTTGTTGACAATCCATAAGCGCCAGATCCGCGACACACACGCGCGGTAATTGATCGGCGTCCGCCGCCAGGGTCAAGGCTTCACGGTGTACGAGTTTGCCGCCATGCGGCTCCACCAAAAGCGATGCCGGATCGGCAACATAATAATCCGGCGTTACCGCACTTCCGGCTTCAAATGAATGGATGAGCTTGACGATCATGCTGGCGCAGGAAATTGGATAAGCACCAATAGCGGTCTCCGCAGCCAGCACAAGGCCATCAACACCATCCATCAGCGTATTATACACATCGTTGACTTCCGCCCGGGTCGGCGCCGGTGCGACAATCATAGATTCGAGCAGGTTGGTCGCGACATAGACTTTGCGCTGAACCGCCTTGGTTCGGCGCGTAATCTGTTTTTGCATGGCCGGGATATGTTCAACCGGAAATTCTCGGCTGAGGTCGCCCCGGTCAATTAGGATGGCATCGGAACGTGTCGCAATCTCTTCAAGGTTTTCCACGCCATTGCGACATTCAATCTTAGAGATCACCTTCACACCATCTCCGGCGTGGCGGCGTATCTCATTAACATCTTCGGGAAAATTAGCAAATGACAGGGCAACATGGTCGATGCCCTTGGCACGGCCAATTTTCAACGCCGCGATATCTTTTTCGGTGAGCGGCGGCATGGTCAAGGCGCGCTCTACCGTCACCGCCTTGTTGCTACCGATTTCGCCGCCGTTCAGCACGCGCACGGTCACACCATCCCTATCGGCCTCAATCACCTGAACAAGAACGGCATTGAAGTCGATGCTGATGAAATCGCCGACCTCAAGGTCACCTACAATATTGCCCGGGTACAGATTGAAACAGCGCGCATTACCGGGTGCGCGGGTATGGGGAATTTGAATAATCTCATTTTCAGCGATTGAAACCTTGCCTTCAACAAAGGCGCCGGTGCGCACTTGCGCGCCCTCCGTATCCAGGCAAATGGGGACATCCGTATGGCTTCGGATGGTATCGATAACATCGCCGACATCGGCCAATGCCGTATGCGATAAATTGATACGGAAAAGAGTTGCCCCCAATTCAGTCAAACGACCAATTACGCGCCCGTTCATTGATGCCGGGCCGAGCGTGCATAAGATTTCTTTACTCAAAATATTTAGTATCCTGTCAGGTTAGCTGGGGGGATTCTCTTCATTGGCGGACGAAGGCTTAACCGCACGCGCCTTCAACATCGTTCCAGGAGAGTGCTGTGCCACGCGCAAGGTCACGCGTGGTGCGCCGACCGAGAATTTCCGGTAGATGCTTTGGTGCAACGCCGTGCCCCGGGCGGATCGACCGCAGGTTTTCCGCGTTAAAAACTTCGCCTGCCTTAATATTTTTCACCACATAGAGTGAACGGCGAAATATGAGGTTTTCAAGTTCGGCGGGGGTGCGCTCGATCTCATCCGTACCAATCGCCCGCCAAGCGGTGCCGCACGCTGCAGCCATCTCCGCAAACTCGTTAGGCTCAAGTGAAAAACCGGCATCGGGCCCGCCATCCGCGCGGCGCAAAGTAACATGCTTTTCCACGATGGCCGCACCCAGCGCCACCGCCGAAACAGCAACCACCGTACCCAAGGTGTGATCTGAAAGGCCCACCACTGCGTCAAAACGCTCCGCCAATCGACGTAACATCGCGAGGTTCGCCTCATCCGGCGGCGTCGGATAACCGCTCGTACAATGCAACAATGCGAGCTCGGAACAACCAGCGTCGCGCGCCGCATCGACCGCTTCACCGATCTCCGTCACCGTCGCCAGGCCGGTGGACATAATAAGTGGCTTGCCGGTGCGCGCCATGCACTCAATTAGCGGCAGATCAATCAATTCAAACGACGCCACCTTGAAAGCCGGCGCGCCAAGCTTGTCCAAAAACGCCACCGCCGTCGGATCAAACGGGCTTGAAAAAATTGTCAGCCCGAGTTGGCGCGCCTTGTTGAATAGCGCCTCGTGCCACGCCCACGGCGTGTGCGCCTCCTGATATAATTCATAGAGCGTCCGTCCGGCCCACAGCCCACCGTCAATCTTAAAATCCGGGCCATCATGGTCGATGGTTATGGTATCTGCAGTATAGGTTTGAATTTTGACGGCATCCGCGCCCGCATGGCTCACCGCTTCCATGAGGGCAAACGCACGCTCGATATCGCCAAGGTGATTGCCGGACAATTCAGCAATCACATAGGGCGGCTCATCCGCCCCAATACGCCGCCCCTCAATAGAAAATTTATTTGCCGCTTTCACGTTCGAGCGCTCCCGACATCGACGCCATCTGTCCGGGCAGGTTGGCACAGCCAGCCATTTTTCTTGGTTTCTGCGTATCCGGCGCGCCGAAACATCGTGCGGCTGGCGACATTTTCATCATGCACATGCGCCCAGAGATCTTCATCCGGTAACAATTGATGCAGCAGGGCAAGAGCAATGCTGCCGATCCCCATGCGAAAGCGCTCCGGATCTATGGCGATCGAAACTTCATAGCCCACCGCCGCACGATCAAGCCGCACGATCCCAGCGGGCGCCTCGCCATGCAAAATTAGATTCATAATGCAACCAGGGTCGTCGAGCTTGGTCCGCATCCAGGCAAGATGCTCGGCCTCACCAGGGACACCTGAGTTGCGGGCAAAGCGGCGTGTCTCCGGCTGGCGCTGCCAGGCAAGAATGAGATCGCCATCCGCCGCTTGCACCGGGCGCAAACGGACAGGTTGGCCATCACGCGCTTGCGGCACCGGACCGACCGCCTGGCACACACGAACAGCGCCAAGGCCATCCGACAGCCGCGATGCCGCCTGGGACATACTCTTGAGCGCATCGCCATCGCCCGCAAGCGCATTGATGGCGCCAACCAGCGAAGCCGTGTCGGCAGTAACAGTTTGCGCCGCGCCCAAGGCACTTAAGGCCTTGGCATTGGCCATCTGATTGTCCGCGATAACCAGCAGCAGTGTCGGCAGGCCGAGGCTACAGCGCTCCCAGGAACTCATCCCGCCGGCGCCTACCGCCAGATCCGCCGCCGCCATCAACTCAGCCATATTATCGACATCGATATGAATTTGCCCACCGGCCAGTGCCACCCGCGCCGCAAGACGATCTTTATCCGGCGTATTCCAGGCCAGAATAAGATCGGGCGCGAGATCGACAGATGCCTGCTCAATCGCATCGAGCACTGTATCTAATATACCCTTTGGGTTGGTCGCCCCGAGCGCCAGTAAAATCCGCCGAGCGGCGCCATCATAACGGCGCGGCAGAATACGCCGGCGCGTGGTTGCAAATTCCGGCCGCAGCAATGCGTAAGTCGGGCCGAGCAAAAGGGTCGCATCGTCAAGCACACGCGCGCGGTATTTAGTTTCGTCGCAATTAGGCGCCATATCCAACAACAGGTCGCAATCATGCGCCCGCTCGGCAAGGTCGTCGATGGCCAGTATTCTATCCGCCCAACCACGACACGACGATGCGTACGCGGCATCGCGCTGATAATGATCCACCACCAGCAAACGGCAGCCATCCGGCCAGTGCGCCTGCATCTGTCGAGGCTCAAATTGATCCGGCGCGAGATCTTGATCCGGCACGAGATCAATGAACTCGTCAAAATGAGCGGCAAGACGCGTCGTCATGGCAGCATTGTCCGATAGCGTGGCCCAGGCGCAACGCCATCCCGAATCGCGCAAAACACGCGCAAGTGCTGCACAGCGCATCACATGGCCCCAGCCAATAGCCGCTCCAGCATCGGCGCGAAAGACCGCAAGAGGGGCTGCCATGTTCATCGCACCTCAAACACCGGGATAATCGGCGGCACCTTCATTTGCTTTTCAAAATCACCGCTGTCGAGCGCCTCGCGGATAACGCCGAGTGCACCGTCATATGCGGCAGCGGCGTGGGCGCAATCTTCTTCGGTATGCGCGTAGGAAATATTATGGCTGCCGAGGGAGAGCACGCCGCGCGCCGCCAATTCATAAATCAGCATGGTTTTGATTGCCTGCCCGGAAGCATCTGGCCTATCATTGGTGATAACCACCATCCACGGCGCCTTGCCCTGCAAACTAATATGGCTTTCA